>ORJL010171168.1_pt1 | contig 29676 bp, 39 predicted proteins | sample 1779941 | NCBI WGS metagenome assembly ORJL01 (sample SAMEA104232317, study PRJEB22302) | groundwater metagenome | biome: forest; feature: aquifer; material: groundwater | place: USA | collected 2011-08-07 | depth 5.8 m
GGCCGCGGGTTCTGGACGAACTCCCAAAGATCCATGCAACCCGTGCGCACTCGTCTGCGCCTCCCCGTGCTGTGGCATTGGATCTTCCATGGCCATCTGTCAGGCGACCGCCTCTTGGCGTTCCTGGCGTCTTGGCGGTTCCCGAGAATCCGTCGCGTGCCGCTTGCTTCCCTGCGCGCGCGCACTTACGATCGACCCGTTCCGACGGAGAGTGCGCATGCCCGACATGAAGCGAGAGGACCTCGTCTACGACTGGAATACCGCCGGCGAGCCGCCGAAGACGCTCGGGCGAAAGGTCGAGTTCGACGACGAGACCCTGCGGGACGGCCTCCAGTCCCCCAGCGTCACCAACCCGCCGATCGCGCGGAAGATCGAGCTCCTCCACCTCATGAACGACCTCGGAATCGACTCCGCCGACATCGGCCTCCCGGGCGCCGGGACGCGCGCGAAGGAGGACGCGCTCGCCCTCGCGAAGGAGATCGCGCGCTGCAAGCTCTTCACGCAAGCGAACTGCGCCGCCCGCACCGTCGAGGCCGACATCGCCCCGATCGCCGACATCCAGCAGCAGGCCGGCGTCCCCGTCGAGGCGTGCTGCTTCATCGGATCCTCGCCCATCCGCCAGTATGCCGAGGACTGGACGATCGAGCGGATGCTCGAGCACACCGAGAAGGCGATCACCTTCGCCGTGAAGCAGGGCCTCCCCGTCATGTACGTGACGGAGGACACCACGCGCGCCCACCCTGAGACGCTCAGGCGCCTCTACACCGCGGCCGTCCGCTGCGGCGCGAAGCGGGTCTGCCTCTCCGACACCGTCGGCCATGCGACCCCCGACGGGACGCGGAAGCTCGTGACGTTCATCCGCGGGGTCCTCGCCGAGGCGGGAGCGAAGGACGTCAAGGTCGACTGGCACGGCCATCACGATCGGGGCCTGTCGATTCCGAACGTCATCGCCGCGCTCGAGGCGGGGGTGAACCGCGTCCACGGCACCGCGCTCGGGATCGGCGAGCGGGTCGGAAACGCGCCGATGGACCAGATCCTCGTGAACCTGAAGCTCCTCGGTTGGATCGACAACGACCTCAGGAAGCTGATGCCGTACTGCCAGGTCACCTCGGAATCCTGCAACATTCCCATCCCATCGGGGTACCCGGTCGTTGGAAGGGACGCGTTCGAGACGGCCACGGGGGTCCACGCCGCGGCCGTGATCAAGGCGTTCAAGAAGGGGGACCTGTGGCTGGCGGACAGGGTCTACTCCTCCGTCCCCGCGGCCGAGTTCGGGCTGGAGCAGAAGATTCGGGTCGGGCCGATGAGCGGGAAGTCGAACGTCATCTTTTGGCTCGAGAAGCACGGCCTTCCGGCCACGGACGCGGTGGTGGAGAGGATCTTCCAGACGGCCAAGCAGTCGAACCGCCTCCTCACCGACGACGAGATCCTCGCGCTCGCCAAGGCGTGACCGCAAGTTCCAGCCGGCCCCGGTCGATGATCAGACAGGGGGAACTCCACGGCCCTGCCGGGGCACGCTGGAACTCATGAATCGCTTCATTGCCACCGCTCTCGCTGCCTCCGCGCTGTGCGGATGCAGCTTCCTCTCGCCACAGCCTGCGGGCCAGGCGCCTCCCAAGGACGTCGCGAAGGCGCCCGGGCCGCCCGCGGCCGCCGCGAACGCGCCCGCCGGCGCGGCCACGCGTTTCGTCGCGTGGGACATGGACCTCCTCATGCCGCGCTGCCCGCACTGCAACGCAGAGGTGAGGATGCACAGCACCACGTGCCCCAAGTGCTACGAGGAGTTCAGGTGGCACGACATCCCCACCGAGGACACGCCGCGCGGGGCCTTCGACAGGCTCAAGCTCGCCGAGATCTACAACGACTACGAGTGCTTCCGGACGTGCGTCTGCTCCTCGGACGTCGAGGCGATCGAGAACACGCTCAAGAGGGCCAGCACCGAGGGGCGCGCCACGCTGCTCGAGCCCCGGGCGGGCGACGAGCGGGTCGACGGCGACCGGGCGCAGATCACCGTCGTCCAGCGGGGCCAACGCGCGACGCTCGACCTCGTCCGCGAGGGGGGCTCGTGGAAGGTCTCGCTCCACTCGCTGCGGCAGGAGGCGCTCGCGGACGGGATGCGGCTCCGCGTCACGCAGCTTGCGAAGGCGATCGACCGCTGGGCGGCCGACCACGGGAAGCTCCCGACCGTGGAGACCTGGATCCGCGACCTGCACGGGCGGGACGCGAAGGGGCGCCCGTACTTCAACTTCAACGGATTCCTCGACTCGCGCACCCTCGCGCGCGGCGCCGACCCTAGGGATGCGCACGACTCCGAGCAGCGTGTCGTGCGCGACGACCTCGCCGACCCGTGGTGGGGGGAGTTCGTCTACCGTCCCGGCGTGAGCGACGGGCAGCGCGGCTACCTGCTCTACTGCAAGGGCCCGAACGCCCAGGACGACGGCGGCAGCGTGGACGACATCACGCCGAAGTAGGGGCGCCCCGGTGGGGCGCCCTCTCCGTGACGACCCCCCGCCCTACGCGCCCGCGACCAGGCGCGCGTGGAGCGCGGAGAGCGCCTCCGGCATCACCTTCGTGTCGGCGACCACGGGCATGAAGTTCGTGTCGCCATTCCAGCGGGGCACGATGTGCAGGTGGATGTGCCCCTCCACTCCCGCCCCCGCCACGCGCCCCAGGTTCACACCGAGGTTGAACCCCTGCGGCTGCATCACCTTCTCCAGCAGCCCTTGCATGTCGCGCGTCAGGGTCCAGAACTCCAGCAGCTCGGCGTCGTCGAGCAGGTCGAGGCGCGCCTTGTGCGCGTTCGGCGCGACGAGGAGGTGGCCGACGTTGTACGGGAAGCGGTTCATCACGCAGAAGCACCGCTTCCCGCGCCGCACGATCAGGTTCTCCGCGTCGTTCGCCTCCGCGAGGTCGCGGCAGAAGAAGCAACCCGGCTCGTCGACCTTCGAGATGTAGGTCATCCGCCACGGGGCCCAGAGCTGGTCCATCGGCGCCTCTACGGAATGCGGAGCACCTGGCCGGTCTTCAGCGACCTCGCGTCGCGGAGGCGGTTCGCTCGCATGAGGGCCTCCACGGTCACGTCGTACTGCTTCGCGATCGCGTAGAGCGTCTCCCCCTTCACGACGCGGTGCGAGCGGCCCGGCTCGGTCGTGCACGGGACCGCGGGAGGCGGCGCCGGCGCCTGCTTCAGGAACGCCAACTCGTCGGCGATCGTGTGCCTGGGCTCGGGGGTCGGCGTCGGCGCGGAGCGGCACCCCGCGGCGAACAGGACGAGCACAAGAGGGAGGAGGTTGGAGCGGGCGATGGGGTTCGAACCCACGACACACATGGCGGACAGGATAGGCGCGACAAGGGCTTGCGTCAAACGGTTCCGCCCGCTTGCACTCCAGCTTGCACTCGCGGGACGGAAAACGCCCCTTCTGACCCCGCCCTCGAAGCCCTGGTCGCCGCGTGGCCGACCCTGCCCGGACACGTCCGCGAGACCATCATCTCGATCATCAACTCGACCTCGAAGGGAGGGAAGTAGCCGTGCTGGACAACGGCAACGGAACCGCCCCTGAGAACAGGCCCGATGCAGGCCGCCCCGATGGACGTTGGCCGCGGGGCGTCTCGGGCAACCCCGGAGGCCGTCCTCGCGCCCTCCGCGAAGTCCTCGACCTCGCGCGCCAGCACACCGTCCGCGCGATCGAGCGGCTCGCGGAGTTGATGGACTCCGAAGACGAGGGTATCGCCCTGCGCGCGTGCGAGGCGTTGATCGATCGCGGATGGGGCAAGCCGCAGGACGTGGAACTCGTGGACCGCCTCGCCGCCGCGGAGGACAGGATTGCGCGGGTCAGGGAGGGAGCATGACGCCGAACGCGCGCAAGGAACTCCTGGCCCGTATCGAAGCGACCGAACGCGAGGCCGAACGCCTCGAAGGGGAGAGACGGACGAAGGTTCTTCAGGAACTCCGGGAGGCTGAGGAAAGGGAGTCAAAGGCGTTCGGCGCGGTGGCCGCCTCCCCGCCCTGGGACGTCGATTGGTGTCGGGCCATCCGTCGCGAACTCTTCGACAGGCCCGTCCGCGACGCGAACGACGAGGAGCGGTTCGATCGGCTGCTCATCTCGACCTTCATCCCCACCCCCGATGCCCCCTGCCGCGCGATCCGCCGCGAGGAGGTCGACGGGGGGGCGTGGTGGTTCGCCTGCTACCTGACCGCCGTGTGGCCGCGCCTCGTCGGCGCCGACCTCGCCATCGCCGAACACGCGGAGGCGCTGCGGCTCGCCCGTGCGTGGACTGACCGTGCCTCCCGCCGGCTCGCGTACATGCTCGCCCTTCCTGAGTTCCCGTCCGCGCCGGCCCTTCGCGCATGGGCGGACGGGCTCCAGGAACTCCTCACCCTCTACCGCGCCCTCCCCGACGCCGAGTCCCTCTGGCGCTGGAACGTCTACAACGACCGCCGCCACTTCGACCTTGAATGGCGGCTCGGGTTCCCCGGCGAGCCAAGCAAAGAAGTCCGCGGTCGCGCGGCGGAGAAGGCTCTCGACGCGGGCGCGTAGGGCTTGCCTGGCGAACCCTTCAGGCGTAGGCTTCCGCGTCGAAGGAAGGCGGGAGAGGGCGGAGACTAGACCATGCCGATCAAGTTTAGCTGCGCGAACTGCGGACAGAAGGGAAGCGCCCCCGACAACGCGGCGGGCGTGCGGGGCAAGTGTCCCAAGTGCGGGGAGCCGGTCGTCGTCCCCACGGCTGCCTCCCCCCGCGCGCCGGCCCACGTCGAAGGCGTCCGGGGCTCCACAAGGGTGATCTGCTTCGACTGCACCTATTGCTTCCAAGAAATGACGATCACTTCGACCCCTGGAGCGACGACGCGATGTCCTCACTGTCACCAGACAGTGCGAGTTCCGAGCGAATCCAAGTCCCCAAACGTGAGACGGGCCTCCCCCAGCGTCGCGAGGTCTTGGGCGTGTCCGGAGTGTAGGGGCACGATAGACGCTGACGCCAAGAGGTGCCCTCACTGTAGGCGCAATCTCCGTCCGTGGTACCAGAGAGCCACCGGCTGGTCGTTACTCGCGATCGCGGCGGTCGTTATCGGACTCGTCCTGTTTTGGCCGGAGATCAAGGCTCGCGTCAGCAAGGCCATCCCGATACCCCCTGCGGAACTGGACGCCACAGGAAAGGGGGTGGCTACCAAGATGATCGAGCACTGGAAGTTAGGAGAGCCGGCGGGCGAATGCTGGGCACCTGACGCAGACCCATCGACCCTCTTTGCCGTCCGAGATTATGTGTTTCTCAAGAGCATGGAGGGAGAGGAGGCGTCCCGTGTCTGGACCGTGGCGCGCATGAACGACGCCGAAGAGAAAAAGGACAAAGACCTTCTCACGACGTTTGACGCGAGCGAGCGACGAGAAATCGAACGCCGATACCTCGACGAAATTGGAAAAATAGAGAAGCCTGCGCCGGGGGTCTACGCAGCCCAACGATTCCGGATCCAGTCGAGCACAAAAGGCGGGACACCGATTGAGGCGATGTGGGACGTAATCCTGCGGAAGGTCGGAGGGGTCTGGAAGGTGGTCGAAGTGACGAAGGCGCAGTGAGCGACGAGGGGGCGAGGGTAGAACATGCCGATCAAGTTCAACTGCCCAAAGTGCGGCAAGCCCCTCAGTGCCCCCGACGACTTCGCGGGACGGTCCGGGAAATGTCCCGGCTGCGGGGCGCAATTCACGGCCCCGAACGGATCGGCCCCTTCATGCACGCCCCCTGTGGCGGATGCACGTGCACTCCCAGGCGCGGGCATGACCGAGCGGGAGGTCCGGGACGTCCTCGTCAAACCGATCGTCTCCGCGGTCCACGCGTCTCTGGAGGGGGTGGTTACGGCGATGCGCCAGCAGGCGCCCATCGGTTCCCCTCATCCCGTCGGTGACGACAGGCTTCTCGAATCTGTTGTTGAGCGAGCCGTTGACGCACGATTCTTGAAAGAGTGGGCGACCGTCGCGGGCTCGGCTGACGCGGGCATCGAGAGACTATTGGCCGCGGGGATGATCCAGGTCGCAACGCCTTCCCAGAAGTTGGGCCACAAGTACAGGGTCCCCGAGTTGAAGTCGCTCCTCGCGGAAAGAGGCGCCGGGAAAACAGGAAACAAGGCTGACTTGATCGCGAGGCTACTTGAATCGCTTCCGCCGGGCGACGCGCTGCGCCTAGTGGACGGGCTTCGCCTCTACGCGCTAACGCCCGCCGGGCAAGATCGAATCGAGGTATTCCGAAAGGCACGCGAGCAAGCCCGCGTCGAAGAGGTTCAGAAACAAACGACGAGACAGAGCGCTGCGCTCGCCTGCCTGCGTCAAGGCGACACTGCGGGCGCTGGACGATTGATCGCGGAGTACGAGGCTGCGCGCCCATACGGTCGCGGCTTCGGCATCGACTGGAAGGAGGGGATGCCCCAGGGCGAGATGGAGATCGCGGACTACCTGCTGCGCCACAGCTACGCGGACCTGGACCTCAGCGATGAACAACGGCGGGAAGTCGGGTGCATCCTCGCGCTCTCGCACATGCTCGGCGAGCCCACCCATGAGATGGCAGGCCGCCTGCTCAAGGTAGCCAACGGCGCTTTCCACTGCGCAACACTCCAAGAGTGGCTCCGGCGTGAACGCTGTGGGGATGTCGCGAAGGGGATGGAAGCAGACAATCCACTTGACCTCGCGTACCTGTACGGCCATACCCGCATAGGTGAGGCGGTCTGCGCGATGTCGCTCAAGCAAATAGTTGAGAGCCTCGGGCGGAGCGGGAACGTCGAGTTCCTTCCCGCATCCGAGTCGGGATGCACGATCTGCAATCATGGGCGCCGAAGGTACGGATTGTCGGAACTCGGGACCATGCCCCGCCTGCCCCGACACTGGGGGTGCAGGTGCGTCTACCTGACCTGCGAGGAAACAGCAACCCAGGCCGAACTTGAGATAGCGCTCAAAGACTTTGATGCGCGGAGGCGGAGACGCGGGGACGGCCAGTAGGAATGCCTCGCCCGGTCCGTGGCCGCTCCGACGGAGAGATGTCATGCCCATCAAGTTCAACTGCGCGAAGTGCGGGAAGAGAATCGGGGTCCCCGACAATCTCGCAGGGAAGACGGGGAAGTGCCCCGCGTGCGGAACCACGTTGACCGTCCCGACTACCCCCGCGCCGCCTCCCGCACGTCCTGACCGGCAGGGGAAGACGGACTACAACTTCCGCCTGTCGGAAGAGGACCGCAACCGCATCGAGGAGGAGGAACGCTTCCGCGCGGAGGCGAAGATCCGCGCCGAACGTGAAGCTAGATCGAAAGAGACTCCGATCTATCCCGCACCCTCTGCCACCTCGAATGTGATCACGTTCGACTGTCCGTTCTGCCTCATCGAAATCACCGTCGCCTCGGCGGCGGGCACGACGACATCTTGCCCCAAGTGTCGCGAAGTCCTAAAGGTCCCGGGCAAGACGAAGTCCACCGGCGGGCAAGGTCGGGGCTCGACTGCCTTCAAGCCCAGGTGCTGTGTCTGCGGGGGCGAGGCACTGCCTGGGGAAACGACTTGCTTCTCTTGCGCTTCAGCAGAAGATGCCCCACGAGCCAACGCGCCCCCGAGAAGCGCCGAGGAACCGGGCGGCTCCTCGAAGGCGGTTTCGTCCCTCAGCAACGTGGTTGGGCTCTTGCTCGCTCTGTCGTGCTCTCTCGCCTTCCTCGGCGGAGTGTTCTGGGCCGCCAGCGCCTACTTGATGGACACGACCGTCGAGGTCCCAGACACCGAGTTCATGGGGCAAGTCGTCCACGGGCACGGGCGCGTCTACAACGTCGGGCTCATGCAGGAGCGGCAGAACGGAATGATGGCGGGCGGGGGCCTCGCACTTCTCGGACTTGTAGGACTCGTCGCGAGGCAAAGCGCCTCAAAGAAGAGGACTTCGACGCCGTGATCCGCGACATGTTGATCGGGCTGCTTCCCTTTGGTCGCGGAGTCGTTCAGCGACTTGTCCGGCGAGCCCGAGAGGGCGCGCATTCAGTGAGGGTCGACAGATGAAGCGCAGCTCATGGGCTCTGGCGGGCATCCTCTCGGTTCCGCTGGCCGCGATCGTCGTCACGTCGGCGCGCGCCGATACCGTCACCTTCGCGAGCGGCAAGGTGATCGAGGACGTGCAGACGACGGAAGAGGGGGACAAGATCCGCATCATCAAGTCGGACGGCTCGGCGATGACCTACCCGAAGTCCATGATCGCCAAGATCGAGAAAAGGGCAACGGCGGCGCAGGAACTCCCCGAGCGGAAGAAGGCCCTCCCTCCAAATGACGCGGCGGCGCGTGTCGCACTCGCGAAGTGGTGCGAGGAGCGGAAGATGGCGGAAGCGGCCCGCGCCCTGTACGAGGAGGCGGTCACCATTGACCCGAATTGTAGCGACGCTCACCATGCACTCGGGCACGTCAAGCTGCACGACGCTTGGTTCGGAACCACTCAGGCGGCCGTGGATGCAGAGCTGCCGGGCGCGAGGGACCTCGCGGCGCTGCGCGCGCTGGTGGCGTTCTGCGACGAGAATCACCAGACCGCGCCGCCCAATCTCCTAGAGCGAATCCTCTCCCTCGCGCCGGAGGACCCCGATGCGCATGGGCGACTCGGGCACGTGAAAGTGGCGGGGAAGTGGGAGAGCGATCCCAAGGCAATCATCGAGGCACAGGGCAGGGAGGTCGCGATCGGACTGCTCGAAGCATGGAAGTCGGGGCGCAAGGGGGAGGAGTTCTGCGGAGAGTATGTCCCGAAGAGGGCCGTTCACGGCTACCGGTTCGTGAGCACCCTTTCGGGCGAGGACACGAAGGGGACGCTGTTGTGGGAGCGGCTCGACCTGTTGAAGTTCAGGGTGGCCGGCATGAGGGAGCGGATGGGTACCGAGAATCCGGACGCCCTGCTCAAGGAACTGCAGGACATGAAAAAGGAGGAGGCGGAACTCACGCACGCCAGGGAGGGCGATGTGCAGGCGATCGCCAAGTGCTTGCCCGGAGAGTATGCGGGATATCACTTCATCGTCATGAACGAGAACGACGTGGAGTATGATCGGTACCTGATTCTGGAATTGAAGGGGACGGTCTGGAAGGTGATCAAGATCGGAGACGGCAAGTGGAGGGACCACTAATCCCCATGCACGCGAGCGGAGACGCTCGACCGCCAGCTCCGCGACGGGACCGCGGACTGGGTCGCGCCCCGACTCGCCGACCTCGGATCCGTCCAGGAAGAGCACCTGTACCCTGGTGGGATGCTCGGCTGGCCGTCCTGGTGCCCCGTAGACGGGACGTTGACGACAGGATAACCAATCGGGCCCAGGGCAATGGAGATCGTCATTCCTGGGGCAAGGTCGAGGCTGCGTCCTCACGGGGAACGCACCGCACGGCCAGCGTAACCCCTGCGTAACCGCTTGCACGCGACGCTAACGCCTAGAACGTCATTGCACAGAATGATAGGAAGTGTCACCCATTCGCACCCCTTCGCAACCCATTCCCTGTCAATGAGACGGACGTTCCATTGACAGAGTCTCACACGATAGCAGACAATTGCGCGCTTAGCATGCGGCTTGCAGGTAGTGTCTCCCGTACTCACAAGGGGAGACAGGATCATGAAGAAGACGATGAAGCAGGCGACGACCTCGATGAAGGCCATCGGCTACGCCCGCGTGTCCACCCTGGAACAGGTCAACGAAGGCGTGAGCCTCGACGCCCAGGTCGCACGCATCCAGGCGTACGCTACCCTGCGCGGGCTGGAACTGGTCGAGGTCGTCCGCGAGGAAGGCGTGAGCGGCGGGACCCCGTTCGCCTCTCGCCCGCAGGGTGCGCGAGTCCTCGAAGCCGTCCAGGCCAGGACCGTGAATGCGGTCATCGTCGTGAAGCTGGACCGCGGATTTCGCGACGCGGCCGACTGCCTCACCGTGACCGCCGACTGGGACGCGCGCAACGTGAGCCTGCACATCTGCGACATGGGCGGGAGCGCCATCGACACGGCGAGCGCCAGCGGGCGGTTCATGCTCACCGTGCTGGCCGGTGCGGCCGAGATGGAGAAGAACCTCATCGGCGAGAGGACGAGCGCGGCGCTGCAACACTTGGCAGGCCAGGGCGTGAAGCTGGGCGGGCCCGCCCTGGGATGGACCCGTACCGCGGACGTCGACGCCGACGGCCGCCGAGTCGTCACGACCGTGACCGAGGAAACCGAGACCGTCCAGCGCATCCAGGCTTTCCGCGCGGCGGGTCGCACGCTGCGCTCGATCGCTGCCGCTTTGGAAGCGGAGGGGCGCAAAACGAAGAAGGGCGGGCGCTGGCAGGCCGAGACCGTCCGCCTCATCCTGGCCCGGACCGCGTAGGAAGGAGGACCTCATGTCCATCCAGGACCGCCTCGTCAACTACAGCGTCCGCGTCGCCCGAGAGGACGTGGAACGCGTCGAGGCCGTCGCCGCGAAGCTCGGCGGCATCTTCTCGGCGTCCGCGATCGCCCGCGCCTCCCTCCTCCTCGGGCTCGCGCGGATCGAGGCCGAAGGCGTCCGCGCCATCGAGGACCTCGCAGCGAAGCCTGCCAGGAAGGGCAGGAAGTAGCGCCTTGTTGCCGCACGCATGGCGTAATACAATAGCCCTGTCGCGGAGGGTGTCCGATGAAGCTCGTCTCCATCCGCTGGACGGAAGACTCCGTGGACCACATCGCGCGGCACGGCGTCACGCCAGATGAGGTGGAGGAAGTGTGCTTCCGACGCCCGCTCGTCCAACGGGCGGGAAGGAAGCGGGAAATGGTGTACTACGCGCGCGGACAGACGGAGGCGGGGCGCTACCTCACCGTCGTCTTTCGGTACCTGGGAAGCTGGGAGGCGTTCGTCATCACGGCGCGGGACATGGACGATGCAGAACGCAGGAGATTCCGTGAAAGGAGACAGGGGCGATGAAGGCCACGAAGAAGAAGCAGGTACCCGACTTCAAGACCGACCAGGAAGCCGCGGAGTTCTGGGACACGCACAGCCTGGAAGACTTCGACCTGGAAGAGGTGCATGACATCTACTTCAAGCGCCCGCGTCGGCAGGTCGTCGCCCTCCGTCTCGACCCGCCCACGCTGCGCAGCGTGAAGGCCATCGCTCTTCGCAAGGGCGTTCCGTACTCTTCGCTCATCCGCATGTGGGTTGTCGAGTCCGCGAGACGCGAGGCGAAGAAGGCGTAGTCCATGCCATGAAGACGAAGCAGAAGACGACCGCCGAGATCGTGCGCGAGGCGTTCATCCGTCTGGGCGCGCGCCCGATCATCGTGGACGGGCGCCCCGTCGAACCCGCGAAGGGCAGGAAGCGGAAGGCGACGAAGGCCGCGAGGAAGTAGGGATTCCCGTATCGCGAGGCGTGCCCTAGAATGACCCTGGCCGCGAGTGGAGGGTGCCGTGTTCGATCGCCTGCAACTGTTCGTTCCCGACGCGCGGATGGAGTCGGGCGTCACGCCCGTGGATCTCCACGACCGATGGGTCATCCGCCTCATGCGGACCTGCGCCGACCTCTTCACCGGGGCAACTCCCACGGGCGAGGCACAGGCGTCTGGAAGAGCGGCGAGGTGTACTACTGGGACCGCGTGACCGTCGTGGAGGCGTGGGCCGACACGAGGAAGGCCGACCACGCGGAGAAGGTCGACGCGCTCATCGGTGAAATGATCGACATGGGGCGCGAACTGCGGCAGAAGGCCGTAGCACTCATCATCAGCGGAGAACTCTGCATCTACCCGATAGGAGGCTGACCGTGAAGCAGAAGACGACTGTGCAACTTGTCGAAGAGGCGTTCGCCCGCCGGGGCTTCAAGCGCCTGCATATCGAGCCCGCCCCGCTCCCCAAGCCCGCGAGGAGCAAACGCTCCACGAAGCCCAGCGGCAACGGCTCGAAGAGGTAGCTCGACATGGACCTCGTGAAGTTGTTCGACAAGGCCGCCAAGCGCGCGGGCTTCACGGTTCACAAGTTGGACCGCAACCTGCCCGTTCACGGTATCCCACCCGGGCTGCCGCCCGACGTGGCGAAGCGGCTGCGGGACCGCGCCAAGCCCGGCGGCAACGGCGCAAAGAAGTAGCCGCTGAGTGCAACGGGTTTCCGATCGCGTCACGGCTTGCGACATGACCGACTCGGAGCGGAAGATGTATCGAGGCAGGAAATCATGAAGACCGCACGCAAGAAACCAGTGCCCGACTTCAAGACGGACGAGGAAGCCCGTGAGTTCTGGGACACGCATTGCAGCGCGGACTACTGGGACGACATGGAAGAGGTACACAACGTCCGCATCGCGCCGCCGCGGAAGCGTGTCATCGCCCTCCGCCTCGACCCGCCCACACTCGCCCGCGTGAAGGCGATCGCCCCGCGCAAGGGGGTGGCGTACACGTCGCTGATCCGCATGTGGGTCGTCGAGTCCGCGAAACGCGAGGCGAAGAAGGCGTAGTCGAACCCATGAAGCAGAAGACCACAGTGCAACTGTTCGACGAGGCGTTCGCCAAGATGGGCAGCAAGCGCCTGCACATCGAGCCCGCCGCCCTGCCCTCTGCGCCGAAGGCCAGGAAGCCGCGCAAGCATGGCGACAACGGCTCGAAGAAGTAGTGTGGGGATGAAGACGAAGCAGAAGACGACCGCCGAGATCATGCGCGAGGCGTTCATCCGCCTTGGCGCGCGACCGATCATCGTGGACGGGTGCCCCGCCGAACGTGGGAAGGCCAGGAAGCCGAAGGCCACGAAGCAGAGCGGCAACGGCTCGAGGAAGGCATAGGAGGAGAGATATATGCTGCATTGCAAGCACGCTGGCGTTGTTCTGCTCCTCCTCCTGATCGTCGCAGCCTGGAGCGACGATGCCCCTCTTGTACTTAGAGGGCCTGCGGGCGCGTCGAAGGGCGACATCGAGACATGCGCCAAGGCGCTGGTCGCACGATGCAACGAATACGGCTACACCGAGGTCAGTGCGGGGGTCGTGGAGGTAGCTGACCCGAACGCCAAGGCGCGCAAGTCTTGGCACGTCGAGGTCTCAAGCCGCCTCGGCATCAACCCCAAGATGCGGGGGGCAATTCTTGCGCTAGGTGCTACTCCGTGCAAGCGTGTTGCGTTGCGGTTCAGGCGTACACTCTCAGAGCACGAGTCAGAACAATACGAACCTGGCAAGTCTGCGCCAAAGGGGGCCTCTTGGGTCGCGAAGCTTGGCGATCCCAATCAGGTCATGCTCGTCATGGAATCCCCCGTCATTGACCTTGCAGGCAGGCTCGTCTGGGCCGAACGCGGATTTGCCGGTTCGCCCGCATTCGAGTGCTCAGAGGCCGCGTCGAAGAGCATTGCGTCGCAGGATGTCTCGAATGCGGTTCTCGTCGTAGATGAGATGGTAGTCCCCTGTGAGTACGCCTCTCAAGTGTTCTACAATGGCAACATCAAGCGCGCCTACGTTTCCTCGGGTGCGGCTGACGACAACTTCCGTTCGTCCGTGCTTCATCCGATGCCCTGCGCCCTTACTGAGAGCAAAGAAGGCGAAGAGGGAAAGTAGAGAGACGCCTTGCCCATTAAGTTCTTCTGCCAGTCCTGCGGGAAGAAGGTGTCCGTCCCCGACGGCGTGGCCGCGCGGCAGGGCTGGTGCCCGAGGTGCCGCGCGCCGTTGACCGTTCCCCCTTCGAGCGTCGCGCCCCCTCCCCCTGCGCGGCTGCCCGAAACCGCACCGACCGACTACGAAGGTCTGCTCTTCGACCTCGGCGAGGCTGCGCGACCCATAGCATCGCCGCGCTCGCCTGTTCCACCGGCCCCGCCGCCGGTGCCTGCCGCGATGGACGCGGACCAGACGCTCGATGAAGACACATTTCCCTCGCCCGTCGTCACGCCTCCGGAGGAATTGCTCAAGTTCCGCTGCTCACACTGCGGCCAGAAGATGGCCGTCTCGGGGGCCGCCGTCGGGACCGTCGGGAGTTGTCCGCGATGCGGGGCTGAAGTCCGAGTCCTCCCGGAGTCTCCCGACATCACGGCGCCGATGGTACGGAGACCGACGGGCACGCCGACCGACTACGTTTTTAAATCGCTGCCAGACACCGAACGCCTGCGAATCGAGGAGGAGGAGCGGTTCCGCGTCGTGGCGCGCGCTCGCGCGGAAGAAGAGGAACAGGTAAAGCGACAGATCCAGGCGCGAAGGATGGTGCGCGCCGAGCCCGGGGGCTCGTGCCAGCTCCACCCATCGTGGTCTCCCATGTCCGCCCCGCGAGCAGGGCTCCGCGCCGAGGGCGATTCTTCGGCAGGCACGACTACAGTGACGCGCCACAAAGCTACATCGGCCCCGCCGTCGTCGTGTTCCTCTTGCATTCGTTCTTCATGTGGCCGATCGGGCTCATCTTCAACCTGATGTGGCTTCGCGAAGCGCGCGAGGAGGAGCGGCGAACTGGGCGCGCACTTCCGGGGGTGGGTTGCTTGTCATTCATGGTGTGGTGGTGCCTTGTCTCGATCGCCTTGAGCGTCCTTCTCTTGTTGTGGTTGTTCGGGTACTTCGCGAGCGGCGACCGCGCCCGGAGTTCGTCCACAAGCATGTCCCCTTCGGCTGCGGGCGGCGCTTGGGCGGTGTCACCCTCCAGCAGCACCTCTGGGGAGAGTTCTTCCGAGGAGCAAGATGGAAGGCGCATCGTCGAAGAGAACGGCGCAATGCTCAGGGACATCGATCGGCGGGCGGAGAAGCGGGCGGAGGAGGAGGCCGCGAGGGCTCGACGGTCGGAGCCGGACCCTCTCGACGCGTTCGAAGCGGCTGCACAGGGCCTGCTTAATGAAGCGGCGAATTGGGAAGCCAACGGGAGGGTCGACACGGCGAAGGCGTACTACGAGGAGCTGATCAAGGTCTACAAGGGAACGAAAGCCGCGGAAGAAGGCGAGCGACGCTACAATGCGCTTGTGGAGCGCACGCGGTAGCAAGATGAGTTGGCCCGCCCCTCGTGGTGGAGAGGCGGGGCGAGAACGACATGGAGGTACCCATGCCGAGCAAGGGCAAGGATAGCACGCGAGAGTCGGAAGCCCATCCTGCCAAGGACTGCGCCGTGAATTGGAAGACTGCATGTCTCACTGGCCTCGTTCTGGCCCTCATGTCCAGCGCACACGCCGAGGAGTCGCCCCCCCTTGTCCTGGCGGGCCCGCCGGGCGTATCCCGCAAGGACATGGAGGCGAGCGCGAAGGCGTTGGCGGCGCGGTGCAAGGAATTCGGCTACGAAGGCGTCACGGCCAAGACCATCGAGGTCAAGGACCCGGATGCCAAGGACGGATTGACCTTCCGTGTGGAAGTCTCTTGCCCGACAGGCGTCACCCCCAAGATGGCAGAGAAGCTCACGGCGTTTGCCTGTACGCCTTGCAAGGAGGCGGTCCTGCGCTTCGGACGCGAGCTATCCGATCGCGAGGCGGAGCAATTCGAGAAGGGCAAGACGTCGCCCTAGGGCACAACATGGACCAAGGTCCACTACGCAGGGAACGGCGGTGAGGAGACCGTGCTCCTCCTCGACTCCCCCGTCGTCAACTTGGCGGGCAACATCAGTTGGGGTCGAGGCAAGGATCCGGCGCCGGGCGACGTGTACTCCGATGGCTCTCGCGATCCCGTCTTTGAGTTCTCCGCAAGCGCCTCGCAGGTCATCGCCTCGCAGATGAAGAAGGCATCATCCGGATCCCTCCGCGTCAGCTTCATCGTGGACGGCGTGGCCCGGGAGACGTTGGGCTCATTGTCCTGGCCGGATGCCAAGGCAGCGGACGGACGCGACGGACGGTGCCTCTGGTCAGGCGAAGTGGCCGAAGACGAAATCCTCGGCATCTCGCTCAATCACCCGATGCCGGTCGCGCTCACGGTGGGCAAGAAGGATCATCCGCGCGACTCGAAGGACCAGGTAGGCGAGGACGGCAAGAAGGACGCTCTGCCTCCAGACGACCCGTTGGAGCCAGGAGAGCCGAAGGAGGCCCCTCCGCTGAACCCGAAGATCTCCCCCGAGGAGCAGATGGCGAAGGACCTCATCAAGGAGGCGAACAGGAACTACGACGAGTCGCGCACGCACTACGAGGCGTTCGCGGCCTCGAAGGACGCCGCCGTGCGGAAGCGAGAGGTCAGTGCCGCCTTCGACGCCGTCCAGAAGGCGAAGGAGGGGTACCAGAAGGCGCGTGACGAGTGTCACGTCGACAGCGACTGGCTCAACGATCGGATCCAGGAGTGCCTGCAGCGATACAAGGTCCTCAAGAACGCCAGGGAGGGGAAGTGATCCGCGCGGCGTTGCGTCGGTCAGGGCGCCCCGCGATGCGCGATAGAAGCCTCGAATGATGGCCCCGCCGCTTCGCGGGGAGCAGGCCCAAGGCACGGCTCGGAGGTTGACCATGCCGAGCGATGGACAAGGTAGCACAGCGCAGGATGGTGCGCCAACCCTCGCCGTCTGCCCCAAGTGCGGCGCCGTCCACCCCGCCTGGAAGACCCTCTACTGCCACACCTGCCACGGCGGAGGCGCGAGGAACCATCCCGAGACGCTCGTTCCGCTCTTCCCGCTCGTGTGTATGGAGTGTCGCAGACCGCTCACGTACTACGGAGCCGACCCTACGAAACTGGAGTGCGTCCCGTGCATGCGAATCATCGCTCCGGACGCCGCCGCTCGGCAGGCTCTGAGTCCCAAGAACCAGGGCGCGCCTTGGAAGTGTCCGGGGTGCGGATTGGAAGCTCCACCGAACGCGACGGGGCGAACAATCCAATTGCACAAGTGCTTTGCCGACCTCCTGAATCGCAAGGCGCAAGAGAAGCTCGCACGCGCGATCGAGCGGCAGACCGACGCAGAGGCTCGCGCCCCAGTTGGCCCGACGCAGTCCCCCCCACGGCTCGCCAAACGCGCGCACGCCCTCGCGCTCCTCGCGCGACATCCCGACTGGACTGACATGCGGATCGCGGCCGAAGTCGGCGTGAATCGGACCACCCTTTACCGCTGGCGCGAATATCGCAAAGCAAGGGAGCAAGCCAAGGCCGCAAAGCGCGAACAGATCCGCCATCGGCCAACGCCCCCGCAGGGAAAGAACACGGTCGGCATGTAGCGCCTGTGTCGCATCGCGACAGCCGCGTGCATCACCGATCGCACATCCCCCGCGCCCACACCCACCTAGGCGCCCACACCCGGAATCGCACGCGACATCCGCGCGTACCGCGTCGGGCACGTCGCGACGGGGGCGCGGGCCACACCGGCCGCGCCCCGGCGACACCCCGACCGCGAGGTACCGCCCGATGCCCGACACCGTCCCAACCCCCGACCCCACCCGTGACGCCATCCCGCGGCTCGCGCTGTCGCTCGCGGAGTTTCGCGCGCGTGTGCCGGCTGAACTAGCCGCGCTCCCGAACTGGGTCGCGTGGCTTCCCGACAAATGCCCCGTCGACCCGAAGACCGGCGCCCACGCGAAGGCGAACGCCCCCTCGACTTGGGCGACGCTCGAACGCGCGTTCGCGTGGCACGAGGCGCACCCCGAGTCGAACGGCGTCGGGTTCGAGTTCGCGGCACCCTACGTCGGCGTCGACCTCGACCACGTCGTCGACTCCGTGACACGCGAGATCGAGCCGCGGGCCGTCGAGATCGTCGCACGCCTTGCGAGCTACGCCGAGTTCTCCCCCAGCGGCACCGGGATCCACGTCATCGTCCGGGGCGCCCTGCCCGCGGCGATCAAGCTCTCTGACTACCCCACGCCGGGCCGCGGTGTCGAGATGTACGCCGAGCGCCGTTACTTCACGGTCACGGGGAACAGGATCCACGGATCAAGCGATGTGATCGAGGACCGCGGTGATGTCGTCGCGGCCCTCCACGCCGAGCTGCTCGCGTGGAAGTCCGGCAGGCGCGCAGCGGGGACGCAGGCGACCGCGCCGTTGCCTCAGTCCGTGCCGCGCGAGACCGGCGCCGCGAGCCACGACCGCCCCGAGTCCCTCGCCGAGCGCATCAGCGAAGTCTGCCAGCGCGCGCCCGGGAGGGTCCTCGCCCTCTTCGCAGCGCACGGCGTCCTGTCGCTCAAACCGTGCGGCGGAGACGGCTGGTACAAGGGGCACGCGGACTGGCAGGGTGTCGAGAAAGATCCAGCGTTCGGCGTCCATCCGTCGACGGGGAGTTGGTGCGACCATCGCAATGGCGACGTCACCGGCGGCTTGCTGGCGTTCCTCCAGAGGTACCGCCACATGACCGAGAGGGAGGCTGCCCGCGAGGTATGCAGGCGATTCGATATTGGGTGGCGCGAGGAGAAACCGCGCCGTCAGCCGACAGCGGACAAGCCGCCCACGGCATTCCTGCCGATCGACGCCGTGGACGCGCTCGCGACACCGATCCCGCCGTTGGAGTATCTGATCGAGGACTTCCTGAGCCGTGGTGCCAGAGGGTGGATCGCCGCGCTCCCCAAGTCTGGGAAGTCGTGGGTCGGGCTGCACGCCGTCGTCGCCGTCGCGACTGGCACGCTATTCCTGGGGAGGTTTCCGACGCGCGAAGGGCGCGCCCTGTATGTCAGTGAGGAGGACTCTGCGCGTATCGTGCTGCCGCGCCTGCGGGACCTGCTGGCCGCGACAGGAGCGACGCTGGCCCCCGACCGCCTGCACGTCCTGATACGAGAGGGGTTCCGGGTCGACGATCCTCCGTCGATGGAGTGGCTCGCCGAGTACCTCACGAGCTGGCCCGCCGACCTCGTGGTGATGGACGTGTTCGGGCGGCTCCACCAGCAAGACATCAACGACGCCACCGCGATCACACCGATCCTCCGCGCACTCGACGCCGTAGTCGCGGAATGCGGGTGTGCCCTGTGGATCGTCACCCACTACCGGAAACCGTCGCAGAACGACAGCGGCATCGCAGGGACGCGCGTGTCTGGCTCCGTCGCGCTGCACGGCTGGTCCGAATGCTCGATCTACATCGACTGCGATGGACATAGCCGCATCGTGACCCCAGAGGCCAAGGAGTGGGCGTCCCGCGCGCCGATGCTGCTGACGATAGGGGCGTCGCCCGATGGCCGGGACGAGGTGGACCGCCCGCCCGTGGGTGGCCCCGTCTACGTAGTCGCTCACGAACTGCCGTCCCCCGAGAAAAAGAGGGAGCGCACCGCCGCCGCCGTGGCGGACGCTCTCAATCGCGTGTGGCGATCGGCAGGCCAGCCTGCGGAGGGTGTCACCGCCGCCGACGTGCTGGCGGATCTGACCAAGGGGAAGACACCCATGTCGGAGCGCACCGTGCGCCAGTACCTGGGGCAGATGGGGGCGCGCATCGACGGCTCCAAGGGTCGGTACAACCCTCCTCAGCAGCGCTCGACCGACGCCAAGCCTCTGGCGGAAACGGTTTCTGCCGATGGAGTGGGCGATATCCCGCAACCCGTTGCGGCTGCGACGGCAGCATCGGCAGAAATGAAAAGTGCCAGTGAATGTCCGTTGCCGTCGGGGGCGGATAACGGGCATCGGCAAACGGCAGAAACCCCCTTTAGGGGGGGGTCTGCCGCCGCTGCCGATCACGCGCGCGATCACGCGTGTGTCGCGCACTACGTCACGGCGCCGACCTCGCGCGCGAAGGTAGAGGAGGCCGCCCGTCGCGACGGGATACCCCTCTCCCACCTGCGACGCTGGATCGAAATTGCGATCGAGGATGGGCTCATCCATCACGTCGACATGGCAGGCAGGCCGGGGTACGCCCCAGGACCGCGGCCCAAGCCCAAGCGCCCCGCACGGCGCAAGGTGCAACGTCCGACCAAGGAGGGAGCCCGCTCATGAGTGACCCGCGCCGCCTCTGGGAACTCCATTCCCCGTCGGGAACCCGTTTGAACGTGATGTTCCCCGATGGAGACTTCGCGATCATCCTCTTCACGACGAAGGAAAAGGCCCTCGCGTTCCGCGAAGCTGCGAAGGGAAGCAAGGACGTGGTCCCCTCCGCGAACTGCGTCCAGCCCGTGATCCTGGGCGTCCGCGAGACGCGGAAGCGATGGTGGGGACCCGAGGTAATCGTGGATCCCGAGTCGTCTGAAGACGTCGTCAACCGTCGCCCGGAAAGGAGCGAGTGACATGAGCGAAGCCTGGAAGGAACTCGAAAGGCAAACGGCCCGCGCCCTGGGAGGCCGTCGGCACCTGCGACGTCACTACGGCGAAGCGGGTGGAGACATCGACCTCCCAGAGAACGCGCGCATCGTTGTCGAGGTGAAGTATCGCGGGAGCGGTTTCCCCTTCCCGAGTGCTTTCCTCGATGGACTGAACCAAGCCGCCCGCGCGGGTCCGGACAAGGTGCCTGTCCTCGTCCTGAAGGCGAAGCGGATGCGCGGGGCGCTCGTCTGCCTCCACCTGGAGGACTTCGTGAAGCTCTTGAACGGAGAGGAGGAAGACCATGCTGCAACCGACCCGTCGACGCCGTCCGCCTAGCGCCGCGGACGTGGAACTCTCCCGCGCGAGGGAGGCGCTCAACGCTGCGCTGGACGCCCTGGGCGATCGGCGCCCGTCCCGCGAAGAGCTGACCGCCCTGGTTGGTCTGGCCAGCCGCGCGTTCACGCCGCATTCCGCGGCCGCGCGACTGCTGGCCATTCTCTGGACCTCGAACTAGGAGTTCATCACCATGAAGACCGAGACGAAGCCCCCTACCCCCGAGCCGGCGAACACCACGACGCCGAAGGGCAGCGGCTCTTCCTCCCCGCTCCTCGTGGACGCCCGGGGCGCGGCGGCCATGCTCGGCATCTCGCGCGCGACCCTGTGGCGGCTGCGCGACGCTCGCATGATCCCGCTGCCCGTCAAGGTCGGAACCCTGTCGCGCTGGCGCGTGGCCGACCTCGAAGCCTGGACCCGCGACCGCCCCGAGGTGGACAACTCCCAGGCGGCTCGCTAGCATCCTGCGACAGGAGTACGATCGTGGCCAGCGTCTTCAAGCCCGTCTATACCGTCAAGCTCGCCGACGGCACCCGCGCAAAGCGGAAGGCCCGTCACTGGTACGTCCGCTTCAAGAACGGCGACGGCATCGTCCAGACCGTGAAGACCGAGTTCACGTCGGCGGACAAGACCCTCGCCATGTGCCACGCGACCGAGCTGGAACGGAAGGCGCGCGCGCGCCGGGCAGGACTCGCAGGCCCCTTCGAGGACCAGGCCCGCCGGCCCGTGCGCGAACACCTGGGAGACTTCCTTGCCGCCCTCCAGGACCGCCAGCGCAGCGCCGTCCACGTCCACGTCGTCGGCGCCCAGCTCCGCGCCATCCTCGACGGCATTGGCGCCCGTACCGTGGCCGACCTGCGCCCCTCCCGCGTCGAGGCGTTCCTCGGCGACCTCGGAGAGAAGGGGAGGAGCGGAAAGACCCTGGCCCACTACGTCGGCGCGGCGAAGGAATTCTCCCGCTGGCTCGTGCGTGACCGCCGCATCGCGGAGGACCCGCTCGCCAGCCTGGAGACCTACTCCGCGGCGACTGACCGCCGCCTCGTGCGCCGCGCCCTCGACGCCGACGAGCAACGCCGCCTCCTCTCCGCGACGGAGGCGAGCGTCAGGTCCTCGTTCGGGTTGACGGCTCACGAGCGCCCCCTCCTGTACCGCCTCGCCCTGACCACGGGACTCCGCGCGCACGAGCTGGCGACGCTGACGCCCTCCGCGTTCGACTTCGGGACCTCCCCGACCGTGACCGTCGAGGCGAAGAACGCGAAGAACCGGAAGCGCGAGACCCTCCCCCTCCTCCCCGACGTGGCCGAAGCGATCCGCGCGCACGTCGGCATCCGCCCCTCCGATGAAGCCGTGTGGCCGAAGACGACGTGGCCCCTGCACGCCGCGCGGATGATGCGCCCCGACCTCGCCGCCGCCGGCATCCCCTTCGAGGTCGACGGGACCGTCGTCGACTTCCACGCCCTGCGCCACTCGTTCATCACGGGCCTTGCCCGCGCGGGGGTCCCTCCGCAGATCGCCCAGCGGCTCGCACGCCACTCCGACGTGCGCCTCACCCTGGGCGTCTACTCGCACCTGGGGCTCGTCGATCTGGCGGGCGCCGTGGCGAAGTTGCCGGACCTCACGCCCGCTCCGGACTCCGCCGTCGCGACCGGGACGGCTGGCCCGGAGGTACCCGTGGGGGGTAGCTCTCCGCTTGCACTCCAGCTTGCACTCGCCAGCGCGAAAACGTGCAAGAACGTGCTACCGCGTGAGACTCGCGACCCCGAAAAACAGGACATCGGGATCGCCCGCGGAGCAAGCGCGGGCGCGCCTGTGCGAGCGGCGGCCAGGGACAGCAAGAGGGAGGAGGTTGGAGCGGGCGATGGGGTTCGAACCCACGACACCCAGCTTGGGAAGCTGGTATTCTACCACTGAACTACGCCCGCCCCGGCCTTCTCCCTCATGGTAGGGGCACTCCAGGTCCCGGTCAAGATTAGGATCGTCGTTGTAGTCGTAGTGGTTCTGATCGAGACGAGGGGTTTGATCAGAACGACTACGATTACGACTACGACGACGAGTGAGATTCCCAGGGGCAGTGACTTCGCCACCGTCAGCTACCGCCCCATCGTGAGGGACGCGCACTTCCCCGCCAGCTCCGAGAGCCCCTCGAAGCGGAGCCCGAGCCACACCGTCGGGATCGCGAGGACCCACAGGAGGACGCTGTAGAGCGCCGGGACCGCAAACCTCTCCGGCGGCGCGCTCGACGAGGGGATCCCCTCGAGGAACATCACCCGCACGATGTTCAGGTAGTAGTAGAGCGACACGACGCTGTTCAGCACCGCCGCGACGACCAGCCAGTACCAGTGCCCCTCGATCGCGGGGAAGATCAGCCAGAACTTCCCGATGAACCCCGCGAGCGGCGGCAGGCCGACGAGCGAGAAGAGGAAGATCGCCATCGGCACCGCGACCTGGGGCGCCTTCCACCCGAGCCCTCGGAAGTCCTTCAGCTCCTCCCCGCCGGTCTTCTCCGCCACCACGATGACCGCCAGGAACGCGCCGAGGTTCATGAGGAGGTAGATGACGATGTACACGAGGACCGCCTGCAGCCCGCGGTCGGAGAGCATCACGAACGGGATCATCAGGTAGCCGGCGTGCGCGATGCTCGAGTAGGCGAGCATCCGCTTCACGTTCGTCTGCGGGATCGCCCCGAGGTTCCCCGCCGTCATCGTCGCGACCGCGATCAGCGCGAGGGCCCACGGCCAGCGGGTCCCGCCGATCGCGTGGTAGACCCCCGCGGCGTCCTGCGACGAGAGGTTCGCGTAGAAGAACTGGATCATCGCCGCGAACCCCGCTGCCTTCGGACCGACCGAGAGGAACGCGGTGATCGGCGTCGGCGCCCCCTCGTACACGTCGGGGCACCACATGTGGAACGGGAAGCAGGCGATCTTGTACCCGAACCCCGCGAGGATGAGCAGGAAGCAGAAGACCACCGCAACCGTGCCGACGTCCCCCGTCACCCGCTGCGAGAGCCCCTCGTACACCTGCCCGAACGTCGTGCTCCCCGTGAGGCCGTAGAGAAACGACAGGCCGAAGATCATGAGCCCGCTCGCCACGGCCCCGTAGATGACGTACTTCAGGGCCGCCTCGGCCGACTTCCGATCCCTCCGGAAGAACCCCACCATCACGTAGCTCGAGATCGAGACCAGCTCGATGGAGAGGTAGACCATCAGGAAGTCGCTCGCGGCCGACATCAGGAAGCAGCCGAGCGTGCCCGTGAGGAGGAGGGTGCAGTACTCCCCCTCTCCCGCCTGCTTCACCTGCGCGCTGCGGAGGGAGAACAGGGTGACGAAGATCGAGGTGAGGACGAGGACGACCTTGAAGAAGAGCGAGAACTTGCTGAAGACGATCATCCCGCCGAACAGGAGGTGCCCGGTCGACGCGGCCTCCGTGCGCTGGAACACGTAGACGCGGACGAGGATGGCTACGAGCGTGAGGCAGAGCCCCGCGAGCGTCGTCGCCATCGCGACGCGGCGGCGACGCAGCGCGGGCACCAGGTCGAGCACGATCACCGCCACGATGGCGGCGGTGAGCGCCGTCTCGGGCAGGACGTACTTCAGGCTCTGGAAGGTCCCGAGCGTGTCCATCACTTCAGCATCCCGACGAGCGTGCTGAGCGATTCCTTCATCGGGTCGATGAGGAGGCTCGGGAACACCCCGAGGACGATCACGAGGATCGCGAGCGGCACGAGCGTGAACAGCTCGCGCGGCGTGGCGTCCTCCATCGTGCGGTACTTCTCGTTCAGCGGGCCGAGGAACACCCTCTGGAACGCCCAGAGGAAGTACCCCGCCGTGAAGACGATCCCCGTCGCCGACAGCATCGTCACGGTGCGCAGGTTGTACTGCGTCGAGCCCCAGGCGCCGAGGAGGCTGTACGCCTCGCCGATGAACCCGCAGAGGGCGGGCAGCCCGAGCGAGGCCATGAACGCGAGGGCCGTGATCCCGGTGTAGACGGGCATCTGGACCCCGAGGCCCCCGAACCCGTCGATGTTCCGGTGGTGGGCGCGCTCGTACACGACGCCCACGATGAGGAAGAGCATGGCGCTCGTGAGGCCATGGCCGAACATCTCGAAGACGCAGCCCACCATGCCGTAGTTGTTCACCGCGGCGATCCCGAGCAGGCAGAACCCGAGGTGGCTGATCGACGAGTAGGCGACCATCTTCTTCAGGTCTTTCTGCGCCATCGCGCAGAGGGCCCCGTAGACGATGTTGATCAAACCGAGCCCCGCAAGATAGGGCGCGAAGGACTTGAATGCGTCCGGGAGGAGCGGGAAGTTGATCCGGAGCATCCCGTAGAGCCCCATTTTCAGGAGCACGCCGGCGAGGATGACGCTGATCGCCGTCGGCGCCTCCACGTGCGCGTCGGGGAGCCACGTGTGGAAGGGGAAGACGGGCACCTTGACCGCGAACGCGACGAAGAACGCGAGGAAGAGCGCCATCCGCAGCTCGACGGAGAAGGGCAGTTTCATCTTCGTGAGCTGGATCAGGTCGAACGTGTGCGGGGTGCTCTCGAAGTAGAAGACCAGCATCGCGACGAGCATCAGCACGCTGCCCATGAGCGTGTAGAGGAAGAACTTGATCGCCGCGTACTCTTTCCTCGGTCCGCCCCAGATCCCGATCAGGAAGTACATCGGGAGGAGCATGACCTCCCAGAATACGTAGAACAGGAAGAAGTCGAGGGAGCAGAAGACACCCATCATCCCCGTCTCGAGCAGGAGGAAGAGGGCGTAGAACGCCTTCACCCCCTTCTCGATGTTCCACGCTGCGAACACGCAGATGAACGACAGGAGCGCCGTCAGCATCACCATCGGATACGACAGTCCGTCGACGCCCAGGTAGTACTTGATGGGCATCGATTCGGGCGTGAGCTTCTCGATCCAGACGGTGCTCTCGACGAACTGGAATCCGGCGGCCTCCGCGCGGCTCTCGTACGACCCCTCCCCCTCCTTGAAGTCGTACGGTTTCTTGTGGGAATCGAAGTTCCACATCAGGACGAGCGACAGGAAGAGCGGAATCCCCGTCGCGACCGCCGCGATGGTGCGGGCGGCGTCCTTGAACTTGCGATCCGTGAGCAGGATCGCGATCGCCCCGACGGTCGGGACGAACGTCATCAGCGAAAGCAGGCCCTTCATGGCGCCTCTAGCGGATCAGACCTTTGAACCACTCCGGCCGCGCGTCGCGGAGGCCGAAGATCACCCCGAACCCCACGGTCAGGAGGATGATCGATACGACGAACCATGCGATGTACGTCTTCACCTTCCCCGCCTGCACGAGGCGCATCGCGCGCCCCGAGGCGAGCACCGTGTCGGCGGTCCCGTTCACCGCGCCGTCGACGTAGGTGTTGTCGAACCAGCCGGCATAATCGGCCATCGCGACCCCGAGCCGAGCCGTGCCGTTCACGAGGCCGTCGATGATGCCGGTGTCGATCTCCTTTGCGAGGAGGTCGTTCAGCGCGAGGAGCGGCCTGACGATGCCGTACTGGTACGCCTCGTCGATGTAGTACTTGTTCGAGAGCCACTGGTACGCGGTCGGGAACCTCGCAGCGATCCTTGCGGCGTCGAACCTCTTCCACGGCTCGTAGTAGAAGACGCCCGCCGTGATCGTCCCGCCCCAGGCGATCAGGAGCGACAGGAACAGGGCCGCGTGGTGCGCCGTGTGCTCGTTCTCCTGGTGCTGCTTCGACTCCTCCGGCTCCTTCTCCGCGACGGTGGCATACGAACCCAGATGCGGCTTCTGCACGTAGTTTTCGAACCACTTGCCTCCCGCCAGGTTGTCTCCCGTCGCGAGGAGCGTGAGCACCGCCAGCGTGACGAGCGGGATCGCCATCGCGGGACCCGACTCGTGCGCGTGGTCATGCTTGTGGTGGTCGCGCGGCTTCCCGCTGAAGGTCATGAAAATCAGGCGCCACATGTAGAAGGCGGTGCAGGCCGCGGCGCCGAAGCCGAAGACGGGGAGGAGGACTCCGACGATCCCTCCGTGCTCCATCCCGAAGAGGATCGTGGCGGCGAGGATCGCGTCCTTCGAGAAGAACCCTCCGATCCCGATCGTCGGCGGGATGCCGATGCCGGTGATGGCGACGGTCGCGAGGGTCATGGTGAGGAAGGTGACCGGCAGCTTCTTTGCCAGCCCGCCCATGTCGCGCATGTCCTGCGAGTGGACGGCGTGGATCACGCTCCCCGAGCAGAGGAACAGGAGGGCCTTGAAGAAGGCGTGCGTCCAGAGGTGGTAGAACCCGGCGACGTACCCTCCCGCGCCGAGCCCCATGACCATGTACCCGAGCTGGCTGACGGTCGAGTAGGCGAGCACCTTCTTGATGTCGTTCTGGACGAGGGCGATCGTCGCCGCGAACAGCGCGGTGAACCCGCCGATCACAGCGATCGCGAGGAGCGCCGCGGGGGTGAAGATGACGTAGACGCGGGTGACGAGGTAGACGCCCGCCGCGACCATCGTCGCCGCGTGGATCAACGCGGAGACCGGCGTCGGGCCCTCCATCGCGTCGGGGAGCCAGACGTGGAGCGGGAACTGCGCGCTCTTCCCGATCGCGCCGCAGAAGACGAGGATCCCCGCCAGGGTGAGGTAGTTCACCGAGATCCCGAGGAAGTGGACGGTCATGCGGCTCGCCGACCCGTCCGCGACCTGGTGGAAGACCTCGCGGAAGTCGAAGCTCCCCGTGGCCCAGAAGAGCATCAGGATCCCGAGCCACATCCCGAGGTCGCCGACGCGGTTCACGAGGAACGCCTTCTTGTTCGCGTTGGCCGCGCTCGGCTTCTCGAACCAGAACCCGATCAGCAGGTAGCTCGAGAGCCCCACCAGCTCCCAGAACATGTAGATGAGGAGCAGGGAGTTCGAGAGGACGAGGCCGAGCATCGAGAAGGTGAAGAGCCCGAGATAGGCGAAGTAGCGGCTGTACCGCGGGTCCCCGTGCATGTACCCAATCGAGAAGACGTGCACGAGAAAGCTGACCACGGTGACGACCACGAGCATGATGATCGTCACGTTGTCGATCAGGAACCCGAGCCGCATCGGCGGCATGCCGGGCACGGAAATCCAGTCGACGACGAACTCGAGCGGCGTCCTCAGCCCGAACCCGGAGACCAACTCCCCCGCCCCGCCGGGCGCCGCGCCCGCCAGGCCGAGCATCTGGAAGAACATCGCGATGGCGATCGCCATCGGGAAGCCGACGCAGAAGGCGCCGAGCCAGTCCCCCTGCCGAGGCATCCTCCGCCCGAAAAAGATCAGGAGCACGAACGCCGCGAGGGGCGCGAAGAGGATGACGAGGTACGGAAGCGGGATGAAGAGGTCCATGCTAGCCCTTCATCAGCGTCGCCTGGTCGACGTCGCTCGTGTGGAAGTTCCGGTAGATCGACAGCACGATGGCGAGCGCGACCGCGGCCTCCGCCGCGGCGAGGATGATGACGAAGATCGCGAAGACGTGGCCCGTGAGCGGGTGCACGCCCGATGCCCGCACGCGCTCGAACGCGACGAAGTTGATGTTCGCGGAGTTGAGGATCATCTCCACGCCCATCAGCACGGCGACGGCGTTCTTACGCGTGAGGACGGTGAAGAGCCCGAGGCAGAACAGCGTCGCCCCGACGAGGAGGAACGGCTGCACGGAGCGGCTTGCGAGGAGCCAGTCCATCCCGAGCGCGAGGTGGATCACTTGGCCCCCCTGGCAGACCAGCCAGCTGGCTTTGCCAGGCCAGCTTGCTGGTTCGCCGAGCCGAGCGGCTCGATGATCTTGATCGCCAGCGGCCTCGCAAGGTACGCGGCGCCGATCAGCGCGACCAGGAGCAGGAGGGAGACGACCTCGAACGGCAGCAGCCACGTCGTCATCAGGCCCCGCCCCAGCTCCTCCACGGTCGCGGTCCTCCCGAACTGCGGCGCGTCCGGCCACCTCGTCGCGAGGATCACGTAGACGAGGAAGACCCACAGCACGTAGATCGCCGCGAAGGCCCCCCGCTGCGGGCTCGACTCGTTCGACAGGTTCACGTCGCTGATCTTGTGCGTCAGCATCACCGCGAACATGAAGAGGACGAGGATCCCTCCGACGTAGATGAGGAGCTGCAGCGCCGCGACGAAGTCCGCCTCCAGGAGCGCATAGAGCCCCGCGACGCCGAAGAACGTCAGCAGGAGCGCGAAGCCGCTCCGCACGAGGTTCTTCGACCACGCGACGAACGCCGCCCCACCGACGGTGAGGAGGGTCATCACCCAGAACGCGAGGTTGTAGACGAGTTCCTGCCAGCCGTGCATCGATGACCTAGAAAAACGCGGCCTTCACCTCGCTCCCGTGCGTCACCACCGCGTTCCACACGGCGATCAGCAGGAGGTTGGCGAAGGAGAACGGAAGAAGGACCTTCCAGCAGAGGTACATGAGCTGATCCACGCGGTACCGCGGCAGCGTCCACCGCAGCCAGACCTGCACGAAGACGAGGAAGAGCCCCTTCGCGGAGAAGACGGCCACTCCGATTGCGGTCCCGAGGATCCCCGTCGGGACGATGTCGCTCGTGAGCCCCATCGCGTGGAGGATCGGCCAGAGCCCCGGCTCGTGCCACCCTCCGAGGAACACCGTCGTCGCGATCAGCGAGACCGCGACCATGTTCGAGTACTCGGCGATGAAGAAGCACCCCCACCGCATGCCGCTGTACTCGGTGTGGTAGCCGCTCACCAGCTCGCTCTCCGCCTCGGGGATGTCGAACGGCGTGCGGTTCACCTCGGCCAGCGACGCGATGTAGTAGATGAGGAACGCGACGAGGCCGAAGGGGCCGAGCTCCTTCACGTTGAAGATGAACCAGTGGTGGATGCCGCCCTTCTGGGCGTCGACGATGTCGTAGAGGTTCAGGCTCCCGACGATCATCACGATCGAGAGGAACGCCATGCCGATCGGGATCTCGTAGCTCACGATCTGCGCGGCGGAGCGGATCCCGCCGAAGAGGGCCCACTTGTTCCCGCTCGACCAGCCCGCCATGAGGAGGCCGATGACGACGACGCTCGACACGGCCATGATGTAGAGCAGGCCGATGTTCAGGTTCGTCGCCGCCACGGGGCCGCCGGTCGGCATCACGGTGTAGGCGAACACGGCGAAGACGGGGAACGACCCGAGGAAGGTGAGGTACGGGGCGAAGCGGAAGAGCACCTTGTCGGCCTGGTCGGGGATGATGTCCTCTTTCGTGATCAGCTTGATCCCGTCGGCGAGGAACTGGCCGAGGCCGGTCGCGTTGAACAGCTTCCACTTGTTCAGACCGAAGATCGGCGGCAGGCCGACGCGGTGGGGGCCGCACCGGGCCTGCAGGGGGCCCGCGACCC
>ORJL010572251.1_pt1 | contig 29674 bp, 39 predicted proteins | sample 1779941 | NCBI WGS metagenome assembly ORJL01 (sample SAMEA104232317, study PRJEB22302) | groundwater metagenome | biome: forest; feature: aquifer; material: groundwater | place: USA | collected 2011-08-07 | depth 5.8 m
CCAATTTTTCCCAAATAGCCATTTCGTTTGATTTACGCTAAGATTGCTCATAGATGAGATACGTTAGGTGATTATTTCACCCTCTATTGTACCACCATTGGTACCTCAGAGGTGTTACCTATGTATCTCATCTTTTGTAATGGATCAGACTCTAAAAGAGTGCGGTGGATAAAAAAAACCGTCATGAGATTTCCCATGACGGAACAAATTGTAGGATTCTTATCCTCAATTCTTGAAAATACTTGTACCCCCTTTCCTATTCATGCGGCGTCCCATTCACTCGATCGCCAAAATCACCCAAACCGCCTCCACCATAGTAAGGAAAGAGACCTGTACCGCAGATGTAATACTTTTTGTCTAATTTTTCATCCATCGCGGCCACGATGATTTTGACATTCGGAAAAAGATCATTGATCTTCTTCACGCCATCAGGTGCCGCGACCAAGTGCACAGTAGTTATGTTTTCCGCACGCGCGCCATTGTGAAGTGCCGCTTTAATGGCCTCACACACACTGCCCCCGGTTGCCAGCATTGGATCGCCTATCACGATTCGCGTGTCTGAACCAAGATTCCCGACTTTATTCGCATATATCACGGGATGGGCGTATTCACCCTCACGGCGAATACCAATATGCATGACAGCACACTTACGCTTGAGATACTCATCAAAAATCGCGCCCATGAACTCACCAGCGCGCCAGATGTTAATGAGTACGATTGAGCTCTGATCGGTGCGATTGAGCGTGATTTCACGGTGTTTTCGTTGATAGGATTCGCCGCCGTGGAGTTTGGCATTGTCCTGATCATGAGGTGAAGTTTCCACCAACTTGGGTACAAGTTTAAATGAAGGAAAGACAAAAATCGCCATTTCTTGTACCGAGATCAGCGCGGCATTATAAAATGCTGGCCGTGAAGATTCCCGATTCCGAAGCGTAGGAAATGCTGCGATGATTTTCCATGATTTCACATGAAAAAAATGAATGCTCTCGCTGTGTCCTGGTGGACACGCGGTAATTTCATGAAACCCATCTGGCAGAGTAGTTACAACTTCACCGAAATCTCTTATCATCATTGATGCCTCCTTTCAATGTTGGTTTTGAACTGCTTCAGCTTCTCCAACAGACTATCGCAAGCAAAAAAAATTGTCAAATTCAAATTTTGATGCAACAGGAATAAGAGTTGCCATACGAGTCGACCAATGGCATCAAAAATGGTAATGTTTGCCATGCCAAAAATGATGGTAGTTGATAGACCAACAGCACTTCTATTGATCTTTTTCAAATAGGGTAACAAAGTCAAATTTTATTTTTTTCCGATGAAGATAGAGACATCATAAGGGACGGTCGTCGAATGTGTTTTTGGATTGAAACATTGTTTCCAACCAGAAATCTGTTTTCATGCTTCTTTCGAGATGAATTTCAAGATATTTTTTTAGAATTTGATTAAGTTGAATGATGGTATTGGTTTCAAAATACAATGCCGAGAGATGATCAATACCCTGTTCTAACAGTAAGCTCAAACTGATAATCATCTCACGGTTAATACGGAGCATATAGGGATCAAACTTCTCATCCAAGCAACGTTCCTCAAAAAGTCCGCCCCGCAACGTGTGAAATACAACATGGTCATCAGTGATAATTCCTTGGCAACCAAGACAAGAGAGTAACTCGGGCTTGTAACCAAGATGAGACAGCAATTTAAAGCCAAAAACTCGTACAGAAAGCACCGCTTCATGTACGGATCGTTGAGTGTTCATATCCAAAAACGAAAAAATCTCGATGAGGAGATCAAAAATAAATTCATCTTTTTCCTCTTCCATGACCGCGCTATCAACCAGCTCCAGACAGTAGTGGGCCAGTGCTATGACGAGAAAATCTTGCCTAATTTTAGAAAAGGCGTTCACCGTCACCGCTGTAGCGAGTTTATTACGATGTGAACGCCCGAGAGCAAACATGCATTGCACGTGAGTGAAAGGTTCAAGATGCCCAGCCTGTTTGCTTTTGATCTTCCGTACCCCCTCAGCGACACAGGAGATCTTACCATATTCTCTCGTATAAATGGTGTAGATGCGATTATATTCAGCAAAATCCTCTCGCTTTATCACGAGACCTTCAGATTTAAACGTCGGCATACTTTATAGATTATGCAATGAGCTCACTCCGAGGAATCAATTTTTTTATAAAGAGCCTTGCCACTCAATAAAATTTTGAGATGAACCATTAGGAGTTTAAACTGGAATTTTTCATTTTATCAATATAACCTTGGAGAATCGACATTGCCGCTAAGGCATCAAGACTCTTTCCTTGACGTAACTTCTTTGGAATTTTGCTATAGACAGCAGTTGTGAAACGCTCATCTTCACAGACAACAGAAACTTTGATAGCATGGCGCAATTTTTCAACAAAACGTTGCACTTTCTCAGTTTGTGGTGTCTTTTTGTTGTTGTTTCCCATAGGGAATCCGACAACCACTTGTTCAATTTTTTCTTTTTCAATGAGCGTTTTGATATCTGCGATCACCTGATCAGAATCTTCAGTCTCAATAACTGTAAAATCAATAGCTATCCCCTCTTCGGTATCGCCAATCGCCACTCCTGTTCGTTTCTCACCACAATCAATTCCCAAAAGTCGCATAACTTATTCCAGTGTAAGTATCTCGTGACCGTTTTTCGTCACGGCCACGGTGTGTTCAAACTGCGCCGCAAGACTTCCATCCACGGTTTTTATTGTCCAACCATCAGCCGCCACCTTAACTCGATACCCACCAAGAGTCGCCATTGGTTCGATTGCTAAAACCATTCCCGCTTCCAGTTTCACTCGTTCCAGAGGTCCATTCTCTGGAATAAAATTATAAACGCATGGCTCCTCATGGAGTTGATAGCCAACACCATGACCAACAAGGTCACGAATAATTCCCAAATCTTCTTTAATGAACGTCTTTTGAATGGCATTCGAGATATCGTGAACAAAATTCTCCGGCTTCATTTCCGCAATGCCTCGCGTGAGTGCTCGTTCGGTTACTTTCAAGAGACGTTTGGCTTCTTGGGAAATTTTCCCAATAGCGATGGTCTTGGCCATATCGAGCACATATCGACGAAGTTTCCCTGGGTACTGTAATCCAATATCAATGCCCACAATGTCGCCTGAATTTAAACGAATGCCACGACTGGCAATACCATGAACTACTTCGTCATTAAGGGAGGTACAAATGGTATCAGGAAATGGTTGATCGCCTCTCCGTTGACGATACCCTTTAAATACAGGGACGCAACCTGCTTGGCGAATAAGTTGCTCGGCCATGGTATCAAGCTCTCCTGTTGTCACGCCACTTTTCGCGGCATCAATCAATTTTCGCAAAACACACGCTAAAATTCTACCTCCCTGTCGCATTTCAGCAACTTCTTTTTCGCTCTTGTAGATAATCATTTTTTCTTTAACTCCTCTTTGAGCTCATTATAATTTTTGATTCAATACATAGAAACACCACACGATAAAACTGAATTTAGAATCCATCATAATCCCGCATAGTGAGCTGTGCATCAATCTGTTTCATCGTTTCAAGAACGACCGAAACAACGATCAACAAACTCGTTCCACCCAATTGCAAGATCGTACCAATGGAACCGACATTTTGAACAATGAACGGCAAGACCGCTATAACTCCGAGAAAAACAGCTCCAGCGAGAGTGATTCGATTCATGACGTTATTGAGATAGGAAGCCGTGTGAGTTCCTGGTCTAATGCCAGGAATAAAGCCACCTTGTTTTTGCAAATTTTCGGCAATCTGTTGAGGTTGAAACACCACCGAAGTATAAAAGTATGTAAAACCAACAACCAGAACGAAATACACTATAGCGTAAAAATTTTGATTCTGAAAAATACGAATAACTTCTTGAGAAAGATTCGCCAAAAAAGGTGTTCTCGCTTGAGCAAAAAACTGGGCAACCAAGGGAGGAAACAAAATAATAGAAATTGCGAAAATAATAGGGATCACTCCTGCCTGATTCACACGAAGCGGCAAATAAGTATTAACACCACCAAATGTCCGACTTCCACGTATTTGACGAGCATATGAGACAGGGATATTCCGTTGTCCCTCCGTGATAAATACCACGCCAAGAATGGTGACAAGAGCAATGAGTAAAAAAACAACAAGAGATGTAATCTGTGTTTTGTCAAAAAGGAAGAAACTTCGTTCAATAGCCGTTGGCAGCTGTGAAACGATACCAGCAAAAATAATTAACGAAATTCCATTTCCAATATTTTTTTCTGAAATGAGTTCACCGAGGAATACAAGAAAAACTGTTCCCGCGGTCAAAACAAACAATGTGGTAATCAACTGAAATGCACTAAAATCTTGCAAAAACTGGATATTTGACTGCTTCAGCAAGGTAATCAATCCATACGCCTGCAATAGAGCCAAAGGAACAGTAGCAAGACGAGTCAATTGATTGATTTTCTGACGCCCATCTGTTTCCTTAGACATGGCTTCAATTTTTGGAACAATCATGGCAAGAAGTTGGAAAATAATTGATGCCGTAATATAGGGAGCAACCCCCATGGCAACGATAGAAAAATTACTTATACCACCTCCTGAAAAGATATTAATCAATCCAAGAAGTTGATTGGATTCAAAAAAACGGCGGAGCTGTAAGGGATCAACGCCGGGCAAAGGGATGTTGGAACAGAGACGATATACCACAAGAAGAGCAAATACGAATAAAATGCTCTTTCGCAAATCCTGTATCTTCCAAATTCGAATCAATTTATTCCACATAAAATAAGTCGGAATTCGATTGTCATAGAGACATCAACTGTTATAGACCTCACACTAAAGAACCGCACTTAAAATTCATGAAAACCACGGCTTGCTCGTCATTCCCACCGAAAAATCCTCATGGTACTTCAAGTACCATTGCGGTTTTTCGGCGCTCCATGACGTCGCAATCCATCGATTTTCATTTAATTTTAAGTGCGGTTTCATAGTGTGATGTCTATAATTTAAATTTTCTCCGCTTTCCCTCCAGCTGACTCTATCGCCTTTATCGCGGAGACGGAAAAAGCATGAGCCTTCACGACGAACTTCTTGGTCAACTTCCCGCTCCCCAAAATCTTCACGCACGGTTTCATTGTATCAATCACTCCCTTTTTCAACAAACTTTTTACGGTAATATCATCGCCCGAGGAAAAATGTTTCTCAAGATCAATAAGATTCACCGTAACCATCTTGGGATAAAAAGAATGAAAACCTCGTCTCTTTGACATTTGCTGAATGAGAGGTTTCAGCGCGAGAAGCTTCAAACCATGACGACCTCCAGTACGCGCTTTTTGCCCTTTAATCCCTCGGGTACTATACGACCCATGCCCTGACGCATTTCCGCGGCCAACTACTTTACGCCGTCGTCTTGAGTGCACGGCTGATTGAATGGTATGAAGTGATAGAATCATAGAGTGAATGTGCTTTGATCTGATTTTTTCAAACTTGCAAGAGCCTTTAATGTCGCTCGCGTGGTATTGATCTTGTTCTTTGAACCCAAAATCTTCCCAACAACATTCGGTATACCCGCCAGCTCCAGCACCTGTCGCATGGCACCGCCAGCGACAATCCCTTTTCCTCGTTCAGCGGGTCGAAGTAAGACGGCAGCAGCCTTGTATTTCGCGTGTACATCGTGGAGAATCGTATCATTGATAATCTCTACATGAATAAAATCTTTCTTGGCGCTGTTCACGGCTTTATTGATGGCGACGGTGACATCAACACCTTTGGCTAATCCCACTGCTACTCTCCCCTTCTTATCACCCAAAGCAACACAAGCGCGAAAACGCATGCGTTTTCCGCCAGCCATAACACGAGTCACACGCGCGAGGTCAATCACACGTTGTTCAAACTCTTCCTCACTGTCACGATTGGGACGCCTTCCTCGATCTTCTTTTGATTTTCCTTTTCTCTCGAGCATAAAATTGACAAAAAGTGAGATTAAAACTTGATTCCAGCCTCGCGTATTCCATCCGCAAATGCTTTCACTCGTCCATGGTAACGATATGATCCACGGTCGAATACAATTTGAGTGATTCCTTTCTCTTTCAGGAGGCCACCAAAATATTTTCCACTTTCATAGGAAATTTCAACCTTTTTCCCCTGGGTTTTTTGACGCTTGCTGTGCCATGAAGCCACAGTCCTTCCTTCTGTGTCATCAATCGCTTGAGCGGCAATCGATTGCAGACTCCGAAACATACTCACACGAGGACATTTATCTGTCCCAGTCATTTTAGCTCGTACCCGAAGGGCTCGTCGTCTCCTTTTCATCCTTTTCACTGTCTCTTTTGTTTGCATAAAAATATTTTCACGTCACATTGACCACAAAAAAATTCAGTTAAGCAGTTTTAGCCGATTTCCCAGCTTTCTTTCGAACCACCTCATCAAGGTAACGAATTCCCTTTCCTTTATATGGCTCAGGTTTTCGCAGTGCTCTGACGCGTGCAGACACTTCACCAACCATCTGCTTATCAATACCTGAAACAGTGATGATATCGTCTTCGATCGTGGCGGAAATTCCTTCTGGGAGAGCAAATTTCACTGGATGTGAAAAACCTAAACTAAAATTGAGAGTGCTTCCTTGCGCGGCCACACGATAACCAACTCCCACAAGCCGCAACTTTTTGCTGTAACCCTCTACTACCCCATGAATCATATTGTCTATAAGCCGTTTATATAAACCCCACAGTGATCGCTGTTTTTTATTCTCTGGATCACGCACTTTTACTCTCCAACCTTCATCGTTTTTTTCTATTTGTACGGAAGGATGTTTTTTTTGCCGAAGCTCACCCTTTGGTCCTTTCACGACGATAAAATCATCTTCGAATTTCAACTCGACATTGTCAGGCACCACTATCAATTGTTTTCCTATACGACTCATATAATATTCATAGGACTTATGCTTTTAGTCCTTATTAAAATATTTCGCACATCACTTCTCCGCCAAGTCCCTTTTTCCGAGCTTGCTGGTTTGACATCAAGCCTTCGGGAGTAGAGATAATTGCCATACCCAAATTGTTGAGAACAACTGGTATCCGATCTTTTTTAACATAGACGCGTCGACCCGGTTTACTCACACGTTTCAATTGACGTATGCTTGATTCACCAAAGGCATCATACTTTAAATGAACGACAATTTCTTCATAATTCGCTGGCACCATCTTGCGTGAAGAACCTTTTAAACGATAAGACTTGATTTTATCAAAAGACTCAATATAACCACTTTCTTTCAGAATCTTGGCGATATTCCATTTCACTTTCGAAAACGGAAAACGTACCTCGGGTTTTTTTACTAAAAGAGCATTTCTGATTCTTGTGAGCATGTCGGAAATTGGATCATTGAACATAATACATGGTATTTTAAGATATCACACTTTCGAAATTGAGCCTTCCCGAAAAATGCGATCTTCTTCGTTGAAATATACGATACTCATTCGGCGTACCTCTCGTACGACTCATTCCGTGCCTCGATTTCGTCTCGAATCTCATCATTTTTCTCAAGGCTCAAATTACCAGCTTGAGCGCCTCACACCAGGAATCTCTCCCATGGAAGCCAACTCACGGAAACAGATACGACACAGATCAAATCGGCGCATATAGGCACGACGACGACCGCATTTCCAACAACGGTGAACCACACGAGTACTAAACTTCGGTTTTCGACTTGATTTCACTTTTTGCGCTTCAGTAGCCATATATGATGATTGGATTTATTTGAGTTGTTTCTGAAATGGGAATCCGAATAAGCTCAACAGAGCCTTCCCCTCCTCATCAGTTTTCGCGGTCGTGTGGATCGTCACCTGCACACCATGTACCTTTTCAATTTCATCAGACTTTATCTCTGGGAAAGCAATATACTCACGAAACCCGAGCGAATAGTTCCCGTGTCTATCGAAAGAGTCCATAGAAACTCCCCGAAAATCCCTGACACGTGGAAGAGTGACATGAATCAATTTCTGAAAAAAATCATACATCTTTTTTCCGCGGAGAGTTACTTTGTAACCAACAACCATTCCTTCACGAATCTTAAAATTTGAAATCGATTTCTTTGACTTCGTCTTCACCGGTCTTTGGCCAGCAATTCGTGACAAGACACTTTCGATAATATCATAATACTTTGGATCCTGCATGGCCTTACTCGCGCCGACATTGAGCACAATCTTTTCCAGCTTTGGCACCGCGTGAATGTTCTTGTAGTGATATTGTTCTTTCAATTGTGGAATGATTGTTGTTTTGTATTGAATCAGAATATCATTCATAATGAGGATATATTTTTCCCGCACTTCTTACACTTCCGAAATTTCTTATTCTTCACGGAAGATCCAGCTTCCGCGGCTACCAATGTATAGCCAATCCGTGTCGTTTTGCCACAGTTTGGACATATCAACATCGCATTCGGTAGAGAGATTGGAGCTGAAAACTCAATCTTCTGTCCTTTCTGACCGCCTTTTTGACGACGCATGTGTTTAACTGTGATATTCGCGCCTTCTACCACAATCTTCTTTTCATGAGGAAACAATTGAATCACCTTCCCTGTTTTGCCACGATCTTTGCCCGCGATTATTTTCACTTGATCATTGATTTTAATTTTCATAACACATTATGTGAGCCCCAAAACTAAAGTACTTCCTGAGCCAATGACACAATCTTGGAAAATCCGCGATCACGCAATTCACGCGCCACTGGACCAAAGATGCGCGTCCCCTTAGGTTCTTTTGACTTCTGATCAATGAGAACACAAGCATTATCATCAAAACGTATATACACTCCAGAATCACGTCCTAACTCTTTCCGTGTACGCACAATAACACCATGGTGAACTTCACCCTTTTTTACGAGACTATGAGGTTGAGCCACTTTGACCGTAACCGTCACGATATCACCAATACGTGCATAACGCTTCTGATAGCCTCCGTGTAACCGAATACACTGGACCAACTTGGCACCACTATTATCCGCAACCTTTAACATGGTTCGATGCTGAATCATACTCTTTTGTTAGAACTTACACATTTATAGACCAGATTGAGGAAATCTCGTGATACACAAGTAAGTTGTACCGCATTTAACAGTGTCCAATACCAAAAAATTTGACAAAATATGGGCAACCGTGTAAATCGTATTTAGGTATAAATTACTCGCCAGCGTTTTTCTTTTGACAGCGGACGACATTCCATAAAGCGTACCATATTGCCAACAGCATACTTTTCCTTTTCATCATGGACCTTAAAACGATGGTTACGGTTATACCGCTTGTGGTACTTGGGATGCATCTTAACGCTCTCAACTTCAACTACCAATGTCTTCTGCATCTTGTCGGAAACGACAACTCCTTCCAAAACACGCTTTCGTCGTACTTTTTCTGTTGTTATAGTATCTGTCATAAGGCAATGGCGAAATTATATCAAAATTACTAAAAAGATCAAGCCTCAACTTTTCGACCCAATAAAAACATGATTCGTGCGATATTCTGCTTCAGCTTACCAAGTTCATGTACCTGTTTTAATTGATTCGCGGCAACACGAAAACGTTTCGAGCGCAACTCTTCCCGATACTGAGACAATAATTTCTGCAGTTCTGGAGTCGGTTTTTTTTTCATCTCTTTGTACTCAATGAATTCAACCATAAATAATTTCACAAATCTTGCGGGATTTAAGACTTAAAAACAAATCTTGTTTTTACTGGTAACTTATGTGAGGCGAGACGGAAAGCCTCACGAGCGACACTTTCAACAATTCCATCCACTTCAAATAGTACCATACCTTTCTTTACACCAGCCACATACGATTCCACAGCACCTTTGCCCGTACCCATGGGTACTTCAGAACCTTTTTTGGTGATCGCTTGATCAGGAAAAACACGAATCCACAATTTTCCACCACGTTTCAAATACCTGGTAATCGCGCGACGAGCCGCTTCAATCTGACGTGAACTCATCCAAGAATTCTCCATGCTTTGCAATCCAAAAGAGCCAAAATCAACTTCTGTTTTTTGTGATGCAATTCCTTTCAATCTTCCCCGCTGCTGTTTGCGATATTTTACTTTCTTTGGCATCAACATATTACGTCTTTTTTATAAATACCTCCCCTTTGTATATCCAAACCTTCACACCAATCGCCCCATACATAGTCCGAGCGACACCACGCGTATAATCAATATCCGCGCGAATCGTATGGAGTGGCACCTTTCCAACACTAATCATTTCTGAACGAGCTATTTCTGCTCCATTGAGTCGCCCGCCAACAATCACCTTCACACCTAAAGCTCCAGCTCGTTGCACCTTGGACATCGCCTGCTTCACGGTGCGGCGGAATGGGATTCTTTTCTCCAAATCAGCGATGATTCCTTGCGCCACCAAACTTGATGAAAGCGCCGGACGCTCAACTTCTTTAATATTAATATTCATCGTTTCTTTGCCATGAATAAAATTCTTTTTTATTTTTCGTTTCAATTCTTCAACCCCACTGCCAGCGCGACCAATAATCACACCGGGGCGAGCGCTATAAATATTGATTACAATCTCACCACTCGGACGTTCAATGATGACTTTCTCCACACCAGCATCCTTCAACTCCTTCATGATAAATTTACGCGTCAAAATATCCTGCTTCAAATATACTTTGAAATTTTTCTTGTCGGCATACCAGATAGAGTTCCAATTAAAAATGATGCCGAGGCGATAGCCTTTTGGATTTACTTTCTGTCCCATAAAATTAAGTCAATAGCCGTAATTTTCTTTTGTCATCTTCGGTTATAATCTTTTGGAATATATGAAGCTCATCATAAATTTTTCCTCTCTTTTACTTCTCGCCGCTTCTCCGATTAAACAATTTATTTATAAATTTCAGTCCTTTCCCAGCGCCAGTAGCGAGTTGTTTTTTATCTCTGTTCTGTCCTAAACGACGTTTACCAAGTTTACGTACATCAAAAATTTCCGGTAGTTCTCCACCAACAGGAGCTTCACCTTGAGGGTGTCTTACAACCTCTGAAGGCTTCGGAGGAGACATCTGTTCACCTATGTTTTCTTCCGTATCTCTCTTCTCGTTCGTGTTCCTCCCTTGAGGAACAACACTTTGCTTGGTACGATCTTTTTCAACAGTTGGAACGCGCTCACCAAGAACAATATGAATATGACTCATCCGTTTCCGAATGAGAGCAGCCCGACCAAAGGCCTTTGGACTCCAACGTTTCAGGACGGGACCCATATCCACTCGTGCTTCTTTGATATAAAGATTATTCTTGTCCAAATTATTATTGTGTACCGCGTTCGCTACCGCGGAGTTGATGAGTTTCAAAACCGGGGTCGAAGCAGTCTTCACAGTAAATTCTAACTGCGCCAAAGCGTCACTCACATCAAGATTGCGAATGAGATTCACCAACAGTCGAACCTTCTTTGGTGACATGCGAATAAATTTTGCTGACGCGCGAACATTCATACGTCTCAATTATTTCTTCCCTCCAGTAACCGGAGCAGGAGGTGTTGCCGGTGAGGGTGTTTTCACCGTCTCAGCCCGTTGCTGTTCTTTAGCAATTTTTCCACCATGGGAGACAAATTTTCTTGTGGGTGAAAACTCTCCAAGACGGTGCCCTACCATATTCTCTACAACAATAACAGCAATGAAATCACGTCCATTGTGTACACCAAAACTGAAACCAACCATATCTGGTGTAATCGTAGAATCACGCGACCATGTTTTGATCACGGTTTTATCACCAACTCGTAACTTTTTGACCTTTTTCATCAATCGTTCATCAATATATGGTCCTTTCTTTAATGATCTCGACATATTGAAAAATTATTTTTTGCCTCTTCGACGCACAATGTACTTGTTGTTTTTCTTGTTCTTTCTTGTTCTCACACCCAAGGCATGCTTTCCCCATGGTGTCTTCGGAAACTTCATACCAATAGGGTTCCGACCTTCTCCACCACCATGCGGATGATCCACCGGATTCATTGCTTTTCCACGTACTGTGGGACGTATACCAAGATGTCGCATTCTTCCCGCCTTTCCATAACGAATGTGCATGTGATCCGGATTACTCACCTCACCAATAGATGCCAAACAATGTTTCAATATCTTCCGTACCTCTCCAGAAGGAAGTTTTAACAACGCGTAATCTCCTTCCACTGCAACCAACCGAACCAAAGTACCTGCTGAACGCGCCAACTGTCCACCCTTGCCAGGGAATAATTCCACATTATAGACATTCATACCAACAGGGATAAATTGCAAGGGCATACGACTGGCAACCTCAACCTTGATCGCCTTCTGAGATGAGAGCACCTGATCACCAACCTTCAACTTCTGTGGCGCGACAATGTAACTCTTTACACCATCAACATAAATGATCAATGCAATACGCGCTGAGCGGTTGGGGTCAAATTCAATCGCGACAACTTTGGCTGGAATATCAAATCGTTCTTGTCTGAAATCGAGGAGACGAACATAACGTTTTTCGCCACCACCACGATGTCGTACTGTAATACGACCATGCACATTTCTTCCGGCGTGCTGTTTTTTGATCAGCACCAAACTCTTTTCAGGTTTGCTTTTTGTAATATCACTAAAATCGTCTACTGAAGTATGTCGTCGGGCTGGACTGGTGGGTTTATATAATTTTACTGGCATAAAGATATCACACTTTAACTATACTCCTTCATACAGTTCAATTTTCTGACCTGATTGAATAGTGACAATCGCTTTCTTCCAAATGGACCGTTTCCCGTTTGTTCGACCAAAACGTACGACTTTTCCACGCATGCGAACAATATTCACACCAACCACCTTCACATCGTAGACCTTTTGCACCGCTTTTTTCACTTCTATTTTGTTGGCACGATCATCCACCACAAATACATATTGGTTATGAACCAATAAAGAAGAACTTTTCTCCGAAATCATTGGCTTCAACAAAACACGATAAGCATAACCGGTATCCATTTTCAGTTGTTTCTCCGAAAGTGATGTATCCTTTGGAACTTCTCCTGAACCATCCATTGGTGATTTCTGCCCCTTTTTTTGGTTCATTTTCTCTCGAGTAGTTTCATCAAGAGCTTTTACACCAGCATCAATTTTCCGATCGCTCTTGAGGCCACCAGTTCTATCACCTTTTTTAGATTTAAATTTTTCCCAAAAAGCCATAGAAATTACGTAGTCTCCTTCACCGAAAACTTATTATAAATTACCTTGATTTTCTCGATACCTTCTTCTGTAGTCACAAGGTAATCATGAGCCAATACATCAACCACATTTAATGAATTCACTCCAATCGCGGTAATATACTGTAGATTCTTCACCGAAGCAATAAGAGGTTGATTGCTTCCAACAAACGCGATAAGTGTTTTTTTCTTTTGATTCGGTAATTTCTCAAATAAAACACTCATTGTTTTTGTTTTTGGTTTCTCCATTGACAAGGTATCTAATAAAAACATTTTTTCATGCAAAATTTTATCAGTGAGACACATGAATAAGGCTTTTTGTTTCATCTTTTTATTCACTTTCTGGGAATAATTCCTCTCACTCGTCGGACCAAACGTAATACCTCCTCCCCGCCACAACGGGGATCGAATAGAACCATGTCTCGCTCGTCCTGTCCCTTTTTGACGCCAGGGTTTTCGACCACCACCACGCACTTCAGAACGATCCTTGGTATGCGCGATTGAGTTTCGATGATTTGCCAACTGAGCGACCACCACCTGATGGATAACAGAAACTTTTGGTTTGACAGCAAAAATACCTTCGTTGACCACAAACTCACGTACTTTTTCTCCTTGAAAATTGTAGACATCCACTTTTGGCATATTGTTATTGTGTTTTCAATTCAAGCAAGGCATTGCGTCCACCAGGAACCGCACCTTTGATATAAACTACTTGATGCTTAGAATCGACTTCAACCACTTCTAGATTTTTCAAAGTCACACGCTCACTTCCCATATGACCTGCCATACGTTTTCCTTTTTTCACGTTTTGCACTCCACCAGCTCCAATTGAACCTGATTTACGTAATTGATCCTTGTGTCCATGGCTTTTGGGACTTCCGTGAAAATGATGTCGCTTCACTACCCCCTGAAAACCACGTCCTTTCGACTCACCCGCTACTACCAATTTCTGACCAACCGAGAAAACGGTGCAATCAATTTCTTGTCCGACAACGAAACTCTGCAATTCAGCTTCTTCTACGAAAAATTCACGTACAAAACGAAAGTTTCCAAGCTCATTATAATGACCGGCTTGAGGTTTTTTCACCACTCTCTTATTTCCACAAGCAAGTTGAACCGCTGAATAACCATCAGTTTTCTGTTGTTTTAATTGAGTCACCACACACCGAGGAATTGCCACCATAGTAACTGGCACGACTTTTCCATCATCAAAAAACTTTCGAGTCATATTCTTTTTTATTCCAAGAAGAAACATATCACAAACTGTTTAATAGGACTTACGTGTTTAGACCGTATTTTCGGAAAACGCAAGGAACGGAGTAAACTGTACTGCAGTGTACAGTGTCGAGTACCGGAGCATTTGACGAAAATATGGGCAACCGCGTAAGTCCTGTTAAAAACAAAATCTAGAAGAAGAAAAAAGCATACTTGTTTCTTCTTCTAGATTTTGTGTCTCTACAAAATCTTTTGATTGTATTCCTCACCATGTGGAGGAGAAATATAGGTTTACAATTTTCAAAATCCTTTTCCCAAAATCTCCGATACAATAGAAGTTTTCTTCGCAAACGATAATATCCATCTTTTGAAGATCTTTTCTACCGAAAGGTAATGGGATTTACTTGTTTTATGACTTGTTGTGTTTTACATTTTTATCTCTACTTCGACTCCAGCGGGTAGATTCAAACTCATCAGGCTATCCATTGTTTTTGGTGTGGGATCAAGAATATCAATGATTCTTTTATGTACTCGTATCTCATACTGATCACGAGAATCCTTATGCACAAAACTCGACTTGTTCACAGTAAAACGTGTCTTTTCCGTTGGCAGTGGAATCGGACCCGCAACCACAACCCCTGATCGAACTGCAGTATCAATGATCGTCTTCGTTGATTGATCGATGATCTTGTGGTCGTAGGCTCTGATCTTGATACGAATCTTTTGATGCCCCTCTTCTTGATTTTCTTTTTTATTGCTTGAATTCATGATAACAACAATTATACAGTTATTTAATGATCTTGGATACAACTCCTGCTCCAACGGTGTGTCCACCTTCGCGGATGGCAAATCGTTGTTTCTCTTCTAAAGCGACTGGAACAATCAATTTTACACCAAAGGTTGTGGTATCTCCTGGCATGACCATCTCTGTCCCTTGAGGAAGGGTAATATCGCCTGTAACATCAGTGGTAGCAATATAAAACTGTGGTTTGTAGCCATTGAAAAATGGTTTATGTCTTCCGCCTTCTTCTTTTGTAAGAATATACACTTCAGCATCGAACTCTGTATGAGGAGTAATGGTTCCTGGTTTGGCAAGTACCTGTCCTCGATCAACATCTTCTTTCTTCACACCACGGAGAAGAATACCCGCGTTATCACCTGCTTGTCCTTGATCCAATGATTTGTTGAACATTTCTATACCTGTGACTACTGTCTTTTGAGTCGGACGGATGCCAACGAGTTCTGCTTCGTCATTCAATTTCACAATTCCACGTTCGATTCTTCCGGTCACCACAGTACCACGTCCTTCGATGGAAAACACATCTTCAACTGGCATCAAAAATGGTCTTTCGATATCGCGTTGTGGTTGTGGAATATAGCTGTCCAGGGCATCCATAAGATCAACAATCGGTTTCACAGATGCCTCATCAGTTGGGTTTTCCAAGGCTTTCAAAGCTGAACCGCGAATGATTGGAGTTTGATCACCAGGAAACTCATACTTTTTCAATAAATCGCGCACCTCTTCTTCCACAAGATCAATAAGTTCAGGATCAGAAACAGCATCAACTTTATTCAAAAAAACAACAATATAAGGAACACCGACCTGACGAGCCAAAAGGATGTGCTCACGGGTTTGAGGCATGGGACCATCTGTGGCCGCAACCACAAGAATCGCGCCATCCATCTGAGCAGCGCCTGTGATCATGTTTTTGATATAATCAGCGTGCCCTGGACAATCAACATGAGCATAGTGACGCTTGGTTGATTCGTACTCAACATGAGTGGCATTGATGGTTATACCACGAGCTTTTTCCTCGGGAGCTTTATCAATCTCATCAACGCTCTTAGCAGTTGATGCTAACCCACGTGCTTTTTGAACCGCTAAAATTGCCGCCGTGAGAGTTGTCTTTCCATGATCCACATGTCCAATAGTACCAATATTGGCATGAGGTTTGTTGCGTATAAATTGTGCCGTCATGTGAGTAGTATTAAATAATTAAAGAAATAGCATTTATGCTATAGGCTCAAAAAAATATTGATCATCGGATTTGCTCTTCTGTGTCTCTTTTGGTGGCAAAATTTGAACTACTTCCTCTGCACATGGTTCCTGCTGTATTTCTTTCAAGAAGGCAATATCACGATTTATTGTATCGATACGTTTTTCCTTTGTCAACAAATCAGATTCCTGTGAAATCTTAGGATTATTCATTTGATTGCCAAGGAGTGCTTCATATTCCTGTAAACGCATTATAACAAAAGTTCCACCAGAGTTCAAATCAGCAAATATGAACTTATCCCCGCTTTTTTCAATAATTTTAAATAGCTTCGGAAGTAAGTTTATCATGGACATATAAAGATAGCAAATGCACTATAGAACTTTTCACAACATCCGTCAATAGTACTTTAGTAAAATTATACCCTCCTATGAGGGGACTGTTACCGAATGTCATTTTGACTGCAATTTTCATATTTCGGCCAAAAGCACATTCAGCAACAGTCCCATTAAAATGGGGGTGTACTATTTTTTCCCTTCAACAATCGCCAACTCAACGTTCTTAGGAACCGCGGCATAATGGTCAAATTCCATACTATAATTCCCACGACCTTGGGTAATGGAACGCAAGATTGTGGCATATCCGAACATCTCACCAAGTGGAATCATGGCATCAATCACACGCAAATCACCTCGCTGTTTCATCTCTTGAATCTGACCTCGACGCGCGTTAAGATCACCAATAACATCGCCGAGAAAATTTTCAGGTGTGATGGCTTCTACTTTCATAACTGGCTCCAACAGCACTGGATTGCCTCGTTTAACACATTCCTGAAAAGCGAGTGAGCCAGCAATTTTAAAAGCAGCTTCTGAAGAATCAACTTCATGATAGGAACCATCATACACAGCGCACATAATATCAATAACTGGATACCCAGCAATCACACCACGCGCCGCGGCTTCTTGTACCCCTTTATTGATTGGAGTGATATATTCTCTTGGTATAACACCACCTTTAACTTCATCAACAAACTCATATCCTGCTCCTCGCTCCCGAGGTTCAAGTCGTATCCAACAATGCCCATACTGTCCCCGACCTCCAGACTGACGAATATACCTTCCTTCTGCCTCACTCATTTTGGTAATAGTTTCTTTGTAGGCAACTTGCGGTTTTCCCACATTCGCTTCTACTTTAAATTCACGTTTCATGCGATCAACAATAATCTCCAGATGCAACTCACCCATCCCAGAGATGATGGTCTGAAAGGTTTCTTCATCGCTCTTCACACGGAACGTCGGATCCTCTTCAGCCAATTTTGACAGGGCAATGCCCATCTTTTCTTGATCAGCTTTGGTTTTCGGTTCTACTGCAACCGAAATAACCGGTTCCGGAAAGGTAATAGATTCCAGGACAATAGGATGATCTGGATCAGACAGCGTGTGGCCGGTAAAAGTATTTTTTAATCCAACTGCCGCGGCAATTTCTCCGGAATAAACCATTTCTACATCTTCACGATGATTAGCGTGAAGACGAACAATACGACCAATACGTTCTCTCTCGCCGGTTGTTGTATTTAATACGTATGACCCGGCATTCAGGCTACCGGCGTAGACACGGAAAAAACAGAGTTTCCCAACAAAAGGATCAGTTGCGATTTTAAACGCAAGCGCGGTAAAAGGTTCATCATCAGCCGCTCGTCTTGTGAGTTTGATTTCAGAATCTTTTGGATCAAAACCTTCAACCGCGGGAAGATCAGTAGGCGCGGGCAAATAATCCACCACAGCGTCAAGAAGGGATTGTACTCCTTTATTTTTCAAAGCCGAGCCACAGAGTACAGGAACTATTTTCCCAATAATCACTGCTTTTCGTAATAAAGCTTTCAACACACCCACAGGAATATCTTCACCATTCAAATAACGAGATAAGGTGGCTTCGTCATTTTCAACAATTGCTTCAACAAGCGATGCCCGATATTTTTCCACCTTCTCCTTCATATCCGCGGGAACATCAGTATCATCCCACTCTTTCCCCATTTCATCCTTGAAAACTCTTGCTTTCCGTTCAAAGAGATCAATGAACCCCAAAAAATTCTCCTCAGCTCCAATAGGAAGCTGAATGGGATAGGCTACTTTGGTGAGACGTTCATGAATAGAGGCAAGATCAGCGTAAAAATTGGCGCCCATGCGATCCATCTTGTTTACAAAACAAATACGGGGTACTTCAAACTTATCAGCCTGGCGCCAGACAGTTTCTGATTGTGGTTCAACGCCAGCTACACCGTCAAAAACAACCACCCCACCATCAAGGACACGTAATGAGCGTTGCACTTCCACAGTAAAATCAATATGCCCTGGAGTATCAATTATATTGATGCGGGCGTCTTTCCAAAAACAGGTTGTAGCCGCCGCGGTAATTGTAATACCACGTTCTTTCTCTTGTTCCATCCAATCCATTTCCGCGGCACCTTCATGAACTTCACCAATTTTATGTTTTTTTCCAGTGTAATATAAAATGCGTTCACTAACAGTTGTCTTGCCCGCGTCAATGTGGGCAATAATACCAATATTACGAGTACGTTCAAGTGAATATTCTCGGGGCATAGAAAAACCTAATAGACCTACTACTCTTGCTGATGCCTCTTATCGGGCAAAATGAGCAAAAGCGCGATTTGCTTCAGCCATACGCTGGACATCTTGTTTTTTCTTGATTGCTTCGCCTTGTCTCTGCGAGGCAGCTAAGAGTTCAGTCGCCAATCTTTCACTTATGGGTCGTCCTTTTTGTGAAGCAATAGCCTGAATAATCCACCGAAATGCCAATGCTTGACGCCGTTCTCCACGTACTGGATAGGGAATCTGGTAATTTCCACCACCAATCCGACGACTGCGAACCTCTAACAATGGAGCAATATTTTTCATTGCGGCATCAAATAGCATGAGAGGGTCCTTTGAGGTTTCTTTTTTCATAATCTCAAAGGCATCGTAGACAACTCGTTGGGCAACGGTTTTCTTTCCCTGGCGCATGACATAATTAATAAACTTGGCTACCACGACATCGTGATAACGAGGATCTGGTTCAATATTTCGTTTTGGCGCTTTTTTCCCACGCATAAATTAATAAATGATAGAGACCTTCAATTATTTCTTATCTCCCTTGGCTCCATACAATGAGCGTCCTTGTTTTCGGCCTTCCACTCCGCTCGTGTCATAAACACCGCGGACAATGTGATAACGAACCCCAGGTAAATCTTTCACACGGCCACCGCGCACCAAAACAATTGAGTGCTCCTGCAAATTATGGCCAATCCCAGGAATATAAGCTGTAACTTCATCTCCATTGCTCAAACGAACACGAGCAATTTTACGAAGAGCCGAGTTTGGTTTCTTTGGAGTCATAGTTTTCACCTTCAAGCAAACTCCACGCTTAAAAGGACTGCCCATGGGGAGTGATGTGCGACGACGATGCAAATTATCAAAAACTGTCTGCAACGCTGGTGTCTTTGATTTTTTTCGAAGAGATCGCCTTGGTTTCCGAATAAGTTGATTGATGGTTGGCATAGAAAGATTGTGGATCTAGAATATCATAGGAGACCAATCATCGTCAAGGGTCAGTTAATTTCCAAAAACTATGAGGAAAGCCGTTTTCGTAAGATGACCTAAAAACGAAAAAACCGACACTCCAAAAACAATATCAAGAAACAACAAACCGAGCAGTATCATGGGACCGTAACGGAGAAAATTGTCCTTAAATTCATAGAAGCGATCTGGTACCAACGCCTCTAACAGTTTGGCACCATCCAGCGGTGGCACAGGTATCAAATTGAAAAACATGAGGCCGATATTGATCATACCAAGAAGAACTAAAAAAATTATAAGTAAATTCGTCTCACTCAAATGATAGATACTCGTTGCCACACGATAGGCAATGCCAGAGATCAAAAACATGATAAGATTGGCACTTGGACCAGCCAATCCCACAAGAACCGGACCCCATTTGGGAAATTTCAAATTATAAGGATTAAATGGCACCGGCCGTCCCCAGCCAAAACCTACAAAAAGCAACATCAGGCTACCAACCGGATCAAGATGCGCTACCGGATTGATGGTAAGCCGTCCTTCTTGTTTGGCAGTATGATCGCCCTGCAGGTACGCGGACAGGGCATGTGAAAACTCATGAACAGAGATGGCGAGTACCAGAGCGAGTATATAGACCAAAGCTCCGAGAGGTTCTGTTTGGAGGAGAGAAAAAAGCATAAGATTATAGTTGTGATGAATTCTTTCGAATGCGTGAAGCACTCCGAAACTCATAACTTGAGACTATTATATTCCCATTTGCTCATTTTTTCAAAACGTGATAGCATTTCGTTACTTGTTTGTATTTGAACTCACTCATATGGCTCGTATGTGCCAACTCTGTAAAAAAACAGATAAAAAAGCTGTGTCTCGCAGTCACAGCAATATTGCTACCCTCAGACGCCAAAAAGTCAATCTCCAAACAAAAGCTATTGACGGCGTTCGCATGTCCATCTGCACCCGATGTATTCGGACAATGAGCAAAAATACGCAAACGTAGATGAGACTTGTTCCTCAAAATTGGTTAAAATAATATTGATCAATGTTTACTATAGTCGGGCTGGCGGGATTTGAACCCGCGACCTCATGCACCCCATGCATGCGCGCTAGCCAACTACGCTACAGCCCGAAATAACACAAAAGCTTCACCAAACTGATATATTTCCGCTCATGAATAAGTGGGTGGTCGCAACTTCGTCTATCAGAAGAAAATTTCAACTCATAGAGTCAAAAAAATCTTCCTACAAGATAAAGCGATATAAACCTCCCAATACAGTAGGTGTCCGGAAATAATTACCAGAGCATGTGGTGAAGCCAACTTTTATAGTAGCACCAGTCGAGAAAATAACAAGTTCAAAACTTGCTTCTTGATCTCATTTTAGAACATCACATCATCATCAGACCGTTTATAAGAATGAATCTCCTCTGTTTTGAACCAGTGGCTAATTTCACGTTCAGTCTCTGCCACTTCACCAGAGGCATGAACGATATTTCGAATAGCGCGCTTTTCAACATTTGCCAATGTAGGTGAATCAATCGAGTAATCCCCTCGCACCGTACCCATCTCGGCTTTGTTGGGAAGAGTTGGCCCAACAATCTTCCTCACCATATCAACAGCGTGAATTCCCTCTATCACCATGGCCACAACCGGTCCAGATGTAAGAAAATCAATATTCCACTGCTCAATCATTCTTCCAATCTTGAGTGGATCGTCAGTGCCCATCTCTTCGACAGCGTTCTTAGCGTATTTCTGAAAATTCTCTAGAGTCTTCATCCCCATTCCAATACAATGTTCATCAGTTCCGGGATAATGTTTGGCAGCATGAGCACGATCTACTTGAAGCATTTTCAACCCAACGATCTTAAGACCGCGTTGTTCTAAACGACTGATAATATCACCGACCAGTCCTCTTTTCACTCCATCCGGCTTAACGAGCAACAATGTTTTTTCTTCACGTAAGTGCATAGATATTAGTTATGAATAGTTTTTACTATAGATTTCACACTATGAAATGGTCCAAGACTTTCAAGGTTCTTCAGCTGTAGATCAGTCATGGCTTTATTCTTATGAATCATTGTAAAGCCTGTCATCACTTTGGTATCTTCTTTCCGTATGAGCAATGTCATATCTCCTCTTAGTTCGGCGAGTTTCCGGTCGAGATAGTCTTTGGTGACCATATGAACCTCAATTGTGCCGAGTCTCTCATTCATCTTTTCCATTCTTGCGTTTAGTTCGTGAATCTCATGATCAACATGGTTTGAGAAAGTATTGAGCACTTCAATAATCTCCTCAAAATGTACTGACAGACCATTGATGGAACCCCAGACTCGTTCAAACTGAATATCATGTTCATCCACCTTATGAGTTAATGTGTCAATCTTCTGTGATAATCCATCAACTCGATCTGACAAACCGTCAAAGCGAACAGATAATCCATCAACTCGATCTGACAAACCGTCAAAGCGAACAGATAATCCATCAACTCGATCTGATAAACCGTCAAAGCGAACAGATAATCCATCAACTCGATCTGACAAACCGTCAAAGCGAACAGATAATCCATCAACTCGATCTGATAAACTGTCAAAACGAACAGATAATCCATCAACTCGATCTGACAAACCGTCAAATCGGACAGATAATCCATCAACTCGATCTGATACATTATCAATTCGAACTGATATACCTCTGACTATTGTCAAAATTTCATCGAGACGATGATCCTCATTTTGTCCTCCTTGACTTATAACTTTGCGAGCAACCTTGTTCATATCGAATAAACCTTAAGAATTAAATAAAGGGTATGTCATTTTAAGCCATCTCTACTGTAATTTCATAATTCTTGAAAAAATTGTTTCAAAATTTTTTGACTTACCTACTCACCTTCTCGTACCTTTCATGAAAATGGACAGCCCGCGCGACGATCATCCATCACTTTTTCGAAAATTCTCTCAAGATTCTTAAATTTCGTCACGAATGCGCGTTCGGCAACAAACCCATTATAGCAACTCAAATCATTGTGTCAACGCCATGTTATCCACCAAATATTGCGCCGTCGCAACTCTCGTTTTGAAATACCTGTTGGCACATACCATTCTACAAAAACACCCCAAAACTTGGAGTGTTTTTGCAGTCAAAGATGATCAATATGATTCTTTATCTACCAAATGAAACACTTACCTGAATATTCATGTGGAGCGCGGACTCTAACATCTGTGCACCGGCATACATATCATTCGCGCCGTAGGCGGAAAACAACACAGGAGAGTCCGTACCCGCGTTGTTGATAACGTTGTGCGAAGCAGTGTCAGCATTGCTCAAATGGCTTGATGCCATGCCATTTACGTTCCGTGTTCCAATCAAATATTTGGCACCTTCAACATACGCATAGGCAGGATCAGCATACCCCGTGGTTGTGGCAATCGCTGACAATTTGGTGTCAATATTCGTCGCAACCATCTGCTCACCCACCAAAATGTAGTTGAGTGCTGGCAGTACCATCAATGTGGTCGTAGCACCAAACACAGGACGAGCCGTGGTCTGAAAGTATGCCATCTTCAATGGATGGTAGTACATGCGAGTAATCTCAACCTTCAGCTGTTGTGCTGACGCTGGGTCAACCGGATCAATCGCCGCTACGCGATCCCAACTCGCACCATACTCGGTATGAATCAGCGGCAAAATGGTCTGAACAATTACCTGATCAACAGCGGAAATCTGTGACGTTGGCACTGTCTTAATCAATAGTTGACTATAAGTCTGCATGGTTCGATCAGCGGCGAGCAACATGGCTCGAACCATCTCACGGGTATCCTGATCCTCTTCCATGGAGTTGCCTGCGGCAGCAACTTGAATAGCATTGACCAAATTTTCAATCGCCTCATCCGGATTCATGTTATTTAAATAGGTCTTGAGAGCGGCGATAAGAACAGCAAAATCACTTTCATCAATTCCATCAGAGGTCGCAGTATGGAAGTTAGTCACAAACTTCGTGATCGTTTCCTGAATGTGGCTGGTACTCAAATTGTATTGTGCCAAAATTGTATTGATCTTCTCTTCAGGCACAATCACTTTTGATGTGTTTTGAGGTATGGTGACCGTTGGAGTTGGAGCCATTCTATCCACGTTACGAGTAACAAAACCGGTACGACCTCCACGGTATGCGGCCTCGGCATTGGGAACAGAGGCCACGATCAAAGAAAAAAGACTAAAAAATGTAACCACTTTGTAGACAAAATTTTTCATAGTTGAGAATTTAACACTGCTAAATACTAAAAACCTGATTACTTCCTTTACAACCCTTGAAAAGCCACAAACAGCCCAACCAAGGACGACCTGTTGTAAACACACCATGATACCAAATTTTCCACCACATGTCAATGATCTCACATGCCTAATGACACCGAACTTCGCAAGGATCCTGAACGGATCCCTGTTTCGTGTGAGCTGTTTAAATGTTCATGATGGTCTAATGATAAAAATGATTGAGGAGAAAAGAAAAAATTTGCTTCATAAAACCCTGTGATTTCGGTCACAGGGTTTTAGTATACTTGCCTTTAGATTGAGTCAATTATTATCGCTTCTACTTCGCCGTCGAGGTCGGCGATTTCGCTTTTGCGCTTTGCGAGTTCCGCTATCTTTGGCCTGATCTTATCAAGCGTCGGATTATCCAAAGCCACATCTTGTGCTTTGGCAACTTCGCCTAATTTCGCAATAAATGTTTTGTATCTACCTGGCCAATCTTCACGGCCATTTTGGAGTCGCGAAATTTCCTCGGCAGCTCGTTCGGCTTTCTTCACCACTTCGGCGACTTTACCACGAGCACGGGCAACGTCATCGGTCGTAGATAATTCTTGTTCAACGCCGTTCAAATCTCGTTTTAATGCGGCAGCACGGGCGCGGACTTTTGAAATTTTATCAGCGTTAGCCGCTTTTTTATCCGGCTCGGAAACAGCCCGCACAGCGTCAAGAAAGAAACGGGAATTTATTAAATCGTTCATCAACACTACTCGCAATGCTTCGGTCATTTTTTCTTTTTCAACTGGTTTCGGTGCTTCGCGTACTACTGGCGCAACTGGCGCCGGTTTTTCTGGTTTTGCTTCTTTGCCTGTTAGTTTTCCTAACAAGGAAGCAAAGACACCGCCGCCAACTTTTTCGGTAGAAATTCCGGTTGGGGCTTCTTCGTAATACGGTCGTGAATAACTGTGTCTACCTCTGCGCGTAGCTTCTGCTGATTGCTCTTCAATAGACCTTAACATTTCTTGTTCGGGCGTAAATTCTTGCTCGTCCGGAATCATTGTCGTAAGTTCGTCGATGATTGTCGCCGCTCGTTCCGGATCGGGAAAAGTTGGACTGCCGTATCTGTCGGCTGTTTTTAGCGCGTCGCTGGCTTCACGGTATTTATTGCGAATTGTATTATCCTGTTCGTAGGAAAGACCAAAACGAGTATATGAATCATAAGTAGTTTTCCCTACTTTTTCCGCCAATGCGTCTAATCTGGCTTGTACTTCCGGAATCAAACCAACGCGTCGTTCCCGCTCCTGTTGACCGCCTGACAAAGACGTTTGCACTTCGTCCATAAGGTCGCTAGCTTTTTTCAGGTCAGCGTCGGAACTTTCCAAAGCATAACCGGCTTCGCGCCATTTTTCTTGCAGACGATAATAATCGTCATCACTAATTCCATAATTGGAATAAGTGCTACTCAACTGATCCATTATCGGACGCATACCAGCGTATTTTTCTTTGGCCGGGGCAAGCAGTGTTTCATGCTCGGCTTTTCTTCGCGCTTTGTCGTCCTCTTGCTTTTTAACTTCTAATGCCCGCTCGTTATTTTGCTTTGCTTCTGCTTCGGTGCGATAGTATGTTACTATAAATTTATATTTGTATTCGCTAGTTTGGTAATCATACGTTTGTTCGGCATTGTAAGAGGGGTGAGCAAAGACATCTTCGCCTTTATAATTCTTGGCGTAAGCAATCGGACGTGCGCCAATACTATCAAGCGACGGAAGGGGTTGCAGGGTTTGCGTTTCTACTGGTTCGGTTTCAGGTTTTCTAAAATTATACCAAGCGTTTTCTAGCCTTTTATTATCCACCGCTTCCTTTAATACTTCTAAGTCGGAAGTGGTAATTGAGTTATACCCGTCACCGGAACGATAGGAAATTTCGGGGCGTCCACCGGTTCCTAAAGTTTGGAAGTCATCAGGGTTTAGTTTGAAAACAATGTCGCCCGAAATAGTTATCGTAGCTTTGAATTTTTCATTACGCTCACTTTCATAGTACGATTGAGCATTGGCCGGACGATATTCATATTCTACTTTGAGCGCATGGCCTTGGACTTCGATAGTTTCCGGATAGAGGTGGTCAATTTCCGCTTTCGTTTCCGGCGAGCAATGCTCGTCAAAGTTCAGGCGTAATTTTTCATCAACATATTTCGCTTCTTGTTTGCTTCGTACTCCACCGGCGCGTTCTTTGTACCATGCCGAGAGTTCTGGGGCGTGTACTTTGCCGCCGGAACGGGTATAGAGAGCTTGCAACGCGCGGACGGTATCGGCATTATGCTTCACGCTTGGTAGATCAACTTTACCTTCGGCCAGAGCGCGGACAAACTGTTCAGCGGCCACGGCGTCATCGGTGACTTCGTGTTCTTGTTCGCTTATCGTGCCATAGCGATCACGGAGTGAATAATCAACTTTTTCAATTACTGAATCGCTTATAACGTCATAGCGTAAAGACCTGCTACGCTCGTCCAAAAGTTGCGGCGCAATTTCAGGCAACCATTTAGCGTCAACCGGCTGGCAACGACGGGCAAAAGTTTTAGAAGTCGTTACTATTTCCGCGCCGATCATGAGCTGGGGTGCTTTGGAAAAAGCGGAAGATGACGGATGAATAAAAATACGACCAGAGTCGGAACCGCGAATAACACGCTCATAAGAATGTCGTCCCGAATCAGTGAGCAAGTGCTGAATCATACCCGATGCAACGCATTTTTGAATGGCTACCGGATCGTTGCCGTTCACATCATCAACAGCGACTTTTTGCCGTTTCAATTCGCGCATGAGTTGTGAGCGAATTTCGCGTACTTCAAATAATTGGCGGACATTAAGATAATGATCGCGTGCCCAGCGGTCATCAAAACCGGTAGCCGACCACTGTTGCCACACCTCTAAGAGTTTCAAAAAGTCAGAGCCGCCTTTTGTAAATTGCGCGTGGGCCTCGTCTGCTTCGCGTTCTTTTTCTTTCGGACGCACAAACACGGACTTCCCACCCATCATCGCGGCGATAGTACAAATCTTGCCAGTGCACTGATATTTTTCCGATTCAATCACCATGCGGGCAATTTCCGGACGAAGCGGAAGTTCAGCCATGGTTTCACCTATTTTTGTTAGTTTTTCGTTGGCGTCGAGTGCACCGAGAATTTTCAACGTCTCAATCGCTTGCGAAATAGCTTCCTCTTTTGGCCGGTCAATAAAGTCGAAGCTACGCACATCCTCAATGCCAATTTTTTTCATCGCAAGGATAACGTGGTCGAGGTTGGAACGCACAATTTCCGGTGTTTGGTAGGCGTCTCTGCCGGTGTAGTCTGTTTCGGGATACAATCGATAACAAGTACCGGGCGCAGTTCTACCAGCACGGCCTTTGCGCTGTTCACAGCCGCTTTTGGCGTGGCGTTTGGTGAGCATGGCTTCAATACCGGTGCTTGGGTTAAATTCTTTCTGTTTGATAAGTCCCGAGTCGATAACGAAACGCACGCCGTCGATTGTGACGGAAGTTTCCGCGATGTTCGTGGAAACAATTACCTTGCGTATTGGATTCTTTTCAAAAATGCGATCCTGATCCTCCGGAGCCATTGCGCCAAAAAGCGGCATTACATCAACGCCGGATAATTTTAATCCTTCGATTTCTTGGATTGTACGCCTGATTTCTTCCTCACCAGGCATGAAAATAAGCACATCGCCTTGTTCACCACTTGCGACGACTTCTTTTACCCGTTCGGCTGCTACCTTGGGATAATCGCGTACTTGCTCACGTTCGTAGTGTACATCAACCGGATACATTCGGCCCGGAACTTCTACCGTTGGAGAGCCGCCGAAATAATTGGCAAATTTTTCTTTTTCAATGGTGGCGGATGTGGCAATCACTTTTAGCTCCTGCATGCCTTTCTTTTTGCGCTCGGCCTGTACGCGTTTTAGAAGCCCAAGCACAAAATCGATGTTCAAACTGCGCTCGTGTGCCTCGTCCACCATGACAACATCATACTCTTTGAGTAGCGGGTCAAATTGTAGTTTTCGTAAAAGTATACCGTCGGTCATAAAATTCGCTCGCGTGCCTTCGGTGGTTTCATCTTCAAATCGTACCTGATAACCAACTTTACCACCGACTTGCTCTCCGCGACGACTGGCAACATAGCGGGCAACGGAACGCGCCGCCACGCCACGGGGTTGCGTAACGGCAATTTTTGCTTCCGGAAATGACTCGAGTAAGAAATCCGGAATACGCGTTGTTTTTCCTGATCCGGTTTCGCCGATAATAACCGCGTTTTGATTGTTTCGTACGCACTCCACCACTTCCGCGCGGTGTTCGTCCATAGGAACTTGCGGAAAATCCATTTTAGGATTAGCGCGGCGAGCGTCGGATGATTGAGGCCGCCTCTCAACTGTTGATGGGGGGGGGCCGTTTCTTCTTTCTGCCATATAGTAAAATTTTAGAGGTTAGAAAAAAGAGTAACGCACCCACCGTGAGTGTCCTCAAAAATTACCGTATGCCCATAGGGTCGGGCGAGATATATGGCCGAAAGTAGTGGTAGATTTGGTATTTCTCCGCGCAAACGGACGGTCATAGCCGGTTTTAATACTCCGGCAAGTGATTTAATAAAAAGTTTTGTACGCGCGATTATGTCGTCGTGCTCGCGTACTCGGCTCCATAGAGCGGCAATGTCAATGACTATTCCCGATGTTGGCGCGGAAATGCCTTGCACGGCCACACTCTTACTTTTGGCCTTTAAAATTTCTGCCCAAATCGTCTCGTCTACTTCTCCGGGACGCAGAGTTTCTTTTGGTTGGTGGTCAAAAAGTAGCACCAACTGGCCATTACTTAGGCGAAACACTGTTTCGTCTGCAATGTCGTAGACAGCAACAAACGATAGAGCCGTCGTGAGAGGCGGCATACCGTCAAATAATTCGACGGCCTCGCCTTGCGCTTGGAGGGTGACCTCGCGTTGTAATGAAACAATGTTCGCGGGCGTAATAGACTCGGCGACCGTTGTTTGCGGCTGCACTACAACATACTCGGTCGCAACAGGTGGCGAAAATAGTCCTGCTGGCATATAATTAGTCTAAAAAATAATGAATAGGTTTTTTGTAAAGCTCCGCAAATTTTTTGAGTTCAACCACATCGATCCTTTGTTCTCCTGCCTCAACCTTGGAAAGGTATGATTGTGATTTTCGTAGTTTTTTCGCCACATCAACCTGTGTTAAGCCAATGTAAAGACGGGCTGTTTTCAGTTTTTCCGCAGTATGTTGGTATTCTTGTGAATAGGTCAGTTTAGTCATGACAATAGTATATACCCACATTCAATTTACAAGTGCAACCCTGTGGATAAAAAATAAATTAATTTCATAGATTTCGGTTAGGTATAAGTTTGTTCATTTCAATTTCATATACCTCGTTCGGTGTTTGGTAGTTGAGACATTTCATGGGTCGG
>ORJL010749821.1_pt1 | contig 29657 bp, 21 predicted proteins | sample 1779941 | NCBI WGS metagenome assembly ORJL01 (sample SAMEA104232317, study PRJEB22302) | groundwater metagenome | biome: forest; feature: aquifer; material: groundwater | place: USA | collected 2011-08-07 | depth 5.8 m
CCGGTAACTAGACAGGAGCCATTGATTGCAAAACATCCGGTGGTGGCGTTGATGCCATTTGCAAAAGTTGAAGTCCCCGTTCCTCCCACATTGATGATGCCACTGGTCTGGATGACGCCGTCGGTGGTGGTGGCGATACCCACTCCCAGGCCGCCGGAAAGATAGACATCGCCGCCGATGTTCAGTTTAGCCAAGTTGCCGTAGGTGGATGTGGCGATACCCACCGCTCCCGAACCCGCAGCGGTGGTTGAGGCGGTATTGATACTGAAGATGGAGAAGGTGTTTGATGCGCTTGATGATGTGGCGAAGGAGAAGGCGTTGGCCAGATCATTCTTGAGAGTGGAGGTGGCCTGATTGGTGAAGTTGAGAAGGCCGGAATTGATGGTCAGGGCATCGGTGGAGGCATCCCCAATCTGGATGTTGCCAAGGAAGCCGACGTTGGAGACGAAGGTGGATGAGGCGGTGACTGTCAGCAGGTCGGTGGAGGCATCGCCAATGAAGGTGTCGGCGGTTGAACCAAATCTGGTAAGGGTGGTGGATGCTGAAACCGTGAGGTTGGTCAAGGAAAGACCGGTTCCCTGTCCCTGGACGAAGAGGAGATTCTGGAAACTGCTTGAGGCGGTGGTGGAGGTGGCGGTGATGGTTCCGGCCAGAAGATTCCCGATGGTGGAGGTTGACAGAACTCCGACTTGGGCGAAGAGGTATGTGGATGTGGCTTGGGTGGAGGTTGAAAGATTAAATGTCTGGCCTCCCGTCCAGGTGTTGGGGTTGGCAAGATTCAAACTCGCGACAACCGCTCCGGTGGTTGGGGAGATGGTGAGGGTGCCGTCGGAGTTTGCAACCGAGCCCACGCCGGTGACGAGACAGGTGCCGCCGATGGCAAAACATCCGGTGGTGGCGTTGATGCCATTAGCGAAGGTGGAGGTTCCCGTTCCGCCCACATTGATGATGCCGGATGTTTGAATCACTCCCGCAGAGGTTGTTGCGACTCCCACACCGAGGCCGCCGGTGAGGTAGGTGTTTCCTTGAAGGGAAAGTTGTTGAGACGGAGATGATGTGCCGATGCCGAAAAGATTGTTTGCTGTAATAGTGAGAGCCGGAATTGTTGAAGTTGCATAGGCGTCAGATGAAGTCGCGAGATAGAAGTTGCCTCCCTGTGAAGAGAGCGACCAATGTTTTAAGTTCGCACCCGCTGAAGTGTCAGAGATGGTGGTGGAAGCACGAGTGCCTGCGATTTGGAGAAGTGATATTGGAGTGGTGGTACCGATCCCAACGTTACCGTCAAATACAGCAATACCTTTATCAATCCAAAGTCCCCAGTTTTCCGTGGCTCCATCAGCCCATGCATATAAACCAACGTTCCTAGTCGCGCCCACACCATAAGCGGTGCCATTTATGGCAATGTTTTCTCCTGTGGTGCGTACTATGTTTGTTTTTATACCTTGCGTTTCAGAATCTCCGGCGCCTATCTCTATGCGTAATTTCCCACCAAAATTATCTCCGCTGTGTGTACCAATTAAAAGCCTCCCACTTCCTGCTACTTGTAATGCTTCTGTTGGCGCCGCCGTCCCTATTCCCACATTCCCGCTCGTTCGGTCAACGTAAAACAATGGGGATGAAGTGCCAACGGTAAAGAGACTGTTCGCAGGAGGAGTGGAAGTACCTACCGCAAAACCACCGATGCCGATTGTTGATGTTGCCGTCGTTGAAGTGGCGGTGAAATTACGAGCGACGACTTCTCCGACGACAGAAAGTTTGGCATACGGAGAAGTGGTGCCGATTCCAACATTTCCTCCGGCTCTCCATACATTCGTTCCGTCCGTTGTCCAAGTTCCGGTTGTTGATCCTCCGATAACATTTCCCGCCCAGTAAAGATCTCCTCCGGCATTGTAAATGCGATTGGCCGTAACAGAGGGAACGGAAATGGAAGCAAGATACACTGCTCCGTTTATCGCCAAGGTGTCGGAGGGACTCGTTGTGCCGATCCCAATATTGCCGGATGTTTGCTGTATGACAAATTGATTTGTCCCGACTGCAAAACCCCCGGTGGAAATCGTTGAAGTAGCTGAAGTCGAAATTGCGGAAAAAGACCCAACGGTAAGATTTGTAAAAGTCGCGGACGACGCGCTAACCGATCCGCTGGTGACGGAAAGATTTCCCGAACGAATTGTTGCACCGTTATCAATGTTGATAGCATCCAACTGATCGATCCTTTGCGAGAGCGTAACCATCCGTATTGACGAATCCGAAATGCGCGAAGTGGTTGTAAGGCTTCCCTGAAGCGATGCCAAGTCAGCTCGAAGCTTGTTAACTTCGATTTGGATTGTCTTCGTCAATTCCAGCCGCAAGTCGCCGACATCGCCCGGAAGAAAAGTTTTGACTATCTCAACTATCTGCTTTACCGGCGTAACGACGCGATCTACGACCACCCGGGTTTCCTTGGATGCTTCAGGTGTCGGCCTCATGGTCTCGACAAAGAACTGAATGTCGCCAGCCGCGGGAGTTACCGTCTCGCGAAGGCCAGAACCGAGGAAAAACCTGGTGAATAGCGGCTGGAAATTACTGAAAAGGCCCGAAACAAGTTGACCGGCCGGTTGGCGGCCCCAAACATTCCAAGCGCTGCTGGAAAAAGTAATAATTTGATCCCGATACTGGTCGCTAAAATCGCGCAAAACTCCATAAACGATACGATCAAAATGATACGTATCATTGCTGAAATTAGATAGAATAGCGATCTTTAAGCCGGTAAGCTTTATCGAAGCGTCTTCCAGAATGGTTTCGATGGCTCCTAGCCGAGAATCGCCTTGCCGTTCATCATTGAGAAAACTCCCAACGGCCACAAAGAAATCATTCGAGAAGCTTGACAGCTTTTGGATGGGGCCGGATTGGCTCAAGAGAAATATAGAGACGAATCCCGCCAAAACCGCCGCGCTGATCGCAAATTTTGAAGAGAGCCGAGCGTATTGATGTTTCCTTGAAGGACCTGCGTCCCTCTCTAATCTCTCCGATTTGCTGGCCGCTTCTTTTTGCTTTTCATCGTTAAGAAAATATACGAGATTCTCCTTGGGCGCGGAATGTAAAATGTCGCTAGGAGAAAATATTTTATGACTATTCTCTGAATGCCGGTTTTCGGCAGATATTTCAAGCGGTTTAACGTCGGCAGCAATTTTATTATGTGCAATTTTTTTCTTCTTTCGAGAATGATTCGCTATATAATCATTCAGATCAGTTTCTGTAATAAACCAATCGCCTCTATCTTTTATCCCATGCAAAACATTCCGGTTAATAAGAACCCGTAAATAATTCTGATCTATTCCTGAATATTGAGATGCCTCTCGGAGGCTTATCAATCGTTGCTCCATTTTTCAATTGATACGCTAACGTATCTTAATGATACCATTCGATTCTCAAAATGAATTCAATTAAAGTGTGGATAAACTATAGATTTAAAAAATGATACGTGACAAGAAATTGCGGCGCATTCAAAAGTTGATCCCCCGTATCAAAAGGATGAGGTTAATCTCTAACTCTAAAATCAGATTCGGCGTTAAAACGCAAATTCAACTTGGAAAATAGAGAGAACCAAAATAAGTAAATTTGTCGTAATAAGGAATTTTAATCGGTGATTGGTTAAAACCGCTGATATTGATTATTTAAAAAATAATATTTCATTTTTCAGCTATAGCATGATATTGAAATTGTCTTTTATTTTAAGAAATACCTATATTTAATGAACTAAAATAAAAATCCCCCTTCCCGGGAGAATCTTTATAAGCACGACGCTAATGAATATCTCTACTTTAGCTTAAAAAACCGGCGCACGGTTACCTCGCTTCTGCCGAGAGATCGCGCCTCAACAAATGTAACAAGCCCCTGGATCTCAAAATACTCCTCCATAAATTCAACCTCGCCCTTGCAATCGGTAAAGTGGCAAAAAACGCTTTTTTGCAGCTGGTGGAATCCCAGATGCTTTAACTTCTTAGACATTGCGTCTCTGGCGCGCTTCTTATCTTCTGGAATATCGAACATCACGATGCGCCAAATGCCATCCCACCGATGAGATGGGGCGAGTTCTAGGTTTTCTATGCTGTACTGCCTCAATCTTTTTTCTCCAAGCGATGTAATCCGCAGGGTGCTCCTATCATCTCCAACTTGATGATCTATGCACCGGAGGCGCCGCAGCCGGTCAACCGCAATGCGAATGTTGTTTCTCCGGCGGCGCCCAATGCCGCGCGCCTCGAGATACGGCAGAAAAACCGCTGAAAGACTTACGCCTTTATAACTGGGGATCTGCAGCGGGCGCTCGTTTAACACGCGAAGAATTTCGTGAGTAATCCTGCCCTTTTTTAGATTTTCCTCCCTTTCGACAGTAACTTTAGGCATGACTGCTAATGCAAACCTCTGAACTAATGACTAGTAGACTATCAAAACAAATGAATAATTCAATGATGCGCTATCGCTTGTGTCTGTATAAACTGTTAACAATTAGCAATAGCTTGGCATAACTAAACTTAACTTTACAGAATTCACCAGAGTACAAAGCGAGACTCATAGAACCTTCTTGGGGAGGCCGGATCAAACGCACCTATTCTTCTTCACTTTTCAGGCTCCCGCCTCCGTCAAAGCTCCTTATGACCCTCGTTCAAAATGCCGATCTCTAATAGAGTACAATTTCTACAGTAAACCCCGTTAGAAATCCGCCCTCCTTCGGAGTGGCGGTAGCCATCCGCCAGCTGGCGGAGCGGCTTACTTCTAAATGCGGTAAAGCTAGACTTGGCTTTTTATGGCTGAAACTAATATAATGAGGGACTCTATACTTTATAGTACAGCTCGAATGATACGTAGTAATTTAATCAATGATACGTATCATTTATGATCATAGTCCCTCCTCTTTTAATCGTTCGATCTGGTCGCGGAGATGTTTTGGCACTCTTCTTGGAATATCCACAGAGACCTCAACCAATAGGTCGCCGTGCGAGTATCCTCTAGCCTCCGGCACCCCCTTACCGCGAATCCGAAGGATGTCGCCCGATTGCGTACCTTCGGGAATTTTCAAACTTACCGCGCCCTCAAGCGTGTCAATCGTTACGGTATCTCCCAAAATTGCCTGCGAAATTTTTATGGGGAACTTCATTAATAAATCGTCTCCTTGGCGGCGAAAAATTTTATGCGGCAAAACTTTGATCCTGACGTAAAGATCCCCGGGCGCGCGTGTTTCGCCGGCCGCCTCGCCTTTTCCGGAAAGCTGTAATGTGTCTTCGTTCTTAATACCTTTGGGAATCACAATCTCAATTTCTTCTTCCCGTTCCGTGAGTCCCCTTCCGCCGCAGACCGAACAAGATCTTACGTGAACCTCGCCCCTTCCTTTACAGCGCGTGCACGTTTCCACTCGCGTCATTGATCCCAGAAACGTGCGCGTCATTTTCTGGATGTTTCCTTTGCCGCCGCATTCTTTGCACTTCTCCAATTTCGAACCCGGTTCGCCGCCGTTGCCTCCGCACTGTTCACAGCGAGCCGTCCGCTTGAAGTAAATCCTCTCTTTTCCTCCCAGAATGCTCTTTTCGAACGGAATTGCGAGCTCGAGAACAATGTCCTTGCCGCGCCGCCGCTTGCTGCTAGTGCGCTCGTCCTGGAATCCGAACATTCCGGCAAAAATATCATTGATATCGAACGCTTCTTCGCCGGCGTCTCCGCCAAAATCAAAGTGAACCCCGCCGCCGCGGCTTTTCCCGAAAATATCTTCCCACTGAAATCCTCTCTCGCCGCCGAAGCCCGAAGCGGCGTCAAAAGCGCGGCCGAATTGGTCGTAGTGTCTCCGCCTTTTTTCGTCCCCTAATGTTTGGTAAGCCTCGTTCAATTCTTTGAACTTCGCTTCGTTTCCGCCGCCCTTGTCGGGGTGATGCTGATGCGCCAGTCTTCTGTAGGCTTTCTTAATCTCATCTTGGTTGGCGTTTCGCGGAACGCCGAGCACCTCATAATAGTCTTTTCCCATACCCGGTAGTAGAAACTCGATTTTATTTAACTCTCATGCTTATACTTGACACCTTATCCAATATCAGAATCTAACGCTACTTGGGAGAAACTCTTGCGCGCCGTAGGCGCGCTATCGAGTTTTCACTACCGGGCATACCCGCCTAAGTTTTTAACTTATTTATCTAGCTTGGTATACCTTCAGCTTCCGCTAAAGCGATAAACGCAGTACCGTCACCGCAACGGATCGCTCTTCCAATAATGAGATTCTCCTGGCGATCCAAACTAGCATAGGCATCAGCGCAATAGTCAGCCAATAGACAAGAATTGACGCGGCCTTTAAGCCGAAAAACAGGCTTGCCGCCAGCAAGACCCCCATAAAACGGACGTAGGGACCCGCAAGTGCAAGCGCCTTCTCATTGATTAGGTCATAAAAAACATCCCCGATATGCTCATCACCGTTCAGTTTAACCCCCAGCTGATCAGAAAGAATCGTGCGCTGGGCTTCTATATAGTATTGCCGCGTCTCTGGCGGGCTAACAACCGGTTCGCCGTTGCCGCCATCCGCAGCTGCTTGAGCTTTCAAAAGTTTCTCCAAAAGCGCATCAACGCGTTCGTTGGGATCAAACGTAGTAGCCTGCTCCAGAGGAAGCCGCACCAGCGGTCCGACGATATAAGGCAGAACGAGGTCAAAAGCTTTCTTAGGAATTAGGACTAAGTACTGATCCTCCTTCGCGCCTATATAATAGAAGAGCGAAACCAATATCGCAGCAGCGGTAAAGAACATCGGCAGTCCCACCCGCAAAGGCCGATGCGTATGCGACGATATATTCGTTTCTGTCTCATTTCGAATCAGCCAGCAGGATAAAATTCCAAAAACGCACGCAATTAAAAGTACCGCCAGCGTCTCTAAAGTCTTAGGAAGAAAAAAAATCGCCGTGCCGAACGGAACGAGACTCGCAGAATAAGCGACCGCGCCGGACTTGGCAAATAGCGCCGAGAAAGCGAAAAGCAGAGTAAAGACGATAAATAAAGAAGCGGCGAGATAAAACGCCTGATATGCGATAGCCGCGACCTCGGCCGCTACGCCGAACGCGGCCGCCGCCGACGCAACAGCAATGCCTTTCTTCGTGATTTCCATCCTACTTATGACGTATTATCGTCTTTCTTCGGCTTTTCTTCAAACTCCGCCTCTTTCACGTTCTCCGGCTGCGGTTCTTCGGACGAAGAATGCGAATCTTGCGGCTTATAAAGAATTTCGCCGATCTTTGAGAGCGACGCGGATAACTCCCGCGAAGCTTTCTCAATCGCTTGGCGCTCTTTGGCATCTTTGGCCTTCTTCAGTTCGGCAATTTTCGCTTCAATATCAGATTTCACCTCGGCCGGCACCTTGTCGCCGGCGTCTCGCAGGGATTTTTCTGAAGTGTAGATCAGGTTATCAGCGGCATTTTGGGCCTCCACGTCTTCTTTGCGTTTTCGATCTTCTTCGGCGTGAAGTTCGGCGTCCCGCTTCATGCGCTCGATTTCGTCCTTGGTGAGAGAAGAAGACGATTCAATCTTGACCGATTGCTCTTTGGCTGTCGCCTTGTCTTTGGCTTTCACCGCAAGAATGCCGTTGGCGTCGATATCGAACGTAACTTCAACCTGCGGCATGCCGCGGGGAGACGGCGGGATGCCGTCCAAAACAAAGCGGGCGAGAGTCTTATTGTCGTGCGCCATCTCGCGCTCTCCCTGCAAAACATTAATCTCGACCTGCGTTTGATTGTCCGCGGCGGTCGAGAAAATCTGCGACTTCGCAGTCGGAATCGTGGTGTTTTTCTCGATAACTTTCGTAAATACGCCGCCGAGTGTCTCGATCCCCAAGGAAAGCGGCGTAACGTCCAACAGCAAAACGTCGCGAACGTCGCCCTGCATGATCCCCGCCTGTATAGCGGCGCCAAGCGCCACCACTTCGTCCGGATTGATCGAACGATTTGGTTCCTTGCCAAAAAGATTTTTCACCGCCTCTTGCATCGCCGGCATGCGAGTCTGCCCTCCGACCAAGATCACTTCATGAATCTGATTCAACTCAAAACCGGCGGCTTTCACAGCGCGTCTGGTAATTTCGATCGAACGATCAATGTCCTCCTTGACCAAAGATTCAAGTTTTGCGCGCGTCATCTTCATTACCAAATGCTTCGGTCCAGAAGTATCGGAGGTAACGAACGGAATATTGATCTCCGACTCAAGCGCCGAAGAAAGCTCGTGCTTGGTTTTTTCCGCCGCCTCTTTCAAGCGCTGAAGCGCCAGCGTGTCTTTCGAAAGATCAATGGCCTGATCCTTTTTGAACTCGTAAATGATCCAATGAATTATTTTTTGGTCAAAGTCATCGCCACCCAAGTGCGTGTCGCCATCGGTGGCTTTTACCTCAATGGTGTCATCCCCGATTTCAAGCACTGAAACGTCGAAGGTCCCGCCGCCGAAGTCATAGACCACGATCTTTTCGTCTTTCTTTTTGTTAAGGCCATATGCAAGAGCCGCCGCCGTCGGCTCATTTAGAATCCGCTTCACGACAAATCCAGCGATTTCGCCCGCCGCCTGGGTGGCTTTTCGCTGGGAATCGTCGAAATAAGCCGGAACGGTGATGATGGCCTCGGTTATTTTCTCGCCCAGTTTCTCCTCGGCGTCCTGCTTTAACTTCTGCAATACCATCGCTGAAATTTCCTCCGGACGAATCCATTTATCTCCCATTTTCACCTCAACGCCGCCGTTAGCCGATGCGCGGAGCGAATATGGAAGAAGTTTTATGTCTTTTTGCACTTCAGCATCCGTAAACTTGCGGCCTATCAACCTTTTTATTGAATAGAAAGTATTTGTCGGGTTGGTAACCGCTTGGCGTTTGGCGAGCAGCCCCACAGGCCTTTCGCCGGATTTGGCAAGCGCCACTACCGAGGGCATCGTGCGATTCCCCTCTTTGTTCTCAAGAATTTTTGGCTCGCCCGCCTCTACAACCGCGACCGCCGAGTTAGTTGTGCCTAAATCAATTCCGATAATTTTTGCCATAGTTTTTGTCAGTGCTAAGGATTAAGAATTAAGAAAATATATATACTATCCGCTTTCCTCTTTCCATTCTACGCTATCTTTGCCCTTCGACACTTTGACGCGTGCCGGGCGCAAGAGTTCGCCGTTTCGCATATATCCCTTTTGCGACTCCTCCACCACCACTCCGTCTTCCGCATCGCTTTTTACCTCCTCTATCGCTTCATGCAAATTGTGATCGAACTTGGCGCCAAGCGCCTCGATTGGGCTTACACCGAGCCGCGCGAGCGCCTCGGCAAGCTGGGACCTAATAAGCAAAAACCCTTTTTTAACCTCCGGCGAGATATGCTCGCTATGGCGCCCGCCAGAGGCGAGGCTCGCTGACGGCGGCCCGCCAAGCGCTGCGTCGAAACTGTCAGCCACGCCGAGAAACTGGTAGATGACCTCATTTTCCAAATGCGTCCTCCAGCTCTCAAGCCGTTTCTCCTCGTCCCGCCGGGAGTTCACGAGATCGGCTTTAGCGCGCTGCCAGCCATCGAGATATTCTTTCTTCTCCGCCTCGCAGTGCTTCAATTTCTCTCTTAATTTTTTAACGCGCTCCGTGGGATCCGCCCCCGCCGTATCATCGTCTTTTTCCTCAATGATTTCTATATCGTCATTCATACCCGGTAGTAGAAACTCGAATTATTCTTTAAACATAACCAACCGATTTATCGTCAACTTGGCAGTATCTCCAGAGTGAAACCATTTTAGGCATTATCATCCACAGCTTACCTTTCGAGTTTTCCCTGCCCGCCTGCTGGCGGGACTACCGGGCATACGCCCCAATGACATTCTCACATTCTGCAGAATGTGAGAATGTCATTACTATATTTATTTTATTTTGATTGCGCTTCCCATAACTCCTCGATCGCTTGCAAAAGCGCCAAGCCCTTGTCGTAATGCATGCGCTTCGGCCCCAAAATGGCAAGCAGTCCTTCGCTTTCATGATCTCTGATTTTTTTTACCATCATGGAGTAATGCCGCGCTTCGGGAATGGGATTCTCCTCGCCGATGAAAATCTCAAAATACGCTCCGCGGTGCGACCGCACGAGCTTACGTACGTCTTGATCTATGGAATCAATTAGTTCGCCGAAGTCATTTCGCGCCTCTTCCTCACTGAACTCCGGATCTCCCAAACCCCGCCTGAAGCCGCTTTTGTGCAAAGGCTCGCTCTCATTCATGACGCCGCCGACTACCAGAGCCTCTACTATTTCGGAAAAAGACTCCATGCTTTTACGGAAAAAATCGTCAAGGTCGTCGAGCGGCTCGAATTCTTTAAATCCCTCGCGCCGAATATCCTTTGCCGAGCCGCTCCAATCGCGCTCGCGCTCTGCCTCGATCATGTCAACGTACCACCGATACCCGGCGTCAGTCGGCACGCGACCGGCGGAAGTGTGCGGCTGGGACAAAAGCCCTTCATACGAAAGCGTTACCAGTTCGCCCCGAATCGTCGCCGGACTGAAAGAAAAACGAAATCGGCGCTTCAAATCCACCGAGGCCACCGGCTCGCCGGTCCGAATATATTCGCCGATCGAAGCGAATAGAATGTTTTCTTGGCGCTTGTTCAACGTCATATCACCACTGCATTCTAGCCGCTTAGCACTCTTGAGTCAAGAGTGCTAAGCACGTAAAACTCTCCGCCGGTTAGCGGATCAAAATTCTGTAACTTCGCGACAAAGAAAGGTTTTGTAACCATCTCTATCTATCCTTCTATCTCTCTATTCCAATGTTCTTAAGAACATTGGAATAGCCTAGACTTATGGGAGGAAGATACTGCAGAAGCTACGCCGCTTATGGTATGCTGAAAAAGCATTCTTACTCGCTATGCTGACCTTCTATCTCACTATGCTTACTTTCTATAATTACCTATCCAGAAAAAAAGAAGTTTTTAAGCCGATGAGAAGAGGCGCTGTTGGTCTTTATACCTGCGGGCCGACGGTTTATAACTACGCGCATATCGGAAACTTGCGGACTTATGTTTTTGAAGATGTCCTGCGACGCGCGCTGGAATATGCCGGATACAAAGTAAAACACGTGATGAACATCACTGATGTTGAGGATAAAATCATTCGAGATTCCCAAAAAGCCGGAATGAGCCTGGAAGATTTCACCGAGAAATACACAAAATCTTTCTACGGCGACATTAAGCATCTTGGCATTCTCCCCGCCTGGAAATACCCGAAAGCCGCCGCGCATATTAAAGAAATGACTGCGCTCATCAATGCTCTCCTGAAGCAAGACATTGCCTACAGCGCAGAAGATGGCATCTATTTTGATATCTCAAAGTTCAAAAACTACGGCAGACTTTCGCGCGTCAAAGAGCGTTCTCTCAAGGCCGGCGCGCGGATCGCGGCTGACGAATATGCCAAACACGAAGCACAAGACTTCGCGCTCTGGAAATTCAAAAGGGGTAGCGAGCCGTCATGGAAGGCGCCCTTTGGCGAGGGGCGCCCGGGCTGGCACGTTGAGTGCTCGGCGATGTCCATGAAATATCTGGGAAAAACGCTCGATATTCACGCTGGCGCGGTTGATCTAATATTCCCCCATCACGAAAACGAGATTGCGCAGTCGGAAGGCGCTACCGGCAAACCATTCGCCAGGTATTTTATTGAAGGCGAGCATCTTTTGGTTGACGGCAAGAAGATGGCGAAATCTTCGGGGAACTTTTTTACCCTGCGTGATATAGAGACTAAAGGATTTAACCCGCTGGCATTTCGCTATTTAATACTCACCGCGCATTACCGATCCAAGTTGAATTTTACTTGGGAGTCTTTGGGGGCGGCGAGTGAGGCTCTGGAGCGTCTATACGATTTTATCCGCGAACTCAAATCAACGTCGCGCACGACCAATAAAAAATCTAATTCGGAGATTGTTGCTAAATTCAAATCTGATTTCGATAAATCAATTTCCAACGACCTCGACACGCCAAAAGCCCTTGCTACAGTTTGGGGACTTGTTAGGGCCTACAGAAAAAATCCTTCTAACATTGGATCCCGCGAGATCCTGAAATCGCTCCAAGAAGCAGATAAGGTTCTCGGTCTCAATTTCACGGCTGTAAAAGTTGATAAAATCTCCGCCGCAATCATCGCTCTTGCCGCCGAGCGCGAAAAATATCGCAAAGAAAAAAACTGGGCGAAGGCCGATCGAATCCGCGATAAATTGGCGGGTCTCGGATGGCACGTCAAAGACACCGCGAACGGCCCCAAACTCACCAAAACTTTGCAAAGTCCGTAAAGTTCAATAGACTAGTCTATTGAACTTTAAGAAAAGAAGAAATTATTGCCGGCGTTAGCGCGCTAAATTTTTATCCGCCCTCATGAGACTCCGCAGACTTACCGTGTTCATTGGAAGCTTTTAGTACAGGAAAACGGCTGTAACTTTTTGTGACGGCGGGTACCCCCCCCCACCAATATTAGTAAAGGCCATTCCTATAGCCCGATCGTTATCCGGGTATTTGCAACATAAGCACGCCAGCCGTCAACCCCGTTAGAGGTTTTAAGGTAGTCTTTCTAAATCCTCGAGAATGAGAGCGAAAGCGCCCGCCTGGCGGCAGGCAGGGCTTCGCCAAGTCAGACTTGGCTTCGCCTTACATTCTCCTGCCCCAAAAAAGACACGGCTGAACCTCTAACGGGGTCAGCTAAATCCACACCTTATAAACGGACTTGCCAGTATTCCTGCCTTTCTTGCTTATAAAAGTTTTGTTATATTCAAAGCACCAAATTTTTATCTAAACTTCATGCCGGCTAACCAGAGAAAATCATTCCCCTCCCCGATCACCTCGAACATCCAAGAAGGACGCATGCCGCCGCAATCGGTGGACGCGGAGATGTCGGTCTTGGGAGCGCTGATGCTTGATCGCGAGGCGATGTATCGCGTCGCCGATATTCTTTCGGTGCGTGATTTTTACAAACCGGCGCACCAGCTGATTTATGAAGCGATGCTTGATCTCTTTAAGACTCATGAACCGATTGACGTGCTTTCGGTTTCAACCCGGCTTCGCGAGAAAAGCATCCTGGAAGATATCGGAGGATCTTCTTATTTGACTACACTCGTCAATCTCGTTCCTACCGCAAGCCACGTTCTCCACTACGCCAAGATCGTGAATAAGAAGCGCGTGCTCCGAGATCTGATCGATGCTTCATATCACATCGCCGAACTCGGATACAAAGAGGAAAACGCGGTGGAGGAATTACTCGACGAAGCCGAGCGGCGAGTCTTCTCAATTTCGCAATCGTCGCTCCAGCAAGAATTTTTATCCGTGAAGGACGCGCTTGATGACGCCTGGGAACGGATCGACATGCTGCATAAGGGCGACGGCGCCATGCGCGGAGTGCCGATGGGATTTCCGGATTTAGACAGTATTACTTCCGGTCTGCAAAAATCCGATCTCATCATTTTGGCGTCGCGTCCGAGCCTAGGTAAAACTTCTTTAGCGCTTGATATCGCGAGAAACGCGGCGACCAAATCCAAAACATCCGTCGGGATCTTCAGTCTGGAAATGTCGCGAGAACAATTGATTGACCGCTTGATCGCAGCCCAAGCCGGTATAGACCTCTGGAGACTGCGAAATGGTCGGCTTTCTTCCGAGGGCGACGACAACGACTTTGTGCGCATCCGCGACGCTATGGAAGAACTCTCGCAGGCCGCGATCTACATTGATGACGCCGCCATGCCAACCGTCATGCAAATCCGCGCCATGTCAAGACGCCTCCAGGCGGAGCATGGGCTTGGCCTCATCATTGTTGATTACCTGCAACTGATTAAAGGACACGACCGCGCCGAGAATCGCGTCCAGGAGGTCAGCGAGATCTCGCGCTCATTAAAAGCGCTGGCGAAGGAACTGAACGTGCCGGTGCTGGCGCTCTCCCAGCTTTCGCGCGCCGTGGAATCGCGCACAGACGCCATCCCGAAACTTTCGGATCTCCGCGAGTCGGGATCACTGGAGCAAGACGCGGACTTGGTTATGTTTATCTATCGCGAGGATAAGGTGAAGAAAAATTCCGAACGCCGCAATATGGCCGATATTCTGATCGAAAAGCACAGGAACGGCCCCACAGGGCGCGCGGAACTTATCTTCGTTGAGGAACAGGCCTCTTTTCGCTCCGTCGCCAAACACTACGAATAATACGGCGCGAGAGCGTCTCCTGAATTTTAATTTTTGAAATTTGATTTTTGATTTTTAACCTATGTATCCCAAACCAATCCTTGATCTTATCGAACTATTCTCGAAACTTCCCGGCATTGGGCCGAGACAGGCCGCGCGCATGGCTTTTTTTGTGCTCCGTGAGTCAAAGGGATATGGCGCGTCGCTCATCGCGGCCGTGAAAAACGTCAAGGAGCAAGTGCGCGCCTGCGGTCGCTGTTTTCGCTCGATGGACACAAACGGCCCCGTAAGCAATGGACTCTGCGATATCTGCAAGAATCCAGAACGCGATCAACGCACCATCTGCATCGTGGAAAAAGAAATTGACATCCCGAATCTCGAAAAAACCGGAGTATTCGGCGGAGTGTATCATGTTCTCGGCGGCGCCATCTCGCTCCTTGAAAAAGATTCGCCGGAGCGCCTGCGCGTCAAAGACCTTTACCGGCGCATTGAGGAATTGGCCAGAGATTCATCGCCGCTTGAAGTCATCCTTGCGACAAGCTCGACTGCCGAGGGCGACGCCACGGCGCTCTACCTTCTGCGAACACTGGAGCCCTTGGCGGAAAAATCGCCCGCCTTGGCCGTCTCGCGTCTCGGCCGCGGACTCTCCATGGGCGCCGAAGTCGAGTATGCCGACGAGGCAACGCTTGAAGAAGCATTGAAACATCGCACGAAATCAATCTAACAAACCCCGCACGTCTCCTTAAGGGGCAAAGCTTTCTGGACGCAAGGCCGAATACACATCTTATACACGATCGTGTATAAGATGTGTATTTGATGCTAAAGATACTAAGAGACGGTTACAAAACCCCCTCTCCTACTGCAATCGCAGAATTTCGGCTGCGCCTTTGTCCGTCCTCCTTGGCGTATATTCTTTATATACGCCCCCGCCCCGTTAGATGCCGCTAGGCGGCTATCTAACGGGGTGAATCGTCCGTTCTCTCCGCCAGCTGGCGGATCAAAATTCTGCAATTTCGTGACGAAGAAGGATTTTGTAACCATCTCTAAAAAACTTTTGGCAAACAAAAAACCAGCTAATCGGCCGGTTTTTTGTTTGCAGATCCTATTTGCGAAGAATCTTTTTAATCAGGACGTCCGTGAAATATTGCCGATGGCCTTTCTTTTTGCGATAGCGGGTCTTCGCGTGATACTTGAAAACAATCACCTTGCGGCCTCTTGCCTGTTTTAATACTTCGGCCTCCACCTTGGCGTTTTCAATAACCGGATTGCCGATTTCCGCGTCTTTGTCATCCGCCACCAAAAGCACCTTGTCAAACGAAATCTTGCCGCCTTCGGGGGCGGGCAGTTTTTCGATCCTGATTTTTTTATCCTCGACAACAAGATACTGCTTGCCGCCGGTCTCAATCACCGCGAATTTCATGATTAACTAAAAGAACATAGCACAAGAAATGTGGTATTGCAAGCAAGTAATAATCAGCTAATCATCTAACAATTTAATAGACTCCCCCGGAGGTAAAATCTCCTCATTCCTGATCTTTTCGACAATGTTTACAAGTTTCTTTGTCCGCGTTGTAGATACTGTCTGATATTGAGTAGAGAGCGATTGGACTTTATCACCCAATTTATCGAATTCGGCGTTGAACTTATCGAACTCGACCTCAAATTGCTTCACCAACTTGATGATATCAAACATATTCTCCTGATATTTAAAATTCTTGTAGGATTGATAAATCATCCGAAGAATTGCCGTAAAGCTAAATGGTCCTGCCATTATCACTTTATTCTTCATTGCCTCATTCCAAACGTCGTACAATTTATCATAGATAAAACTGAATATCATCTCGTTCGGAATGAATAAAATGACAAAATCTACCGTATTTTCCTCGACATTTATATAATCTCTGCTCGTGACCTGTTTCACTTTTTGCTTGACGTCTGTTGCGAACTGTTTTAGATAAAAATCCTGGTCCGTTTTTTTCTCAGCCTCGTGATACTTGACTAATGACTGCAGGGGGAATTTCGCATCAACGTTGATCTTTGTTTTATCAGGAAGAAAAATTGTGAAATCTGGTCTTGTTGCAATAGTGTCTTGCTCTTCATTTGCGGTGTAATTTTGGCCACGCACAAAACCTGCGGACTTAAGCAAGTTTTCTGCAACTTCTTCTCCGTACTTTCCTCTTTGCTGATTGTTCGAAAGAATCATCTTAAGATGATCAGCTGATTCCTTGAGTCCACCGGTGATCTGCTTATACTCCTCGAATACTGTTTTTAGTGCACTGAACTGCGAGCCGCGCTCTCGTTCCACTTCTTCTAGTTTTCGCCTGTTCTCACCAAGTTCTTTTTCGATCTTGCCGATCATCTCTTTTATAAGATCCTTCTTGCCATCGACGAATTTCTCACTACTCGAAATCCTTTCACCGACGATCTCTAGTATCTGCTTTTTCTCTTCATCCCGGTCCTCTTTTGTTTCACCTGCTTGTTGTTTTTGGCGCACCAAAAGGTAGGCGATAAGGCCAAAACCAAGAACGAAAATTACAAGCAAGACAATTTGAAACGTCATGAGGATTTTAAGACTGAATCTATTTCAGCTTCGACTTTTTTCAATAATTCGGGTGTCCCCGCCTCGATGGTAAGGCGCAGCACCGGTTCCGTATTCGATATTCTTATATTAAACCACCACGACGGATACTGCACGCTGATTCCGTCAAGCCTGCTTGAGATATGAGGCTTATAAGCGATGACGACCTTTTGCAGGGCCTCCTTGGGCGCTTGATGGCGAATGTTAAATTGCAAAAACGCGCCGATCGCGTAGTGGCGCGTAAGCTCCGAAAGGGGGCGCGAAGCTCGCGCCACAAGCGAAAATACGCGAAGCATGGTGTAGGCCGCCGAGTCAATGTTTAAAAGCTTCCGATGATAAATGTGCCCGGAGATTTCGCCACCCAGCACCGCTCCCACCCGCTCCATCTCGGCCCGCACATGCACTCCCCCGACCTTGCTCACAAACAGCTCCCCTCCATACGCCTCAATCAGAGGGCCAAGAAACCGCGAATGCGTCAACTCGAAAACAAAACGGCCGCCGCGCTTTTTCTGCAGTTCTTCGATCGCAAGCAAGCCAAACACGATATCCGCGCGAATGGGATCGCCGCGCTCGTCAAAAAACACCGCGCGGTCCCCGTCGCCATCGAACGCGACTCCAACCTGATATTTAATTTTTTTAAACTCGCGGCGGACAATATCCAGAACGCTCGGCGCAAGCGGATTCGGATCGTGGTTCCGAAACGCCGGGTCTGGATCAAAAAAAATCGGCTTATAAAAAATTCGGTAGGGAGCAAGAACTTTCGGCAAAACATAGGACGCCGCGCCGCCGCCGGCGTCAATCAGAGCTCGCAAATTATCTATCCGCGGCGCGAGTCCGCGCATTTTCCTGATATAGCGTTCGATCTCTTTTTCCGCCGGAATCAGATGGCCGATGTCGCGCGCGCTCTCGGGAGCGCCGATGCGCGCAAGCGATCGAACTTTGCGCAATCCATTAAGAAGACCCACCTCTTCGCCCCCGCGCAAAAAAAGCTTGAAGCCGTTATAAGACGCGGGGTTATGCGAAGCGGTGATCATGACGCCGCCATCGCGGCCGCGGGAGGTCGCAAAAGTGTAAATCGCTTGCGGGGTCGTGGCCACTCCGAGATCGTAAGCGTCCGCTCCCGCCGCGATAACTCCCTCCACCAAGCCCTGGCGCAACGTGAGGGAAGATTCGCGCACGTCCCGCGCCACCGCAATCTTAGGCCTCTTCGTTCGATATTTCTGCTTTAAGTATTCCGCGAACGCGTGGCCGATCCGCCGCGCAACTTCCGCGTTGATATCGGCCGGATAGACGCCACGGATGTCATACGCCCGAAAAATCGCTGGATTAATTTTCATGCATCTTCTAGTATAGCCCGAGAATACGAAAGATGTATCATAATGAATATGAATCTCAAAATGGGCATTGTGGGCATGCCGAACGTGGGAAAATCAACCCTCTTTCAGGCGCTTACTAAAAAACCTGTGATCATCGCGAACTATCCATTTGCCACCATTGACCCGAATATCGGGGTGGTGGCGGTGCCCGACGAGCGCCTTACGAAACTCGCGGCGCAATCGCTGTCACAAAAAGTCGTCCCTGCAATTATCGAATTTGTCGATATCGCGGGACTCGTGAAGGGCGCTTCGGAGGGGCTGGGGCTCGGCAACGCCTTTCTTTCGCATATTCGCGACGTTGATGCGATTCTTCAGGTTGTAAGAGTCTTCAAAAATTCTGACATCATCCATGTCGAGAAAGAACCGAACCCGGTCCGCGATTTTGAAACGATCAACCTTGAGCTGATTCTAAAGGATCTCGATACGGTCACTCGCGCGCTCGAGAAAGCCGAATCGGACGCAAGATCCAATGACCTCAAAAAGATTGAACGGCGCGATGCTGTCAAAAGATTAAAAGAGCCGCTGGAATCAGAAACCCTTCTATCGCAAGCTAAACTGGGCGAAACCGAGACGCTCTTGGCCGGCCAAATCGGCCTCTTAACCCAAAAGCCGATGCTGGCAGTGTTTAATATTGCCGATGAGGAAATCGCGAACCAATGGCGGCCGGATGCTGGCCTGGTCGAAGCGCTGGGAGATATCCCGCATCTTGCGATCGCCATCGGCATCGAGGCCGAAGCGATAGCTCTCCCGGAGGATGAGGCAAAAGATTTCCGAACGCTCGCGGGAATCCAAGAAACCGGCCTCGCGGCATTAATCAGAAAAAGCTATGAGACACTGGGTCTTATGACATTTTTTACCACCGGCGAAGACGAGTCGCGCGCCTGGACCATCCCTGCCGGATCCGCCGCTCCGCGCGCCGGGCGGGCAATCCATTCCGACTTCGAAGAAAAATTCATCCGCGCCGAGATTATCCAATTGGAAAAATTGCTCGAAGCCGGATCATGGGCCAAAGCCCGAGAGTTAGGAACTCTCCGCACCGAGGGCCGAGACTACATCGTCAAAGACGGAGACGTAATCGAATTTAAAATCTAGACACACATGAAAAGACCTGCTAGTCGTACTGAAGACGTTTATATAAACGCATGATACAATACTCTGCTATAGCGTGATATTGTATCACTACATATTTTATCCCCTCTTCTTGAGAAACCTCTATGTTTTTGAGTTATAATAATGGAAAAGAAACATTATGAAAAAGATTCTGATTCTTGGTTTTATTATCGCTACCGTCTATGTCGGTCAGAAATTCGCGCCGGAAAGTCTGAAAAACAAAATCCGCGACGGTTTTGACTATATCGGCCTCTCGAAAATCACTGCAGCAGCTTTTACAAAGCCCCTCGCATTGCTGAAAGACAAAACCATGCCCGAAGATCCGGTGCTCTCCCGTGCCCTTCTTATCGACCAACTGGCGGAAAAACTGGATACGATCACGGACAATAAATCTCCAAAAACCGCGGCTGAAAGAGCCGCTCTCGAATCCGCGCTAAAAGATTCGGGAGAGCTAGTCAGCCGGCTCCGCGAAGAAAACTCCAAAAGCGGCCTCATCGGCCGCACGTTCGAGAAGATTATAAACACAATTATTCCGGACCCGGCATCGCAAGCAACAACCTGCGCTCTTCCGAGCACTAACTAATTAAATAAATGACCTCCTCCCCGTACTCCGCGGCTACGACCCGTTCCAGTGCACCGCTCCATGCGGGGTTGTCTGCCGGGAAAGAACACTAAATACACACATCATACACGATCGTGTATTATATGTGTATTTACCCCCCGCACTCATAAAGCCTTATCCTTTAGAGCAACGTGTGGGGTTTCCTGTAAGGAAAGAAAAACAAACAAGTACAATAGACCGGTCTATTGTACTTGTTTGTTTTTCATGAAATCTATCAATCTATCTGATACAATATTATGCTATAGCGTTATATTGTATCAGACCAAAATTGCTAATCTAAAGACCTGCTGCTTAATAACCTTTCTGCTGCAATTTCCATATTTCGGCTACGGCTTTTCAAAAAATTCTCCACATATACGCCGTATATGCTTCAAAATTTTTGCTTCGCCTCGCTCGAAATCTGAAAATTTCGCTGCGAAAATTATTAAGCAACAAGTCTTATTCTTAAAAATTTGACTGCACAAAAAATAATGGGCAGCCGCGCGTTCCTCGACGCGGCTGCCCGTGTTTAGCGCTACTTGCGGCATCCCCTCTTGAGGATGCCTTGCTGCCGTACCACACTACCTGGGCTGCATCGGCGCGGACCTCCTTCCGCCGCAGCCATTACCGTACATGGAGGCGTACGGCTCCTCGGCTGCGTTCCTCAACGCAACCTGAAAGCGGTCGTCGCTCGTCAGAATGGGGCGCTCGTCCCTGCCCTTGAACGCGGGATGAGTGATCCCGACCTCACTGCAACGTCTCGCCCGCAAACGTTCCAGGCACCGGCTTTCGTGCAGGCAGACGCGCTCGACTGCGACTCCTTTCTGGTAGAATATGATCTCCAGCCGCGCGTGCGAGTTGCCAACCACTCGCTCGCCGTCCGCCGGGCAAACACCGGGAACCGTACCCATCATCTCGCCGAAGCATCTTCCGATGCAGGCGGATGAATGAAGCTCCTGCTTGGGGATCTCCTTCCCCATTGAGGCTACGCATGAGAACGACACCACCTCGACTCGGTCGGGTGTCATTGCCGTCACCTTGCTACACGCATTCTCACAGCATTCTGCTGGTACTGCGTTGCCGGCAAAACCCGACACTGGTTTTCCAGCTCTTCTCATAAGAACCCCCAGTTTCTTTCGAGGTGAGATTCTTCGAAGATGACACGCCCATCCTCCCTTCGTTTGATTGGGCGTAAAAGAAAGAGTGAACAGCGCGTTGTAACTTTACAAAAAACAGCCTACCCTCCTTTCGCGGGATTCGGCGGCCTTATCTATTTTCTACCAGAGATCCGTAAAAAATACAAGGCATTTCCGCCCGCCGCTTTTCCACAACGTCTTATGTCTCTTCACTCTGCCATAACGCCGCATAACATTCCGATATTCTTAAATTGGAATGTTATCTCCGAGCAGCAAATAATTTCAAGAACGTAATTTTTCCGCAATGGATTCAAGAATGATTTTGCGCTCGTCCCACAGTACAGATTTTCCATCGATTCCCGTGATAACGCGATCATTAATTTTCCCGAGAGTGAGCACCACATCCTGATCCCTCGCGGATTCCACCGCGGCCTCGATCGCTCGGCGGCGATCGAGAAACTCGCGGAAAATAACAGCAGACTGCCTTCGTTGGATTTCGATCGGCAAACTCCAGACAAACGACCGCAAAACTTCCTTTGGATTTTTACCGCCGGCGTCATCCACCGTTAAAAATAAGCGATTGCAATGGGCGGCGGCCAGTTCGGTTTTTGCCCGCATCATCTCCGACGAATCGCCGGCAGAAGCCCCAAGCACGCAAATAAGCAGCGCATAAGGATTCTGATTCGCGAGCGACTGCGCCACGGGTAAAATCTCGGCGAACTCTTCGACTGTTTTTGCGCCGTCCGCAATCACGTCGAACAGCTGGCCTTGATAAAGATGCTCGAAGCGCCCAGGCGTGCCGCGAAATGTCTTGAAATGCTCGTTGAGCGAAGCAAGGTCGGCGCGTAGCTCCTGAAGAACGGCAACGGCCGCCAGGCTCGATGAAAGACCGCTCTCGCCCATCAACCGCGTTTCGAACTTTATTTCATCATCAATTTCGATTCTAGCGCCATAAGACAATACTTGAATGCTTGCGGGCTTTAACACCTCCACCCATGAATTTTCAACCGGCTTTGTGGCGTAACCTACCGCATGGTAGTCGCCGCGTACGGTAAAAAGCGCCATTTGCGGATCGTCCATGTTAAGAACCAGGGTTTTGCGAATGCCGTATTTGCGGCGCTGTCTTGCAATCCCCTGCAAGAATTGGTTAATTGCGCTTTCGTAATCCGCGGCCGGCGCCGCCGCGGCTCTTGTGGCATAGAGCGCTTGGAATCCGGTAACAAGCATCAAGTCGAAGTTGGTGTAAAGATACGCCCGATTCCAAAGATCATCGAGCGAAAGCTCGATGATCGCATATTCCGCGCGCCGCCCGCCGATGGCCGAAAGGAACTGCTGGAGATCCACCTGGGACAGATTTTTGCCCCGTGCCGGTTCGACTTCGTTATTGACGGCTCGGACGCGTTTTGAAAGCAAGCCGGCATTCTTGCCGGCGCTTACCAGCATATGGTGCAGCAATTCGGCCGCTATCGTCGTTCCTTCCGCGCCTACGACACCGATGACAAACATATGGCGCGACGGGAAGAGATAAAGCAGAGCATTAATAAAATAAACCGCCGATCGAATAATCGGCGCGGAGGTGTCGAAGTTGACACCGCGGCTCAAGCGAAAAAAGTAGTAACGAATCCGAGTTACAATCACGTCTCCGAATCTAAAAAAATATCCCCAAATCAAGCGCATAAAGTTTAATGCTTTTCAACCGGCGGGTGTTCCTGACCCGCCGCAAGACGCGAGGATAAACTTGCAAGATGCTCGCGGCGAAGCGATTCAAACTTTCCCGAATCGTACCAATACGACTCGACAATCTTGGAAGCGTATTTGCCGCCGAGAAAATGCGGCATGATGACGAAATTAACTCCGGCCCCATAGAGTGCTTCGGCTTCATTAATGCGGTGCGCCACGGCGAGAAAAATTATGGCGGGATTTTTCGCGCGGAGCTCTCTTAAAAGAAGCAAATTGGTTTCTAAATCCGGGATTGTGGAAACTGCGAGCCTCACCGAAGACAGATTCAATGAGTTTATGAAATCGGCGTCGCTCGCATCGCCGTAGAGGCTGTTGACGCCGCGCCCCGAAAGTTCGCGTATGACTTGAGGATCGTAATCAATGACTATGAAAGATTTGCCGGAGCGCTTGAATACTTCGAGAAAGTCATAGCCGATGCGGTTATACCCGAAAAGCGCAACTTCGTATTCGCGCCCACCAGCTGTTTCTGCAATTAAGCTCCCGCGCTCGAATATCGAAAGGAATCCGGTAATGCGGCGGCGGATCTCGTCCGAGTAAAGAATAAGATAGGTCGAGCCGAAGATGGTAACAAGCCCCACCAGCGTCACAAGCGACAAAACCCGCGCCTCCACTTGCCCGAGTGCGACCCCCAACGCCACCAGAATCAGCGAGAATTCGCTGATCTGCGCCACGGTTACGCCGGTATTGAAACTTGTGCTTTTGCGATAACCCATCGCCCCCATGATCGCCATAAGAATTATGGGATTCCCCACCAGAACCAAGAGAGAAAAGATGATGATGGGATAAGCCATTCCGCTCAAATCGCCGACGACAAGCTGGGAACCGAGCAGAATAAAGAAAATTACAATAAAAAAATCACGGAGCGGCGAAAGCCGCGAGCTGATCTCGCGCCGCGACGGCAAATTTGAAAGCGCGACACCCGCAATCAGCGCCCCGCCCTCAAGCGGAAACCCGAGCTGCAAGAAAAGCGCCGCAATTCCCATGCCCCAAGCGTTAGCGAATAAAAACAAAAGCTCCTGCGACCTGCCAAAAAAGAAATGCAGGCGCGGCAGGAGATAATGCGAGGCGACGAGGAGCCCGGCAGTGACGAATATCCCTTTGAAAATCAGCAAAACAACCGCCTCCCATGATCCTTGCCGCTGGGACAGAAGCGGAATCACGAAAATAAGCGCCACCGCAATCAGGTCTTGAACCAAAAGAAACCCGATGGAAATTTTCGCGTAGAGATTATCAAGATCACCCTTATCGGAAATCAGCTTCAGTATGATGATGGTGCTGCTGAAAGAAAGCGCCACCGCGATATAAAGAGAAGTCAGCGGCGAAAAACCAAGCCAAATACCGACCCAGTAACCCGCAAACGAAGTAACCGCCACCTGCCCGACGCCCGTCAAAACCGCTACGCGGCCGATTTCCTTGATCACTCTAGGACTTAACGAAAGGCCGACGATGAAAAGCAGGAAGGCGACTCCGAGCTGGCTGAAAAGGCGCAGTGTTTCGGCTGAACGGATAATGTCAAAAACGAACGGACCAACGACAAGTCCGGTTAAGATATGACCGATAATCAGAGGCTGGCGAAGCGCCCGCATGGCAAGCGCCATCAGAGCCGCGATCGCGACCAAAATACCTACCTCGGCGAATACGTACATAACATGAGACTACTATTCAAGTATAGCGCAGTCTGCTGTTACAAAAAAATCGCTATTATTTGCTAGCCTCATAGTCGTACAATATCACGCTATAGCGTAGTATTGTTGCAACGTCAAAACCACGAATGTGCTAGCATTGAAGAAAATGCCGAAAACTATCCTCTACCTCACAATATTTGCGCTCGGATTCGGCCTCGTGAGCCTTTGGAGTTTTTGGTTTGTCACGCGGCCGCCGAAAATAACTGCAAAATCAACTCCCGAAACATATGGGCTTAACTTTGAGCGAATCGAAATTGAAGCCTCCGACGAAATTAAGCTTGCCGGTTGGTTGATTCCCGACGCTGGCGGGCGCCAAGACGCGCCGGCCATCATCATCCTCCACGGCAACGGCGCGGATAAATCCGATATGCTCTCATTCGCCAAAGCTCTGCATGAAAAGTTTGCGGTGCTGCTCATGGACCTCCGCTATTTCGGCGAGAGCGGCGGCAAGTATTCGACACTCGGTTTCAAAGAGCGCAGCGATGCGAGCCGCGCGATTGATTTTCTCGAAAGCCGCGGATTTACCAAAGTCGGCATCTTCGGATTCTCGCTCGGCGGCGCAATCGCAATCATGGTGGCCTCCGAGGACAGTCGTATCCGAGCGGCCGCCGCCTACGCCTCGCATACCGACCTCGGCTCCATCGGGCGCGACACCTACGGAATTTTAGGACCGCTCAAATACCCGCTGGTTGAATTGATGATCCTGTGGGCAAAGCTCTTGATTGATAAAAATGTGCTTCGCGACTCTCCGCTGGAGTCGGCGCAAAAACTTGACATTCCGATTCTCTTGACGCACAGCCGCGAAGACGATCAGATCCCATTCTCACACGCCGAGCGCCTCAAAGACGCGTTAAAGAATAACGCTCGCGCCGAGTTTTACTTCATGGAACAGGGACTCCACGGCGAAGTCTCGTCGGAGTTCGACAACCGCGTCCGCGAATTTTTCGAACGAACGCTTTTACCCCGTTAGAGGTTCGCCAGGTCTTTTTTGGTGTGAAAGAATCTAAGGCGAAGCCGATTCGCGCTCATTCTCGGGGATTTAGAAAGACTACCTTAAAACCTCTAACGGGGTTTACACCAATAAGTATCCGCATTATACGTGCTCCGCATTAGCTCCGTGCGGGGTCATATGCGAAATGCGAAAGGGGAACAACCTTCCAATGTTCTTAGGAATATTGGAAGGTTGTTTTTATGTTTTATCCGCCGTCACAGAAAGCCTCGGCTCTGCGACAGAGCCGAGCTTAGCTCTGCTGCAGTGTTCTCGCGTGAGGATAAAAAAGTTTTCCTTAATTCCTCGATCACTAAAATAGAGGCGGCAACTGGGAGGATTATAAGCCATTCCGACAAAGCCAGAGGAACGGTGCGTAATATTTTTTGCATGAGCGGATGGTAAATGGCAAGAAGCTGCAGAAAGACAACGATCATCGTGGCGCCGACCAAAAATTTATTGGAAAAAGGATTCATCCGGAAAATTGACTTCGATTCATGCCGGCAGTTCCAAGCGTTGAACCACTGAAACACGGCGAGAGTAGTGAGCGAAATCGTGAGCGCTTTGGCCATATCGAATTCTAAATAATCTTTGAAAAGGAAAAGTGTTCCTATCGTCATGGGAATCGCCATGATAAACATCCGTTGGGCCATCAGCCGGTCAATAAAATATTTTTTGGGCCGCTCGAAATTTCCGCGCAAGAGACCTTCTTCTTTCGGCTCCATGGCAAGCGCGGCAACCAGAAAACCGTCCGTGACAAAGTTGAGCCAAATGATCTGCCCCGCCAAAAGAGGCAAGGGGTAACCGAGAAACAGCGCCCCGGCGATGGTAAACACCTCGCCCATGCTCGTTGAAAAAAGGTAAAGAATTACTTTTTTGATGGTTTTATAAATGCTCCGCCCTTCCTCTACGGCGGAGACGATACTGCCGAAGTTATCATCCAAAAGCACGATATCCGATGCTTCTTTCGCCACCTCGGTTCCGATTTTTCCCATTGCCACACCGAGATCCGCCGCCACCAGCGATGGCGCGTCGTTCACCCCGTCTCCCGTCATCGCCACGATTTCTCCCTGGGCCTTATACGCTTTTATGATTCTCAATTTATGTTCGGGAACCACCCGCGCAAACACCGTTGTCCTCGCGAGTTTTTCGGTGAGCTCGGCGTCGGAGAGCGCGTCAATCTCCCGTCCGGTGAGAACGATATCCCCTTCCCGATAAATACCGGCTTCTTTGGCAACCGCCTGCGCCGTGATTTTATGATCTCCCGTGATCATCACCACCCGAATGCCGGCCGAGACCGCTTTTTTAACCGCCTCCGCCGCCTCCGGCCGAAGCGCGTCTTTCATGCCCAAAAACCCCACGAAAGTAAGCGAGCTGATTTCTTCCGGCAGAAGCGCCTCCGGTCCGCTTCGCTCTCGCAAAGGCGGAGCGAGCGCGCCGCTGTTTTCGTCCTGACGCGCGTCGGGATCGCGGTCGGCAATACGGCTTTCCGCCAATGCCACGATCCGCAATCCATCCAGCGACATTGAGAAAAAAATTGATTCGAGTTCAGATTTTTCTTCGTCGGACAGCGGATAGCTCCTGCCGCCGCGCCATATCTTAGAAGAAAGATTCAGAATTTCCTCCGGCGCGCCGACCACGGCCAAAAATTTCTGGCCGAGAAGGCGATTGGCCGTCGCGTGGTATTTTAGCTTGTAGTCAAATGGAATTTCGGCGATAAGCGGAGATTCACGCTCCAGATCGTCTTTGTGGAAACCGAGCTTCTGGGCAAAAACAAGCAGAGCCGCTTCGGTCGGATCTCCCGCAACGCGCCACTGCCCGGTTTCCTCGAAAAACATAACTCGGGCGCTGGCGGAAAAAGCGGCGATTTTCCCCGTTAAGAGCAATTCGGAATGATTAGCCGGATCAACGGTATTTTCTTCCAGCCAAACCTCCCCCTTCGGTTCATATCCGACGCCGCCCACTTTGAAAAATTTGCCGTCCACATATACTCTCTGGATGACCATTTCGTTTTTTGTGATGGTTCCGGTTTTGTCGACCGCGATGAGCCGCGCCTGCCCCAGCGCCTCCACCGCTTGAAGTCTTTTCACCAAGGCGTTCTGCTTCGACATTCTCCACACTCCCGTTGCGAGCACCAGAGTTATCACAATCGGAAGCCCCTCGGGAATAATAGAAACAGAAAGCGACACGACGATGGTGAACATTTCTTTCGCCGATTTGCCAGAAACTAGACCGAGGACGAACAAAAAAGCACTGATGCCAGCAACAGCCATGATAATCAGCCGGGAAAGATAGCGGATGTTAGCTTTCAGAGGTATCTCCGTATCGATAACCGCGATTTCTTTGGCGATTTTGCCGATAAACGTGCGGGAGCCAGTCGCGACCGCAATCGCTCGACCGCCGCCAGCGACGATATGCGTGCCCTTGAACGCCATGTTCTTTTGCTCCTGCTCCGGCAGGCCGGCGTTTCCTAGAGTATCTGCGATTTTGTGCACCGGTTCCGATTCACCGGTGAGCGCAGCCTCGTCCGCCTTCATACTGCGGGAGAAAATTATGCGAGCGTCGGCTGGCACTTTTTCACCCTCTTGAAGGATGATGATGTCCCCAGGGACTACTTCAGCATCGGGGATAATCAGTTCTTTTCCCTCGCGAAGCACCGTCGCCCTGGTTTCCACGAAATTTCTAAGCGCCAAAAGCGCGTTTTGCGCTCTGCCTTCCTGGATTGTGCCAACGATGGCATTGAAAATAAGAACGGCAAGAATAATAGAGCCGTCGATAATTTCTCCCATGACAAAAACAATCGCGCTTGCGGCAAAAAGGATGTAAATCAGCGGACTTTGAAATTGGCGCAGAAAAATAACCGCAAGGCCCTCCACTTCGGCCTCCAGCAATTTATTGAGTCCGTATTCTTGGAGACGCCGATTCGCCGATTCCCCATCGAGACCACGCTCGCTGGTCCCCAGCGCCTCAAATATCTCCGGGATTGTCTTTGTGTGCCACTTGCTTTCCATAAAAAATGAATCCCGTTAGAAAATCACCGTTTGAACGACCTCACAGAAGAAAGGCGGGTGATTTAAAATGCTTCATATCAATCATTGATTCTTAGTAAATTTTCTAAACGGGGTGAATCCCGTTACCACGAGTCTACCCCGTTATATTCAATATACACGTCTGAAACTAATTAAAAAATATGCCCAATGAGTCCCGTTAGATTTTCAATTTAACGAGACGAGCGCCGAAACCGAGTCTAGCTCTGCCGTGGTCTCCTCCCCCCGTTACAACTTGTTGTCACGGGGCTAATGGAACGGGATGAAACAAAAAGCGCCTCTCGATCCGCCAACTGGCGGACTCGGGGCGCTTTTTTTGCGACATTGCTGTCTAGACGACCTTGCTGACCTTGACCGCATTCGGCCCTTTCGGGCTGTCTGCAACTTCAAAGGTCACCTTGTCACCTTCGCGAAGCTCGTCGAACGTAATGCCCACGAGCTCGTTGGAGTGGAAAAAGAGATCCTTTTCCTCACCCTCGCGCTTGATGAACCCGAAACCCTTTTCGGTTTTGCGGGCAACTATTCCTTCTTGCATAGCTGTATAAGAAGAGTGGATAAAATATCAAATACAGTATGCCGAAGATAGAGCTTCGATCCACGCTCTTTAGATCAGCACTGAATTGATACATAGAAAGATATCACACCCCAACTATTCTGTCCATCTCGGCTCAAAAACTGGAACGAGTTTACCTGCCCGCCGACTCGGCCTCCGTAGCCACTTCGGCAAAGGAAGCGGCTAGCGCGCCGCCTATGATTTTGGCGCATCTTCTCCCTCCGATTTTTCGGCATGAGCGGTAATTTCTAAATTACAACTGTGATATCCCCGACACCACGTTCACCCCGTTAGAGAAAGGAAACGCTTGAGCCGATTTTTCAAATACCTTTTGCCCATGCCACTTTTAAGGTATTTCTCCCGAGCTACTGCGTCATCTTTATTAAGACACATCTCATAGTATATCAATTCAAACGGGCCCCGACCTTTTGTCGAAGGCACTTCTCCATCGTTATGTTTGCTCAAGCGTTTCCGTAAACTATCTGTGATGCCAGTATACCAATGATCATCCTTTTTACTCTTGATTGGATAGGTGTACCACATAATTATTCTCTAACGGGGCAAGCATTTCTCGGCCCACTCGCGCTCCTCATAGTGAAACCCGCACTCCTCGCATTGATATAATGTTTTGTTGTCTTTTTCGATTGATTTGACCATAAAGTTATTCTACTAGCTTGTGATGAGCGCAACTGAACCCATTACGCCAGCA
>ORJL010674949.1_pt1 | contig 29650 bp, 18 predicted proteins | sample 1779941 | NCBI WGS metagenome assembly ORJL01 (sample SAMEA104232317, study PRJEB22302) | groundwater metagenome | biome: forest; feature: aquifer; material: groundwater | place: USA | collected 2011-08-07 | depth 5.8 m
GTCCTTCTCCTGGGCCAGTTCCTCCAGGGCTTGCCAAGCCTCGACGCGGACCTGGTCATTTGCGTCCTCAACCGCCCCCATCGGTGCGGCGATCATCTCCCTGGCACCGCGCGCGGCGAGGCTGCGAATCAGCACCATCTTCACCTCCGCCGACGCCTGTTCCAGCATGCAGACGATCGTAGGGTTGACATCCTTTCCGCGCAGCACAGCCAGAGCCTGCGCCGCCGCGGCTCTCTCGACGCCGGCTCCGCTGACCGCACGCTCGGCCAGGAACTGGACGTTGGTGCCGTCACCGAGCCTGCCGATCGCCTGCAATGCCGCCACGCGCACCGGAGCCTCTGCATGGCTTGCGGCTTGAATCGCTGCCGACAAGGCCGCCTTATCCCCGCGATCTGCCAGGGCGGCCAACAACAGCACGGCGGGCTCGGGCGGCAGCTTGGTTAGTTGTTCCGCCAGTCGCTTAGGTTCCACTTCGTGCGGGAATTCACGGATCAGCCCCAATGCCATTGTTCGGTCCGCGAGGTTCGTGCCCGCCAGAGCTTGAAGCACTAGGTCGCTTGCCTTCGCCGGTTCGGCTATCAACAACCTACGCATGGCCGCCAGGCGCGTCGGCGCGTAGTCCTGAAGCCGCCGTAGCGTCGGCTCTCCCAAATTGCAGGCGCACGCCACCAGCGCTTCGGCGAGCGCCTGATGGCCCCGACCCGAGGTGCGGTCCCACATTGCTTCCAGGACCGCGGCGGCTTTGTCATCGCCGATCTTGCCCAAGGCTGCAGCCGCTGAGACCACTGTCATTTCGTCCCCATCGCTCAGCAATCGACCCAGAGTTTCCACCGATTCCGTCTCGGCGCGGTTCCCGAGAGAGTTGATCATTCCGATGCGGATCAAGCCGCCGGTCTGCTGCAACGCACGGCACAGGGCGTCGCCGGCGGCCTTGCCAGGGACCCGTTCCAGCACGCTGCGAGCGGCGTCCGAGGTCATTTCATCGAGCAGCAACGGGGCCACTGCGGGCACATGGTCCGCATCGGCTATCAGGGCTAGTTGCTTGCAGAGAAAGTTCTTGGCTTCAGTGGCGATATCGGTCCAGAGAAGGGCTGCGATCTTCGTGGCCAGCTCCTTGCGTCGCGTCAAGCCGGCGTCGTCCGTGGCGACGTTCGCGGCGATGAGCAATTGTTCGAGATTGAAAAGGCTCAATCGAGGCTGGCCGTTCGTGTAACTGGCCGCGGCCTTCAGAATGGCATCGGGGTCCAGATCCGTCACGGCCGCCATCGCTGCCGTCGCGGGCCAGTTGGTCGGGACCGGGATCGTCACCCGGCCGCTCGCGGCCCATTCGGTGCCGCGGAGGAGCAGGGTGCGGAAACCGACGTTTCGCATCGCTGGCACGTCATGTCCGAGCAGCAGGTTGAGACCGTGGCCCTGTCCCAATTGCGTCGTGATCAGCATCGGCTCGAACTTGCCTGTCCCGCTAATGTCAGTTCGGGCGAAGGCGTTGCAGAGCTGTTGTTCATATCCCGAGGAGGTGAGCGAGACCATGTTCTGGTACAGTTCGTCGGTGGTCCAGAAATCGCTCAGGCCCCGAGTAATTGGGTGGTCATGATCGTCGATAGCCACCTTGAACGTGGCGTAAGCCGTGTGGCTGGTGAACTGCCACTTCCAAGTCAGGCCGACTATTTGCTGAAACTCGGGCCAGTCATAATAGGCCGTGCTGGCCGCGTGAAACGCAACAAAGCCCTTCCCGCCGCGGACGAAGTCGGAGATCGCTCGTTCCGCGACCTCGCCCCACGGATGCCCGTGCATCTCGGGGTGGGCAGTCCAATTGCATACCACTACGTCGCATCGGGACAGGGTGGCTGCCGTGCATGTGGCAGGATCGTTAAGGACCTCGATTATTTTGAATTGGCCGGACTCTTCGTAGATCCGCTGTAACTCCGGCGTGGTTGTCTTCCAATCGTGCACGTTCTTGCCAGAGAGGATCAGCACGCGTAGCGGCTCGGCCACTCCGGTGGCTGCGATCAGCAGCAAGGCCGCCACCATTGCCAGTTGGATCGTGTGCGTGATGCCCGGATTATTCGCCATGTTGCTCCAGGCCGCTTTCATATCGTTTCGCATAACTCGGCGTTTACAGGTGCCAGGGGCTGCGCATGGCGCGCTTGAGCCGGCGGTTGGCTTCCGGGTCATTCACGAACTCCTCCTTCGCCGGATCCCAGCGGAGCTTGCGTCCCAAGCGGATGGCGATGTCGCTCAAATGGCAGAGGGTGTCCGAGCGGACGGCCACATCGATGTTGGCCACCGTGGGGCGGCGGGTTTTGATGGAGTCGATCCAGTTGCGCTGGTGGTTTGTGCTGACGGGCAGGTGGATTCCCTCCGGCCCGGTTCTCTCGTCCAGGAGCGATTTGGGCTGGGCGTCGAACGCGCTACGATTGACGTACACCCAGCCTTCGGAGCCTTCGAAGCGAATGCCGTGCTGGTTGCGGTCACCGTCGCTGGTGTATTCCAGTGTGACGCCATTGGCATACGTCATCGTGACGTCCCAGATGAGAGGGTTGTCGCAGAGGCCGTCCTGGGCCGGGAAGACGCCGGAACCTGCCACCTCGACTGGCCCGCTGAGGTCCGAACCGTTCCCCCATTGGGCAATATCGACGTGGTGGATCCCCCAGCCCGCGATGTAACCCAAGGAGTAATCGCTGATGTGAAACCAGTGCGGACTAATCACCCGTTTGGGCGTATAGGGTGTCCGCGGGGCCGGGCCTAGCCACATCTCGTAGTCAAAGCCCTCCGGCACGGGCGCGGACGCGAACGTCGCCTCGCCTGTCCGCTCCGCGTAACCCGATGGAGCCGAAACCCGGATCGTGTGGACTTTGCCGATCCGCCCATTCAGCGCTAACTCGCAGGCCAGCCGGAAATTGGGCATCGAGCGCTGCTGCGTACCGAACTGAAAAATCCGCCCGTAGCGGTGCACGGCCTCACGCAGGGTTTTGATTTCCTCGACGCTCATGCCCAGCGGTTTCTCGACGTAAATATCCTTGCCCGCCCGCACTGCGGCCAGGGCGTGCAGCACGTGCCAATGGTCGTTCGAAGCGATGGACACCGCGTCGATGTCCTGCCGAGCCACGAGCTCGCGGAAATCGTTGTACGCGGCGCACACCTGGTTGCCGTAGTGGGCGTCCACGGCCTGCCTGGCTCCGTCGCGCATCGTTCGTTTGGGATCGCAGACGGCGACGACCTGCACGTCGGGCAGCGCCAAACACATGCCCATGTCTCCCTTGCCCATGCCGCCGACCCCTATGCAGCCTACGACGATGCGATTACTCGGTGCCACCGACCCGGCGCCGCCCAATGCCGACGCAGGGATGAGGTGTGGGATTGTCAGGGCACCGCATACGCCGGCGGCGTGCCTGAGGAACTTACGGCGGCTCAGGCCGCCAGCCTGTCCGACATTCCGTTGGGATCGATTCGCCAACCTGCCAAACGGCTGCTCACTCATAAATCAGTTCTCCGTTCATCGATTGCTCATGGGGATTGCGCTGGGATCGAAAACATGTTGTCGCCCTGCTTGACCGCAAAGCTGTGCTCAGGTCCGCTGCGCGCAATTGTGAGCCTGAACTTGCCGTCGGAATGCACACGGATGTTCCACCTGCTTCCGTCTGGTGTGGCGAGGAGGTCGGCGACGTGGCCGTTGAAACAGTAGCGCTCGCAGCCGGATCTCCTCGAGGAGGTCAGCCTCCAAGTGAGCGTGTTGGAGCGTGCGTCGGGCGTCAGGCCGACGGCGAATTCGAGCAGATAGACAATCGGACCGATCCCGGTCCAGCCGACAAAATCGTCTTTGGCGGGCTGGCCGGGAGCGATCGAGTCCGGAGCGTAGTTCTCCCACACGGTCCCTGTCCGGGTGAACACCTCGCCGAGGCAGGCCAGGTGATTCAGCGCGATGTCGCGAGCGAGCGAGTTGTGGCGGTAGCGTTCGAGACCGCGAATCACCATTGTGTCGGTGGGCACCCAGACGGCGCCGCACCAGTAGCCGCCGCGCGGGTTGTAGCCCCGCTGGTCGGCGGCGAGAGTCGGGACGCGGTGCGTGCGATTGAAGGTGTTCGTGTCCTGGAGTTCGGCGGCGAGGGCGGCGGCCATCGACTTTGTTGGAATGCCGGCAATCAGCGGCCAGAAACCGGCAATCGTTTTAACCGGCACGCGAGCCTCTTCCCAAGTGAGGTCGTAATAGAACTTCCGATCCGGGTCCCACATGAGCTTGTTGATTTGCGCGGCGGTTTCGACCGCTTCGCGTTTGAACCGGGCGGCTTCCCTCTTTTTCCCCAGGATATCGGCGAACAGGGCCAAATCGTCCGCGAACAGGACCATCTGGCTGGAGGTATCGACCGCGCAGCCACCCTTGGCCAGATGCGCGTTCCGCGGTGAATTGTCCATGCTGGCCCAGTCGGTCATGTAGAGACCATTGCCCTGCCGGAGATATTCCTGGAGCGCGCGGTAGTAGCGAACGAGAGGCTCATAGACGAGCGCGATGCGCTTGTGGTCGCCGGTAACGCGGAAATACTCGCGTTCCGCCCAGGAGAAGATGGGATGGTTGAGGGCATCCAACGTCAGGAATGGCGGTCGGGCCGGTGCGCTTCGGCCGCGATAGACCACGCCAGCGGGCGTGCCGTTCCAGCCCCAGCGGGTGAAGAGCGGCCGGCGTTCGGCGTTGCGCCACGGTTGGTACGTCACGCCCGTCGCTCGGTCAATCTCGCGTGCGATTTCGCCGTCGGGGTATTGCTTGCGATAGAAGTTGTCGAGCGAGCCGATGCCGGGCACGAGCGGGTGGGCGCAATTGCAGAACATCGTCATGAAACAGGTGTCCCACTGGAAAATATTCTGATTGAACGCCGCATCGATGAACTGTGAGACGTAACCGGAGCCTGGCGCCGGCTCGTGGAAATTTTGGAAGGCCAGTTCCCACGACTTCCAGTACATGGCCACCCAGTTCGTGTTCTCGTCGTAGATCGGCGAGGGCAGCTTGTCCCGGGTGGTTTCGAACTTCGGCAGCGGCGCCGGTTCATATCTCGTCTTGGCGAAGTAGCGGCCCAGCACAGGACGGTCGGGATCCTCGGCATCGACTTGCGGCCGCGGCTCGATTCCTTTCGCGGCAGAACCGCGGAGTAGGACGGCCGACAAAGTCATGCCGGAATCCGTGCCCATGCCCGGACGGGCGCCGCTGCCGTGCTGGACGCCATGTGCGGCCTGGAAGGAAAGCTCGGGCGTGTGGGGCGCGTTTGAGCCAACGGCGGCAGCCGACGCGCCGGGCGCGACCAACAGCGCCAGGGCAATTCCGATCGTTCGATGGATTCGCTTTATGGATGCCCGCCAAGCTCGCATATCAAGGGTCAGGGAATTGGCTCGACCTCCCCGATCACTTTGCCGTTGCTCATGAAATCCGAGGCTCCACCAGAGCGTCGCGGCTGTCAAGGCGCCCGTTATTAGTGGCAAAACCCGCCTTCCACCTCCAGTAATAGCTCCAGCAAGCAGATACGGGGTGTGGTGGCGGCCGTCCGTCTCGACGACCATAGGACGAGGCCGCTCCAGCGTGAACCGGATGCGTTCCCCGGCGATCACGGCATTGACCCCAGCGACCGGGGCCGCACCAGAACCGAACCGGGCGCGCGTTTGCAGCGAATCTCGATGTGGATCGGGGGGGGCCGTGGCCCTGGCCGATCCGGCCCCGATACTGATGCCCGATGCGCCGGAATGAGATATTCTTGTTCGATGTTAACGCCTCGATCGGGTAGCGAGATCACCTCACGGTCTGGATTCCCACGCGCGATATATCCACCGGCTGGATGCCCAGCTTATGCGCGGGTGAATCCGGGCGGAACCGGTAATTGCCTTTGGCGAGATCAACAAACAGTGGGTCGGCAACCACACTGTTCGACGGCGGATTGGTCTCCGTGCCTCTGGCCGAGTATTGGCTTAACGTGACACACTCGATCCGGTCTTTGCCGGAAAAGAACAGATTGTTCGACCAGTTGGTCACCGCGTTAGAACCTTCGAACCGGATTTTGCCCGTGGCGTACAGCACATTTCGCTCGACGGTGTAATCGGTGGAGCGTGGAAAGGTCATTTTGGCGTCGCCATCTACGATGAAAAGGTTGTTGCGAATGATGTTGTTGGTCGCCATGTGGTTGTGCGACGGCCAATTGACGCGCCGGGAAACATTGTTTTCCACCACGCACTTTGAGCTGCGCTCGTCCAGGTAGTAGGCCGATGCTCCGTAGCCGCCCGTGTCCATGAAATCCCGCGCCAGGTTGCCGCGCAGGATGCAGTCGGTGGCGGCGAACATGTAAATGGCGCCGCCGTCGTGCAGCACTTTCATGCAATCATAAAGCAGATTGGACTCAATGATATTGGCATTGCCGCCGTAGTTGATGGCGGAATAAGAGCAGTCGTGCACTTCGTTGTGGCTGACCAGACATTCACGTCCGCCTTGATAGATGCCGATAGCGCTGGGATAGCCGCGCCCGATTTTCCAGATGTGATTATTGCGGATGACGGCCTTGCTGCCGCCGACATACACGCCACCGGCGCCGCAATCGGTGACCTGGCAGTTCTCGACGCGCGCGTTCTTGATGGATCGTGCGCCTTTAATGGCGTGACCAGCGACACCCTTGATGACGAGGTGATCGAGGACGCAGCCCTCCGCGTTGCTCAGCGATATTGCGCCGTCAAAAGCGGCGGCGGCAAATCCGCCAGCGATCAACGGGACGGTGGTGCCGGCGAAACACAGGCCGCGCACGGTGATCTGCGTGATCGGTCTATCGGGTGAGCCGCGCAGGCTCAGAATGCTGGTCTGCGTCGGAGCCACGACGCGGAGTTTACCCATGTTTTCACCGGGTTTCGGCCAATAAACGATGCGGTTGCGGGCGCGGTCATGATACCATTGGCCGGGTTCGGTCAGGCCCTCCTTGATGTTCCAGAGCACATACTTGTTGACGCCGAACGCGCCCGGCGGATGACCGGAAGCAGGGGCGAGTTTGAGCGTCCGGTTGTCGGTGTCAATGGCCGCGATGCCGATACACGATTCATCCCACATGTGATAGACGGTGATTTCGGCATTGGTGACTTCGATCCAAGCACCCAGGTCGCCAGCCTGGTATTTGAGAGTCGTCAATTCCTCGGCCGTGGGCTGGCGCTGCCAACCGCCGCCGGTGGTGGACATCCAGGGGACGTTGAACGCGGTCTCGTGCGTCAAGGTGCCAGTGGCCGGGTAGCGGGCGCGCGGGCGGCTTTCGTCGTTGACCAGCAGCAGGCGGATGTCCCAGTGCCGGCCTGGTGGCGGCGGGAGTAATTGGGCGACCTGGAATTTGCCTTCCGCTTGCCAGCCGCTCAGCGGCACACCGCCATACAACGTCGCGGACGGCCCCGGCACGTTCTCGATCACGAGCCCGGAGTCCTGCGCGCCCAACTGCACGGCAACATCATAATAGAATCCGCCCTGGATCAGAATGCGGTGCGGCCCGGCTGTCAAACGGGACTCGGTGACGGCCGACGCCAGCGTCGCAAACGGTTTGGACTCGCTGCCATCGCCTGCGGGTGAACCGGGGGCCACATGAAAGTCCTTGGCAATCGCGCAAGGCTGGGGTTCAGCGAAAAGGAACACCGATAACAGGGTTGCGAGGAGAACGCTCGGGCGGTTCGTGGTCCGGAAAAGGTGATGGGGTGACATGAGTGGAGATGATACGCCGGTACGGAGCTTGGACTCAAGCCAACAACTCGGAGGACGCGGGACGGCATAAAAGGCGCTCGACAGGCCAATAGGCAGGTGGCAGATTCGGCATTGACCCAAAGGGCTGCTTGCGGTGGCTCACCTTGGGCTGGCCGGACGGGAACTTGGGATCCGGCCAGCCGAGAAAAGGGTGTGGTTTGCAGCCAAGAGAACTTTTTTGGTGCGCATGTCGGCGCCATGCACTGTGGATGTGTGTATTCGTTCCGGCTCTTCGATTATGCCTGATCCGATTCCGATGATCTCACGTTACCGCGTGGTTCGGCAGCTTGGGATAGGCGGCATGGGGGTGGTGTTGCTGGCGCAGGACACTGAATTGGAGCGGTCCGTGGCGCTCAAAGTCATGTCGCCTGACTTGGCGAAGGATCCGGAACAACGGAAACGATTTCGGCAGGAAGCGAAGGCCGCTTCCGCACTGGTGCATCCGAACATCTGTGTCATCCACGAGGTTGGCGAGACTGAAGACGGACGCCTGTTTTTGGCCATGGAATACGTGGAAGGCCAGACACTCGACGCCATCATGCAGGAGCGGCGACCGAGCCTCCGCGAGACTCTCAATCTGGGACTCGAGGTGGCGGAGGCGCTGGACGCGGCCCACCTCCAGGGCGTCGTGCATCGCGACATCAAGCCCGCGAACCTCATGCTGGATCGGAGGGGGCATGCGAAGGTGCTGGATTTCGGCTTGGCCAAACGGTTGGCGCAGGACGAGTTAGGGGCGCCGATCACACCGGTCGCCCGCACGCAGACCGGGATGCTGATCGGCACGCCCACCTACATGAGTCCGGAGCAGGTGCTGGGGCAGGGGCTGGAACCGAGCACGGACATCTTCAGCCTGGGGGTGGTGCTTTACGAGTTAGTTGCCGGACAGAGGCCGTTCTTGGGCCGCACAGTCGGCGAGACGATGAACAACATCGTCAACCAGGCGCCAGTCGCGCTGGGTCTCAATCAGCCTGTCTTCAGCCCGCGACTTGAGGAGATCATCTTCAAATGCCTGGAGAAGGACCCAGCCAAAAGGTACAAGTCCGCGGGGGAATTGGCCGCCGACCTGCGCTGGTTGAAGGACGAAGTAGATCGGACACTCTCCGCCTCGCCGCCCCGGGAAGGTCCGGCCGCCGCGGCCTCCTCGGCTCCTGGCAGATCTGAGCCCACTAAGCTTTGGCAACTGATGGTGCGAACCCACAAGGAGCGCAAGGCCGCGCTCGGTTGGGTGATCAGTCTCATCATCACCGCCGTGCTGGCGTTGGGCGGGTGGCTGATGTTTCACCGCGGTGGGTTGTCAGGGCGCACGTCCAGCTCGAACCCCACTGCTGTGGTCCACCAACCTTCCGTCGGCGTGCTGCCGTTCGTCAATCTGAGCGCGGCCAAGACGGACGAATACCTCAGCGACGGCATCAGCGAGGAGATCATCACTGCTCTATCGAAGATCAAGGGCCTCAAAGTGCCCGCACGCACCTCGTGCTTTGCTTTCAAGGGGAACCAGGCGGACCTCGGGAAGATCGGCCAGCAACTGCATGTCAGCACCGTGCTAGAAGGCAGCGTCAGCAAGGTCGGCAATCGATTGCACGTGACCGCCCAGCTCATCAACATCGCGGATGGCTTCCATGTTTGGTCTGAAACCTACGATCGCGACATCGACGATCTGCTGGCCATCCGGACCGACGTGGCGGCGCGCGTCGCAGAAGCGCTCAAAGGCCAACTGCTGGGCGAGGACCGGCGACAACTCAGCAAACGAACAACGGACAATGCCGCGGCGCACCGCCTCTACCTGCAAGGCCGGTACCTATGGAATCGGCGGACCGGGGAGAACCTCAAGCAGTCCATCGAGCATTTCAGCCAGGCCATCGGCCAAGACCCGAGTTACGCCCTGGCCTACGCAGGACTGGCCGATTGTTACGTGGTGCTGAGCCAATATACGGGCCTGCCCGCCCGTGAGACCTATCCCAAGGCGCGCGCCGCGGCGTTGAAGGCGTTGGAGTTGGACGGCAGTCTGGGAGAGCCACACGCCACGTTGGGCTTTATCCGGGCCTTTTTTGACTGGGATTGGGGAGGGGCCGAGGCCGAGTTCCTGCGGGCGATCGAATTGGCCCCCAACTACGCTACCGCCCACCATTGGTTTGCCCGGGTCTTGGATGTGTTGCGTCGCCATGAGCAAGCGTTGGCCGAGGGTCGGCGGGCGCAAGAAATCGACCCGCTTTCTCCGGTCATCAATGCCAACCTGGGACTCGAATTCTATCTGACTGGAAAAGAGGATCTTGCGGCTGAAACCCTGCAAGACCAAATCGCCCTCGACCCCTCCTTTGTCGTGGCGCATGACGGCCTCGGTCTTGTTTACCTCAAACAGGGAAAGCTTTCCCAAGCCGTCACGGAATTCGAGACAATGCACCGGCTCGATGGAAGCGGGGCGTATGGCTTGGGGGACTTGGGCTTGGCTTACGCCCGCGCGGGACGCACCAACGACGCGCAGAAAATGCTGCTCCAAATGGAGGAACTGCAGCAGAAGGGACAAGACTGCCGTGTGGCGATCGCGCTGGTGCAGCATGCCTTGGGCCAGGACATGAACGCTCTGGAGTCGCTCGATCAGGCGATGAAGGATCGCGCATCCGGCCTGGAGTGGGTTAACTTTGCTCCATTCTGGCAGGACCTTGCGCAGCACCCGCGCGCTCGATCCATCCTCAAGCAGATGAATCTGGCAAAGTGAGCATTTTCTGCGCCCTGCAGGGTTGTCGCACTGCCGAAGCATGGGAAACTAACTGTGGAACACGATGTGCGCCCAGACCGAAAAAGTCCGCTCACGGCTCCTTTCCATCTTGTCTCGTGCGACAACCGATGCCAGACTTGCGATGAATGCACTCAACGAATTCCCACCGCGCTGGAGGATCTGCACATGGATAGACGAACATTCCTGGGTACGCTGAGCAGCCTTGCCGCCGTTGATGCTGTTCCGATGCTGGCCGCCGACGGAGACGGGAAGGTCCGAACCACCTCCAACACACCGCCGCGAAAGGTCATCGTTGGCACCGTCATGCAATCTTTTTGGGAAGAGTATCCAGGGCTGCACAAGCGTCTGGACCAACTGGCGGGCATTGTGGATCAGATGGCCGCGCAGGCCAGCCAAGCTTATGGACGCGCGCTGGATCTCGCCATTCTGCCTGAGACGGCCATCAGCGGCGAAGGAGCGGCTCATGCGGTCTCGTTTGAGGGTGAGGTCAAGGACGTGTTCACTCGCAAGGCCCGCGAGCACAGTTGCTATATTGTGCTTCCGACCTACCTCTTGGATTCGCAGGAACCAAAGCGGTGCTCGAACGCGGCAATCCTGGTCGGGCGCAAAGGTGAAGTCGTGGGCACCTACCGCAAGGTTCATTTGGTCGTTTCGCTCGAACGCGGAACCATGGAAGGGGGGGCCACTCCCGGTGACGCGCTGCCCGTCTTCGAGTGCGATTTCGGCAAACTGGGAATCCAAATCTGCTACGATATGGAGTTCGCGGAGGGTTGGGCGGAGTTGGCGCGACGAGGAGCGGAACTGATTGCCTGGCCCACGCAATCGCCGCAGACCTCCCAACCCGCATTCCGGGCCAGGGAAGGCCGCTGCTACATTGTCTCCAGCACCTGGCGGCATAACGCCTCCATCTTCGAGCCCACTGGCAAGATTGCTGCGCAGATCAAGCCGCCGCAGAGCATCCTGGTCCACGAACTCGACCTCAGTTACGCTCTGCTCCCGTGGAGCTCGAGGCTGAGGAACGGCGAAGCCCTGCGGAAGACCTATGGCGATAAGGTTGGCTTCCACTATTACGAGGACGAGGATTGCGGCATCTTTTGGTCTAACGATCCCAAAATGCCAATTGGCGAGATGGTGCGGTCGCTTGGTGTGTTGGAACTGGAGGAGGAAAGGGCGCGCGTGCGGCGGTTCTACCGAGCGGCGAGAGTGCGGATATAGCCGCACCCCGTAGGGTCAAATGACCAACAAAAACGGCCCTCAAAAGGGCCTTTTAGGGAAGAGAATTGGTTGCGGGGGCAGGATTTGAACCTGCGACCTTCAGGTTATGAGCCTGACGAGCTACCGGGCTGCTCCACCCCGCGACCCGAGGTGCGCTGAACATAGTCCATCTGCCAGACCGCGCGCAAGCAGTTTCGCGAAATTTCAGCAATGCTCATTTTGGCTTCCGATCAGCAGGCGACCGAGAAGGGCAACTCGCTAGGTTGGGCAAGGGCTATGCGAACTTCACAGCGAGGACGACTTTTTCTCTTTGATCGAAAAGTGACGCCGTTTTCTTGATTTCTTGCGAACCCAAACCGAGCGCTTGAATATCAGTAAAACGGCCAGGCGTCGAGGGCTGGCGGGCCGTAGGTTTCCTGCTCGAAGTTCCCCAGTTGGTTGGCTGCCAACATCTTGCTCAACTCGGCATGGCAATCGGCTAGTGCCGGGGACTTGAGGAGGCGCTGGACAAGGCGCTGCTGGCGCGGGTTCAGCGGGACCGAGCCATGCTCGGGACGATAGTCCATCAGGAATCGGGTGATCTGGAGGGCGCTTTCCGTGCGGAGTTGTTCGAGAATGTGGTAGCCGTCCGGGTCGGTATCGCCGAAATGGAATAGGGCTGGGCCGCAGTGGAGCTTTTGGAGGAACAGCCGCACCGGTGTGGTGGCGCCGGAGGCGCCCACCAGCAGGGTGGAATGGTCCCTGTTGGCGGACGCAAGCTGGCGAAGCGTGGTCTTGGTGTTCTCAACCATGAGTACTCTGACTGCTGTGGTCGTGAGGCCCCTGGCCCGATCCAGATCGAGTTCGCTCACACCGGTCAAGCCGTGCAATGGCGCTAGGTCCACAGTGACGCCATCCGGGAACTCCAGTTGAAGTGGGCCATTGACCAAGAGCCAGGGCGTGGAGACCACAATACCGAGGGATTCGAGCGAGGCCCCTTCGCCAAGCAGCATGGCGAGGGCCGTCTCCACGCGGGCTTGGGCCTGCTCCAGCGCTTTTGAATGCAGGCCCAATTCCACACTCGCGGTGCGGATTGGAGTGTGCGGGGGCCACTTCCGGGCCGTGAGCCGGTATAACAGTTCCAGATCGTCTTGGAGGGTTTCAGGGGCAGTTCCGTCCAGCGGGCGCAGGGAGCGTCTGGCATCATGGCGGGCCAGCAATTCATCGCACCACGCCGACCATCGTGATTCCAAGCGGGGATGGGGCCGTGCTTCAAACGCCACCAGGACGGAGCGGAGCGCCGGATGGATCGAGCCGGCGTCCGGCTCGCCGAACAGGGTGCGGAGACGTGCTTCCGAGGCGAAAGGCACGATGACGCGGTCGATGAGTCGGGGACGGGAGGGGAACGACTTAAGCGTGATCAGGCCCGCCTCGGCCAACTGGCGCGCGTCACGGTCGGCCTCGGCGCGAGCCTCGGCGGAATCGATGCCGGCATCAGCCAGGAGCTTTTCCCAGGCGCGCGAGAAGGGAACGGAGGCTGGGTTGGAGCGATTGGCTCGCAGGGCGCGCCACTGGCCGTAGAGCCGATTGAGTATGGGAAAAGAACGCCACCTGGGATCATCGATCATGCAAGGGACTCCTCGACCTCGGCCGCGGTGAGCACGGTGGGAATGTTATCAACGCGGTCCACGTAACCCTGGGCATCGCGCACTTCTTCTTTACGGCAGATGACGATCGTGTCGGCGAAGGGAGCCATGACACCGAGCCGATCGATGGGGAAGGCCATAACGAGCTGAAGTTGGAAGTTGCGGGCCAGGTCCAGGCAATCCTCGACGCCGTCGCCGGAGAGCTTCGAGAACGCCTCGTCCATCACCACCAGGCCGACGTGCTGCGAGCGAGCGCTGCCGAGGTCATAGACTCTGTGAAAGGCGGCGAGCATGGAGATGAAGAAGGGCGCCTGGCTCTCGCCGCCTGAGAGGTTGCGTCCGCTGCGAGTGAGCGAGATGGGTGGAGCGTCAGGCCGGTCGGCCAGGACCATCTCCATGTCGTATCGGTGGTAATGGCGGTAATCGAGGAGGCGCCGGGCGCGTTCGTCCGCCTTGTCCGCGGCCTCGACAGCAGCCATCAGCTCGGCTTTGGCGCGCTCGATCTCATCGTTCTTGATGCCCTGCATAAGGGGGTCGGTGGGCGCGAGGCCGACGTCCAGGAGGCGCCAGAGGGCTCCGAAGGAGGAGTCGCGGCGTTGAGTGATGCGGTAGCGGTGGCGTCCGATGTTGGACTCGAGGTAATCGCGGAGCTGACGGACTGTGCGGTCGGCGGCGCGCAGGTTTTCGTTTAGGCGGTCGAGCACCTGCTCCTGGAGACGCTGCTCCCAGTCTTTCCGGCGCTCGGCGGCCAAGGCGCGGAATTTCGGCAACTCAGTCTCCTCGAGCAATCGCAACCTCCCGGCCCAAGCATCGTTGCCCTCCTCGTCCACAGCGAAGTCATGACGGTATTCGGGATGCCGTTCGCTCACGGTCAGCGCGCGGCGTTCGGTGTCGCGGGCGTTGCGCTCGTTGGCCGCCTTGACGCGAGCGTCGGCGGCCTGGCTTTGGGCTGAATGTTCCCGCTGGCTCCATGTGGGGAATGCGTCACGGAGGGCAAGGAAGGCGGAGTCGAGTTCGGCATCAAGGATGCCCGCGGGCAGACGCACCCGGCTCTCCGTCATTGCCAGGGTGGAGGCATCGAGGTCCTCTTGCGCGCGGGCAACGGCCTCGCGCTCGACCTTGGAGCGTTGGTTGAAGTTTTCCTTGGCGGTGGTGAGGCGCCCGATTTGTTGATTGAGATTGCCCTGCTGCTGTTCGTGGTCGCGCAGGCGTTTGAGCCGCGCCTCCCGTTCGGGGGTGGTGAGGAGCTGGATGGTTTCATTCGCGACCGACAACTTCCTTTCCAAGCCGGGCAGCCCCGGAAGTTCGGAGCTTCGATCGGGCAGCGTGGGATCGCCCAGTTCGCTCCGCTTGCCGTTGTTCAACCAGGCGTGGACGTCCTGAATCCGCTGGTTGAGGGAGTCGCGCAGGGCTTGGGTTTCCACCTGGTCCCTCTCCCGGGCATGGCGCATACGCTCAAGGCCCGCGCGCCCCAGTGTGAGGGCGGTTTCCTGCGCGGACTTGAGGCGGCGTCGAAACGGGGCCTCCTTTGAGATGCCTTCGGGCGTGATGGCGCGGGGGGCGTCGGAACGGTCCAGTTCCTCGGCGGTCTCCACACAGATGACATCGCCCAGGAGATGGTGAACGAGGGAGTGCGCCACTTCATGTCTCATCTCCACTTTGGCGACGAGGGAGTTTTGTCGAGGGTTCGTTCGCAACTCGAGCGCGAGCGCTTCGCTGGGATTCACCAAGGATTCGCCCTCCCGCCCGGCAGGCGTGCGCCGCAAGACCTCGAGCGCCGCCGGATAGTCCGCCCTTCCCACAATCACCGACCAGCGATGCCGGCCCAGAGTCAGCTCGAGCGCGGGCCACCAGCGTTCGGCCTCGGGCCGCACCTCGATGAGGCGTGCCAATTGTTCCGCCCGCCCGCCCAGGCGCTGCTGCACGGCCTCGAAAAGCGGGAACGACCCTGGCATCCGCTTTTGATCGAGAGACTCGAGGTCGCGGGCGATCTGCTGCAACCGCGCATCCGCCGCCTTGAGTTCCGCGCGGAGCGGTTCAAGTTTCTCGTTGGCCAGATCAAACAACTCCCTGAACCGTGCCGCCAACGGTCCAATGGCCGCCAGACGCGCCTCGTCCGGGCCACGACGTAGCGCGTTGAGCAGAGCGTCATCGACACTCACCGACTCCGCTAACCCAGTCAGCGTCAGTGAGGCCCCGTGCTTAAGCCACTGCGTCCAACGCTGCCACCGGTCATCGAGCCGCTGGCGGATGGCTTTGGCCGCCACGCTCAGGCTTTCAACCTGGGTCTGAAGCACGTTGCGCTCGCGTTGGAGGGTGTCGAGTCTCACCTGATCCGGATCGCGCGAGGCCTCGAGGCGGACTTCATCGATGACGTGGCGGACCTGGGCGAGTTCCTGAAGCGCGGTGTCCAATTGCCGGAGGTCATCGGCGTATTGGTCCTGGAGGCGGGCTAGGGCTTGCTGGTGGCGACCGAGTGCCTCGCCGGCCTGCGCGTTCGCAAGGGCATGGGAGGCGTGCGTGAGGATGGCTTCGGCGCGGCGGGCCTGTTCGTAGGCGGCATGACGGTCGCAGATGCGGCGCAGGAAAGCGGCTTCGTCCTCCTGTTTTTCGAGGCGGGCCTGGGTGTCGCGGTAAGCGCCAACGGCGGCCTGGACATCCCGGACATTGAGCGGGCTTTCCTCGAGGATGAACTCGCGGATGAATCTTTCGATGTTCTCCTCGGGCTCGAACGCGATGGCCTTGCTCATCGTCCGATGGAGTTGGTCGGAGTCGAAGTAGAGGTGTTTGGGCGTGGCCATTTCAGCCAGGAAATCCTGCTGGCGCGGGAAGATGAACTCGCGGCCGTACTCGCGGCGGAGAAACGTGCGGAATTGCTCCTCGTCCAGCAGTTGGCCGTCCGGGGCAAGGGTGGTCCACTCGGCGCGCTCGGGGATAAGGAAATAGGTCCGTTTTGGGTCCGACGTGGGACTGCTGAACTCGAGACGCACGCCCCAGGTTTCGCGTCGTGCGCCTTCCTTGCCCGGTTCGGCCGGCCAGGTGAACTCGAGTCCGGCGATGGTGACCCCCCCGCGGCGCGTGTAATGGGGCTCGCCCTCGCGCGTGGTGTTGGTGTCGCAGAGGCAGTAGCTTACCAACGAACGGCCCCGGGCGTTGCCCGCGGCGGCCCTGTTGGGGCGCCAATGCTCGCCCAGCATCACGTATTGGATGAGGTCGAGCAGGGCGGACTTGCCGGTGCCGAACGCGCCGGAGATGAGGGTGTCGTTGGTGACATCGATGATTTGGCGGAAGCCATACCAATTGACCGCCAGCAGGCGGGTGAGGGAAATGCGGCGGTCGTTCATGGCGCGGGCTCTTCGGTGGGCTGGGTCTCTTCGCCTGGCTGGCGATAGAGGGCGGCCTGCTGCTCCCAGGCTGCGGCGTCCTCAAACGGGATGGCGCGTTGGAGTGTGGGCAGGATCTCGACCGCGGATTCTCCGAACCGCCGGGGGTCCTCGTGGCGCTGAAAACGGATAAGGCGGCGGGCGCGGAGCTTCGCCATCATGCGCTCCAGGTGCGTCTCCGCGGGCGGCTCAATGTGCTCGAAATAGAGTCGGAGTCGCGCGTGAATTTGGTTGGCGGTGACCACCACGGTCTCAGCAGGACGTTCGAGGCGCGCTTCGTCAAACATGCGCCACAGGGTGAGCGCCAGGAGGGTTTCGTCCTTGGTGAACCGGGCGGTGAGGCCGCACTCGCCCGGCACGGGCCTGGCTTGGAAGAGGGGACGGTCGGGATCGGGTACCAGGTCGAGGTTGAGCGGGGCGAGGTACTCCCTGATCTCGCGCTCGTATTCACGCGTCACCAGGTAGAGTTCGCGGTCGCGACCCGCATCACCAAAAAGGACGCCCGCGCCGAGAAGCTCGGCGAGGATGTCGCGCAGGGCAGGGCGGTCGTCCTCGCGGATGTGCGCCCAGAAGGAAGGCCAGGGGAGTGTCATGATGTGCGTTCGATGGTGAGGCGTTCGATCTGGTGGTCCGCTTGTTTATCTGAGACGATCCGCTCCGGCTCGAGGCCGTGCTCCGATCGAGCCGCGTGGATGCGCCAGCGCAGCGGACGATGCGATTGGACACCCGTGGCCCGTTCGAAGGCGAGAACAGCCAGCAGGTCGAAGAGGTCGTCCTCCGTCGCCAGCGAGAAATCGGCGGTCGAGAGCCGGGCACCCTTTGCGGGGAGCCGCTCCTCGACGAAGCGGCCAGCCCGTTGGGGCGTGAGGATGTTAAGGTTGCCCTTTCGGATAATGTCCTGAGCCGAAAGGGTGTCGCGGGCGGGCGGGGACGCCGCGAGGGTCAGATCGACCAGAGGGCGGGCGCGGCGCGGGCGTGAGAGGGACTCGCGTCCAAAATAGATCGCCACTTCCGCGCAGAGCAGCGGCATCCCGGGCTCGGTGGCGAGGTCCGCGAATGACTTGCCGGTGTGGAGGCGGTCCGACGTCTCGAGATAAGTCTTGATCTGCTCGGGCCGGCGACCTCGGATTTCGGTCTGGTAGCGGTGCCGCAGGGCGGAGAGCCGGCTGAAGTCGGCGATGCGGCTATCGATGATCTGGGCCTTCGTGCGGATGCCCCCCAGGCCGCGATCCAGTTGTTGGAGCATCCTCTCGGCCTGCGCGTCGGCTTCAGCCGGGGGGAGGCCGCGATGGGCGGCCAGGCCTTGAGCCAGCCGGTCCCGGGCGAACGGACTGGCAATCGCGTCCTGGACTGTCACGCGGGCCTGATTGAGTTTGGGAAGGAGACCGCCACGCTGGAGTGCGTCGTAACAGACCATGTGCTCGCCGGCGTGGAACTCGACGAGGAAGCGGTTGAGGGTTTCCGATGCCGAGCCGCTGACCCGCTGCTCTTGTTCGTGGCGCAAGATGATGGTTTCCACGGCGTGCATCTGGTCGGTGGCGCGTCCCACGCGATCGAGCAACTCCTTGACCGTTTGGCGGTAATCCTCCGGGCCGAGCCGGTCCGGATCAAGGGCGCCCTCGGCCAGGAGAGTGGCGCAGATCGAGCGGAGGGTGGCGGCGAAGTCCTTGAGTTCGGCCACGTCCGACTCCGCCAGTTCACGCAGCAGCCTGAGCAACGGTCGCAGACGCGGGGCAAGGAGTACCCAGCGTTCGTCCAGACTCACAGGACGATCCTGGAGCCAGCCCGCCTCGATCATCTTGTTGAAGAGTTGCCCCGCCCGCTGGCGCAGGTCCGAGAATTGCCCGCCTTCATCCTCGGACAATTCCGCCCGGGGATGCAGGGCGAGCACATCGCGGATGAGCGCCAGGGCGTCCTCGTGCGAAAGCTGACCTCCTTCGTCCGCGCTTTGGGCGAGGCGATCGGCGCAATCGACGTAGATGGGCGCCGATGGGCGGCCTAGCGGACGGAAGAAACCGCCGGCGAGCAGGTCCCGCAAACGTTCGCTTAGGAGAGGGGTGGCGGGCATGTCAGGTCCTCTCAGAGCCGCGTCCAACAACGCGGGCCGCTCGCGGGCTGCCTGTGCGGGCGGCCAACGGGCGCATCTCATTGCTGGAAAGCGACGTGGTGCTCATCGAGTGGGTGATTCTCGGGAGGACGGGCGTCTTTGCAAGAACGTTTCGCGGGGAAGGGCGTGGGGGAGCGGAGATATGGACCATAGAGGCGCGGAGGTACTGAGGAAGAGATCTAACAAAATGGAGTTACATATATTACAGGGTTGTGATTGATTCTGTCGATGCTCGGCAGTTTGGGTCTGCGATGCTGGCGTCGCGAGGCTTCGGTTGCGCGGCGGAAACTCCCGCAGGACGCTTCGCGCTTGCCGAAGTTGCGGGGAAGTCCGCTAGGTTTTGCGCCTGCTGCCGCGGCGCTTTTGCTGCGCGCTTGAGCCGGGTTGCGCGCGAAACCTTGTCCTCAGCCCCACCCCGCTCGATGCAAAAGCGGTAGAGGGCTCCCGCAGTCCAAGACGCGTTGCGCCCACCCAAGCCGGGTGGAGATCCGCCGGCCTTTGGACTCCTGCGTCGGTCTGGAGCTTTGGGTGCGAGGGAGGAGAGGTCGGTCGCAGGGTTCAAGCACCACGGTGTCACCAAAGTATGGCAATTGCGCGAGGACCACGGTAGAGTCCTTAGATCGACCATGAATACGCACATCCGCACTCTGGGATATTCGGCGCTGTTGGCTCTGCTGGCGCTTCTTTCACCTCGCACGCTTTCTGAAACACCGTCGCCGTTCTTCAAGGACCGCGACTTGATGCGAATCGGCGTTTACTATTATCCCGAGGCCTGGCCGTCGAATCAATGGGCTCGGGACATCGCAAACATCAAGAAGATGGGCTTGGAGTTCGTCCACATGGGCGAGTTCGCCTGGGCGTTCATGGAGCCGGTGGAAGGAAAATTCTCGTTTGACTGGCTGGAACGGAACGTCCGGCTCTGCGCGGATCAAGGGCTGAAGGTGGTGCTTTGCACGCCGAGTCCCACGCCCCCGATCTGGCTGGTGCGTGGACACCCGGAAGTCCTGATGATCGACTCCAAGGGCCGGCGTATGGACCATGGCTCGCGCGAGCATGCTTGTTGGAGTTCGGAGGTTTACCGGCGTTACGTCGAGAAGATCGATACCGAACTGGCGCGTCGGTTCGGACACAATCCGGCGGTTTGGGGTTGGCAGTTGGACAACGAACTCAGTCATTATGGCAAGGATTTCTGCTATGGCGACGCGTGCGCGGGCAAGTTCAGGGATTGGCTCAAGAGGAAATACGGCGACATTGAGAGTCTGAATCGTGACTGGGGCAATTCTTTCTGGTCGCAGCAGTACCAGAGTTTTGATCAAATCCGGATCCCGAATCCGGAGGTGCTGCCGCAGCAGGTCAACCCGCATGCTCAGCTCGATTTTCAGCGTTGGTTTGCGGCGGAAGCGGCCGACTATCTGCGCTTTCAAGCGCACGTTCTTCGCCGGTACACGACCAACCAATGGATCACGAGCAATTTCATGAACACGCACAGCGCCGTGTATCCGCCGCTGTCGGGCAAGGACCTGGACATCATCACCTGGACGCTCTATCCGGTACGCGGGAATCTGGACACTGGCTCGCTTGGCTTCCGCCTCGGCAACGGGGCGGAGATGGGCTTCATGCATGACTTCCTGCGGAACATCAACGGCGCTCAGGGGCTGATGGAGCTGCAACCCGGGCAAGTGAACTGGGCCGACGTAAACCCCCGGCCGTATCCCGGGGCGATCCACATGTGGATCATGCGCGCCTTTGCGGGCGGCGCAAAGATGGTATGTACCTACCGCTACCGTGAGCCGCTTTCCGGAAGCGAGTTATACCATTACGGCCTGGTGGGGACGGACGGTTTCACGCCCTCGATTGGGGGACAGCAATACTCGCAGGCCGCCAGCGAGATCGCACTGCTGCGCCAGCAAGACCGCGCCGGGGCCAAGCCGCCAGCGGCATACGCCGCGCGCCGCGCCGCGCTGCTCTACAACGTGGAGAACCGTTGGGATCTCGACAACCACAAACAGACCGTCCGCTGGGATACGATGGGGCATATTTTGAAATACTACCGCGCCCTCAAACGCTTGGGCTGCCCAGTGGAGGTCATTACTGAGGACAAGGATTTCGCACGTTACCCGTTCCTTGTGGCGCCTGCCTGTCAATTGGTTGACGAGAAACTGGTGCAACGCTGGACACGGTACGTCGAGAACGGCGGGCACTTGATTCTGACCTGCCGAACCGCGCAAAAGGACCGCCGCGGACATTTGTGGGAGGGGCCGTGGGCGGCACCCATCAACGATCTCATTGGGGCCAGCATCCCGGCGTATGACGTCCTGCCCAGCCCGATTCAAGGCCGCGTCAAAGCGGCTGAAAAAATGGAGGACTGGGCGGTCTGGGGCGACCAGCTTGATCCGAAGCCCGGGACGACCGTGCTTCCGGAATATGCCGACCAATTCTACGCGGGAAAGCCCGCCGCCACCACGCGTCCGCTCGGCAAAGGGAGCGTGACCTACGTGGGAGTGGAGTCGCTTGCCGGCGATCTCGAAACAGACCTGCTCCGGCTTGTGTTCAGAGGGGCCGGCGTTGCGACTGAGAACTTCGACGACCAGTTGTTCGTGGATTGGCGCGACGGCTTCTGGGTGGCCACGAACTTCACATCGAAGGACCAGACCGCTCCGGTCCCGACCGGAGCGAAGCTTCTGGTGGGCACAAAGGTTGTGCCGCCAGGAGGAGTGGCTGTCTGGGCGGAGTAGCGGATCCCGCAATCCGCGATCAAGTGATTAGCCGCAAAGGAACACAAGGACCGCAAAGAAATCCGCAATCCGCAATCCGCAATGGAACGGTCTGCAATCCGCGGTCAGGTAGCCGCGCCTCAGTCTCCCACTTTCCATTGGCCGTCTTCGAGATGAAGGCGGAGTTTCTCGGGGGTGGTCCCTGGGACGACCTCTACTTCCAGCTCAACGGTCCCGTCGGCAAGGCTGGTTTTCCGCCGAATCATGAACCCGGGGACTTTGGAGGCATTTTCCCGGAGTTCCTCGCTGTTTGAGAGGTGGCTATAGAACTCAGGGGTGCACGCTTGGCCCAGAGTATTCGTATCCCACCGCTGGAATGCCCAGGCAAAGGACTCGAAAGCTTTTTCGGGCGTGGCGAAGCCCACCATTTTGGCCTCTGACGATCGGACGTAGCCTTGGGGCAATTCGACCTTGATGGTCTCGGGTTTCAGATTCAGAGAGGAGAGTTTGGCGAGGAGTCGGGCATTGTTTTCCCTGACGCCGGCGAGCTGTTGCTCGCGTTGGCGGAGCTGGGTGACCTCGGCTCGGAGCTGCAACCGTTCGAGCTTCTCGCGCTCGGTCAGCGGTTCGCAGTGGACGCTCGTGACGGTGGCTGTGGCTTGAGGCGGGGATTGATCGACTTGGGCGCTCTCGCTCGGCGCGGCGCGCCTGGCATGCAAGGCGGCGAGCTCCCGCCGCTGAACTCCGACCGCTACCAGAGTGCCAAGGCAGACAATGCCTAAGACGCCTGCAACGAGGAACCGGTTATTCATTTTGAGGATCTCCTGGTTGGGTGTCGCTGGCGCCCCCGTCGCGCTGCGTCATCACATCCATCCCTTGGGAGTTCGTGGCCTCGACGATCTTCATCCCCTTTGGCAGGAGTCCGTAGCGCATCATCATCCGAAGGTCCATCATCATCGGGCGCGGTGCCTCCTCGGTCGCGGCCTGTGAGTTTGTGGCGCCCCCGCGGCGCTGCATCATCTGATCCGTCTGTACGGGGTTCGTGGCCTCGGCGATCTTCATCCCCTTTGGCAGGAGTCCGTAGCGCATCATCATCCGAAGGTCCATCATCGCGGGCTGTCCGGCCTGGGCCGCGACTTGCGCGTTGGCCGGGGTTCCGACACTGTAGTAGAGCTTGCCATCTCGGGAGACCAGGTTCTCCGGGTGTTTCTTGGCCGCCTCCGCCTGCACGCTGCCATCGCAAAGGGTGATGTTTCCGTGGATCGGGCAGCGGAACGCCACGCGGTCTGGTTCGGCCGACGTACCCGAGGCGGCCAGATACTCATAGGAACAGTTCGCCGCCGAGTAGGAGGACCAATCGGGAGCCGGCTGGCGTCCAATGTCCGATGGGCAGATTAGGACTTTCGGAGCGGCTATCTCATTGCTCATGGAGAGGATGTTCGGCGGGAAGATGTCGTCGTTGTCCGTGGCCCAGACGCGGGCCGAGAGACCAAGCTGCTTGAGGTTGTTGACGCACATGATCAGATAGGCTTTCGCCTTTTGCTGCTCAACGGACTGTCCGTCTCCGTCCGCCTCTCCGGCGGCGGCGATTTGGAGGCGCATTCGGTCGTTCGCAGCGTTAAGCGCTTCGAGTTCTGCGATCTGGGTCTGAAGTTGTTGGACCAACTGGCGAAGCCGTTCCAGGTCCTGCCGGTCGTCCAACGGGACCTGAGCGGTGGTGGGCCGAGTCGAGCTGAGGGCGCCGGGAGCAGCAGGGAGAGTCCTGGCGCGGGAGGCCGTTGGAGGTGACTGGCGCAGACGGTTGATTTCAACCTGTTGCACGGCCATGACCGCGAGAGAGGCGAGGGTGAGGCACCCGGTGACGACCACCGGCCACCAGGAGTTGAGCCAGGCACCCCAGCGCGGTTGAGCCGGTGACCATCGGGGTGTACCGCCAGCGGCATCGGAGGAGCCCAGTTGGGTGGTTTCAAGATCTCGCACCAGAACGGCCTTCAGGCTAGCGGGCGGGCGCGGCTGTGGAGCTTCGGAGAGCATACGTTCGATTTCTTTGTCGTTGGGGTTCATGACTGTGGGCGAGTTAAAGGTTGCAGCAGAGGGCTGCGGTCATCGTGGAATGTGGCCTGGAGCTTGGCCAGAGCCTGAGTGAGGCGGTATTTAACGGAACTGGTGGCGATCCCCAGGGCCTCGGCCGTCTCCTCCAGGGTCAGCCCCTGGTAATAGCGCAGATGGACGGTGGCGCGGATGTCCGGGTCCAACTGATCGACGGCGGCATAGAGGCTGGCGGCCAGGTCGTTGGCGGAGGCTCGCTCAGCAGGGCCGGCTTCGGGCGCCACGCACGCCTCCCACCAGGTGTCCGAGCGCTCCTCAGTGTGGTGGTTGGATCGAAGCCAGTCCACATAAGTGCGATAGGCAATTGCGTGCATCCAGGAGGAGACCGAGGAGCGTCCCGCAAAACTGGGCAGGGCCTTCCAGATGCGGCCAAACGCCAACTGCGTCAGGTCGCAAGCCTCGGTCTCGTTCCCAGCCAGGCGGCGCAAGAAGGCGTAAAGGCGCTCGTAGAAGGCGTCTATCAGTTCAGTGGCCGCCCCGGCATCGCCGCCTTGGGCCTTCTCCATCCAGCGTCTGGCTTCAGTATCCATATAGCTCTACCTGTTTAGTCGTGTAATGTCCTTCAATTGGACAAAACTAAATTCAAATATCACGCGGTCTGGGATTAATCGGTGAAACGTGAGGTGTGAAACGTGAGGCGTGGGTGGGGTATCCCAGGTCGCGGCAGCGTTATGGAGTGCGGCTGCTGTCGCTTTTCGTTCGAACGTGGTGAGACTCACGACAAGGTTTTGACCGCTCCCCGTAGCAGCCGACGTGAGTAGGCTCCAACTTCCTACCCCCGCACTGGATGTTCGACGGTGTCAGCGAAGAATGATCCGGCTCGCGCCGGATGCTACCTTCACCGTAGCGTACAAAACCCCAAAACTGGGTCGTTGATAATCAAGAGCTTGCGAAAGCGAGTTTCCGGGTCTTTCGTTTTTTTCACACCTTCAGAGATCTGCCCCACCGCACCGCCCAGGCGCGTCCTGACTTCACCTTAGAAGGGTCAAGGTGATGGTATCAAGTAACTGCGCGTCCATTCAGGCGGCGGTGGCTTTTCGCCCTTCTTGAGTTTGGTGTCGGTTTTCTTCGGATCACTTTTCCGCAAACGTTGGTCACGCCGCAATAGGGCGCGCAGTCGTCGGAGAGCCAGTGCACTTTATCGAATACCACCTGCGAGAGGGCCATTACCCCTATGTTGAAAGAAGGCATGCCAACCAGACTTGCTGCAGGACTTCCGCCCCCACCGGTAGGGTTGCGGAAGGCGAGCGAACCGATCGACTCGCCGGTAACGACGGCGAGCTCCCAGCGGTCATAATCGCCTGTCCATGCCTCGATGCGAATAAACGCAGCGGAGCCTGGTGCTACGCCAAGAATGGTATAGACACCGCCGCTGGGATCGGCAAAACGGCCACCGCCCACCACAATGCCACTGGCCGAACCATCGCTTATGAGCCAGGCATGAAGCGGCGGCCGACCGTAGAAATCGCCAGTTGGACCCGCGTAGAGGCTGAAGTTAAGATCCTTTTTCAGTAAGCCCCACCCCAAAGGCCAGGGAGCGTTGGGCGGATCGTAGAAGTAAACCAACCCCCCGCTCTTGGCATACATGGAGGAGTCATTGTTGGCGAGGTTGTTGAAGGCGATCGTGCCTTGCGCGTGGCTCCGGGCGATAGGACCCAAGGCGATGACCAAAAAGGAAAGGAGCCCAATCAGGGCATGGCTGAATCGCCCGCAACAATTCAGGCGGACATTGCCGGCTGGGCTACAGGATGAACGACAGCCCACCGTGGTAGGGCGCGGTGTCCCTATCGCGCCGCGCAGGGTGATCGAGCGCGGGCGCGGCTCGCTGGGGACAGCGAGCCCTACCTTTCCCTTCTCCAGGGCAAGACCGGCGGTCGCAGTGCGGCTTGTCCCCCAAGCGGTTGGCCTCGTCATCATCGTGTTCGCCAGAGTCGGAGACAGCCGCTCCTTTGGCGCCAAATGAGCAGGGCTGCGCCACCCATCGAGAGCAAAGCTAACGACGAAGGTTCCGGGATTGACGGGTTGACCTCTATCGGTCCCATGTTGAATGACGGCATGCCGACCAGACTCGCCGCCGGGCTTCCGGCCCCACCGGTGGGGTTCCAAAAGCCGACGGAGCCGGCCATCTCGCCGGCCACGAGGGCAAGTTCGTAACGGTCGTAATCGCCCGCCTAGGCCTTGATGAAGATAAATGCCGCTGAGCCTGGCGGTACGCCTGGGACAGCATAGACACCTCCGCTGGGATCGGAAAAACGGCCACCGCCCACCACTATGCCACGGGCCGAACCATCGCGTATGAGCCACGTATAATCCGGCGGTCGCAGCGGGGGGATCTCGGCACTTGAACCCACGTTGATGCTGAAGTTGAGATCCTTGTTCAACAGCCCCCACCCGGAAGGCCAGGGGGCGCCGGGCGGATCGTAGATGTACACCAAGCCCCCGCTCTTGGCGTACATCGAGTAATTATCGTTCGCGAGGTTGTTGAAGGCGATGGTGCCTTGCGCATGGCTTCGGGCGACAGGGCCGAAGGCGATGACCAGAGAGGGAAGGAGCCCAGTCAGGGCATGGCTGAATCCCTCCCAACAAGTCGAGTGAACATGAGGTCTTGTCATACACTGGTTATGAAAAGAATTCTACAGAAGCAAACAAAGGAAACGAAGAACGGAAATAACTGAGTGTTTGCAGAATCACAAGTTGTTCCTCTTCGTTGCCTTCTGTTAAACCCTCCTCCGGCGCCAAACCAGCAGGACCGCGCCACCCACCGAGAGCAAGGCCAACGACGTAGGTTCCGGGATTGCGGGGTCCACCTCTATCGGGCCAACGTTGAGTGATGGCATGCCTACTAGACTCGCCGCCGGGCCTCCGCCGCCGCCAGTCGGGTTCCAAAAGCTGACTCTTGTCGTCCACTGACCTGCGGTTTCGTAGCTGCCGAAGTTACCCTCCCATGCTTTAAGAACGAAAAACGCCTCGGAACCTGGCGTCACGCCAGGAATGGCATAGACACCGCCACTAGGGTCCGCGAAGCGGCCACCGCCCACCGCTATGCCGCTGGCCGAGCCGTCACCTATGAGCCACGTGTGAATCGGTCGCAGACTGCCAAGATCGGCGCTTGGCCCGGCCTCGATGCTGAAGTTGATATCTTTCGCCAACACCTCCCAGCCGAAAGGCCAGGGTGTGCTGGGCGGGCCATAGAGGTAAGCCAGCCCGCCACTCCTGGCGTACATCGAGTAGTTGTTGTTCGCAAGGTTGTTGAAGGCGATCGTCCCTTGCGCATGGCTCCGAGCGGTAGGGCCCAAGAGGATGACCAACGAGGGAAGGAGCCCAGTCAGGGCATGGCTGAATCGCCCGCAACAGTTCAAGCGGACATTAGATCGTGTCATACGCTCGTTATGAAAAGAATTCTACAGAAGCAAACGAAGGGAACGAAGAGAGGAAATAACTGGGTGTTTCCGCAATCACAAAGCCTTTCCTCTTCGTTGCCTTCTGTTAAACCCTCCTCCGGCGACAAGCGAGCAGGGCTGCGGCACCCACCGAGAGCAAGGCCAACGACGAAGGTTCCGGGATCAGTTCCCTTCCTCCCAAGGTGAGTGCAGGCATGCCGACCAGGCTCGCTGCAGGACCTCCGGCCCCACCGGTAGGGTTCCAGAAGGCGACGGAACCGATCGACTCGCCGGTAACGGCGGCGAGCTCCCAGCGGTCATAATCGCCTGTCCATGCCTTGAGGAGAATAAACGCAGCGGAGCCTGGTGCTACGCCGGGAATGGCATAGACTCCGCCGCTGGGATCGGCAAAACGACCACCGCCCACCGCAATGCCACTGGCCGAACCATCGCTTATGAGCCAGGTATGATCCGGCGGCCGGTTGTAGATATCGGTACTTGAACCCACGTTGATGCTAAAGTTGAGATCCTTGTTCAACAACCCCCACCCCGAAGGCCAGGGGGCGTTGGGGGGATCGTAGAGGTAAACCAGCCCCCCGCCCTGGGCGTACATGGACGAATCATTGTTACCGAGGTTATTGAAGGCGCTGGTCCCCTGTGCATGGACCCGAGAGATAGCGCTCAAGACGATGACCAAAGAAGGAAGGAGCCCAGTCAAGGCATGGTTGAACCATGCCCGACAAGTCGAGATGACACGACTGCCCAGACGACGGGATGAACGACAGTCTGCTCTGGTAGGGCGCGGTGTCCCTACCGCGCCGCGCTGGGCGATCGACCGCGTGTGCGGCTCGCTGAGGACAGCGAGCCCTACCTTCTGCTCCTCCGGAGCAAGACCGACTATGGCAGCCCACTTCGGTGTCCAGGCAGCAGGTCCTATCATGATCATATTAGCGAGCGTGGCGGTTAAACCCTCCTCTTGTACCTGGCGAGCAACGCTGCGGCACCCAGCGAGAGCAAAGCCAACGACGAAGGCTCCGGGATTGACGGGATGAGCTCCATTACCCCTATGTTGAAAGAAGGCATGTCAACCAGACTTGCTGCAGGAGTTCCGGCCCCACCGGTAGGATTCCGGAAGGCGAGGGAACCGATCGACTCGCCGGTAACGGCGGCGAGCTCCCAGCGGTCATAATCGCCTGTCCATGCCTCGATGCGAATAAACGCAGCGGAGCCTGGTGCTACGCCGGGAATGGTATAGACACCGCCGCTGGGATCGGCAAAACGGCCACCGCCCACCACAATGCCACTGGCCGAACCATCGCTTATGAGCCAGGTATGAAGCGGCTGCCGACCGTAGAAATCGCCAGTTGGACCCGCGTAGAGGCTGAAGTTAAGATCCTTGTTCAGTAACCCCCACCCCAAAGGCCAGGGAGCATTGGGCGGATCGTAGAAGTAAACCAACCCCCCGCTCTTGGCATACATGGAGGAGTTATTGTTGGCGAGGTTGTTGAAGGCGATCGTGCCTTGCGCGTGGCTCCGAGCGACAGGGCCCAAGGCGAGGACCAAAGAAGGAAGGAGCCCAATCAGGGCATGGTTGAACCTCTTCCAGGAATTCGAGATGACATTAGCGTGTGTCATAAGCAGATTAGCTTGCGATTGCTCTCATGCGGTGGTGTCGTATTCGACGTATTATTACCAGAGATCAGGGAAGCTGCTGATATCGAAGACGCTGACAGTGTAGCCGGTCAGGTGGTTTACCGAGGCATCCAAAGCAGTGATCGCATTATTAACATTGTTTATGCTTGCTCCGACAAAAGTGGTACGCGTGTCGTTCCACCAAGGCCCAACTAGCACGAGTTGGTTGTTAATCAACAGGAAGTTCGGGGAGCCACTGTCGCCGTTCGTCTGATCATTGGCGCCGAACTGGCTGTAACACCCGCAACTCTGCCCATTTCGATAGCACCAAGATCCCCAGCCGTCAAACCACATCGAATGGCGATTGATGACGCTTTCGCCCGTCGTCCACATATAAGCATCGCATATGAATGCTTCCTTCCGGTTATTGCACGCCACGAATGGAGCTGCGCCGGACTTGCAGGCTGAGCCGTAGAGCGCATTGCCGGGATTGATGGTGGGGGCGAGTTTGTGCGTCACATTGGGTGGGAGGACGGGCACAGAGCCAACGGTGGGTGGGAGGTCCTGGTCAAACACCATAACCGCTAGGTCGGTAAAACCCGCCACCGATTGGCTTTGCAGGCAGATGACCTCATGCGTTCCGTCCGTTCCTGCGAAGCGCACATGGGTGCCAGCCGGGAAAGCCATGTGGCCGGCGGTGACGGCGTGGCGGCGAGTGATCAGAGTGGCGGCCCCATCGTAGGTGTTTACTAGGAACCAATTGCCGCTGCCGGATGGGATCTCAACCCACCATGTGCTGTGCCACGGGGAGAAGGCGGTAAGGCCCTGGACGCCGGCGAGCCAGCAGTTCGGGTTGAACACATAATAGGCCGTGGCGTCGTCGCGTGGGTACCAGATGCGCTGGTCCGAATCGACATTGTGGCCACTGATGCGCGCAGTGAGCCGGCCGACCTCATGCCCTTGGAGCGTGCCCAGGCGGCCGAAGTACTTGTAGTCATCCGAATCGA
>ORJL011541026.1_pt1 | contig 29641 bp, 27 predicted proteins | sample 1779941 | NCBI WGS metagenome assembly ORJL01 (sample SAMEA104232317, study PRJEB22302) | groundwater metagenome | biome: forest; feature: aquifer; material: groundwater | place: USA | collected 2011-08-07 | depth 5.8 m
GCGGCTCGGCATTCGGCTGCTCGCTCGGATTTGGTTGCACCCCCGTGTTCGGCTGCCCGCGCTGCGGCTGGGGCTCCGCCGCCGCGGGCGCTGCGCCAAGTGTCACCTGGAGGCCGATCCACTGGTAGTTTCGGATCACCGTGAGGATGATCTTGTCGCCCGGGGAGTGGCTCCGCACCTTCTCCGTGAGGTCGCAGCCGTCGAAGACGCCCCACCCGTCGAGGAGGACCACCTGGTCGCCCGGCTGGATGCCTGCCGCGGCTCCCGGCGATCCCGCCGTGACCTCGGTCACCATCACCGCGGCCGTGTGCGAGTCGATGCCCAGGCCGATCCATCCCTTCGGGCGGGCTGCCTCGGCTGCCTCGGTGGCCTTGGCCTTCGCCTGGTGGTAGGCGCGGTGCGCCGCGCACGCAGCGCAGCGGGGGCACTGCCCGGCCGCGGCGGCCGCGTGGGCCGCGCAGTGCGGGCACATGGGGAGGCCGTACTTCTTGTACTCCTCGCACCCCGCGCAGACCGCCTGCGGCTGCGGGGCCGGCTGGCCGTTCGATGCGCCCGGCGGCGGCGTCGCGTCGCCCGCGGGCTTCGCGTCCTCGGCGAGGACGAACGACAGGGACAGGAAGAGGGCGATCGCGCCCAGGAAGGAAAGTCTCGGCAGGCTCATCGTCTGCACCCCAAATGGAACATCGCGGGCCGGTCGGCCGACGTTCCCCCCTCCGTGCAGCGCCGACCACTATAAAAACAAAGATCTCGTTGCGCAAGGGGGATTCCTGGCCTGGGCACATGACTGCTCCCTCGACGGACCGCCGCGTGCGCCCTGCCGCCCGCTTCGCGGGCTCGCTCGCCCTTGGCGCTGCAGGATGCTGCGGGCTCGCGCCCGCAGCTACTGTCTGTCGCCCGCTCCGCGGGCTGGGGCCAAGGCCGCGGAGCGTGTGGTTGCGAGTTTCCACGGCGTTCCGCTTCGCGGGCTGGGCCCAGCCCGCGGAGCGGGCGGCAGTGGATAGCCCGCGGCGCAAGCCGCAGGTCCCTGGCCGCTGGCGCCGACCCCGAGCCCGCGGAGCGGGCGGCAGACAGTAGCCTGCGGCGCAAGCCGCAGGTCTCCGGCCGCCGCAGCAGAAACCGAGCCCGCGGAGCGGGCGGCAGAGCGCAGGTGAACCGCCTCCGCCTTGTCGTGTCGAAGCCGGCCTGATAGGCTGCCCGTGTTCGAGGGGCAGGGACGGCTTCCTGGTGGGGGCGGACGACGATGGCGGACCAACCGGACCCGAACGTCGACCTTCCCACCCAGCGACTTCCCGGTCGGGTAGACCCGCGCATCCCGAGCGATGCTGCGGCCAACCTGGCCGCGGACCTCCTCCAGCCCACCGTGCCCGGCGGTGGGCCCTCGGCGACTCCCCCCACGATGCCGCGAGACGCCGCGCCGGCGGCGACCGCGCGCCCCCGGGAGGCTGCCGTGCCCCAGCAGGCTGGCCTCGCCAGTCGGCCCGTCCTCGGGGAGCAGTACGAGCTCCTGGAAGAGCTTGGCCGCGGCGGGATGGGCGTCGTCTACCGCGCCCACGACAGGACCCTCGGCCGCGACGTGGCCCTCAAGGTTCTACAGCTCGCTGGTCGCGTGGACTCCGAGACGATCGAACGCTTCCAGCGCGAGGCGCGCGCCGCCGCAGCCCTCGACCACCCGAACATCGTCCGCGTCCACGACGTCGGCGCCCTCCCCGACGGCGCCCCGTACTACACCATGGAGATGCTCGCGGGAGAGGACCTCGCCCACGCGATCGCCGACGGTCACATCGCCCCGAAAGAGGCCGTCGAGGCCGTGCGGCAGGTTTCCCTCGCGCTCCTCTACGCTCACCAGAAGGGGATCCTCCACCGCGACCTGAAGCCGCAGAACATCTTCCTTCGGCGGGACCCGGCAACCGATGCGAAGGTCGATGCACCCACACTCCCGGCCGGCACGTCAAAGGCGCCCGGAGAGGTCCACGCCCTCCTCCTAGACTTCGGCCTGGCCAAGCTGGCCGAGCGGGACCTTGGCGCCCACGCCGAAGGCTCGCAGGGGCGGAAGAGCATGCAGAGCCTCACCCGCAGCGGCGAGATCTTCGGCACGCCGGCCTACATGCCCCCGGAGCAGACGCGCGGGGCGAAAGACGTGGACGCCCGCGCCGACATCTACAGCCTCGGCGCGGCGCTCTACCACGCCCTCGCCGCGAGGCCCCCCTTCGACGCAGGCTCGCTGGCGGAGCTGCTCGTCAAGGTGCAGAGGCAGGACCCGCCGCCGCCGAGCATCCACAACCGCGAGGTGGACGCCGACCTCGACACGATCGCGCTCAAGTGCCTGCACAAGGAACCGCTAGACCGGTATCAGAATGCGGGGGAGCTGGCGGAGGACCTCAAGCGGTGGCTCGCGGGCGACCCGATCTCCGCGCGGCCGATCGGACTCCCCGGTCGCGTGTGGCGCAAGGCGAAGCGGAACAAGGCCGTCGCGACCCTCGTGGCGCTCCTGATCGTCGGTACCCTCGGCACGGCGGGGTGGTTCGGCGGCGGCGCCGCGATCCGCGCGTGGAACCTCGCGGGCTTCGAGCGCGCCTACGACGCCGCGATGAAGGCGCACGACCCGGAGCACTTCGACCGCGCGGCCAAGGCCGCGGACGCCGGCCACGACCTCGCGCCGAACGACGCCCGCTGGCGCGACCGGAAAGACACCGCCCTCTACGAGAAGGCGGCCTCCGTCGGCCGGACCGAGCTTGCGCGGTGGCGCGCCCGCCGCGACAAGGCGGCGGACCTGGCGGCGAAGGCGCAGACCGCTCCTCAACCGCCCGTCCCCGGGGTCGCGGAGCAGGCGGCTCCCTCCGCAGACCAGCAAGCTGGCTCTGCCAGGGAGCGCACGGCCCAACGAAAAGCCCGCTGGGGAGCGGAGGAGGCCCTGCGCGGCGAAGAACTGGAGCGCGAGGACGCCTGGTCGAAGGCCTCGGTCGCCTTCACCGAGGCGCTCACGCACCGGGTCATCAAGGAGGCGGAGGAGGCGCTCCCGGCATCCCCGCCGACGAGCTCGCCGCGCTTGCGAAGCGGGCCGAGGGGGCGATCGCCTCGAAGCACTACGCGGACGCCCTCCCGGTCCTCGACCGCCTGACCCGGGCGGTCCCATCTTCCTCCACCCACGCCTACAACCTCGCCTGTTGCCTGTCGCGGGCGACGCCGCCGCGCAAGGAGGAAGCGCTCGTCGCCCTGGAAGAGGCCGTTCGCCGCGGGTGGAAGGACGCCAAGGCGACGGCCGACGACGAAGACCTCGCGGCGATCCGCGAGGAGGCGCAATTCAAGCTGCTCCTCTCCGTCATGCGGGGCGAGCTGCCGCCCCGCCACGTGCGGATCGACTCCGTCGTCGCCGGCTCGGCCGCGGACAAGGCGGGCGTTCGTGCGGGGGACGCGCTCGTGACGATTGACGGAAAGAAGGTGGAGACGGTGGAGGAGGCGAAGGCGGCGATCCAGGCCGTTGCGAACCAGCAAGCTGGCCTTGCCAGCGGCAAGCCCTGCCCGCTGGTCGTGCGCCGGGGGGCTGGGGAGGAACGGATGGACGCGGTCGGCGTCCCTCCGCTTGGCGTCCAGCTCGTCCAGGTGGACCTGACGCCTGGTTCGACCACCCGATTCCCCTGGGAGGGGAAGACGTCCTTGGCGGACCCGGTCGCGGCGGCGCGCGCCAGGTCCCTCTTTGAGCCCCGCCAGCGGGACGAGAACAAGGTGCGACTGACCGTCGCGCGCGACGGAACGCGTCCGTATGTCGAATGGAGCGCGCAGCTTCTCCGGGGCTCCTACCTGCTGTCCTTCCCCGCAGGCCAGGGCCTCCGCCCCACGCGGTATCCGTTCGAGGTCGCGCGCGAGTTCCCCTGGGACGAGGCCTGCGAGCTGCCCGCCGAGGACGACGTGCCCCCGTCGCCCCCCGCGGCCCCGCCCGACACAGGCCCTTTCTGGGCGTACGTCCCAGCGGGGCCCTACCGCGCGAGCGGCGACCCGGAGGCCCAGCAGAACCCAAAGAGGGACGCCGCCGTGATCCGCCTCCCGGAGGAGAAGGCACTCCAGGACTTGAAGGCGCCGCGGTCGCCGGAAGGGTACTACGTTGCGCGGTTCGAGGTGACGTCCTCGATGTACCTCGCCTACCTCAACGACCGCGAGTGGCACACCGCGGCAAAGGCGTTCGAGCGCGTCCCCAGGCAGGCGCAGAAGGCTACGAACGACACCGCGTACTGGAAGGCGGACGCGAAGGGTGTCTTCTCCCTCTCTTGGCGGGAGGATTGGCCCGTGATTGCGGTCTCCTGGTACGATTCCGAGGACTACTGCAGGTGGCTCACGAAGCAGGTGGGGGGGACGAGCTGGGAATTCCGCTTGCCGAGCGAGGACGAGTGGGAGAAGGCCACGCGCGGACCGGACGGCCGCTACTACCCCTGGGGCGACTCGTTCGACGACACCTTCTGCGCGATGGTCAATTCGCGCCCGGGGGAGCAGAAACAACGGCAGCCCGAGCCGTTCCGCCTGTTCCCCGTGGACGAGGGGCCCTGCGGCGTGCGGGACATGGGCGGAGGCATCTACGAGTGGACCAGGACGGAGTCAGGCGGCGGACAGTGGCGAATCCTCAAAGGAGGCACCTGGGGTGCCGGAGCGGCGTACTGTCGCTGTGCGTACCGCTACGTCTCCAGCCCGGAGTACGTCATCGAAACGCTCGGTTTTCGGGTGTGCGCTCGCAGGACCCCGTAAGATCCCTTCTCTCTTGTCCCTGATCCCTGATCCGAAATCCGGGGGCGCTATCTCGAGGAGGACGCGTGGCACAAGACCTGAAGGTGATTGTGGAGGCGCAAGAGCTGGCGAAGGAACTGCTGCCGGTGGTTGCGCGTTTTCCCCGAACACCCCGGTACGCGCTCGGCGACCGGATCGAGGGGCGGATGCTCGACGTCATCGAGTTGCTAGACCAAGCGCCGGCCCGCTTCGCGGGCGCCCCGACGCAAGCGTGCCGATGCACTGGAAGAAGCGAAACGCGATGGCCGGCCCGCTGCGCGGGCGCCCCGCCTGGATGCGAGGCTGGTTTCCTGGGAGAACCTCGTAGCGGCGCCTCTGCGGCTGCGCCCCGTGGGCTACTTCAGGAACGGGATGCCCAGATCCTTGCAGATCTTCCGGGCAAGGTTGTCCCTGACTTCGGTGTGCCGGGGAACGGAGGAGCGCTTGTTCTGCGCCGAGTTGCGCCACCATGAGTGGCGGGCGCCCTCACGGACCAGGACGCAGCCGTGCTCCCTGAGATGCTTCAGGAATTCGGCGCGCTTCATACCGTGAGGGGCTCTTCGGTGTAGTCGGAGGCGGCCGCCCGAATGGCCTCCTCACGGTTGAATTCGACGGCTTCCTTCAGGGTGATCTTCAGGGTCTCCAGAAGTCGCTTGCGGGTCTTCTCCTGGCAGTTCACACCGGGCAGTTCCTCAATCCAACCGATCCACCAAACTCCGGACCGCTTCATGATGGCGGTGTATGTGTTGGCCATGGGCGCAGCACCTCGAGGGGACAGGGCTCAAGAAGCAGGATATCAGGTCCGGATCCGACCGGAGAGGGATTCTTGGCGTCGTTCCCTGGCGATGACCTGTTCGCTCCGACCGGGCGGCCCAAGGGGCTGCCGATCCGGAACCTGACGAGCCCGTTCTTCGCGAACGTCTCCCTCGACGCGGTCGATCATCGGATGACGGACGACATCCTCGTCTTCGGGGTCACCCTGGAGGAGGTCCGCGAGGGCCTTCGCCCCGCGCGAGATCACGGTGGAGGACGTGAGGTCCTCGGTGATGGCGATGGAGGGGCACGCGCGGTGGGTCGAGCCCGTCCGGCCCGCTGCGCGGGCGCCCCAGGGGGACTCCTCGTAGCGCGAGAGCGCGAAAGGGGGGCGCCCCTCCTCGGGCGACCGCCCCTCCTTCTCGCGATCTCTGCGCCAGACTTGGTTTGCATCGGGGGAGCAGTTGACTATAATGACCTATGTGGTCAAGAAGGAGTCGACGATGCCCAAGTCCGTGACGGCGGCGCGGGCCAAGGCGGGCTTCTCCGAGTGCCTGCGCCTGGTGGAAGCGGGGGAGTCCGTCGTGATTACGCGGTATGGACGCCCGGTGGCGGCCCTCGTGGCGCCAGGAGACCTGGAGCGGCTCCGGAGACTGCGGGCTGCGGGTCCCCAGGGCGGCCTGGGGAGCCTGATTGGAGCCTGGAAAGATGGTGAGGAGCTCGTGAAGGCCGTGGAGGATGTCGTTCGCCGGAGGGGGCGGGCGAGACCCGTCGAGCCACTGGAGTAGCCGACGTGGCCTACCTGTTCGACACGAACGCAATTTCGGAGGTCTTCCGTCGGAGACCCAACGCCGAGTATGTGCAGTGGCTGCTCGAAGTGCCGCGGGAGGAGCAATACACCAGCGCGGTTGTCGTCGGCGAACTCTACGTGGCAGCCTTCCAGCAAGCTGGCCCTGCCAGTCGGTCGCCGGTCCGCGACAAGTGGCTCAGGCGGATCGAGGAACGGGTGGTCCCCGCGATGACCGTGCTTCCGTTCGACTTGGCTGTGGCCCTCGAGTATGGACGGCTTCGGGCCCACCTGCTGAGTCGAGGACGCGAGGTGGGGAGCATCGACATGCAGATCGCGGCGACTGCCTTGCTGTATGACCTGACCGTGGTGACCGCGAACGGACGGCATTTCAGGCAGGCGCCGAAGCTCCGCGTGAAGGAATTCCGGCCTGGACAGCCGCCCACATAGGGCGATGTCTCCTCCCCGCGCATCTCTATCGCTACTGCGGCGCCTGGGCGAGGATGGCGCGCGCGGTTCGCATCGCGAGCGACATGATCGTGATCTGCGGATTCACCCCGAGCGAGGTCGGCACGACCGACCCGTCCGCGATCCAGAGCCCCGGCACGTCGTGGGTCTCCCCATAGGGGCCGACGACCGAACGCGTGCGGTCCGTCCCCATCCGGCACGTCCCCAGCGGGTGGAATGCCATCATCTCCAGGCGTGATCGGCGGACCTCCGTGCGGCGGAATCGCTCGAGGTCGTCCCTCCCTCGGAGTTCCGGGAAGCCCATGACCGGCAGCAGCACCCGCTTCGCCCCCGCCTCAAGGAACACCTCCGCGATGAGCCCCATCATCTTCTGCGCCTTCGCGCGGTCCTCGCGCGACAGGAAGTAGGTGATGAACGGTTTGCCGCGGAAGGTCCGCACCCGGCCGTTCGGTCCGTCCTTGATCAGCCCGCCGAAGGTCGCCACCTTCCGGAGGTCGTGGACCAGCTCCTGGAACGGGGCCCCCACGAACGGGAGGATCGGCGCGATCAGCCCCGGGGGGCCTTGGATCCCCTCCAGCATGATCCCCTCGTCGCTGAAGCGGTCCACGCCGTACCCCTGCGGGACCCCCTGCCAGCCATCGATGACCTCGTCGAACAAGGCGGCGATGCGCGTCGCGGGGTGGAGCGTCAGCCCGCGCCCGACGAGTCCGCTCGAGTTCCCGAGCTTCCGCGCCAGGAGGAACGCCGCGGTGTGGAACGTGCCGCAGGCGAGCACGACCCTCTTCGCGCGGACGCGGAGCGCGTGGCCGTCGGGGAGGCGCGCCTCGACGCCGACCGCGCGGCCTCCCTCGAGCGTCACCTCGGTCATCCGGGCCTGCGTCCAGACCCGCGCCCCCGCCGCGCGCGCGCGAGGAATGAACGTCAGGTTCACCGCGAGCTTCGCGTCGGACGGACAGCCGAAGCAGCAGACGCCGCACCCCCGGCACTCGTCGCTGACGTTGCGGCGGAGCGGGTGCCCTCCCCACCCCAGCTTGTCGGCGCCTCGCTTGAAGAGGCGCGCGTTCTTCCCCAGGACCGCCTCCTTCACGGGCTGCACGTTCTGGACCTGCTCGACGCGCGCAAAGTAGGGCTCCATCGCCGCGGGCGTGACGTCGGGGAGGCCGAAGTCGCGGCCCCACCCCTCGAGGACCCGGTCCGGCGTTCGCAGGCAGGTCCCGCTGTTGATCGTCGTCGTCCCGCCGAGGGTGCGCCCGAGGGGCACGGGGATCGCGGGGAGCCCGATCGTCGACGTCAACCCCACGTCGCGGTAAAGGAGCGGAACCATGTCGACGGGGCGGCGGTTGAAGTCCTTCCGCGTGAACTCCCTCCCCTCCTCGAGGAGGAGGACGTCGCGGCCGGCCTCGGCGAGCTCGCAGGCGACGACCGCGCCTCCCGCCCCCGATCCCACGACCACCGTGTCCGCCGTCTCCGCGCGGTCCTCTCGGACCGTCCCGCCGTCGATCACCGGCGTCATTTCGGCGCCCCTTCCTCGTGCAGGCATCGGGGGACATACCCGATCGCCTGCTCCACGGCGGGGGTCGACGCGTACGGCATGCCCGTGACCATCTTGAGCAGGAGGCAGACCATCCGCCGCCAGTAGAAGCGGCTCCCCTCCCAGCGCTCGAGGACCCGGAGGCGCTTCTCTACGGGCAGGCGCGAGAATCCCCGCAGCGTGAAGTCGAACGCGCGCGTGGCGTGCTCGAACGCGAAGATCGCCTTCCGCACGATGCCCACGACGTCCTCGTCCGCCGAGGCGTAGTAGGCGTCGAAGGCGTCCTCGGGCAGCCCGACCTCGGCGGCGCCCGGGAGGCCGGGGATCGTGGGGAACGCCGCCTCCGCGAAGGCCCGGAGGACCTCCCGCTGGCGATCCGTGAAGGCGCGTGCCATGGCCGCTTACACCCCGAGGAGGAACTCGAGCAGCGTCCGCACGGGCTGCCCGGTCGCTCCGATCGGGCCGTACGGTTGCTCCTTCCCGGTCCACGCGGTGCCGGCGATGTCGAGGTGGACCCACGGGGTCCCCTCCTCGACGAACTGCTGCAGGAAGAGCGCGGCCTTGATGCTCCCGCCGTCGCGGCTCGTCCCGATGTTCCGCATGTCGGCCACTTCGCTCTTCATGTTGTCGAAGTAGTCCTTCGGCATCGGGAGCTGCCACATCCGCTCGCCGGTCCGCTTCGCGGCGCCCAGCACGCGGTCCGCGAGCGACTGCGTGTTCGTGAAGACGCCCGAGTAGCCGTTCCCGAGGGCGATCGAGATCGCGCCCGTCAGCGTGGCGACGTCGATCACCTCGTCCGCCCCCTCCTTGCACGCCCAGGCGAGGCCGTCGGCGAGGACGATGCGCCCCTCGGCGTCAGTGTTGATCACCTCGATCGTCTTCCCGTTGAGCGCGCGGAGGACGTCGCCCGGCTTGTAGGCGTTCGCGCCGGGCATGTTTTCCGTCGCGGGAATGATGCCGAGGACGTTCACCGGCGGCGCGAGCGCCGCGAGCACGCTGAAGACGCCGAGGACGGCCGCGCCGCCCCCCATGTCCATCTTCATGTGCTCCATCCCGTCGGCCGGCTTGATGCAGAGGCCGCCGGAGTCGAACGTGATCCCCTTCCCGACGAGCGCGATCGTCTTGCGCGCGCGGCCCGGCGCCTTGTAGCGGAGGTAGAGGAACCGCGGCGGCTCGGTGGCCCCGAACGACACTCCGAGCATGGCGCCCATGCCGTGCTTCTTCATCTCCTGCGGGCCGAACGCCTTCACCTTGATGCTCTTCCCCCCGAGGGCCCGGGCGACCCGCTCCAGGTGCCGAGGCGTCATCTCGTTCGGCGGCTCGTTGACGAGGTTCCGCGTGAAATTCGTGGCGCGCGCGTAGAGCTCCCCGCGCTCGATCGCCTCCGCGAGCTTCGCGCCGCCCTTCCCGCCGACGGGGAGGATCTCCACCTCGGCGAGCTTCTTCTCCCCCTCGACCTTGCTCTTCAGGCGCGTGAAGCGGTAGGTGCCGAGGTGGGCCGCCTCCGCGACGGCCTGCGCGGCCCGCTGCGGGTCGACGCCGCCGGTCTTTCCCGCTGGCATCGCGATGGAGAGGGAGGCCGCGCCAAGGTCGCGCGCGCGCTTGACCGCCCGAGCCGCCGTGCGGCGGAGCGTCTCCGCGGTGAAGGCGTCCGGGTGACCGAGGCCGCAGAAGAGGATGCGGCGCGCCGGCGCGTTTCCGGGCGGGTGTGCGGCGACGACATCCTCCTCCTTCCCCTTGAACCCATCCTCGCGCATCGTGGCGAGGACCTTTTCCGCCGCCTTGCGATCGACCGGGCCGTCCGCGAGGACGCGGTCCCCGTCCTGCCAGACGAACACGGCCAGCGTGCGGTCGGTCCCCTTCCACTTCTTGCCGTCGTGGAGCTTCACGCGCATCGGGAGTCTCCCTGGAGCGGGTCCGGAAAGGGCGGGCAGGATACCGCCGCGCGGCGCGGGGTGTCAACTACGGCAGGGGGACGTCGTGGAACTCGAACTTCACGGGCCGCGACAGCGTGCGCGTCACGACGGAGACGCAGAGGCGGACGTCCCCGGCGGGGACCGCGTCGAAGCTGACGTCGAAGTGGCACTTGTCCTCTCCGCCGACGCTCGTCGTCCCCGCGACGTTGCCGGCCTCGAGCTGCTTTCCGTCCTTGTCGCGGAGGGAGAACCGCACGAGCCCGAGCATCTCCCCCATCCCGTTCGCGTCCGCGAGGCCGCTTGACCGCGCGATTTCCTGCAGCCCGCGCACCGTGATGGTTGCCGAGCCCTGGTCGCCGGCCTGCGCCCAGTTCGATACCTGCACGTGCACGGGCCCCGCGTCCTTCGTCGCCCCCTTCGCCCGCTCGCCCGCGTCGAACGAGGCGTCCTGCTCCTCCAGGAGGAAGTGGACGTCGATCGCTCCCTTCAGCGTGGCGATCTTCGTCGCGCCGGCGGAGGCGCCGCCGAGCGAGAGCCAGATCGAGTGCGATCGTTCCTGGTCCCCGTCCGGCTTCTCGACCGGCACGTCCATCTCCGTCGCTCCGGCCACGATCATCGACCCCCCCTTGTCGTCGAGGGCGGCCTCGACGCGCGCCGCGGGGGCGATCCCGTGGGGCTGGGCATTCGACTCCCACTCCAGGAGGAGCTGCAGCTCGGTGTCGACGTTGACGGTCCCCGCGGCGAGGTCCCCGGTCCGCGTCACCGTGATCTCGCTGATCGTCGCGCGGAACGGCCCCTGGTACGACCGGGGAATCGCGGAGAGCGGCACGGGCTGGAGCACGATCGTGTCGCCTTCGAACGGCGTATACGAGGCGCCCGCCGCCAGGGACATGCGATCGAGCGCCTGCCAGAACGGGACGCGTCCGAGCCCGCCGGGGAGGGCCTTCCCCGCGAGATCGATCGCGCCGACCTCGATCTTCCGCTTCGCCTGGCGCGCCAGGTCGGCGTACGCCTCCGCGAGCGGCGTCTCCTTTTCCGGGAGCTGGATCCAGGCGGACGGTCCGATCCTCCTCTCGAGGCGGATCGAGGAGAGGGCGTCCTCCGCGCGGGCGCGGACCTCGGGGTCTCCGTGCTGGAGGGCGGCCACGAGGGCCGGCTCCGCCGCGTCGCCCAGCTCCGCGAGCGCAGCGGAGGCCTTGTCGCGCGTCTCGGCGTCGTCGCTCGCGAGGGCGGCGATGAGCGCCTTCACGCGCGCCTCGACGTCGTCGGCCGGCGCGGCCAGCGGGACCAGGGCGAGGATCGCAGCGACAAGGACGAACGTGCGCATCGTCGTTCCCCTACGAGAGCCCCATCTCGCTGCGCGGGTTCTCCTGCCCCGCGCACAGCTCCTCGACGAGCTTCTTCTGCCGGGCGCTCATCCGCTTCGGCAGCGCCACCTTCACCCGGACGTAGAGGTCGCCTCGCTCGTGCCCCTTCGTCGAGGGCATCCCCTGTCCGCCGAGGCGGAACGTCTGGCCGTTCTGCGTGTCGGGTGGGATCTTCATCCGCGCCTTGCCGTCGGGCGTGGGGACCTCGATGCTCGCGCCGAGGGTGGCCTCCGCGAGCGTCACGGGGACGTCGCAGTGGAGGTCAGAGCCCTTCACCTCGAAGCGATCGTCGGGGCGGAGCTTGACGACGAGGTAGATGTCGCCGCGGCCCGCGCCTCCCGCGACGCGGATCTTCGACCCCTCGCGGACGCCCGCGGGGATTTTCACCTCGAGCGTCTTCGATCGCCCGCGCTCGTCGGAGACGCGGAGCTCGCGCGTCGTTCCGCGGAAGGCCTCCGTGAGCGACAACTCGAGCGCGTGCTCGAGGTCCGCCCCGCCGCCGCCGTCCTCCCCCTGCATCCCGGGGAAGGGGAAGCCACTGAACTGCTGTCTCCCGCGTCCGCGCGGCGCGCCGCCGCCTGCGAACATGTCGCCGAAGATCGACTTGAAGAAGTCGCTGAAGCCGCCGACGTCGCCGAGGTCCTCCCAGTGGACCGATGCGCCGCCCGGGGCGCCTTGCCAGCCGCCGCCTCCGCCCCCCGCGTAGCGCTCCCAGTCGGGGCCGATCTGGTCGTAGCGCTGGCGCTTCTTCGGGTCGGAGAGGACCTGGTACGCCTCGTTGATCTCCTTGAAGCGCTGCTCGGCGGCCTTGTCCCCGGGGTTGTAGTCGGGGTGGTGCTTCTTTGCGAGCTTGCGGTAGGACTTCTTGATGTCGTCCGCGCTCGCGTCTTTCGCGACCCCGAGAACCTTGTAGTAGTCCTTGTACTGCATGGTCCGGCCAGTCCTAACGCCACTCCAGGTCGCAGCCCCGGAGCGCTACTCTCGGTCGCAGCCCCGAAGGGGCGCAGTCAGGACAGCCAGGGACGAAGTCCCTGGATCCTGTGTCCCACCAGCCCACGGAGCCCTGAAAGGGCGACCCATCTGGTTTGGCCGTATGGGTCGCCCTTTCAGGGCTCCCTTCCTCTCGGCTCCCTGTTCCAGGGGCTTCGCCCCTGGCTGTCTTGACCTCGCCCCTTCGGGGCTGTCCTGATACGCCCCCTTCTGCGCTGCGGACATTTTGCAGGGCTAGAATAGGCCCTGCACGCACTTCAGGGCAAGACGGATCGGGAACGAGGGGAGGATCCCGATCGCCAGCGTTGCGGCGGCCGTGGCGCCGACCGCGAGGGGCAGGCCCCACTGCGGGCCCTTCCGTTCGAAGTCCTCGGCGGGGTCCTTCATGTACATCGTCATGACGACCTTGAGGTAGTAGTAGAGCGACAGCAGCGTCCCGAGGACGCCGATGAGCGCGAGGCCCGTGAAGCCGCGGTGCACGGCGTCGCGGAAGAGCGTGAACTTTCCGATGAACCCCGCCGTCGGCGGGATCCCCGCGAGCGAGACGAGGAACACGGTCATCGCGGCGGCGATCCCCGGGCGGCGATGAGCGAGGCCCGCCCACTGCGAGAGATCCTCGACGTCCTTCCCCTCCTTCGCGATCGTCGAGACGACGGCGAAGGCCCCGAGCGTCATGATGCTGTAGGAGAGCAGGTAGAAGATCACGCCCCCCGCCGCCTCCGCATCGACGGAGGCGACCGCGACGCCGATGAGGGCGTACCCCGTGTGCGCGATGCTCGAGTAGGCGAGGAGCCGCTTCACGTTCGTCTGCGTCACCGCGAAGAGGTTCCCGACGATGATCGTGATCGCCGAGAGCCACCAGACGAGCGGCCCCCACTCCGTCGCGAACGGAAGGAACGGCCGCAGGAGCAGGCGCACCAGCGCCGCGAACGCCGCCACCTTCACCGCGCTCGCCATGAACCCGCTCACCGCCGACGGGGCCCCCTCGTACGCGTCGGGGACCCACATGTGGAACGGCACCGCGCCGATCTTGAACGCGAGGCCGATGGCGATCAGCCCGAGCCCGACGATCGCGAGGGTTCGCATGTCGCCGATGCCGCCGATCCGCGCCTGGATCGCCGCGAGGCGGATCTCCCCCGTCGCTCCGTACACGAGCGCCATCCCGAAGAGGAGCACCGCCGTGGCGAACGCGCCGAGGACGAAGTACTTGATCGCCGCCTCGTTCGACTGCGGGCGGTCTCGCGTGATGCCGGTGAGGACGTACGCCGCGATGGAGAGCGTCTCGAGCGAGAGGAGGATCATGACGAGGTCCCCGCTCATCGCGAGCAGGACCATCCCCGCCGCCCCGAACAGGAGCAGCGCGTAGAACTCGCCGAAGTTGATCCCGCGGCGCGTGAGGTACCCTACGCAGGAAAGTGCGGTCACGGCCGTCGCGCCGCAGATGATCGCGGCTGCGAGCAGGCCGAGCGGGTCGACGACGAGGCTTCCTCCGAAGGCCGCCTCCTTCCGCCCCCAGAGCGACGCGAGCGAGCCGATCGCGGATAGCGTCCCCGCGAGCGTGAGGAACGGCAGCCCGACCCGCTCGTCCCCCTCCTTGCCGAAGAGGAGGTCGGCGACGAGCACCACCACGGCCGTCCCCGAGAGGAGGAGGACGGGCAGGAGGGCCGTCAGATCCGACGCCGTGATCGGCTGCATCTACTTCTGCCTCTGCGCCTCGTAGCGCTCCACGATCGACCGGACGGTCGCCTCGGTCTTCCTGAGGATGAGCGACGGGGCGAATCCGATCGCGACCATGAGGAGCACGACGGGGACCAGGAGGCCGACTTCGCGCGCATCCAGGTCGGTCACGTGCTCCGCGTGCCGCACGCGCATCGGGCCGAACATCACCTTCTGGACCATCCAGAGCATGTACGCCGCGCCGAGGACGACGCCCGACGCCGCGATGCCTCCGAGCCACGCCTTCGCCTTGAACGTGCCGAGGAGGATGAGGAACTCCCCGACGAACCCGTTCAGGCCCGGCAGGCCGATCGACGAGAGCGTCGCGATGAGGAAGAACGTCGCGTAGCGCGGGGCGATCTTCGCGAGCCCGCCGTAGTCGTCGATGCGCCTGGAATGCGTCCTCTCGTAGATCATCCCGACGAGGAGGAAGAGCATCCCCGTCGAGAGGCCGTGGTTCACCATCTGGAGGACGGCCCCCTGCACCGCCTCGCGGTTCATCGCGAGGATCCCGAGCATCACGAACCCCATGTGGCTGACGCTCGAGTACGCAATGAGCTTCTTGATGTCGTCCTGCGCCAGGCAGGTGAAGGCGCCGTAAACGATGCCGATCATCGCCATGATCGCGAGCGGCCACCAGAACGCGTCGATCCCCGCCGGGAACCACGGGATCGCGTACCGCAGCATCCCGTACGTCCCCATCTTGAGCATCACCCCCGCGAGGATGACGCTGCCCGCCGTCGGCGCCTCGACGTGCGCGTCGGGGAGCCACGTGTGGAAGGGGAACATCGGGACCTTGATCACGAACGCGAGCGCGAAGGCGAAAAAGAGCCACTTCTGGAGCCCCGGGTCGAGGTGGAGCGCATGCGAGATCGCCGCGATGTCGAACGTCTGCCCGGCCTTCCAGTAGACGACGATGATCGCGACGAGCATGAGCAGGCTGCCGACCATCGTATAGACGAACAGCTTCACCGCGGCGTAGATCCGCCGGTCCCCTCCCCACACCCCGATGAGGAGGTACATCGGGACGAGCATCGCCTCCCAGAACACGTAGAAGAGGAAGAGGTCGGTCGCGCAGAAGACCCCCGTCAGCGCGCTCTGCATGATGAGCACCGCGACGTGGAACTCCTTCACGCGCTTCGTGACCGACTTCCAGGAGACCAGCACGACGAGCGGCCCGAGGAGCGAGGTGAGCACGATGAGCGGCAGCGAGAGGCCGTCCACGCCGAGCGAGTAGCGGATCCCGAGCGAGGGGACCCAGAAGCGCGACTCCGCGAACTGCATCCCCGCGTCGCCCGAAGGGAACCCCGTCCAGAGCTGGATCGAGAGGCCGAGCGCCACCGCGGTCGCGAGGAGCGTCGTCGCACGCGCCTCCGTTTCGTACTCGCGGCGGAGCAGCATCACGAGCCCCGCCCCCACGAGCGGCACGAGGATGATCGCCGTCAGGATCGGGAAGTGCATCCGCTACCACCCCCCGATGAGGAGGAAGAGGACGACGATGACGGTGCCCACGGCGAGCGTCGCCGCGTAGGCCGGGATCCGCCCCGTCTGCAGCTTCCGCGCGACGAGGGAGACTCCGCCCACCGCGAACGCGATGCCGTTCACGACCAGCTCGATGCAGACGGCGTCGACGATGATCCAGAGCCAGAGCGCGAGTTGCTTCACCCCGCGGACGAAGATCGCCTCGTACACCTCGTCGAAGTAATACTTCGCCAGCACCTTCGGATAGGCCCAGCGGCCGATCGGGTTCTTCTCGACGAACTCTTTCGGCATCCCGGGCCGCATGACATAGGCGAAAAGCCCCAGCCCCACCCCCGCCGCCGCGGCGAGGAACGCGAAGAGCGAGTTCACCGCCTCGCCCGCGTGGGACGGCTCCGCCGCGGGATGGGTCGCGAGCGTGGGGGCGAGCCAGTCGCCGATCCGATCGGCGATCGGGAGGAACCCGGGCGGCGAGAGCCACCCTCCGAGGATCGACAGCACCGCAAGGGCCCCGAGCGGGAAGGCCATCGCCTGGCCGGGGAGGTGGAGGTGCTCGTGCTTCTCCCCGCGCGGCTTGCCGAGGAAGATCAGGCAGTACCAGCGGGTCACGTAGAACGCCGTCGCGACGGCCCCCGCGAGGCCGACTCCGTAGAGCACCAGCCAGTAGACGCTCTCGGTGCGGTGGTACGCCTCCCAGATCCCCCACAGGATCGCGTCCTTGCTCATGAACCCCGCGAACGGCGGGCAGCCGACGAGCGCGAGGGCCCCGATGAGCGTGACGGCGGCGACGAAGGGGGCCTTCCGCCAGAGCCCCCCCATCTTCGTGATGTCCTGTTCCCCTCCCAGGGCGTGGATGACCGCGCCCGCGGAGAGGAAGAGGAGGGCCTTGAAGAAGGCGTGCGTCACGAGGTGGAAGATGGCCGCGCCGAAGGCGAGCGACCCCGCCGCGAGGAACATGTACCCGAGCTGGCTCACGGTCGAGTAGGCCAGCACCTTCTTGATGTCGTTCTGCGCGAAGCCGACGAGCCCCGCGAGGAGCGCGGTCGCCGCGCCGATCCCCGCGACGAGCGCGGCGACGGCGGGTGCGTGCGCGTAGAGCACTCCCATCCGCGTGACCATGTAGACCCCCGCGGTGACCATCGTCGCCGCGTGGATGAGGGCGGAGACCGGCGTCGGGCCCGCCATCGCGTCGGGGAGCCAGACGTGGAGCGGGATCTGCGCGCTCTTCCCCGTCGCGCCGACGAACAGGAAGAAGGCGATCCACGGCACCACCGCCGCGTGCTGCGGGAGGAGGGCCTGCTTCCCGACCTGCGTGAAGTCGATCGAGTGGAATGTCATCCACGCGAGGAAGATCCCGATCAGGAATCCGAGGTCCCCGACGCGGTTCACGATGAACGCCTTCTTCCCCGCGCTCGCGTTCGCGTCGACCTCGAACCAGAACCCGATCAGCAGGTAGGAGCAGAGGCCGACTCCCTCCCACCCGACGAACATGAGGACGAGGTTGTCCGCGAGCACCAGGACGAGCATCGCGGAGAGGAACAGGTTGAGGTAGGCGAAGTACCGCGCGTACCCCTTGTCCTCGCGCATGTAGCCGATCGAGTAGACGTGGATGAGGAAGCCTACGCCGCTGACGACGAGCGCCATGACGGCGGAGAGCGGGTCGAGCGTCAGCGCGGCGCGCGCGTGGAAGGTCCCCGCGGAGATCCACTGCCACAAGACCACGGTGACGTGGCGCTCGGCGGGGTCGAGCTCCGCCAGGCGGAGGAAGGCCGCGAGCGCGTAGGCGAACGCGAGGAACGGCCCGACGCACCCGAGGAACGAGACGAGGTTCTCGCTCGAGCGGCGCGCGAGCAGCCCGTTCGCGAGGAACCCGAGGAACGGGAAGAGGACGATCCACGGAAGCAGGGACGGAATCGAGGCCATCTCACCCCTTGAGGAGGTTCATCTCGCCCGCGTCGACGGTCTTCTTGTTGCGGAAGAATGCGATGAGGAGCGCGAGGCCGACCGCGACCTCCGCCGCGGCGACGGCCATCGCGAGCAGGACGAACGTCTGTCCCGAGGAGGGGTCGTGCGTCGGGCGGTACCGCGCGAAGGCGACGAACGCGAGCCCCGCGGCGTTCAGCATCACCTCCACGCTCATCAGCATGATGAGGAGATTCCGCCGCGCGAGGACGCCGAAGGCGCCGATCGCGAAGAGGGCGGCCGACAGGACCAGGCAGTTCGCGAGGGTCATCCGCTACAGCTTCTTCTTGGCGAGGACCACGGCCCCGACGACCGCGGCGAGGATCAGGATCGAGACGACCTCGAACGGCAGCACGAAGTCGCGGAAGATCGCGGCGCCGACCCACTTCGCGGAGCCGAAGTCGGAGGCCCCCTTCGGCAGCGCCTCGAACGCCCCCGTCTTCGCGCGGGCGATCGCAACGACGATGAGGGCGAAGAGCGCGGTGGAGACCGCGGCCGCGAACCCCTTCACCTTTCGCCCCGGCTCCTTCCCGAGCTCGTCGGGGCCGAGGTTGAGGAGCATGATGACGAAGAGGAAGAGGACGAGGATGGCTCCTGCGTAGACGAGGAGCTGCATGGTCGCGAGGAAGGGGGCGGCGAGGAGGGCGTAGATGACGGAGATCGAGACGAAGAGCCCCATCATGAAGAATGCGCTGTAGATGGGGTTCTTCCGCGTGACGAGGGCGACCGCGCACGCGACGCTCGAGATCGTGCAGAGGAGGAAGAGCGCGGATTCCATGGGGCTCCGGGGCGGGCGGGGTGTGTCGGGAGGGCCCCGGGTCGGCGCCCTCCACCCTCCTAACCATAAGAGGGGGGAGAGTCTATCGCCGACCCCGGGGGTTGTCCAGCAAGCGATGCCCGACCCGGCCCCGGGTCGCTTCCTATGACTTCGTCCCGGGCCCGATCGCCTGGGCCAGGTTCCGCGCGAGGAGGACGAAATCGGACGGCAGCAGCACGATCGTCGTCGTGTTCTGCTCCGACCCGACCTCCGAGATCATCTGGAGCCTCCGCAGCTCGAGCGCCGCGGGGTTGTCCATGATCGACTTGGAGGCCTCGGCGAGCTTCGCGGACGACTCCATCTCGGCCTCCGCCTTGATGATTCGCGCCCGCTTCTCGCGCTGCGCCTCGGCCTCCTTCGCCATCGCGCGCTTCATGTTGTCGGGGATCGTCACGGCCTTGATCTCGACCGCCTCCACCTGCATCCCCCACGGAGTGGCCATCCCCTTCAGGATCCGGTGGAGCGAGAGGTTGATCTCCTCACGGCCCTTCAGCAGATCGTCCAGCTCGTGCTGGCCGATCACCGTGCGGAGCGTCGTCAGCGCCGCGAGGTGGATGGCGTACGCCGCCTGCTTCACCGCGACGACGGCGCGGACCGGGTCCACCACGTGGTAGTAGATCACGGCGTCGACGCTCACGGAGACGCTGTCTCGCGTGATGACGTCCTGCGGCGGCACGTCGACCGTGACCGTCCGCAGGTCCATCGCCACCGTGCTCTCGAAGCCAATCGCGATCCAGAACAGCCCCGGGCCGGCGACGCGGTTGACGCGGCCGAGGCGGAACACGACGGACCGTTCGTACTCGCGCGCGACGCGGATCCCCGACACGACGTAGAGGACCGCGAACGCGCACACGATGCCGACAATCTGGAATGTCATGGAATGCACCTCCGCTGCGTGCGCCCTCGAGGGGACGCACTACGACTCAGATGGGATGGGACGTGGAGGGGTGCGGCCGCCTACCGCCCGCGGTCGATGGCGTGGCAGAGGAGGCGGCGCGCAGTGGCAGCGTTCAGGCGACGCATGGTGTCCTCCTCTTGAAAGGTGTGCAGAAGGATCATATCACGCCGGAGGGGTTGGCGGCTGGGGAATCTGGCGCTACCCCCGACCCTGGAGAGGCGCGCGTGAGCGCGCCGTCGGGGTGCCCGCGCAGCGGGCCGGCTCGCGTAAGCGAGCCAGCCATGGCGTCCTACTTCTTCAGGTGTTCGTCGAAGAAGTCGTAGGTCTGAGAGTCGATCTTCTCCTTTGAGGGGTCGATCTCGCCCGCCGCCGGCTTGAAGCCGTGCCCCGCGTTCTTCACGACGACGAGCTCCCCCTTCGCCCCCGCCTTCTCGAGCGCCTCGAGCATCCACTGCGACTGCGTGAGCGGCACCGTCGAGTCCTTGTCGCCGTGGATCATGAGGACCGGCGGGTCGTCCGCGGAGGCCCACGTCACGGGGCTCGCGTTCTTGTACGCGTCGGGGGCCTCCTTGAGCGTTCCTCCGAGGAAGGCGATCGGCGAGCGGCCCGTTCCTCCCTCGAACTCGTTCGCCCCCTTCGTGAAGTCCGCCGGCCCGAACCACGAGCAGACCGCCTGGACGCGGCTGGAGACGCCCTCGTTGCCCCCCTTGCCCTCGAGGCCGGCCTTCTCGTCGGCGAGTCCGACCATGAGCGCGAGGTGACCTCCTGCCGATGTTCCCCAGACGCCGAGGCGGTCCGGGTCGATGCCGTACTTCTCCGCGTTCGCGCGGACCCAGCGGACGGCGCACTTGCAGTCCTCCACGGCCGCGGGGAACTTCGCCTCGGCACTCAGACGGTAGTTGATGCTGATGCCGACGTAGCCTCTCGGCACGAGGGCGATCACGGGGGCCTTGGACTTGTCGCCGGCGTGCCACCCGCCTCCGTGGATGAAGATGACGCAGGGGAGCTTCTTCCCCTTCATCTCCTCGTTGGCGTGGTAGCAGTCGAGGAGGAGCTTCGAGTCGCCTCCCTTGCCGTACTCGACGTCGTACTCGCCGACGACGCCCTCGGGGAGTCCGCGTCCGCGCTGTCTCTGCGCGAGGAGGGGGGAGGCGACGAGGAGGGCGAGGACGACGATGCGGGCGATGCGCATGAGCGGACCTCAGAAGCGGACGTGCCCGGACTGAACCCCCGGGCGGCGCGGTCGGTTTCGCGCTAGTGCGACTGGGTCGAGGGGAGGTCGAAGCGGACCTGGCTGGAGAGGGCCGGGTCGTACTTGTGCTGCGAGAACGGCGCGTTCTTCAGGAGCCGCTCGCGGTCGTAGATCTTCTCCTGGCGGTGCTGCGCGACGATGTTGTAGGTCCCCGTGAGGGCGATGGCGTCGACGGGGCAGGCCTCCTCGCACATCCCGCAGTAGATGCACCGCAGCATGTCGATCTCGAACACCTGCGGGTACTTCTCCTTGTCGGGCCACGGCGAGGGGCCCGCGACGATCTTGATGCACTCCGCGGGGCAGATGGTCTCGCACATGAAGCAGGCGACGCACTTCACGCGCCCCTGCTCGTCCTTCTTGAGGACGTGCTCGCCGCGGTACCCGGCGGGGACGGGGAGCTTCTCCTCGGGGTACTGGGTGGTGAAGGTGGGGTGGGAGGGGAGCATGTGACGGAAGGTGTTCGCGAGCCCCTTCGCGACCTCGCCGACGGTCTTCTCGAACCAGTTCTTCTCTTCCGTCATGAGGGAACTACTCTAGCACGCGCCGCCGGGAGAGGCAACGTCCGCGAGGTCGGACCGCGCCTCGCAGTCGATGTGGCCGCGTGATGAGGACCTCGGCCCCCTGCACGGGGGTCCTCGATCGTGTCGCGTCCGTCGATGTCGACGACGATGGATTCTGTCACGTCGACGGGTTCCCTACGGCCGTCGGCGTACTCGGCAACGCGCCGTCCCCTTGCTCCCACCCCTCCGTTCAAGCCGAACCGGGTCGCCAGTTGCTAGTTGGCTGGGGTGACAGGCAAGGTCCGGGGCCGCCGAAGCAGCGAAATGGCCACGGATCCCCCGAGGAGCGCGCAGACGATCCCGAGGGACAACGCTGTCGGGATCTTGACGAAGTCGATCACCAGCATTTTCGCTCCCACGAACCCGAGTACCAGCGCGAGCCCGACCTTGAGGTACACAAACTTCGCGAGCATTCCCGCGAGCAGGAAGAAGAGGGCCCGCAGCCCAAGGATCGCGAAGATGTTCGACGTGTACACGATGAAGGGGTCCCGCGTGATCGCGAATACTGCCGGGATCGAGTCGATTGCCATCATCACGTCTGTCGCTTCGACCGCCAACAACGCCACGAACAGCGGCGTGGCTTTCCGTTGAGCTCCCGATCGGATGAAGAACCGCTCCTTCGCGAACTCGTCAGTGGTCGCGAAGAAGCGGCGGAACAGCCCTACGAAGGGGTTCCGGCGCGGGTCGACAGTCTCGTCTTTTCGGACGAGCAGCTTGATCCCGGTCACGAGCAGCAGCCCGCCGAACACATAGATCAGCCAGTGGAACGCGCTAAGGAGCGCCGCGCCTCCGAGGATGAACCCCGCCCGCATGACGAGGGCGCCCAAGATGCCCCAAAAGAGGACGCGGTGCTGGTACATCGCAGGCACGCCGAAGGTCGAGAAGATGATCATGATGATGAAGATGTTGTCAATCGACAGCGACTTCTCGATCAGATAGCCCGTGAGGAACTCCATGGCGCGCTCGGGGCCGAACCACGAGCGCACGCCAGCACAGAACGCGAGCGCAAGGGCGATCCAGACGGCGCTCCAGATGGCCGCCTCGCGGTAGCCGACCACGTGCGCCTTCCGGTGGAAGACTCCGAGGTCAAGTGCGAGAAGGACCAGTACCCCGACGGTGAATGCCCCCCAGAGTGCGGGGGAACCGATGCTCTCCATGTCTCACGGTCTCCAAGCGAATGCCGGGCGGAATTGACCTCAGCGTGAGCGCCTTCCCCTGCGGCGTAGGAGATCGAGTCGCCCTACGAGCACGCGAACAGCGCGCGAGAGGGCGCCGGCGCAAGCGCGAAGCTCCGCTGTGTCCTGCTCCACGATGACGACCTTCCCACCGATGGACTCGACGCTCACCCGGCACACCTTGTCCGGCCCCCCGCGCGGGCCGTTCACGTCGCGGAGATGCACCGTGACCCTCCGAACCACGGTGACAAACCGGCTGAAGACCGTCTCGACCTTGTGGCGGATGCGCGACTCCAAATCCGGGGTCAGGCGAGCCTCGTGACTGTCGACCCTGCATTGCATCGGATGCCCTCCGTTGTTCGGTGCCATGCGATTCATCAATCCCATTGATACGATGAGGTCGAAAGATTGTCCAATTCGATGATTCGATGATATAGATTGACGCAGTCGATATGACAAATCGGATTCGGGAATGCTCAACTACCATCACCTGAGGTACTTCTGGGCGGTCGCGCACGAGGGCTCCGTCACGCGAGCCGCGGCACGTCTGCACACGACCCAGCCGACCGTGAGCGACCAACTCCGTAAGCTGGAAACCGCGCTGGGACAAAGGCTCTTCGCGAGGGTAGGGAGGGCCCTGGTGATCACGGGCGTCGGGAAGTTGGCACTGCGGTACGCGGACGAGATCTTCTCCCTCGGCGAAGAGCTCAGTCGCACGGTTGGGAGTCAGACGCCCGCCCGACCCGAGACATTCGTCGTGGGGATTGTCGATGCGATGCCCAAGCTCGCCGCGTACCGGTTCTTGGAGCCGTCGACCCACCTCCCAGCGCCGGTCCGCCTGGTCTGTCGGGAAGGACGACTCGATCGCCTACTGGCGGAGCTGTCGATCCACGCCCTGGACATGGTCCTATCGGACGCGCCCATGGGGCCGGGCGTCCGGGTCAAGGCGTTCAATCATCTCCTCGGCGAGAGCCCGGTGACGGTCTTTGGGGCGCAGCGACTCGCGCGGAGGCACCGGCGGAACTTCCCTCAGTCGCTGCACGGGGCGCCATTCCTTCTCCCATCCGAGGATGGCGCGCTGCGGCGCACGATCGACGACTGGTGTGAGGTCGCAGGAATCAGGCCAGCCGTCACGGGCGAATTCCAGGACTCGGCACTCATGAAGGTGTTCGGGCAGGCAGGGATGGGGCTGTTCTGCGCGCCCACGTTCTTCGAGTTGGAGGTGTGCCGCCAGTATCGGGTGGCGATCGTGGGGCGTCTCCCCGAGCTACGCGAGCGATTCTACGCCATCACCGGGGAGCGAAGAATCCAACACCCCGCAGTCACGGCGATCTCCCAGGTCGCACGAACCTTGGGAGAGCAAGTCAACCAGCGGTCCGTCATGGAGTGACTGAACCGACTCGCCTGCGGATAGACGAATGCCCCCGATGCCGTCACAGCGGCGGCACCGAACGGGTTGCGGGGTTCTCGGACAAGACGCGGACACCCTCACGGCCGCCCTCACACCTCCGCGACCGTGAAGTACCCGAGCGGGTAGCGGTCGGGGCCGTAGCCGGCGCGGTAGCGCGAGGAGAGCGTGAGGAGCGTCTCGTCCGCCGCCCAGGCCCACGCCCCGAAGAACGGGCGCACCAGCGGCGGGAGGAGCGGGAAGAGGAGCGAGTAGCGCGCAACTATGACCCCTCGGCCGAGCGGCTCGATCCGCGCCGAGGGGAACCTGCATCGCGCCAGGACCCGGGCGAGGGCCGAGCCGGAGAGCCGCCAGTAGTCGTCCGGCGCCCCGTGGATCTGGTGCAGGAACGGCGTGCAGAGGACCAGGCGCCCTCCCGCGCGCAGCACGCGACGCGCCTCGCGGAGAGGTAACTTTCGCGAGGTCGAGCTGCCTCCGCAGTTGATGGGGCCGTGTCCAGCGCCTACTTGACCTTGGTCACCGGTTGGTCTGGATGGGCGGGATTGGGCAGGAGTCGTCGTGAGGCGCAGTCGACCATCAGGTCCAGTTTCTCGAGCACGGTCTGGCCGATCAGGACCTCGTCCCCCAGCACGAGCGCTTCCTCGATCGTGTCGCGCCCGTCGATGTCGACGACGATGGATTCGGTCACGTCGACGGGTTCCCTGCGGCCGTCGGCGTATTCGGCAACGCGCCGTCCTCTCACTCCAAGACCGAGACTCGCCATGACCTGAGGGGGGATGACCAGACGGACGGACCCGGTGTCGACCAGCGCGTGCACCACGTGCTGACGGACTTGATCGTGCGGCAGCTCCCCGCGTCGGGCGCGGGCTTCATCCTCGGCATTGACGAGGCGGACATCCACGCGCACTTCGCCCATCCCCCCCTCCTCCTTCGCATCCGGGTTCCATTCGAGATGTCGAATCAGCTCTCGTGGGATTGCTTTCAAGGCCTTCGCCCTCCGTGCTCGCGTCCCTGACACCCATGGTAGTCCCGCGCGCGTGACGCGGTCAAGGCGGCAGAATGGGCTGGGGGCGCGCGGGCTGTTCCCGCGCGCCCCCTGGGTTTCTACGCCTGGAAGGCTATGCCTGTAAGGCTATGCCTTCGGGGCGTCGCCGGTCTTCGGCGCCTGCGTCGCATCGCCCTTCGGACGATGCTCCGTCGGCGTCGAGAGGCCGTAGTCGAACACGGCCGGGTGGTCCTTCCCGAAGAGGGAGTAGACGGCGTCGCGCGTCCGGCGCGCGGCGTCAGTCGCTGCCCCCATCGAGCTCTCCCGGGTGTGGAGCGCGTCCTTGTACGCCGCCCGCGCCTTGATCACGGCGAGGTCTGCGTCATGGAGCGTTCCGAAGGCCTTCTCGGCCTCCGCCCGGAGTCCCTTCGCGATGGGATTGTCGCCCTGGTGTGCGTCGTCTCCATGGAGAATCCTCTCCAGGTAGGCGACGAGCAGCGCAGGGCGATCCGGAATCTCGGTGCTCATGGCTCGACTCCTTGTTGCGATACGCGCGGGGGAAGGGCACCTGCCCTTCCTGGGACCCGGGCGCGGCGTCGCATCACGCTCCGCCGCGCTAAGGATGGGCAGCCGCCGTGCCAGGACAGAGATTTCGCGGGAATGCGTGGAGGCGCGGGGCAGCCACGGACTTACGCTGAAAGCGTGGTTTTCGCGGATTCGGCGGGGCTGAGCACGACGTGCTCAGCGAACTCCCCACCTGGGCATGACATGCTCAGATCCCCCGCCAGGAATCCCGATCCCACGTGAGGGAGGTTCCCGATCGTGCCGAGGCATTCACCCCCGCATGTGGGGGGAAGCTCCGCGCGTGCCAAGGAGGTTGCCTGTGCACGTGGGGGAGGGTTCCGGACGGCGTTTGGAACTCTCCCGACATGCACAGGTGTGTTCCCCAGCACGCCAGGGAATGTACCTGGCATGCGGGGGAGACTTCCGTGCGTCGTGCGGAGGACTCCCCCTCGTGCGGGGGCAAATGCCGGACGTGCCGGGGAGGTCTTGGATCGCCGCCAGGAGCGTTTGGATGGGTCGCCGCGAAACCTGGGAGGGTGGCTGAAGTCACCGAGGCGCCGCTCGGGAATTCCGGGCTGACGCACAGCGTCTCCGGATTGCCGCGCGGCGCCCCCGACGTCGTCTGCTTCCGCGCGGTGCCTCCGCCCGGTACCATGCCGCGCTGCCGGGGAGGAGTTGCACGTGAGCGCGAGGAGAATCCTCGTGGTCTTTGGAGCGTTCCTTCTCGCCGCAGCGCTGATCGCGACGAGGCAGACGGCGCCCGCGAGGGGCGCGGAGACGCTCCCAACCGCTCAGGCGTTGCGCCGCCCGGCGCCGACGCCCCGGGTCCAAGCAGCGAGCAGCGCGCCCACGTCGAAGGCGCTCTCCACCTCCGCCGCAGCCGCGGCTCCGCGCCGGACACTGCGGGGGATCGTGCGCGACCTCGAGAGCCGGCCGCGCGCGGCGACGGTGATCGCGCGCCTGCAGGAGGACCTCTTCGGAGAAGGCACCCGCGTCGCATCCGGAGAGGACGGCCGATTCGAGATTCGCACGCCGAACGGGGACTACCGGCTCCACGCCGAGGCGCCGGGGCTTGTCGGGGACTGCGAGGGCTTCGGCGAACCGCACGATGGAGACCACTCCGACCTCGAGTTGTGGCTGCGCCCGAGCGGGACGCTTGCGGGCCGCGTGCTCGCACCGGATGGGCGACCGGTGGAGGGCGCCGTACTCGTCGACTGTCGAGCCGCGATGCTTGGATCGCTCTCCCGCGCGGTGTCGTGGGAGGGGGGCGTCTATCGCATGGAGGTCGTTTCCGGGAGGTGCCTCCTGCGTGTGCAGGCTGCGGGGTTCGCGCCCTTCGCCGAGGAGATGGAGGTCGCGGCAGGGAGCGAGACGCCCTGCGACGTCCGACTCGCGCTGCCCGTCACGGTGACCGGGCGCGTGACGGACACGTCGGGAAACCCGGTCGCAGGCGCGAAGGTGACGGCGATGCCCGACCGGGGCTCGGGGATCGATGCGTACCTATGGCCGCCTGAGTGCGTCTCGGGGACGGACGGCGCGTACGCGCTTGGCGGGCTCGTCGCCGGAAAGCACCATGTCGGCGCCTCGGTGCCCGGTGTCGGCGACGCCTGCTATGAGGTGCAGGTCGCCCCGGGGATCACCCTCGATGTCGTTCTCGTGCGGACCGGGCGGATCGAGGGGAGGCTCGTCTACGAGCCCGCGGCGGCACCTCATGGTCAGCCGTCGACCAGTTGGATGTTCTCCCCCGCGGACACGCGGGAGTACGTCTCCCCCGAGCTGAAATGGTCTGAGGACGACCGCTTCACGCTGAAGAGCATCCAGCCGGGGACAATCGAGTTCTCCTTCTGGCAGCGGGGCTACGCGCCCGCGCGGGTGCCTCCGATCGCGGTGCCCGAGGGAGCGACCATCGCGGGGGTCGTCGTGCGGATGACGGCGGGCGCGACGCTGCGAGGCACGGTCCGCTCGGCGCGCACAGGGGATCCGGTGCAGGCGAGGGTATTTTCCGACACGGCGTGCCCTTGGTGCAGGGAGGGGCTCCGGAACCACCCGGACCTTGCGCTGTTCGAGGCACGCACGGACGCCCTGGGCCGCTTCTGCCTGGGCGGCCTCCCGCCGGGACCCAACAAGTTCGATGTCCGCTCTGAGCGCGTCTACACCGAACTGACCCTCGACGTCCCCGATGGAGGCGTGCTCGAACACGACATGGTCCTCGCCGACGGGGCGCGGATCCGCGGTCGAATTCTCACGGACCGTGGCTCGCTCCCGGCCCACGGGTCCGTCTGGGCCCACCCTGCCGACATGAATCAGTCCCGCCGCGCGCCGATCGGCGCGGACGGCAGCTTCGAGGTCACCGGCCTGGGGCCCGGCGAGTGCTCCTTGTGGATCGGCATGGACGAGGACGCCTCCTGGCCGTACGGTCCGTCGCGCATCGTCACCCTCGCCGGCCAGGAGACGGTCGATCTCTCCGTCCGGATCCGGGAGTCGACCCTCCTTCGCGGTGTCGCGCGGGTGGACAAACAACCGCTCGCCGAGAGCTACCTCCGCCTGGACGGTCTTGGCCCGCTGACCGGGGAGGTGTTCATCGCGTGGACGGGACCCGCGGGCGAATACTCGGTGCCGCACATCGATCCTGGCGAATACGAGGTGCGCGCCGGCGTGGCCTCGGACTTCGACTTGGATACCGGGCAGGCCTGGATCACCTCGACCGGGGTTGGCGTCCGCGTCGTGTTCCCTCCGGGCGCCACAGACCTTGTCGTAGACGTCGACCTCCCAGCGAGGGAGTAGCCGCTGAGGCAGGGCGAGTGGGAGGATGCCGCTCGTCCCGCGGACTACGCCGGCAGCCGCGTGGGCCCTTCGCCCGCGGGGTCGAGCCACTTCCGCAGTGTGCGGCGGTCCACCTCCAGCTCCCTTGCTGCCCTCGAGTGGTTCCCCTCGAACCGCGCCACCGCTCCGCGGAAGGCGCGGACGATCGTCTCGCGGATCGGCTCGACCTCGCCGGGGATCGCCTGCGGGATCGCGGCTTCGGCCGGCCTCGTCAGCTCCTCCAGCTTGAGGTCCTCGAGGCGGACCTTCCGTCCCCGGACGTAGATCCCGACGCTGGCCGCGATCCTCTTCAGGTCGCGGTGGTTCCCCGCCCACGGCTGCGCGTCGAGGCGCGCCCACGCCTCGGGCTCGAAGGCCTCCTCGCGCGCGAGGTCAGCGCGGCCCCGGGCCTCGAGGAGCGCAAGGAGGAGCGGCTTCACGTCCTCGCGGCGCTCGCGGAGGGGCGGGAGATCGAGGGTGAGCTCCTTCATGCGGTGGTAGAGGTCCGCGCGGAACTTCCCCTCGGCGACGAGCGCGGGGATGTCGCGGTTCGTCGCGGTGAGGATGCGGACGTCGGCGGTGAACGTCCTGCCGCCGAGCGCCTCGAACGTCCGGCGGCTGAAGGCGCGGAGGAGGACGCGCTGGGCGTCCAGCTCGAGGTCGCCGATCTCGTCGAGGAGGAGGGTCCCCTTGTGGGCGAGCTCGAAGGCGCCCTTGCGGTCGGCGTCGGCGCCGGTGAAGGCCCCCTTCGCGTGGCCGAAGAGGGCGGAGTAGAGCTGGGTCTCGGGGAGGCCTCCGACCATGACCTCGCCGAAGGGGCCCCTGGCGCGGTCGGAGGCGTTGTGGATGCCTCGGGCGAAGAAGTTCTTCCCCGTGCCGCTCTCCCCGCGCAGGAGGACGGGGCGTTGGCACATCGCGATGAGGCGGCCCTGGGCGACGGTCAGGGCAAAGCCGGGACTGCTGGTCTTGAAGTCGTCGAGGGAGATGTCGCCTGCCTCGTAGAGGTTCGTATCGGGGCAGTTCGGTCGATTCGCGTCCATGGGGACTCCTCCTATCCTCTCGGGAGGGGAGAATTGTCCCTCCCTTATGATCTGGGGAATCCATTCGCCGGAATGGGGAGGAATCCGGAATCCACCCTCAGATTTCGCCATCGGTTGCGGAATTCGCCGCTGGGCGGGTAGATTCGCCTGCATGAGCTCGCTCGACTCGAACCTGGGCGGCGCGGACGCGCAGTTTCCGCTGACGCGGCTGACGCTCCTGATGCGGATGCAGGGGACGGACGCGGGCGCGCGGAGCGAGGCGGAGCAGGTCTTCTGGGAGGCGTACTGGAAGCCGCTCTACGCCTACGCGCGTCGGTCGCGGCCGAGCGAGGACGCGAAGGACCTGGTGCAGGGGTTCTGCGCGTGGGTGATCGAAACCGACCTGCTGGCGCGGTTCGACCGGAAGCGCGGGCGGCTGA
>ORJL010552610.1_pt1 | contig 29636 bp, 31 predicted proteins | sample 1779941 | NCBI WGS metagenome assembly ORJL01 (sample SAMEA104232317, study PRJEB22302) | groundwater metagenome | biome: forest; feature: aquifer; material: groundwater | place: USA | collected 2011-08-07 | depth 5.8 m
ATAATTAACAACCACCAAATCAGGCTCAAGCGTTATTCCTATTTTTTTCATCCAAACATAATAAATTATTGGCGACTGGCTTCTAACCCCCGCATTAATTATTTCTATCGTCTTGTTAATTTTAACGCCAATTTCTGAATTGAATTTTTTTTCAAGTAACTTAGAGAAAGTTTCTTCTAACTCAACACCAACACCTTCTGTAAAAGAGTCGCCAAGCATAAGTATTCTGTAAGTATTTGGCGGTTTTGGAATAATAACCTCACCATTTCTTAACCCTAAAGAATTAATGTAATAATGCGTCCTATATTCAGGATGCTGCGCTATTGCAAAACGATTAGTTGCAAAAACATGATGAAACACAGGGTCAGAAACGAGCAAAACATTAACATGAAAATCAGCCACCCTAAAAACTATTTCTGCAAAAATAAATACTGCAAGTATGCTTGCTAGCAAAAGAAATATTTCTCTTTTTTTTGCAACAAAATATTGCGCAATCAGGTTAGAACATTTTTTTGAGAGAAAAAAAAGCCCTAATGTAAACAGCACAATTCTTAAAAAATAAATCTCTGCAATCACTGGCGAATTATTAATCTCTCCTTCAACACTCACAATTCTGCCAACTATTTGAATTGAAAGCAATGACGATAATATTATTAAAAAAATGCCCACTGCAAAAAATCCTGTGAAAAAAGCGGGCAATTTCATTCAAAAACCACCAATTAGTTTATTTGCCATTATTTGCTCCGGTAAATTCTGAGCTTGTCCCATAATATGCTTTGATATGCCTCACACGGCGTCCAGCAATTAGGGCAGTTATTTTCTTTTATTTGTTTTCTTGTTTCATCTGATACTTGCGAATTGTAAATTTTGGAAATATCATGGTTAGTTTCTCTTAAATTGCCTATCTGTTTTCCCCACATAAGACACGGCGTGACTTTTCCAAAAGCGTTAATAGACATCGTAGTTATTAACGACATGCAAGGCACAACTTTTTCTGATGGCTTAGCAAGATAATTTGCAACTTTTTTAAGATAATTTTTTTCTATTATATCTTGAGGGCTCCAAAACCTAAATTTTTTCATGAATAAAGACACTATTCTTTCTATTTCACCAATATTTACAGGCACTATTCCTAAAGGACCTTGCCCTGAAACGTTTTGATATAAGTAGGCCTCATGTGCAAAAGTTAATGTCACGCGATGTTTTTCTTTTAAAAGAGTTTCAAGAAATGAATAAATCTTATCAACATTTTTGTTTGACACTGTTGTTTCTATTCCTGCTGTAAAATTTTTGTCTTGCATAGTTAATTTTTTTAATTTTGAATATGTTTCCCATGTTTTTTCAAAACTTCCTTTTATTCCGCGCACATAATCATGAACTTCACAAGGCCCATCTATACTTGAGGTTATTATTATTCTCGGATGATTTTTTATTTTCATTATTTGCTCTGCAGTTTCCAAAATTCTTGATTGGTACAAACCATTAGTTGGAATTCCTATTAATGCAAGATTAGGAATTTTTTTAATTGCAAGCAGGATAATATCAGAAAAATCTTTTCTTGAAAAAGGCTCTCCGCCAGTTAAACTTAACCAGCAAACAGTATCAGGGAGATTATCAAATATTTTGCCGATTTCATCAATTGTTAGCTCTTCTTTACTTATTGGATTTTGCCAGATATTACAAGTTATGCATTTACTATTGCAAAATGAAGTCACTGTGAAATTTATCTTGTATGGTTTCTTTTTAACTCTTGCACGAAGAACGTTATAGACTAATTTAATGCTCTGAATCATTCTTTATGAAGAATTCGCAAGTATTTATAAATAATAGCATATAACTTAATAAATAATAACTACTGCAATTAATCAACAAACTCTCTGAACCATAATTCTAACATCAACAAGCTCCACAATTTTCTCGAATTTTCTTTTTTTGATGACTGATTGCTTTCAAAAAGAGAAATTATTTTCTGGTGATCAAAAAGTCTTCTTGATTTGAATGAATTGCTGTCTAATACATCATAACAATAGTTTTTGAACTCGTTTTTTAGCCAAAAATTTATTGGTGCACTAAATCCTTGTTTTTTTCTGCATAAAATATCCGCAGGAAGCACATTTTTTAATGCCTTAACTAAAATATATTTTAATCTATTCCCTCTCAATTTCATGCTAAATGGTATTTTGGCGCTCAATTCCAATAAACTAGTGTCAAGAAATGGGCTTCTTGCTTCAAGCGAATTGCCCATGGTAGCTAAATCCATTTTTACAAGCAAATCATCAGGGAGATTTTGTTTTATATCAACATAACAAATTTTATTCATTTCATCCCAATTATGATGTGCAAGTTTGCTTCTAATTACTTCTGTTGAGTCAAAATTGCCTTTTTTGAAAAATTCACCCTTATTTTTTGAATCAAATATTCCAACTATCGTACAATATCGCCCAGGCAAATCTTGGAAAGATGATTGAAATATTTTATTTATTGTTCTTACCCCTTTAAATTCAGGCAATTTTGATATAAAAGACCCAGCAGGCTTTCTTAAAAAATAAGGAATTTTATCTAGCAAATACGATGCCCTTATTATTTTGTAATAAGGATACCCTGCAAAATTTTCATCACCGCCATCACCGTTTAGCACTACTGTGACTTTCTTTCTTGCACTTTTTGCAAGACAATAAGTTGGAATTGCCGAAGAATCAGCAAATGGCTCATCGTATAATTTGGAAATTTCACCCAGTATTTTTACTTCAGGCTCTACAATTATCTCAGTGTGCTCTGTTGAAAATTTGTCTGCAATTATTCTTGCAAATTTTGTCTCATCATATTTCTGCTCGTTAAATCCGACTGAAAAAGTTTTTATTTTATTTTGTGAATTTTTTGCCATCGCCCACGCAACAGCGCTAGAATCAATTCCCCCTGATAAAAAAAGCCCGATTGGCACATCTGCATTTAGACGAATTTTAACGCTTTCCTCGAGCAACTCAAGTATTTTTGACTTGTAAAAATGTTCGGAATATTTTGCTTCTTGAAAAACCAAATCCCAATACTGTTTTATTTCTTTTTGCCCCGAACTCTTAACAACACAATAATTACCTGGCTGAAGTTTTTTTATTTGCTTAAATATAGTTAAAGGTGCAGGTACGTATCCAAAAGTTAAATAGTGTGAAATTGCAGAATAATCAATATCAGCTTTCATATCAGGGTGCACAAGTATTGATTTAATTTCAGAAGCAAACACGATTTTTTTTTGATCACAATAATAAACAATAGGCTTTTTTCCAACCTTATCTCTTGCTAAAAAAATTTGCTTTTTATCTGAATCCCACAATGCGAATGCAAACATGCCCCTAAATAAGTTTACACACCCTGCCCCGTATTCCTTATACGCATAAATTATTACTTCAGTGTCTGTGTTTGTTACAAATCTGTGCCCTTTTTTTTCAAGATTATTACGCAGCTCTTTAAAATTATATATTTCACCATTAAAAACAACCCATATTTTTCCTTGCTCATCAGACATTGGCTGCCTGCCATTTTTACTTTTATCAATTATTGCAAGCCTTCTGCTTGCTAAACCAATAGAACCATCTATAAAGACTCCAAAATCATCAGGCCCCCTGTGCGCAATTGCATCAGCCATACTTTTTAAAACAGCTTTATTTGGTGTATTTGCATTATTGAAGTATAAAACACCTGCTATTGCACACATAAATTGCCTCCATAAAATTCGTTTTAATCACGTTTCAGGCAAGAGTTTATTCTTTATTGATCTGCCAACAGTCCAAAGTATTGGCGGAAACAAACTCTTAATAATTTCACGTTTAGACAATTTTTTAACTTCCCCTGGTCTTGTTTGAAACAATGTTGAATGTAGTGTTGATGATTCATTAGATGGCCTGCCGTTTGTGTAATAGTAAAGCGCTATTGATTTTCTTGTTTCTCCTTGAGGACAATTTAAAGGCTCTGGATGCCCATGAAATGAGAAATCAGTAGTGTTAAATATTACGCACCGATTAAATATAGGAAGAACTTTTTTCTCACACTTTTTCATGTTTTTATCCCACAACTCAAAATGTCCACTGTATTCTTCTTTCCAATTTTTATTAAAATAAATTATGACGTTTATTCGCCGGTCTAATTTTAATTTTGGCTGATAATTAAAGTCCGCATGTATTTTAAGAAATCCTGTGCGCTCAATTTGGTGCAATCCGCCTCCAAAAAAATGCGGATCGGGGATTAATCCAGAAATTCCAGTTACTTTTTCTAAAAACTTTATAAATGCAGATGAATTAAGCTCATTTAAAAATTGTTTTAAAAAAGGGCTTAATTCAGATTCATTTTTGGATTCTAGTTTTTTATCTTGATGCCCATCATATGTTATCCATTGTATATCCTTTGGACCTGGAAATTCCTTAAGTACTGCTTCTGCAATGTTTTCATCAAGAAAATTGTCTATAACACAATGTGGAAAAGGAAAAGCAGACAAATAATCTTTTTTGTATTCATCTGCGATGCTATTTAGTTTTTGATACTGAAAAAAAAATGGAATTAGTGTTTTGTCAACTGGTTCTTTCATTTGCTTGAAAAACACCGCCCGATTTATATACTTTTTGCATCATTACATCTGCAACAGGCAATGGCGCATAAAAACATAAAAAGACTTTTTATTTCACTATTTTTAACTGATTTTACCTGAAACTATTTATTGGTTGAATTATCATTATTTTTTGCTACTCAACTTAATCTGTTCTTTTAGTATTTGTCCCATCGCCGAAATTTCTTCTGAATGCATGCACTTGAGGCTAACCACATATATTAACCCTGCAAATGCAATAACTGCAATAAACCCAATAAGCGTATCTGCCTTATTTTTTAATAATAAAACTGCAACACTCATAATTATTGAAGAAAAAACTATTTTCGCAATTGTTTTTTTAATTTTGCAGTTATCAAATCCACCTATTTTTCTTTGGATATAAATAAATGCAATAATTAAGACACACCAATAAGATATGCTAACCCCTAACGGAATTCCGTTATATGATATAAATTGCACAAATAATTTAATAAGCAAAATATTTAAAACAAAAAATAATGCGAAAAGATACATTTGTGCCTTCATGCTTTTTTTTGCATAAAATACATGTAAAAGCAAAGTAAATATTCCTGCAGGCACTATGCCTATGCTAAATAAACGCAATGTTTTGCCAACTGCACATGTAGAAACTGCAGTAAAAGCGCCTCTTTGAAAAAGTACTCTAATTATTTCAGTATGCAAAATAAGAAACACACAAGTCAAAGGAATTAAAATAACAAGTAATATTCTTAATGATTTTGTCGCAAGCTGCCTTAACTCCTCTTTTTGTTCATTTGCTGCTTGTTTTGCTAGATGAGGAAATATTGCAACTGCAACTGATTCTGAGAAAAAAATTACTGGTGCGTTACTCACAATCACGGTGTAGTTTATTATTGATATCGCACCTTGTCCAAGGCCTGATGCGACCATATTTATAAAAATTTTATTCGCGTAATAAATACTGCTTGCAATAATTAATGGCCATGCTAAAATCAAAATTTTCCTCAAAAATTTATCTTTATAATCAAATAAAAATTTAAATGCATATTTTTGTTTACGCACAGACACATACGCAAATAAAAATGAAAACATTATGCCTGCAACAGTCCCCATTGCAAGACTAATGACGCCTAAATTTTTTTGAAAAAACAAAACTGCAATTATTACCCCCACTCCAAGAATTATACGCGGCGCTTTTGGTGCAAAAAACTTATGTTCATAATATAAAATTCCCGATGTGAGACTGCTCAACCCAAAGAAAAGTACTGCGACAGACAATATTCTAACAAGTTTGCTTGTTAAAACTATCTGAGAATCAGAAAACCCTGGCGCAATTATTTTTGAAAGCAATGGTGCAAAAACTAAAATTAGCACGATACATCCCAAAAGAAAAATGCTTGCCAAACTAAATAATTTACAAATGTACCTTTTGCCTTCAACTTCACCTTTTTTATTTATGTACTCTGGATATATAACAACAAACGCAGTGAGCAAAATCGTGTTAGATATGCCAAAAATAAAATCATGAATAACTGCTGATGCAATAAACGCATCAAGCTCTTTACTCACCCCGAAAAATTTTGCTATGGCCACTTGAACAAAAAAACCAACAACATAACCTAAAAAAGTTAATCCGAAAATCAAAATTGCAGATGATGCGACTGCGCTTCTGAGCGCTTTGCCTTCTTTTAACATGACTAGTCTACCCCCTGAAGTGCTATTGTTTGACATTTATTTCTCAAGAACACAAGAGATTTAAATACTTGCCTTATCCTGACAATAACACGCGATTTAATAATAAAATAGAAGTGTGAAATGACAAAAATAAAAAAAACAATCTTGCTTGTGCTAATAATATTCACATTTTACTATTTTTTAACAATATCAATCCCTCCATTTTGGGAAGACCATTCGTTTAACCAAAGATTTATACAAACGCCAATAACAACACAAATAAACCATATTTTCAAAATAGGAAACGAAAATATCTTTGATTTAGAAAGGCCGTTTCTTGGATTGTATTTTCATCTAACGTTTGCGTTGTTTAAATATAATTTTTTTTGGCATCAGCTTACCAAAATAATTTTTACTGCATTCTCAAGTTTGCTTTTGTTCTCATTGCTTTGCACACATCTTAAAAGCAAAAACCTTGCATTTGCAATAACTCTATTTTCATACCTTTCTTATCCTGTGTTTTCAAACTTTCTTCAATATGATAATCCATTTGTGTTTGCACAATTTTTTAAGGTTGCCGCGATTTATTTTTTATTAAAAGACATAACAAAAGAAAAAACAAACCCCCTCAATCAAGTATTAGTTCTTTTGTTCGCAGTCTTGGCATTTCGAAGCTACAACCAAGCGTGGTCTATTGTCGGCGTAATTATTCTTTTCACACTATTTTACAAATTGCGATACCTAAAACGATACGCATTTTTATTTGTAGCACTAATCACATACAACTTTCCTTTAAACATAACCAGCATAATCTTAGGAAAAACAACATACAGCAATGTTTCTCCAACAATTGCGACATTTTTTAAATTCTTTTACACTACCCCAAAACCACTCTATGTTCCTTTTTTTATGCCTGAAAGCCTTTACTATGTTTCTCTGCTTGATGTACTTTCTTTTTTTGGCATTGCGCTAATTATTTTGCTCACAATATTTTTTGTGATTAAAATTTATAATGATAGAATTAACCCTGTTGCAGTATTCACAAGTAAAGCCGAAAATAGATACGGAAGAACAAACATGTTATTTACACTCTGCATCACATGGATAATTTGCGAAGTTCCTCTTTGGTATTTTGCTCCAGACCCGACAGTTAGATACTTAAGCGGAATTATGCCCCCTTTGTTTATATTGCTGTTTATTTCAATAAATAATATTAATACTTCTTTAAATCAAAAATTAAAAAAATATTTTTTAGCAATAACCAGCGCGTTATTAATCGGATTTTTGCTTACAAATATAGGATATGCATATCTATTCAGAATTACTTGGGGCTCAGCGTTCATAGGATATTCAAAAGCAAATGACTTCATTGAAGAAACAAGGGGCAAAAATACTTACGTACTTTATTATTTTACGAGCCCTGCTAGAAACCTATTCCCGCTTGACAAAAAAAGCAACAATTATGAATTCAAAACTGATGTGATTTATAACCAGTCTGATGATGAAGGCTTTTCAGAAAAGAACATAAATTTGCTTAAAAAAAAATACAAAGAAGTTTATGTAATCAAAAGCAAAAGCGCTTTTGGAAACAGCGAATATCCGCCAGTGCCAATTGAAAAATACAAAAACTTAAACCAAATAAAAGTTATACTGGGCAAAGAAGATGATGTAATTGATAAAATAACTGAATGGCTGACAAAAAAATTAAACATAAATTATTTGTTTTACACATTTACTGTTTACAAAGCAGTTTAAAAATATCATTTTTCACATAAGGCAATATTCCATATCAGCGCATTTTTTATTTGAACCTTTGAAAAATGAGGCCTAAGAAAAAGCTCAAAAGATTTCTTACTCCAATGATTAACATGGCCGGGTGTGTTGCCAAAATCTTTCAAATAATAAAATCGCGCAATATTTGCAAGCCTCCACCAAGGCTCGTTTGGAACTGACACGAGAACAAAACGTCTGCTAACCCGCTTTAATTCAAGCAAACCTTTAAGCGGGTTATCTAAATGCTCAAGAACTTCACTTGACAAAGCAAGATCGCAGCTTTCATCACGTCTTTTAATATCATAAGCAGATCCTTGTTCAAAATTAATACTTTTATGAAGATTTTGCGCTTTCTTTAATGTTTTTTCACCTAATTCAATTCCTGAAATTTCCAGTTCAGGAAATTTTTCTTTGATTAATGCTGTTGTGTAACCCTCGCCACAACCCACATCAAGCGCTGTTTTTGGATTTGCTTGTTTAACGAACTTTAAAAGTGCATCATTAAATATTTTCATGACAAAGCGTACAAGTGGATTCTTAGAATTATATTTATCATAATAATTGCCTTCAATTAAACTTTCAGTGCTTGTTTTATTTTCTGTCATCATTTTGAACCATTTCTGCTAAGAAACCAAATAAAACAATCTGCAAACCTGTAGAAAGAAAAATTAGCATCAAAAATAAAAGACCCATATGCCCTTTAATGCCGCCTGAAAGATGCAAATAAGTAAAATAAAAACCAATTAAAGAGCCTAATGAAAATAACAGACTTCCTATTACGCCAAAAAAAGATAAAGGTGCGAAATCTCTATACACTCGCATTATTGTAACAAATGCCCTTAGTGCATAATCAAAAGGGTTTTTAAACAACCGGCTCTGCCTTGTTTTTCTTCCAGAAATATAAATTTCGCCTATCTTAAAACCCTCTTTTCTTGCACGAATTAATTGCTCGTGAGTGTAAGTAAATTTACTTTTCATTGGGAGTTTTGCAACTTCTTTGGTAAAAGCCCTAAAACCTGAAGTGGTATCAGTTATTTTTTTCCTGAGAAGATGAGAAAAAAGAATTGCAAAAGCTTTATTCCCCAACGCGTTCATAATTGGGCCTTGATACTTGCCCCAATTAAATCTACTCCCTAAAACTAAATCATAACCAGACATTAATTTATCAACTAAAAGTGGAATATATTTTGCAGGGTACTGCCCATCCGCATCTGTGTGAACAATTACATCTGGATTGCGTGACAAACAACACTTCATTTCGTATAAAAAAGTTTTGGCAAGGCCTAAATTTACATTTTTTGAAAAAACAATTGCGCCTTCCATTTGAGCAATTTCTTTAGTTCTATCCTTGCTGCCATCATTTACAACTAATATTTCAAAATCATAATTTGTTTTGCTAAGCACAGATTTGATTTCTTTAATAACAAAACCTATAGTTTTTTCTTCATTATATGCTGGAATAGTAACAACAAGTTTCATAACGCAAAGATTGAATAATACTATTTATAAACCTTTTACAATGCTGCACTGAGATCATAATTAATTCCATTTGATTTCGCTAATAATATTTATAAATACCCTACACAAATGTTTCAAGATACCTTATGAAAAAACTTTTGCTGCTAAATCCGCCAGGCTCAAAGATTTATATCAGGGATTATTATTGCAGCAAAGTTTCAAAGACTAATTATATTTACCATCCTGTTGATTTGCTGATTCTTAGCGGGCGCTTGTATGGGAGATATACACTTGAAGTAATTGATGGGATTGCTGAAAAAATTTCTTTTGATGATTGCTTTAAAAAAATTATTGACTTGTTCCCAGACATAATAATTTTTCAATCCGGCGCAGTTTCTTGCGAAGAAGACTTTGCTTTTTTGTCACGAATAAAAAAAGAACTAAAAAATGCATTATTTATCGGTTCAGGGGATATTTTTAATGAAAATGGCGCGCAATTAATGAGTGAACAAGTTTGGCTTGATGCAATTCTGCTTGACTTCACAACAGATGATGTTTTAAAATATCTCAATGGCAAGACCCCAAACAACATGATTTATAGAAATAAAAACGAAATCTGCCAATCAAAAATAGTGCGTGAAAAATGGACTGGCTTTGACCTCCCATTGCCTCGCCATGAATTATTTCAAAAAGGCAATTACCGCTATCCTTTTGTTCGAAAATATCCTTTTGCAACTGTTTTAACAGATTATGGCTGCGCTTGGCGCTGCAATTTTTGTATTATGAGCCAAATAGGCTTTAAAACAAGAACTGCAGACTCAGTTATTGAAGAACTCACACACTTAAAACAAATGGGCATTAAAGAAATTTATTTTGATGACCAAACTTTTGGCGCGAATAAAAAGCGCACTGAAGAAATTCTTAATCGAATGATATCTGGACAATTTAATTTTGGGTGGGTTTGCTTTTCAAGAGCTGACGTGATTAATTCTGCCAATATAGAACTTTGGAAAAAAGCAGGATGCCACACAATAATGTTTGGAGTTGAATCTGGTGTTCAAGAAATACTAAATGCACAAAAAAAAGATTTGACCAAAGAACAAATCAAATCTGCTTTTTTGTTCTGCAAAAAAAATAAAATCCGCACGCTCGGCACATTCATTTTAGGGCTTCCAAATGACACGTACAATACCTGCCTTGAAACAATTAAGTTCGCAAAAGAATTAGATTGCGATTATGCAGCATTCAATACTTTAGTTCCAAGAATGGGCACCAATGTTCGCAAAGAAACTATTAACCAAGGTTTTATTGACGAAAATATTCACGAGATGGATCAAAGCGGAACTTTTGTTGTCATGGGAAATAATTCTTTGACTGCAGAACAAATTTCAGAGCTTCACAAAAAAGCAATAAAAGAATTTTATTTTAGACCACAATACATACTTAGCAGAATTTTAGACATCAAAACTCTTGACGACTTAAAAAGTCACATCACTGACGCAGTTTCATTGCTCAAGAATTTTTTAACAACATCGTAAACATAATCAACACTTATTGTTTTTAAGCACTGATTGTCTTTACAAGAGGTTTTTCTATGATTAAATGCGCACAGACAAGGGCTGCATGCAAAATTAGAATAAATTATTCTTTTGTTATGGCTTAGTGGAGCGTACAATTTAGGTGTTTCAGGCCCGAAAAATACAACAATTTTTATGGGTGTTAGTGCTGCAAAATGTGCAGGCCCGCTGTCATTTGTTATTAACATGCAAGACACATTAAATAAGTCAATTATTTCACTCAATTTTGTTTTACCCACTAAGTCTATGCACCTTGGATTATTTACTGTTTGGCAGATTTCTGCTGCTTGTTTTCTTGCAGGCTTAACGCCCATTATCACAACATAATTATTCTTGTCTGATAATAATTTTTTTGTTAGTTGCGAATATTTTTCAAGTGGCCACGCACGTATTGGCAAAAATTTTCCGGCATCTGGATTTAACACAATTATTTTTTTTGAGATATTTATTGAAGGACTTATTTCTTGCAATTTTTTCATTATTTTTTCTTTTCTTTCTTGCCCGAAGTCTATGTGCGGAAGTTCATATGGCGGTTCTTTTCCTAAATATTTTTTTAAGAGCGGTTGCGCATTATTTTTTGTTTTTAGCGCGTAAACAAGCGCCAAGAAATTTATTGATATGTGCAAATGACAATTATATGCAACTTTGTGAGTTTGAAATGTTCCTTTGTAAAGGCCTTCCCATTCAAATTTATAAAACCCGCTTCTTTGAGGCGCACCGCTAAGATAGCTCAATATGTTAGTAAATCTAGAAAATAATTCAAGATCGATTGTGATGTCAAATTTTTCCTCTCTAAATCTGCCGAGCAATTTTAATGTGTCAAGTATTAGCCCAAAAAAAGTTTTGCGACGCACAACCAGAATATTTTTTTGAGGTATTGTACCCAACAAGCTTATGCTTGCTTTATTTTCTTCAAAAATTAAGAAATAAAGCTCTGCTTGAGGAAATAACTCTTTTGCTTTTTTCATTGCACTGTACGCAAGAATAGTGCTGCCCATCTCAGATAATTCTATGAAGAGTATTTTCTTAGGATTTTTTGATGGTTTTTTATTTAAACAAAGCGCGCGTCTTATTCTGTTAATAATTGATAGAATAAAACAAATTGGCACACCTGCTAAAAAATCTATTCTTCTTGCCAAATTTATGTTCATTTAGCAAGTACCTTTGCAATCATTTTTAAACTTTATGTGCAAATCAAACAGAATATTTTTAAATTAAATGAAAGCTCAGTTGGCAAAGAATTAACTTTTGCTGCAAACCTTACTGGAATTAAATAATTTTTTATTACAAAATAGAAAAAATCAAAATAACACATAAATCTTCGCCAGCTTTATAAATAATAATTCTAATATGCACTCAATGCCAAAATTAACAATAATAATAGTCAACCACAATTCTGCAGAAATTTTAGAATGCATAAAATCAGTTTATTTAACTGTTAAAGTGCAATTTGAAGTGTTTGTTGTTGACAATAAATCCTCAGATGATTCTGTGCAGAGAATAAAACAAGAGTTTCCTGATGTTAATATCATTGAAAACTCTGAAAATAAAGGATATGGTGCTGCATGCAATCAAGCAATTAAAATTGCAGCAGGAAAACACATTTTAATACTAAACCCAGATATAATTTTACAAGAAAATACTGTTGAAGAATTACTAAAATATCTTGAGCAAAATAAAGAAGCAAAAATAGTTTCCTGCAAATTAAAAAATCCAGATGGGACATTGCAAGATTCATACAGAAAATTCCCAACAATATGGGGGTTGTTAAAACGACAGCTAAAAACAAGATTTAGAACAAAAAACATAATTGCACAGGAATTCAAAGAGCCTACAAAAGTAGATTGGGTATCTGGCGCGTTTATGCTTTTGCGCAACAAATACTATTTTGATGAAAGATACTTCTTATATTTTGAAGACGTTGATTTGTGCAAAACAGTTGGATACGTGTATTATTGCCCAAAAGTATTTGCAACACACTTAGCAAAAAGACAAAGCGCTAAAAATATTAAGTTAATTATTTGGCACATCAAAAGCGCAATGCAATATTTTGCAAAAACAATTCACAACTACATTTATAAACTTGAATAAAGAAATTCTTCAAAATGCCAACTTCACTCACAGTAACAACAGTAATAGTTAGTTTTCTAACAACATTGTTAATACTGCCCGGATGGATAAAAGTTGCAAGAAACAGAGGGCTTACTGGCAAAGATGTGCACAAAATTGATCAAAGAGAAGTTGCAGAACTAGGAGGAATTGTTGTTGTATTTGGAATATTAATTGGAATACTATCTTATATCGCAACACAAGTATTTGTTTACAACAACAAAGAACCCTCATTTTACATTCTTGCAGCAACCGCATCAATACTAATTGCAACAATAATAGGACTTGTTGATGACATTTTAGGATGGAAAATAGGCCTCAGGCAATACCAAAAAGCAATGCTCTCATCACTAATCGCACTGCCGATGATGGTTGTTAACGCAGGAGAATCACAAATGGCACTGCCATTTTTAGGAATTGTAAATATAGGCTTATTTTATCCGCTTCTAGTAATTCCAGGGGGAATAATTGGTGCATCAAACGCATTTAATATGCTTGCAGGATTTAACGGACTCGAAGCAGGCATGGGAATGATAATTATTGCAACAGAAGGATATTTAGCATGGGAGCTTGGCTCAAAAACCGCAACAATAATTGCTGCCTGCGCGCTCATGGCACTGCTGGCATTTTTTATATTCAACAAATATCCAGCACACGTTTTTCCAGGAGACACACTCACTTATCCAATTGGCGCCATAATTGCAATAATTGCAATACTTGGCAACATAGAAAAATTTGCGATATTTTTATTCCTGCCATATTTTATTGAAGGCATTCTAAAACTTCGAGGAAAAATGCAAAAAGAAAGCTTTGGAAAAATATTATATGACGGAACAATTACTAACAGATACAACAAATTCTACGGACTAACACACATCACAATTGCACTACTTGAAAAACTCTTTGGCAAAGCAAAAGAAGAACAAGTCACACTAACACTAATGTTTGTTCAAACAATTGTTGCTGCCGCAACAATTGCTAGCTTCCACTATATTTAGCCACAGCATTAAAAGAAGTTTTAATTTTTGACGTTAAACACAAGCAGAACACAATGTTTATAAGTAAGATAATCTTACTTAATCTCGAGGTGAATAATATGAGTGAAGTTGAACTTACAAAGCTGTCATCAAAAGGCCAAATAGTCATACCTCTTGATGTGCGTGAAGAGTTAGACTTAAAAGAAGGTGCCACTTTTGCAGTCATGGCAAAAAATGACACAATTCTTTTGAAAAAAATCGAAATGCCTTCAAAAAAAGAAGCATTTGAAAAACTCCATGCATGGGGAGTAAAATTCGCAAAAGCAAAAGGCATCAAAGAAGAAAATTTGCAAGCAGCAATCAACAAAAACAAAGGACGATAAATGAAAATTGTTGCGGACACAAACCTGTTAATTAGTAGCATCTTCTGGAATGGCTCGCCTTACAAAATTGTGCAACAAGCCCTTAACCAAGAAATAGAAATCTTCATCTCAAAATACATCCTAGATGAAGTAAGAAAAGTTTTAACAGACCCAAAAGAAAAATTTCGGCTTTCAAAAAAAGAAATCGAAGATGTTATTGAAGGTATTTTGCTTTACGCAAAAATAATTGAACCAAAAACAACAACAGATGTTGTAAAACGAGACAAAAAAGACAACCCCATAATTGCTTGCGCATTAGACGCACAAGCTAACTTTATAATAACAAGAGATAAAGACTTGTTAACAATTAAACAACACGCAGGAATTAAAATAATAACACCTGAAGAATTTATTAAATAAAGTTTTCTTTTGGTGATTAATTTTTGAGTGTTTGGTCCTGCGGACATAAAGCCTCACTGCGTTCAGAGTATATATTGTTAATGTGGCTTTGCCACGCGATATTTGAGGAATTTACACTTACTTTTCAATTCTGATGGGGGGGTTTATAAATGACGAAAAATATAAGTAATTATGAACTTCCAAACGCTTGCAAAAATAGAAAAACCGGACTTTTATCTCGACGTAGCATTCAAAAGAGCAAAAGAAACAGTAATACAAACAAAATCAACATTTAAAGGCAAAAAGCTCTCACGCGAACAAAAATCAAGATTTATAGAACTTGAAAAAATAAAAGCATTCTCAAAATCACTAACACACAACCTAAAACACATACTGATTTCTTTTCCAAGTATAGATGGGCTTGCAGACTTTTACAATGCATTAGTAAAGTGCACACTAGACTATGAAATGCTAAAAAAAGCACTGGGCGCTATAAATTGGGCGTCCCAGCAAATACCAAGAATAGAAGAACAGCAACTAACAAAAATAAGGCTTTGCAAAGAATTTAGTGCAATAAACGAATATAGCAGAATGGCATACGGCAGAATTGCATCCGTAATAAAACAAATCAAAAAAAACTTAGATGACTTAGAAACTGCAAGACAAATAATGCGAGAATACCCTTCAATTAAAACATCAATGCCAACAATTGTTATTGCAGGATTTCCAAACACAGGAAAAACAACATTGCTAAAAACACTAACAGGCTCTGCACCAAAAATAGCGCCATACCCATTCACAACACAGCAATTAATGATAGGCTACACTGAACTCGACGGCAAAAAAGTGCAAGTAATAGACACTCCGGGGCTTCTTGATAGGCCATTTGCAAGGAGAAACTCGATTGAAAAACAAGCAGTGCTTGCAATAAAATATCTCGCAACAAAAATAGTTTTTGTAATCGATCCAACAGAATCCTGCGGATACTCACTTGACGACCAACTAAACTTGCTTGATGAAATAAAAGAAGACTTTGATGTTGAAATAATAAATGTCATAAATAAAACCGATCTTGCCAGCAAAGAAATAATTGAGCAAACAAGAAAAAAAGTAAAAAATGCAGTTGAAATTTCTGCGCAAAAAAAACAAGATATTGAAAAACTTTTAAATTTAGTAAAGCAGGATTTAAATATAATTGAAGAAAAACAAGAAGAATGAACATAATTTCTGATTTACACCTGCACGGCAGATACGCGCAAGCATGCTCAAAAAATACAACAATAGAGCTGCTTTCAAAATATGCAAAAATAAAAGGAATAGACTTGCTTGGAACAGGAGACGCACAGCACCCAAAATGGAATCTAGAATTAAAAAAAGAATTAACAAATAATGGCGAAGGAATATTTATTTCCAAACAAGGAACTAATTTTGTTTTAACAACAGAAATATCCTTTGCATACTCTCAAGGAGGAAAAGGCAGGCGAATTCACCTTGTCGTGTGGCTGCCTGATTTTGAAATTCTTACACAATTTAGCGAGTTTTTGCTATCAAAAGGAAGAATTGATTATGACGGCAGGCCAATATTTGGAATGAGCTGCATAGAATTTGTAGACGAGTGCATGAAAATAAGCCGTGACATAGAAATAATACCTGCACACGCATGGACCCCTTGGTTTGGAGTATTTGGCTCAAAATCAGGATTTGATTGCCTAAAAGAATGTTTTGAAGAAAAAACAAAACACATCCACTCAATTGAAACCGGAATATCATCAGACCCTGCAATGAATTGGAGACTGCCTGAACTTGACAATTATGCAATTCTTAGCTTTTCAGATGCGCATTCATTTTGGCCATGGAGGCTTGGACGCGAAGCTACAATATTTGAAATGAACAAACTAAGTTATTTGGAGCTAATAAAAGCTGTGCGCGAAAATAAAGTAGTTGAAACAATAGAATTCTTCCCAGAAGAAGGAAAATACCATTATGACGGACACAAAGACTGCAAAGTAGTGCTAAGCCCACAAGATGCGATAAAACAAAAAAATTTGTGCAGCATTTGCGCAAAACCACTAACAATAGGAGTTGCACACAGAATAGAAGAATTAGCAAAGCGAGAACAAGGATTCAAACCAAAAAATGCAAAACCATTTAGAAACCTAATTCCTCTTGCAGAAGTAATTGCAGGAGCAATAAAACAAAACGTAACATCAAAAAAAGTAATGCCACTCTATGATAAATTAATTGAAAAGTTTGGATCAGAATTCAACATACTTTTGAATGTAAAAGACGATGAGATTACAAAATTTTGCGACAAAAAAATTGCAGAATACATAATCAAAAACAGGCATCAAAAAATAAAATTTCACCCAGGATATGATGGAGAATATGGGCATCCGATATTTGAAGAAAGTGAAAATGCAGAAATTACGCCTGTGAAAACAAAAAAAGAGCAAAAAGGATTAGGCGAATATTGATTTTGACAATTTAATTAATTATTGTATTCTACACTTTACAAATGCTTTTAAACTGCATTTTAGCAGATTAACAAAATGGCTAAACTTCAAAACGAAGAAGATTTAGGAACTTATCGTGCACAAGCAGGAAGAATAAAGTCACAGCTTCGCCTCACAGCAAACATAAAAGGATTGCACGCACGAAGTGCAGGAGTAGACTCTTATGTTGCAGATTTTAATTTTTATACCGCCGATCCTGTTTATATAGGTGATAAAGAAGGGTTTAGCGTAAAATTCCACTACACAGATAGTGTTATATCAGAAATATTTGCAAAAGCAAAAAAAGCAGAACAAGGAATCGAAACTTTACTCGAACATGGCCACAATGATTGGAGAGTTTCAAGAGAAGTCATAAGATGCATTCTTTTACTAGAAGACCAAACAAAACATTTATGTGATGCAAGACGCAAAGCAAGTGATAACAGAGAAACAAAAATTTACGGAAAAACACTGCGAGAAAGTCATGCAGAAATAGACAACCAAATGCCTTAACTTTACAATTCTCGAAAGCTTTAAAATCCCAAACAACGTAATTCTTTAAAAAAGGTGATTATTTGTCAAAGATACTCAATATAGTGGCAAGAGAAATTCTGGATTCAAGAGGCAATCCAACAGTTGAAGCAGAAATCACAACAAAATTCGGGGTTGCGCGAGCAAGTGTGCCATCGGGCGCTAGCACAGGAACACACGAAGCGTATGAACTACGAGACAATGACTCAAAAAGATATTTTGGGCTCGGAGTAAAACTAGCAGTTGCTAACATAAATAACAAAATAAACAAGGCACTAAAAGGATTAGATGTTACAAAACAAGAAATAATTGACAAAAAATTAATAGAGCTTGATGGCACAGCACAAAAACTCCATCTAGGCGCAAACGCAATACTCGCAGTAAGCATGGCCTCAGCAAGAGCAGCAGCATTATCAAAAGGAATACTTCTTGCAGAACATATCGCACAAATATCTGACACGAAAAAATTAAGGCTGCCAATTCCCGCATTTAACATAATAAACGGCGGAAAGCACGCAGGAAACCAGCTGGATATACAAGAATACATGATACTGCCAATAGGCGCTAAAAATTTTGCACAAGCACTAAGAATAGGCTCAGAAGTAGAGCATCAACTAAAAGAACTTCTCAAAAAAGATTTTGGAAAACAATCAACAAATGTCGGTGACGAAGGCGGATTCGCACCACAATTTAATTGTATAGAAGAGCCATTTGACTTCATAATGCAATCAATTGAAAAACTAGGATACCAAAAACAAGTAAAGCTGGGAATTGATGCAGCATCAAACACATTTTACAGAATGGGCAAATATTATTTAGAAGGACAAGAATTCGAGCCAAAAGAATTAATTGAAAAATATAAAGACTTAACAAACAGCTATCCATTAATTTCAATTGAAGACCCATTCTATGAAGATGACTTTGAAAATTTTGCAAAACTCACATCAAAAATTGGCAAAAAAACACAAATTGTGGGAGACGATTTGCTCGTCACAAACCCTGAGCGAATAAGAAAAGCAATAGTGCACAATTCATGCAATGCCTTGCTTTTAAAAATAAATCAAATAGGTACAATAACAGAAGCAATAGATGCAGGAAAAATTGCTCAAACACACAACTGGAAAGTAATGGTTAGCCACAGATCAGGAGAAACTGAGGATAGCTTCATTGCAGACTTTGCAGTAGGGCTTGGTGCGGGACAAATAAAAAGCGGAGCGCCATGCAGAGGAGAACGCCTTGAAAAATACAACCAGCTATTGCGGCTTGAAGAATATTTTGGAAAAAAAGCAAAATACGGCGGAGACTTCTAAAATGCAAACAATAATAGTTGGCGCTAGCAACTCAACAGAACTCGCAAAAAAAATAGCAAAAAATTTGAAATACACTTACTCTGAATTGTTTACAGAAAAATTCCCTGACGGCGAAACACACCTGCAATTTAGAACAGAAGTTAAAAACAAAAAAATAATTTTTGTGCAAACAATGCACCCAAATCCAAATAACTCGCTTATTGAAACAATACTCGCAATAAATACTGCAAAAAAATTAGGCGCAAAAGAAATAATACTTGTTGCACCATACCTCGCGTACCTGCGACAAGACAAAATGTTTCGCCCTGGCGAGTGCGTTAGCAACAAAATAATTGCGAACTTACTCTCGATTGCAAACAGAATAATAACAATAGACCCACACCTGCACAGAATAAATAAGTTGTCAGAAATTTTTACAACAAAAACAACAACACTTAGCGCAATGCACGCAGTATCACAATACATAATTCAAAATAAAATAAATACACTTATTGTTGGGCCAGATATTGAATCATCACAATGGGCATCAAAAGTTGCACAAGAAACAGGCTTGCCATTCACAATACTTCACAAAAAAAGATACAATGCAAGAACAATAAGAACAAAAGTTAATGCGAATGTGCGCGGCAAAGAAGTCATAATTGTTGATGACATAATTAGCACAGGCCACACAATGCTCGAACCAATAGCGCAATTAAAAAAATTAGGCGCTAAAAAAATAACTTGCATCGCAGTTCATGGAATATTTGCTGAAAACGCAATTGAGCTTCTAAAAAAAACAGGCGCACAAATTTTATCAACAAACACAATACAAACAAAAGCAAGCAAAATAGACATTTCAAGCACGATATGTGCTGCATTAAGGTGAATGTAGACTAATGAAACCTCTTCTCCTAATAATACTTGACGGATGGGGAATTAGCAATTCTGCGTATGGCAATGCAATAAAAAAAGCAAAAACTCCAAATATCACAAAACTATGGAACCAAAATTCACACTGTGAACTACATGCATCAGGAGAATATGTCGGGTTACTAAAAGGAAACATAGGCAATTCAGAAGTTGGACATTTGCACATAGGCGCAGGAAGACTTGTAAAACAAGACGTCAGAAGAATTTTTGATGCAATAAATGATGGCAGTTTTTTTGAAAATAAAGTTCTGCTTGATGCAATAAATAACACAAAAAAAGGGCATGCAATGCATCTGCTTGGCTTATTAAGCGATGCAAATGTGCACTCAAACATCCACCATCTTTTTGCGCTATTAAAAATGTGCCACGAACAAAAAGTGCCTCAAGTATACATACATGTATTTCTTGACGGCAGAGACACACAGCCAAAATCAGCACTAAAATATATACAAATGACTCAAAAAGAATTAAACAGGTATAATAAAAACTGGAAGATTGCAACAATTAGCGGAAGATATTATGCAATGGATCGAGACAATCGATGGCACAGAGAACACAAAGCATACGACGTGATGGTAAACTGCAAAGGACTGCATTATTCAAACGCACAAGAAGCGATTAACGCAGCATACAAACGAGGGGAAAGAGATGAATTTGTACAACCATCACTTGTTGGCGGATATTTGTGCCCAGTAAAGCCTGCAGACTCAGTAATTTTTTTTAATTTCAGGTCAGACAGAGCAAGGGAAATAACACGCGCATTTGTTCAAAATAAATTTCACGAGTTTAAAAGAAAAAAAATCACGCCACTCAACTTTGTGTGCATGACACAATACGACCCAGACATAAAAGCACCAGTTGCATTTCCACCAATTCAGTTAAATAACACTATTGGAGAAGTTGTTTCAAAACACAAAATAAAACAATTTAGGCTTGCAGAAACAGAAAAATGGGCACATGTCACTTATTTTTTTAATGGCCTCACAGGCAAAATTTTTGGCGGTGAAGATCGAATGCTAATACCTAGCCCAAAAGTCACAACATATGATAAACAGCCAGCAATGAGCGGCCATAAAATAACACAAGAAGCAATAAAAAGAATAAATTCAAAAAAGTATGGATTAGTTGTTGTTAATTATGCAAATGCAGACATGATAGGACACACAGGCAATTTTGAAGCGACAGTCAAATCAATAAGTACTCTTGATGAATGTATTGGAAAAATAGTTCAATGTGCACAAAAAAATTCAAATAATGTGGTAATCACAGCAGACCACGGCAATGCAGAAAAAATGCTATACCCCAATGGAGGCATGTGCACAGCACACACAACAAGCAAAGTTCCATGCATAATAATCTCAGATAACGCAAAAATTAAAAAGGGCAATCACGCACTATACAATATCGCGCCAACAGCGCTTGATTTGCTGGGCATTAAAAAACCAAAAGAAATGACTGCAAAAAGCCTGCTGCAAAAGAGGTAAACAAATGACGAGCAAAAATTCAACAAGTTATGACGATTGGGCACTAATTATGACTGCAGTAATTTCGTGTGTTGCAATTTTAGGATTGGTATTCTTATTAAAAAGTGGGCTTACTGGCAATTTTTTCAAATCAGATGATGCAAAATCTTTGCAAATAGAACAACCCACATTTAAAGGAAGCCCCACATTTTACTGCAAAGACAGTAACGCATTTGCGCTTTGGACAAGAAATGCAGTTGATGCAGTATTAAGACTGGATTATTCATGCACGATAAGTGATGTAAATAATGATGTGACTTGTTGCTATGCGCCAAAAGAATAATTTATTTTTTATTTATCATACACTTTCTTAACAGCCAAATTATGCGCTTGAATGTAATTTTCAATAAAGAACTTCCAGTCAGCAGTTGATGCAACCTTTTGCGCCATAATTTTATTCTCAGTTAACTCCTGAGCGTCTAATTTGGAGTAATAATGCAAAATTTCAGCAAGAGATTCAACAATTTGTTCATGATTTTTTCCAAAACGCTCAAGCACAAAAATGCCAGGATACTTCCCCTTATTGCAGCCAGTCTTGCACAAATAACGCCCAAATCCTGCACAATCTGTTGTCACAGATGAAACACCAAGAGCACCGCCCTCCAAAGGAGTATAACCCCAAGGCTCATAATATGAAGGAAAAACACCCAAGTCTGCACCCATCATGCTTTCGTAATAACTTGTGTCAAGCAAACCATCCGCACCTGTTAAATAAATTGGGTAAAAAATAACCTTAACTTTATCCTCTTTTTTGTTAAATAATCCTGCAGACTTAAATCCATTAATTATTTCATCAGAATCCTCATTGTATAAATCATGCGTTGACAATGAGGGCAAACCCATTCTTGCAAGACGCAAAATTTTAGGAGTAACTTCTTGCAAAAAATCATCAGTAAACAAAGAATCTTTTTTTAGCTCTTTTTTTGACATCATCAAATACAAAATATTATTTTTAATCTCCTGCGCACTGTCATCAAAAGAATCCTTCAAATCAGTAAAATACGTTTTGCTCTCAAGCAAGTCTGGCTTAATTGCCTTAACATTTCCTGGAATCCAAAAGAAAACAACAATAGTTTTTTCTGACTTCTCACTTTTTAAGCGTTCATTAAGCTTGCCTAGCGCCTCGATAAAAACATCAACGCCTTTGTCTCTGAACTCATACCTGCCTGCAAGAAAATAAACCAAAGTGTTGTTTATATCAAACGAATAATACGGAAAAAAATAATAAAATAAAAACTGGCGAATTCTGTGCTTGAACAAATGATGCTTAATGCTTGCTTCCTCAAAAGTTGGAAATTTTGCCAAATCAAGGCCATTGGTGAGTAAAACATCAGGCTTTCTGCCCAAAAGCTTTTCAGACTCGATACCTGTAATTTCACTAACAGTTGTAAAAACATCAACGACTTTTGCAGCAGCAGTTTCAATTTGGTGCTTTGCAAGAGCGCCAGCACCATACTTTTGTGACTCTTCACCAACATTAATATTTTCAAGAAGCGCATACAAATCTTTTTGTGTGCTTGCAATTGTTCTTCCAAGAGTTGTTGCGTGAGTTGTAAAAACTGTGCCAATTTTCACATTCTTGCTTTTTAAATAAAGTAATCCTGAAGCAGCAAGCCATTCATGAAACTGCGCCACAATTTTTTTCCCATCAAAAGCAGCAGTCATTGACTCCAAAAATCTGCCAACTGCCCAGCCCCAAACAACCGGCTCATCAAAATCAAAATATTGCGTATTCAAAGAATCAATCTTAAAAGAATCCCACAATGCACGCTTGATGTCGTTTTTTTTATTTGCAAAATTAGTAAAATCAATTAAAACAACATTAGGATTACCCTTGGTCAACCACGTACCAAAATGGCACTCAATACCTTCGCTTTTTAACTGTTCACAGGCAGATTTGCAACACTCAGGAGCAAGTTTTTCCTCAAAAATGCCAAACGCCTTTTTTAAAAAATACGGCCCAACAAGATAATAGCTATCATAATGCGCCATTGTTTGCAACGCCTTTGACTGCACAACAGTAAAAATACCCCCAACCTTATTGCAAACTTCCCATGACACTTCAAAAAACATGTCTGCTTTTGAGTCCATTATCTAAAGAACCTCACTTGAGTTCTGCCTAAATTCTCGCACAAACGCTTTGCATTATAAAAACAATCATACCTGTTATTTGAAGCACAAACTTGAGCGCACAAATCCCTTGCAGCATCAATACACTTATTTTTTGAAGCAAAAGAATCCTCAAAACCATCAGGAATCGTGCAGCGTTCAACAGAAAATTCAGCCAAGCCAGAAATGTTATTTTGAGAAAAAACAAGCAAAAGTGAAACAGATGCCAAAACAATAATTACTCCAACTACACCAAATGAATTAAAGCTCACAAGTTCACCTCTTTGAATAATACACAGATTAAACCATATATAAATATTTCTAGCTGCAAATCGTCTAAAACGCCTAAAAAAATAAAATAGAAAAACTAGAGTGGCTCTGCCACATAAACTCTCGCACTGCAATGTAGTGCGTTAATTATATAACGTTGACTAACGTTCAAACTGGTTCACGAGAATAGATTACTTTTTGAGCAAATCATCAACATGCATTAATTCAGGAGTGTTATACTGTCTCCACTTACAGCCTTCGTCTAGATATCCAAAAATTTTTGAACGTTCATAACCTGCGTTGTGGAAAAAACTTGCAGTTTCAATCATTGCACTTCCCGACACCATATCCTGATCAAATATTAAAAGTGTTCTGTTAGTGTACATCCTACCTTCTAAAAAAGCGTCTTTAATAAGTCTTTTATGCGATGCTTTTGGCCTATAAAATAACAAATTATTTCCTGAAATATGAAACGCTAAATGGTGAGCATCAGAAAGACCACCGTATAGCACTATTGCAATATCAACTGGGGAAGAATTTGCTGAAAAAAAGTCATCGAGCAAATTCATTCTTTTTCTATAAAAATCAGGATTACGCAAAATATTTGAATTCATTAAATCCTTTAATTTATCTACCTCACTTAATCTTCTAGCATCACGTCTCCAATCTATCATACTTGAGTATAATCATTTTAATTTATAAATGTTAGATTTAATGCGGGGTGGTTGAATTATTTATTTTTAACTTCAGATAACAAAAAGCCTGCAATTCCTATTGTAATTGCGCTGTCTGCGATATTAAATGCAGGCCAAAAACCAAAATCAATAAAGTCAACAACACTGCTAAATAAAATTCTATCAAGTGTGTTGCCAAAAGCACCTGCAATAATTAATGAAATTGAGTAAAGAAGCAAATCAGATTTTTCTTTTTTTGAATAATTAAACAAAAAAACAATTATTGCAATAGCAAAACCAACAAAAAACCAGCGTAAATTAAAATTGTTAAACAAGCCAAAAGCAACACCTGCATTTTTTACAAAAGACAATTTTAGAAAAGGAAAAATTACTACAGAATTTGAAACATAAGACTTAATAAAAAATTTGGAAAGTTGATCTGCAATTAAGACAAAAAAAATAAGCAAAAAATGCTTTACATTTAGCGCCATCGATTAATCTCTTCCTTTTTGCCCTCAAGCCTGTCAAGGCGCTGATTTATCACTTCTAAAACAGCTTTAATTGTATCAAGCTTTGCTGAAATAACTCGAAGTTCAGCATCAAAATTTGACTGCTGCGGTGCGGGAGATGACATTTGTTGAGCAAATGCAGGTGAAGGCTCAAAACCCTCTGATAAAGGAGAAAATCTATGAGGCAAAGGCTTTGAAGACTCAAAATCCTGTGCTGGAAGCTCTGCTGGCTCTGAGAGCACGCTATCTGGTGCTGTCTTCCAAAACGCCATTTTTTTAAAAAGACTCATAAGAATAAAGTATTTTCTTTTTGTATTTAATGTTTTCGCCCGAAAGAAATATAAATAAACCAATAAAAATAACAAATATGAAATATACACAAACTAGCAAAGAATTTAAAAGAGGATATTCTGATGCGACAAGCAAAAAAAGACCTTGGCATGTTAAAACAGCAAAAACATCAAAAAGATATGACCTTAACAGATTAAGTAAAGATTATATTAACGGATACTCACAAGGATATGCAGAAGTAATCAAACAACGTGAAAACCGCGAAATAAAAAATGATTTTTTTACTAAAGGGTATTTAGATGGAATTAATCAAAGAGCGCCAATATTGCGCGAAGGCAGCTATGTTGAAGGCTATGCGCTTGCAAAAGCAGATAAGGGAGAGCAAATGGTAAAACAAATGCTTCAAAAAGCAGGGCGTGGCGAAAAATATGATGAACAAAAAAGACTAAGCCTTGAAGAATTTTTTGAAAACAAAAAAAGTTTTGGCAAATTTGCAATAAGATATGAACTTGGCCCAACACAAAAAAATTTAGAAACAAAATTTATTTGAGTTAGTAACAAATCCCAACCCCAGAAAGCGGTAGGCATTACTGGATTTTTTACTCCCAAAAATGGGCACATATTACCGCAGCAAGCTGCGGGGTATTATACCCATTTTTTTGGAATAAATAAATTAAAAAAATCACTGCTTTTTTGGCCCGCAAAATTTAAAGTTAGATAAATCCCTCCATGCTTGGCTAATTTCAGGACCGACAGAATCTTTATACTTTCCTTCATACAAAACAATATCTCCTGTTGGCACCCAAAAAAGCATTTGGCCAACCTTCATCCCAGGATAGACTCGCAGAGGCTGAACAACATGCAATTCAAGAGTCCATTGACGCTTAAAACCTAAGTCACCAAGCCCAGAATTTAAATAAATATAAAGACCAAGCCTGCCAACAGAGCTTCTTGCCTGCATTATTGGAACATAAAAATCAGACCCCATCTCTTCAATTGTGTGCCCAAGATACAACTTGTTTGGCTGCAAAACAATTCCCTCATCTGGAAGTTCTAAAATTTCAAAATCATTTGGAATTGCAGAATCAAGTGCGTGATTTTTGTAAACTTTAATCATTCTTCCAAGACGAAAATTATAGCTGTTCGGATTTAGCGCACACTTTTCAAAAGGAAAAATGTGAATTCTTTTAAGTTCGACCTGTTTTTCTATTTCTTTTCCTGTTAAAATCATGTTGGTCCCCCAATTATTTTTGAAACTTTTTGAACAACAAATTCAAGCTCACCATAATCTTTTGAGCAATAAATTATTGTTGGCGCAATATTTTTGCCATCAAAATAATTCTCAAATAAACTGGCTGAAGTTTCAAGTTCACTAAAATTAATTTTTTGATGATATGTTCTTGCCAAATAACGCGACTGCAAGACAGAAACTTTAGGAAGTGCAAGAATTGCAATCATTTGCAGTTTTACAATACCGCTCAGAATATTTAATTCATCACCACTAAAAGGTGTCCCACCGCGCCACAATGTTGAATACACTGCCTCACTAATATGGCCGCGATCAAAAATAACTTCTGACTGCGAAGAATATTCTTTCAAATACCTTAAAAATTGATTTCCTGGCCTGTGATGCAAAGATTTTGCATCCCAGCACAACTCATTTTTTAAGCGATTAATTAAAGTACTTTTGCCTGAGCAATCAGGACCTTCAATTAAAATTTGTGAGTATTTTGCCATAGTAATTATTTTTTAATTTTTGTCAAGAATAATATCTACACGCTCGCCTACTGGACGCACAGGGATGCGAATTGGAGAGTATCCAAAATCTGTGTAAACTCTAAAGATCTCATCATGAATCTTCTTTGCTAGCGCAGGATCTTCCCTGCGTTCAGAGTCCTGCTTGTAAGGCAATTGATCGAGCAAAAGAATTTTATCATACCGATTAGTTTTTGCAAAATAAATTAATTCTTTTGGGACTTTGATTCCGCCTAGCCTACAATAAGCTATGCCATCAATTGCGCGGTCAAGAAAACCATCACCCAAATTTTTTTCCAAATCAATTTGGCGATTTAAAACTAAATATTGAAAGCCTATCAAATCAGTCCAAGGCAAAATTCCATTTGGCTTTGACTGCTCTTCTTGAATAATCATTCTCGCAGCTTCAGGCACAGTTTTGTGGCCGCGCCTTGCAAGCTCATCAATTGTTGTAGTCTTACCAACACAAGGTCCGCCAGTTATTACGTTTTTGCTCATAAAATTTATAAAGTGTTGTACAAAATTACTAATTATCTGAACAAAAACAGTACAAGGTGTTGCATTATGATCGACAAAAGAACAACAGACACAATACTTGATTTTGTAAGACAAAAACCAAGAACAATACAAGAAATATCAAAAATATTGCAAAAAAACTGGAGAACAGCAGAAAGATACGTCGATAAAATAATTGAAGAAACAGGATTAATTGCAATTAGAACATTTAGAGAAGGAACAAAAGGTGCTCTAAAAATAGCATTCTGGAACGCACTTGAAAAAACACAAGGAAGTGCATACCAGCAAAGACTGCTGCAATTAATACTGCAAGGACGACACAAAGAAGACTTCTCATCAATGGATATTTACCAATTCATACCAAAAGAAAAACGCGAAGCATTCATAGAACAAACAGAAATTTCAACCCACCCAAAAATAAAATATGACACTCTGCTTGGACGCGCAACAAAACAAGTGCTATTCTTCTCAGGAAATTTATCCTGGCTTGACACATGGCCCAATGTAATTAAAATACTCGAGCAGGCAGCAAAAAAAGGAATTACCATAAAAATAATTACGCGAGTAGACATAGTATCGCAAAAAAACATAGAAAAATTATTGAACATAAACCAAAGAACAGGAAAAGATGCAGTGCAAATAAGATACTGCGAACAACCACTTCGCGCACTAATAATAGATGATTCCCTTGCAAGCCTCAAAGAAGTTTTAACCCCTGCACACAATAAAGAACTTAAAAAAACAATGTTTATGTTCTACGTCATTGAAGATACAGAATGGATTTCTTGGCTGCAAAAAGTATTCTGGCAATTATGGGGACAAAGCATTGATGCACAAACAAGAATAGATGCATTAAAGACTGCTAATATGATCAAATAATAGTAGTAAAATAATCATATTTAGATTGGGAACATCCAGAATATTACCCTGATTAAAATTACCTCAAAAACATTTCTTGCACAATCTAGTTATTGGGCAAGAATCACACTTCGGATTACTTTTTGTGCAATTTCTTTTTGCAAGTTCAACAATTAACGCGTGATACTCGTTGAATAATTCAAACTTATTTTCTAAAGAGTTATAAAACATTTGTTGAAGCGCTTCATAAAAAACATCTGCATCACACAAACCAAGCCTTGAAAAAATTCTTTTAGTGTATGCATCAATTACAAAAGTTGGCACTTTGAAAGCGTATAGCAACATTGAATCTGCAGTTTCATTGCCAACGCCCCAGATGTTTAGCAGTTCATCACGTGAAGGAATTCTGCCATTGAGCGACCCAAAAAACTTTGCGAATGCAATAATTTTTTTTGCTTTTTGATTAAAATAACCGGCAGGCTTTATTGCAGCTTTTAATTGCTCTTCTGAAATTTTTAGTATTGAATCAGAATTTAATGCATTAAGCGAATTTAAGTTAAAAAGTGCTTTTTCAACAGAAGTCCAGCTAGTGTTTTGCGTCAAAATTGCGCCAAGACAAATTTCGAAAACTTCGTTACTAGTTTGCGGAAGAACATAATTATTGCGGTGATACCCATTTATGCTTCCAGATTTTGTTGGATTTGTGCCTATATGCGCGATTAAAGGCCACCAGCCTTGGGGGCCGAAAACCTCGAAAAGATTTTCAAATATTTTTTTGATAATTAATTCTGCCATTAAAAATATGCGAGAAGAAAAGATTTATATGCCTATTGATTTGTTGGCACAATTATGACATCTTTTTGCGAACTTTTCAAGCCAAAACCAATAATTGGAATGATTCACTGCGCAGGTGGAGCGTCAATTGCACTCAAAGAACTGGATTTATTTGAGCAAGAAGGAATTGATGGCGCAATTATTGAA
>ORJL010015276.1_pt1 | contig 29582 bp, 29 predicted proteins | sample 1779941 | NCBI WGS metagenome assembly ORJL01 (sample SAMEA104232317, study PRJEB22302) | groundwater metagenome | biome: forest; feature: aquifer; material: groundwater | place: USA | collected 2011-08-07 | depth 5.8 m
AAATAAATCATTGCGCCGCCGGCAAATCCAAGCCCGATGGGCAAGAGGGGCTCCATAAATTTGACCAAAAGCGCCGCCGGTGCCGCCATGACGGCTTGTGGAACGCTGGTCAAAATGGAGGCGACGGCGCATTTTAACGTCGAGGCCCCTTCGCTTTTCATGGGGAGAGAAACGGTAATCCCTTCGGGGATGTTGTGCACGGCGATGGCGATCGCAATGATCAGCCCGAATTGAAAATCGCCTGTTGCAAAGCCGACGCCAATCGCGATTCCTTCAGGAATCGAATGAATAAACATCGAAACAAAAATGAGAATGCTTTTTTTGGAAAGGCCTTTTCCTAAAGGATTTTTTTGGATTTCAGGGAAGGGCAGCGTTTTTCCTGTGAACCAAAAGAAAGCGGCGCCAAGAAGCAGCCCTAAAATAACAATGTAAGGCGCGGAGGGGAACTTGCTTTTTAATTCAATGCCTTCCTGGGCCAGTGAAAAGACGGACGCGGAAATCATCATCCCGGCGGCAACGGCCGATGAAAAACCGCGCACACGCTTTGAGCCGGATTGTAAAAAATGAACCGGAATAGCACCAAGCCCCGTGGCCAGGGCGCTGATGATGCCGGTCAAGGTTGTCCAAAAAATCAGGGCGGAATAATCCATAAATTTTTTTGGTGAATTATTTATACAAAATCAAATATGTTCGATGATAACACGTAAAATAATTCCACAAAAGAAAATTCTTTCTCTTTTGCGGCTGTTTTTACGAAGGGAAATATTGACGAAGGGAAGACTTTCGGATAGAATGCCGTCCGTTACTAATCAATCAACTAAAAAAAAGGGGGAGCGGCGATGAAAAAGTTTTTTGGAATTGTCAGCGCGTTTGTTTTAGGGATTTTTGTAACGGCCGGGATTTGTTTTGCCGAAACATACGCGATTGATCCGGTCCATTCGGAAATCGGATTTGCCATCAAGCACATGAGCGTAAGCAATGTCAAAGGAAACTTCAAGGATTACAGCGGCAGTATTCAATTCGACTCCGCCGATCCAGCGGCGTTGTCCGCCGAGGCGACAATTCAAGTCGCGAGCATCAACACACAAAATACGGACAGGGACAAGCACATATGCAACGCCGATTTTCTCGATGCCGAAAAATTTCCGACGATTAACTTTAAAAGCACATCCGTTGCCAAGGAAGGCGACCAGTATGTTTTAAGCGGCGATTTTACTTTGCACGGCGTGACAAAGTCAATTGCCATTCCCTTGACCGTGTCCGGGCCGGTGAAAAACCCGCAAGGAGCGAGCATCATCGGGTTATCCGGTGAGGTGACGATTAACCGTCAAGATTACGGCATCACATGGAGCAAGGCGCTTGATACGGGCGGGCTTATGCTGGGAAACGATGTCAAAGTATCGATTGAAATTGAGGCCGGTAAACAAGCAGAAGTCGTCGCGGCTGATCCGAAGATAGAAGTGGATAAAAAAACTGAAACAGAGAAAAAATAAGTTTTTAAGATAGGGAATTGTGTGGGCGTCCCGATGGCACATCGGGACGCCCAAAACATTTTATGAATAAGCCCCTCGCAGAAATTATTCCCCCGCAGTATCCGCCGCGGCGCTATACAACAAAACCGTTTCCGTCTTATCGCTTTGTTCCCGGCCTCAACCCTCATCCGACGGAAAATCCGCAAGGGCATTCTTACGGCATAAAAGAAGAAGGCGCCGGCATCTTTGACCCGAAAGAGTGGCGAACAAACGAAATATATCTTTATGGCGTTGATTTATACAACAACGCTTTTTGGTGGGAGGCGCACGAGGCCTTTGAAAAACTCTGGAGCGTTGTTCCTAAAAATGACGCGCGCGGCTATTTTCTTCAAGGGCTCATTAAAATTTCCGCCGCATTTTTAAAATGGCATCTTCAGGAGCAAAAAGGCGTGGGGTTACTTTATAGCGGTGCGCGGAAGCACTTAGATATTGTTGTTGCCACGAACTCACATTACATGGGTTTAAATTTAGAAAAGCATCTTGTGGCGCTTGAAAAACATTTTTCTCCCGTTCTTCAGAAATTCTTTGCGTGGCCCAATCCCGTCGACCATTACCCGTTTATCCTTCTCGATATCTGAAATATATTTGGAATCTATACCTTGATAGCCCAAGCCCCTGCCATTATAATGAACACAATACGCAGTTAACCTACCAAAAGAGGAAATCAACATGACAAAATCCGTAAGAGTTGCCGTGACAGGCGCGGCAGGGCAAATCGGCTACGCGCTTTTATTCCGCATCGCCGCCGGAGAAATGTTTGGAAAAGATACAGAAGTCCATCTCAATTTACTTGAGCTCGAGGCCGCCTTGCCGGCCTTAAACGGCGTTCGTATGGAATTGGAGGATTGCGCTTTTCCGCTTTTGAAATCTTTGACGCTGACATCAGATGTGAATATAGCGTTTAAAGATATTGATTGGGCGCTTCTCGTGGGAAGCGTTCCTCGAAAAGCCGGCATGGAGCGCGGTGAGCTTCTTAAGATCAACGGCGGGATTTTTACCGCGCAAGGAAAAGCGTTATCAGAAAATGCTAAACCAGCGTGTAAGGTTTTAGTTGTTGGGAATCCTTGCAACACCAATGCCTTTATCGCCAAAGCCAGCGCCAAAAATATTCCGGCCAAAAACTTTTTCGCCATGACCATGCTCGACCAAAACCGCGCCATGACTCAATTGGCCCAAAAAGCGGGCGCTGCCGCAACAGATGTTAAAAATATTGCGATTTGGGGAAATCATTCGGCGACGCAATATCCGGATTTTTTCAACGCGACAATTAAAGGAAGGCCTGTGACGGATGTGATCGGCGATCACGAATGGTTGAAAACTGCTTTTCTGCAAACTGTCCAGCAGCGGGGTGCGGCTATCATCAAAGCGCGCGGGCTTTCCAGCGCGGCCTCGGCCGCCAACGCGGTGATTGATACGGTGAAAAACATTATAACGCCAACCCCTCAAGGCGAATTCTTTTCCGTAGCCGTGTCATCCGACGGAAGTTATGGCGTGCCTCAAGGAGTGATGTTTGGGTTTCCGCTTCGTTCAAACGGACAAGGTTGGGAAATCGTTCAAGGAATTTCGCACAACGATTTCAGTAAAGAAAAAATCGCCGCAACCCTAAAAGAGCTTTTGGAAGAAAAAGAGGCGGTCAAAGAATTGGTGTGAGGGGGGTTTACCCCCTACTGATTCACTTCGTGAATCAAAGCGTTGGCCGAGTAGGCTCCCTGCGGGAGGGGTTATTCGCCCCGCATTCGCGGGGCGAATAAAAAAAAACGCCTAGGTTTTCTAGGCGTTTAGAGTGGTGATGCTTAAACCCTCATGCGCATTAGCGCAACTGAATTATTGAACAAAACCCCGCGCTTGTCAAGCCCTTATTTTTCCAATCTCGCGTTTTTTACTCCGCACCCTTGATTCTGCACTCCATTTTTTATATTGTCGAAATTTATGTTTGGGGATATACTTGAGACGGGAACATATGACAGAAGAAAACCTTTCCAATATTTCCACGCAAGGCCTTCAGACGAAAACCCAGCCGGCGGTTTCGCCGTTGAGTAATCTTAAAAATATTCTTTCTCAAGCCGATCACGTCGCCTTAAAGCAAAATCCTTCGCTTCAAAAACAAAACACCCCCAAACCTTCTTTTGGAATCAAAAAAGAGGAAGCAGGGAAAACGCCTACAACAGAATCGTCCGGGGCGCCGTGTGATACCGTCGATCGCATGTTCGCCAACGATTCTTTTCTCGCTCTCGATCCCGTCGCGAAATTAGATGAGCTCATTAAAGCTCACAAATTAGATAAACTGCAAATTCAAAAGTAAGCGGCTTCCTTATTTTTTACCTTGCGTCAGACACGTGTTGAGACGTCTGTTAGAAAAGTGTTGGCGTGAAGCGGTAATCTTGCGTGGAGAATCGGCATGGACAACCATCAACAAAATAAAACTGATCTTTTAGAAGAGCGCTGTGTCAAGAAAGACGCGGCGGCGTTGATTAAATTCCTTTTGATTGAAAATGACCCTGAGGTGGTCCGCGAATTTCACGGGGTCTTGAATTTTTTCAAAGAGCCCATCCTGGACTTCAAACATGCAACGACCCTGCGGGAGGCTATTGCCCGGGCAAAAAAAGAACTTCCCGACGTTATTTTGACAAACCTTTTTTTGCCCGATGCCCGCGGGCTTGAAATTTTGGAAAAACTCCAAAAGGAATTTCCGAAAGTTCCTGTCATTGTCTTAACGGCCTTCTATGAGGATTTGGGTTTTGAGGCCGTCAAAAAAGGCGCCCAGGATTATTTGGTGAAGGAAGAGATTGACCCGAAATTCTTGCTGCGCGTCATTCGCCACGCGATTGAACGAAAATCCGCCGAGCAGGCCTTGCTTGCGACGACATCGGAATTAAAGGCGATTTTTCAGGCGTTCCCCGACATTTTGTTCAGGCTTGCGAAGGACGGCGCGATTCTTGAATATAACGCGGGCCGCGCGGGCGATTTATACGTTTCGCCTCAGGAATTTTTGGGAAAAAAGATGCAGGACGTTTTGCCGCGCCCCATCGCGAAAAAATTTGACGAAGCCATCAAGGAAGTGTCGCGGACAAAGTCGTTGGTCTGCATGGAATATCCGCTGTCCGTTCCTTCGGGGGAAAAAATTTTTGAGGCCCGGGTCCTTCCTTTGCCCGATGAGCAAATCATCGCCGTTATCCGCGATGTCACCGAGAACAGGCTTATTCATGAAGAGCTTTACCACCGGGAGGCCTTCCTTCAAAAACAAAAATCGGCGCTTTTAAAATTAGCCAAACATAAAATGCATGAGGGCGATTTTCAATCCTCTTTGCAGGAGATTATGAAAATCGCCGCGCAAACACTCGGTGTGGAACGCGCCAGCGTGTGGCTTTACAATCATGACCGTTCACAAATTGAATGCATTGAATTGTATGAAGAAAGTTGCGGCCGTCATTCTTTTGGGGCAAAGCTGGCGGCCGTCGATTACCCTTATTATTTCAGGGCTCTTGAGGAAGACCGCGCGATTGCCGCCCATGACGCCAGGGAAGATTCCCGCACAAAGGAGTTCGCGGAAAATTATCTAAAACCTTTAGGGATCACCTCCATGCTGGACGCGCCGATTCGCCTGGAGGGGCAAATCATCGGCGTCGTCTGTCATGAGCACATTGGCAAACATCGTCAATGGACTTTGGAGGAACAGAATTTTGCCGGTTCCGTCGCGGATTTTATTTCCCTGGCAGTTGAACACAAAGAGCGCCGACGCGTTGAGGAAGCGCTTCGTGAAAGCGAGAGCCGTTACCGCGGCCTCATTGAAATGGCGCCGGACACCATTTTTACGATTTCCACCGAAGACATGACTATCGCCTCGTTAAATCCCGCTTTTGAAAAATACACCGGATGGCCGCGTTCGCGCTGGATCGGCCAATCTTTTATTCATATTGTCCATCCGGAAGATTTGCCGTTGGCCATTGGGACATTTGAAAAAATATTGGCGACTCAAAAATCTTCGCCCTTAGTTGAACTGCGGTTTTTGGCCGCGACAGGAAGATACCGCGTCGGAGAAGTTGTTGCCTCGCCCATTGTTAAAGAGGGAAAAGTCACGTCTGTTTTTGGAGTGGTGCGCGACATTACCGAGCGCAAAAAGTCCGAAGAGGAGCTGCGTATTTTATCGCGCGCCATTGAACAAAGCCCCAGCACGGTTGTGATTACAGATACCAAAGGCAATATCCAATATGTCAATCCGAAATTTACCGAGGTGACCGGGTACTCGCTCAAAGAAGTTTTGGGAAAAAATCCGCGTATTTTAAAATCAGAAAAACTCCCGCCGGAGGTTTACAAAGAGCTTTGGGAAACGATTTCCTTTGGCGGCATTTGGCGCGGGGAATTTTGTAACAAGAAAAAAAATGGAGAATATTATTGGGGGCAAGCCGCTATTCTTCCCATCCGGGATCCCAATGGAGGCATCACGCATTTTATCGGCGTTGAAGAAAATATCACCGAGCGCAAAAAAGCTGAAGGCGTTGTCCGCCAGCAGATCGCGGCCATGACCGCCTCCATGGACGGCCTGGCGGTTTTGAATGATAAGGAAGAATATATTTATGTGAATGAAGCGCACGCGAAAATATACGGATATGACAGCCCCGGCGAACTTTTGGGCAAAACATGGCGCGTCCTTTATGGTGAGAAAGAGCTTGAGCGCTTTGAAAAAGAAATCATGCCGCAATTCTGGAAAGAAAAAAAATGGAGAGGCGAGGCCGTCGGGAAAAAACGCGACGGAAGTTTTTTCCCTCAGGAGATTTCTCTGACCGCCATCGAGGGCGGCGGATTGGTTTGCGTGGCGCGCGACATCGCCGAGCGAAAAAAATCCGAAGAGGAATTAAATGATTACCGCCGGCATTTGGAAACTTTGGTCGAAGAACGCACCCGCGAATTGCGCCACTCCGAAAGGCTCGCCGCCACCGGGCGACTCGCCGCCTCCATCGCCCATGAGATCAACAATCCCCTGCAGGGGATGATGACGCATTTGGAAATCATCCGCGACGGACTTCCCGAAGATTTCAATAAAACAAAAAATTTCGAGTCGGTGCGAAGCAACATCGAGAAAATCAGGGGGATTGTCTTTAAGCTTCTCGACACTTACCGGGGCGGCGATGAAGCGAAGGCGCCGGCTGATATCAACGAGATTGTTAAAAAAGTCGCCGCGCTCATCGAACATCAATTGGAGCTGAAAAATATCCGGTTGACGCTGCAGTTGGCCGAAAAAATTCCGGCCATCGATGGATGGCGCCAGCAGCTTCATCAAGTTTTCTTGAATCTCATTTTAAATGCCCATGACAGCATTAAAGAAAAAGGCGAGGTTACCGTCAAAAGTTTTGTCGAGGGCGCCGCGGTTTGTGTCAGCGTGGCGGACACGGGAGAAGGCATGCGCCCGGAAGAAATGGACCATTTGTTTGAGCCGTTTTTCACAACGAAAAAAGAATCGGGGACAGGCTTAGGGCTTTTTGTTTCTCAAGGGATCATCAAGGAACACAAGGGAGTCATTAAGGCCAAAACCCAACTTGGCAAGGGGAGCATTTTTACCGTGGTGTTGCCGATTAAAGACGGCCAAAAGGAAAAATGAAAACAGAAATCCTTGTCATCGATGATGATACCTCCATTTTAGACGGATTTAAAGAATTGCTTGAATCCGAAGACTACCACGCGGATGTCGCCTCAACGGAAAAAGAAGCGCTGGCGCATTTGAGACGCCAGGCGTATCACGTGATTTTGATGGACATCGTCTTAAAGGAAACGACCGGGATTGAGCTGATCGGGCGCGTGAGGGAAATCCGCGAAGACGCGGTGATTATTATGATTACCGCGTACCCTTCGACGGAGTCGGTGATCAAATGTTTTCGCTATGGTGCGTTCGATTATTTGATTAAACCTGTGAAAAAATCGGATTTGCTTTCGGCGGTTGAGCGCGGGAAAAACAGCAAAAAAGAAGAGCAGGAAATCAACGGGCTGCGCCGCCTCAAAGAGGCGGCGGAAAAATCCAACAACGAAAAAACCCTTTTCATCGCGCAGATCAGCCATGACATTCACGTGATGATGGACAGCCTGATTGCCTATAATAATCTTTTGTTTAAAACCAACCCCGACCAACAACAGGTGGAATACTTAAGCGCGATTAAATCCGGCTGCAACTTTTTGCGCAATCTCGTCGACAATACGCTGGACATCACGAAAGTCGAATTAGGAAAGCTGGCGCTTAAAGAGGAGGATTTTGAATTAAGCTCGCTTATTAAAGACGTGGCGCGGATCATTTATCCGTCGGCTAAAGAGAAACCCATCCAGTTGTTGTATGAAATCGACAAAGAGGTTCCGCAGTATTTGAACGGCGATCCGGACCGTTTACGGCAGATTCTTTTGAATCTTGTTTCCAATGCTGTTAAATTTACCACAAAAGGCGAGGTCCTCATCAAGGTCAAACTTATGACGGTTTTAGGCAAAGGCTGCCATGTGTTTTTTGTTGTCAAGGACACAGGCTGTGGTATCCCCAAAGAGCGGCAGATGGAAATCTTTAAGCCTTTTTTTCAGGCGGAAAAAATATCGAAAGGGCGGCCGGCGAGCGCGGCGAGCGCGGCGGGCGCCGGGCTAGGATTGTGGATTTGCAAGGTGTTGGTTGAAAAAATGGGCGGGCTTATTTCGCTTCATTCCAAAGAAGGCGAAGGCAGCGAGTTTCGATTTTCCATCCGGTTCAATTTAATTGAAAAAATGCGAAGTTGATTTAAATTTTTCATAGTATACTTGAGGCACTCATCTATGATAAATCTATTTCTCCAAAAAAATAAGTTTCGCGCCCAAACCGCCATTGAATACCTTTTGTTGTTGGCTATCGCTGCCATCGTCACCTTTGTCGGCTTCAAAACTCTCTTGCCAAAAACAGGGGACATCTCCCAGAATTATTACAATAAGGTTGCCGCCGGTATTATGGGCGCTCCGTTTGCTTATTGCGGAGACCGTGTTTGCTCGGGAAGCGAAGGCTGTGACAGTTGCCAGGCGGATTGCGGGGCTTGTTGCGGGCAGGGAGGGTGCCAAGCCGCCCTCGGAGAAACCTGCCAAAGTTGTCCCGGTGATTGCGGCGCATGTCCTGTTGTTTGCGGCCAGTACGGTTGCCAGACAGGTGAAGATTGCCAAAGTTGTCCCGGCGATTGCGGCGCGTGTCCCGTTGTTTGCGGCCAATACGGCTGTCAAGCGGGAGAGGATTGTTATACTTGCACTGTTGATTGCGGCAATTGTTGCGGGCAAGGGGGCTGCCAACCTGCCTTCGGAGAAACCTGTACCAACTGTTCCGGCGATTGTGGTACGTGTCCCGTGATTTGCGGCCAATACGGTTGCCAAACCGGAGAAAATTCGGCGACATGTTGTGAAGATTGCGGCGCAAGCTGCGGAGATTCCGCCTGCAATTGTTCCGAAACTGTTCAAAGCTGCGCGCAAGATTGCGCTTATTGTGGTGATGGCACTTGCAACAATGGCGAAACCACGGCCACATGTTGTCAAGATTGCGGTGCGACGTGTGGCGATGGCCAGTGTAACTGTATGGAAACAACAGTTAATTGCTGTTCTGATTGCTATGTGCCAGCGACAATGTGCGGGAATGGAAGCTGCGATCTGTTCTGCGAAAATGATTCAATTTGCCACGCCGATTGTCATTGCGGCAATGGGACATGCGAGGCAGATGCCGGGGAAACAGCCTCAAATTGTATATGTGATTGCCATTGTGGCAATGGAGTATGCGACGGACACATTGGGGCATGCGGGGTGACGGAAGATGCGGCAAATTGTTTTAGCGATTGCTGCGGGGCAAACCATTGTGGCAATGGTTCATGCCAGGCAGAATGCGGAGAAGACGTTTCAACCTGCTATGCAGATTGCGCTTACTGCGGCGATGGAATATGTGACCAGAATCTCGGGGAATATCCTATCACGTGCTGTAAGGATTGCGGCAGATGTGGCGATGGGACATGCTGTCTTGAAGCATTTGAAAATTCATTTAATTGTTGTCAGGATTGCGGTACGTGTGGAGACCACACATGTTGTACGGCAGATAATAAAGAAAATGCGAACAATTGTTGCCGGGATTGCGGTTCTTGCGGTGATGGAATTTGTTGCCAATTTGCCGGAGAATGGACGAACAATTGCTGTCAGGATTGTCCAGGATTTTGCGGTGATGGGGTATGCTGTGCGGCGACGGGGGAAACGCAAAATACCTGTTGTAACGATTGCGGCTTTAACTGGTGCGGGGATGGGATCTGTTGCTCGTCGACAGAGCATAGTTTGAATTGTTGTCAAGATTGCGGTTCTTGCGGAGATTTTTATTGTTGCGCCGTTGATGGTGAAAATCATTCAAATTGCTCTATAGACTGTCGTTAAGCTCGCACTGTTAGAGATCTCCGGGAAGAGGATTACCTATCATTCCCGTTTTGGACCATTTAGAATTAGACGAACTCTCCAGAAACTGAGAGGATTTGTTTTTAGTTTTTTACGCCAAACTTTACTTAGAAAACTATGCATCCGTCCAAAATTTTCAAACCAAACGCCCAATCTGTTCTTGAATCCGCGGTGGTTATTATTCTTGTGGCCGCCGGGCTTATCCTTACGGGCCCGTATGTCATTCGGGGCGTCAACGCCTTGTTTAAATCTTACGATGATGCGACCCAGGATGTTTTAACGGACTCTCTCAAAGAACCCGAACGAATTCCCAGCCTCTCCAATTTTTGCGGGGATGGATTATGCGCAGAAAATGAAGATATGAGTACTTGCTGCCGTGATTGTCAAAGCCAGATCAACGCCTGTGGCGACAGTGTTTGTTGCAACACCAACGGCGGAAGTGAAGATGCGGGTAATTGTCCCGCCGATTGCCGCGTGTGCGGCGATGGCGTCTGCAATACGCCGTATGAAAACATGACAGATTGTTGTCAAGATTGTTCAAATTCAGGGACAAATAATCTTTGCGGCGATGGGTGGTGTTGCACCATGAGCGGCCCCTTGCAAACAAGCGCCATCGGTTATCCTGCTCCAGCGGGGACTCCGACGGCAGTTAACAATGATTGCATTCAAGACTGCCCGCAGAAAGCCAGTTGTCCCAATACTGTTTGTGACACCCCCTGGGAAAGCACAGCGAATTGTTGTTCAGACTGCTACCAAGCGGCAACCATGTGCGGAGATGGGAGTTGTGATTCGCTTTGTGAAAATAATGCAACCTGCAGCGTCGATTGTCATTGCGGCAATGGAGCGTGTGAACCGGCTTTGGGGGAAACATTTACCAATTGCTGCACAGATTGTAAATCCTGTGGAAATGGATTCTGTGATACGGTAAATCCCGGAGGGTGCGCGGACTGGGTCTTAGAAACAGCGGGTAGCTGTTGTTGGGATTGCCATGTGTGCGGCAATGGCACGTGCGATTCTTGTGAAAGCTCAACGACCTGTATTAATGATTGCCCCCCGAGTTGCCATGGGAATTTTAGTTGTCCAAGCAGCCATGCTTCTTGTGTGGTTACGTCCGGTTGTACGTGGAACGGATGCTGGCCTATTAGTCAGAATTGCGAAGGCGGCTATTGTGAAGGCGGCGGGGAATGTGAGGGTTTTAGTCAAACGGCGTGCAACAATCACCCCGGATGCCGCTGGTTTTAATTGACGGAAAGATTTCTCTCGGCTTGAGTTTTTTGTTATCCCATCCGAAATTTTCCAAGAAAAAACTTGTGTTTGGTAAAGGTGGACGATATACTTAATTTAATTCAATTTTTCAGGCTGGCTATAAAAGTCATAAAATAAGGAGCAAGATATGTTTGTGAAAAAGTTTTCTGAAAAAGAATTCAAATCCACCGTATTTATTGCTGTCGCTTTTATTTTTGTTGTCAGCGCCGTCGGCTGCGATAAAATTCCGTTTCTCGCCAAATATTTCCCGTCGGTAAAAAAAGAAGAACCCAAGGTTGCCGCTACTGAAGGCGCGTCCCAACCGGCGGCGTCCCCATCCGCGGCCCAGGGCAACGTCCTTGTTAAAATCGGAAATTGGGTTTTAACCGTCGAAGAATTTAAAGAAAGAATCGCAGGCCTCAAAGCGGCCGTTCCCGATTTTGACACAACAACCCTTGAGGCGAAAAAGGCAATTTTAGAAGAGCTTATCCGCCAGCAGCTTTTGGTCACCGACGCCGAGACGATGGGCATCGCCAACCAAAAAGAGATCAAAGAAGCCGTCGAGGAATTTAGAAAAACTCTTTTGGTCAGAGAAATCGCCACCAAGATTACTTCCGATGTCCAGGCCACCGACGCCGAAACACAGGATTACTATGACAAAAACAAAACACTTTTTGTCAAGGCCGCCCAATGGCATCTTCGCGAAATCATGGTCCCCACCAATCAGGAAGCCAACGAAATCTTAATCGAAGCTTTAAAGGGCACGGATTTCGCGACGCTTGCGCAGACACGCTCCAAGGCCGCGAGCGCCGCCCAGGGAGGGGATTTGGGGCTTCTCGACGAAGAAAGTATAAAACCGGAAATTAAAACAGCCATCGCCACCTTGGAGGTCGGCAATGTCAGTAGTGTTTTCAAAGGCGAGGACAATAATTTTTACATTATCAAGCTTGAGGAGAAAAAAGGCGGCGAGCCGATTTCTTTCGATGAAGTCAAAAACGATATCAAGGCCGGGCTGACGCTCATGGCGCAGCAAAAGAAGGTCCTTGAGTATATCGATGAGCTTAAGAAAAAGACAACGATTGAAGTCCATGAAAACCTTTTAGGTGAGGGAAAATAAAAGCATGCCCATTGATTTAAAAGCGATAGATAAAAAGAAGGTAGCGGTCGTCGTTTTGGCGATTGTGATGGCGTTGCTTGCGGTCATGCTGACCCACAGGTATATTAAGGAAACATCCGCGAAGGAAGCCAAGATTTTAGCCGGCGGCATGACGGGCGAGGAAACAAAGAAAATTTTAAGCCGCGTGGAAGGCATTGAAAAGATGAACCAGGAATTAATTACCCGCCAGAATTCTTTGGCGCAGCAGGCACAGGCCATCGCGCAAGAACAGGCGGCTTCGAAGATCAATCCTCCCAAATCGCAACAATCACTGGCCGGGAAAACTCCCGCCGGAAAACGTGCCATTACCGTTATTATTGACAAGGTATATGCTGTTGGCGGCATGATTTCTCCCGGCGATTACGTGGATGTGCTGGCGCATTTATACACACCCAGTAACATAAAAGGCAGCGACAAAACCAATACCATTACACTCACGCTTTTTCAAAATACCCTTGTCCTTGCAGTGGGGATCAATTTACAGTCAGGTTTGGGCTATGACGCCCAACAGTCAGCCAGCAGCCTTCCGGTGACGTTGGCCTTAAACCCTCAGGAAGCGGGGCTTATCTCCTTTGCCCAACAGCATGGCGTCTTACAACTTGTCTTGCGTCCTCCGACGGAAACCCAATCCTATATTTTACAGCCTGCCACATGGGGTTCCTTATCGGAATACATTATGAATACTCAAGGGACCGATATGGGATTTAGAAAATCTGACATTATCGAAAAACCAAAAGCGCGCATTGAAATTTATCGCGGAGGCAAAGTATCCGATCAATGAAAGCCATTTTGAAGATTCTTTCTCATAAAAATTTTTTTATCATAAAATCCGGTGTTATTTTTTTCGTAGCGTCTCTTCTCTTCTTTGCCATTGGTAATAGCTGGGCGCAGCCGGCTTTGGAAGAAATGCTGGCAAACCCGGAAACCGCCGGCGCGGATAAAAAACCGGTTATCAACGTTAAAGAGGGAATCTCGCCCCAAGATTTCGTGTTGCCCGCCAGCGCCTCCGCCTACACAGAAAATATTTACATCCTCAAAGGTGATTTCGAGACTATCAAAACATCCAATCTCACGCGTATTTCCATTACAAATCCTGAGGTCGCCGACAGCATTTCCGCCGACAGCGATTACATCCTGATGATGGCCAAAAACCCCGGCCAGACATTTCTCATCACGTGGGATGAAAGCGGCAAGCGCACGCGCGTTATCCACGTCATTGAGGAAAGCCTCATTTTGGTCAAAGAACGGTTGACGCAGCTTTTTGTAGATGCCAATATCAAAGGTATTTCTTTGGGCATTAATGACCTCGAAGGAAAAGTAGTTATTTCAGGGACGATCAATAAGGACCAGAAAAAAGAATTAGACAATATCCTTGAGCCTTTTCGAGCAAGCGTCCTGAATTTGGTCAAAGAAAACGAAGGCGAACAGTTAATTCAAATTGACGCGCAGATTTCGGAGTTGACAGCGACTTACACGCGCAACATGGGATTTGAATGGACGAGTGCCTTAACCTATACGGAAACTCTCCCCGGTTTTAATACGCGCGCCCCGACGGACTTTTTGAAAGTGGGGGATTTTAGCCGCACGACACAAATTTTATCCAAAATCAATGCCCTGATTACGGAAGGAAAAGGAAGGGTCCTCTCAAAACCAAAATTGGTCTGCGTCAGCGGGAAAGAGGCAAGCTTTTTGGTCGGAGGGCAAATCCCCGTGACCACCAACACAACATCCTCCGGCGGGACGGTTCAGCAAAATGTGGATTATAGGGATTACGGCGTCAATTTAACGGTCAGCCCAACCATCCGCAATAACAAAATTGACATTACGCTTAACATTGAAATCAGCGATATTGACTCTGCCAATGCCGTCGGCAATAATGTCGCTTTTTCCACCCGCTCGGCCGATACGCAATTGTATTTGGAAGACGGGCAGACCGTGATTATGGCGGGTTTGATTAAAACCAACAACGGGTTGACACTCAAACGCATCCCCATCCTAAGTGACATCCCGATTCTGGGGGCGATTTTTAGGACAAAAAATGCGACGCCCAATTCGGAAACAGAGCTCATCATCTCTTTAACACCGACCATTTTAACCCGCGACAGGCAAGAGGCATCTATTAAGGAAGATTTGCCGCGGATTGGCACAACCGCTCCTTTATCCGATCAGCAGTTGATGGAAGATTATCGAAATGAATTAAAAGGCCGGCAGATTTTGACAAAAGACGCCAAGCTTCGTGAGGCAACAAAAAATAGACCAGCGGCCGCATCTCAACCGGCCGCGCCGGCACTGGATGTTTTAACGTCGCCTTCTTTGCCGTTGTCCGTTGAGCAGGAAATCAAGCAAAAAATTGAGCAGAGAAATGAGCCGGCGGTTGAACCTCAGCCAGTCAGCGAAAATCAGGAAATTTTACCGACGAGCTTAGAGCCGGTCCAAACACAAGAGGCAGTGATTCAGGAACAGGAATTGGTGAGCGCGCCGGATCCTTATCTGGAAACCCCTATGGAAGCTTCCGCTGATTTAAACGATGAACAAGCTGTCCAAGCGGAAACTTTGCCGGAAGAATTAATCGCCGAACAAAATATTGTGGAAACAACTTTACCGCAGCCTGCACAGGAGCCAATTGCGAAACAACCCTCCGCGCCGCAACGCACGACGGAGGAAATCTTGAACTCATTGGAAGTAAAAACATACGCCAGAACCATTCAGGAGCGCATCGCCAAGCAAATCAGTTATCCGGCGAAGGCGAAAGAACAAATGTGGCAGGGAACGGTGAAGTTGAATTTGCGCATTTTAAACGATGGAACGCTGGCCAGCGCCTCCGTCAAAGAATCCTCCGGGTATGATGTAATTGACCAAAACGCTTTAAGTGTTGCCAAAAAATCCGCTCCCTTTGTCGGCTTTCCTTCTGATGCCAACCTTCCCATATTGTCAGTGACCGTTCCCATTGTTTATAGTTTAGATCGCAAGTAACAATGAAATCGAAAACAATCTCCATTTTTAGCAATAAAGGCGGGGTCGGAAAAACGTTTATCGCCGTTAATCTTTCCGTTGCCTTGGCACAGGCTGGCAACCGCGTTTTATTAGTTGATTTTGATTTTCAGGCCGGCCAGGATATGGCGCGGATGCTTAACATCACCCCCCGTTTTGCCCTCGTCGATCTTTTGGGGGAATTGGAAAAACCGGATTCTTCCGGTATTATTAAAAAAAGTGTTATCGTCCATTCCTCAGGGATTGATTATCTTCCTGCCGTCACGCACATCAGGCAAGTAGGGCACATTACTCCGGATAACATCAAGCCTTTTTTAAAACAGGCCGCGCTCGCCTACGATTATGTTGTTATTGATACCGGCAAAACCGTCAGTGAAACGCTGGTAACGATTTTGGATCACTCCAATCTTATTTTTCTTGTGGCGACACCGGATATCCTGGCCGTTTATCAAACCCGGTGGGCCCTGGATATTTTACAGAGCATGCATTTTCCTTTGAAGATGATTAAATTGATTTTAAACCGCTCTGAAAGCCGCGGGGCTGTCGCCTGGCAGGAAGTGAAAACGGCGGTGACCTGTGATTTGTTCGCGCATATCCCTTCCGACGGAAAAACGGTGGGGATGGCCCTCAACCGAGGGATTCCCTGTGTCATTGACAATCCCAAAACAAAAGTCTCGGAGGCCTTTCAAAAAATGGCCGAAGATTTGGCGAAAGAAGAAATTTTTGTGCAAAGCACGGATCTGGCCAAATTGCGCACCATTGACGATTTGCCCAAGCAAAGCGAATTTTGGGAAAAATTTGGCCTCACACAGGTCAGTCAAATCAGGGGGACGCGGTTTTATCAGGAGGACAATGAAGTTGTTAAGTTGAAGAAAAAAATTCATGAAAAGCTCATCACCAAGCTCGACCTTCAGCATATCACGATTCAGGATTTAAGCGATCCCAGGCGGTCAAAGGCCCTTCGCGCGACGACCGAAAAAATTATCAGCGACCTTTTGACCGAGCAAGCCGGGGCCATGATTTCATCGCATGAAGAGCGCGCGCGGTTAGTTAAAGAGATTGTTGATGAGTCTTTAGGCCTGGGGCCCTTGGAAGATTTATTGGCTGATTCCGAAATCAGCGACATCATGGTCAACGGCCGAAACGAGGTCTATATCGAAAAAGGCGGCAAGATGATTTTGACCAGCAAGTCGTTTATTTCCGACGATCAGGTGCGCACGATCATTGAGCGTATCATCGCGCCTTTGGGCCGGCGGATTGATGAAAGCGTCCCGATGGTGGATGCCCGGCTTCCGGATGGCTCGCGTATCAACGCGATTATTCCTCCTTTGTCTTTGAGCGGGCCGATGCTGACGATACGTAAATTCGGCCAAGAGCGTTATACCATCGAAGACCTTCTGCACAAGTTTCATTCATTGTCCCAGCATATGGCGGATTTTTTAAACGCCTGCGTTTTGGGAAGAAAAAATATTATTGTTTCCGGCGGAACCGGCGCGGGCAAGACGACACTTTTAAACGTTATTTCCTCTTTTATTCCTGAAGGTGAGCGCATCATCACCATTGAAGACGCCGCCGAACTTCGGCTTAAACAAAACCACTGGGGGCGCTTGGAATCACGGCCGGCCAACATTGAGGGAAAAGGCCAGGTGACGATCAGAGATTTATTCATCAATACGCTGCGCATGCGCCCCGACCGGATTGTCATCGGCGAATGCCGGGGCGCCGAAATCTTAGACATGCTCCAGGCGATGAACACCGGCCACGACGGGTCGTTGACGACGCTTCATGCTAATTCAACGCGGGATGTTCTTATCCGCATGAGCTCGATGATTTTATTAAGCGGGATCGAGCTTCCGGTGCGCGCGATTTATGAGATGATTGCCTCCGCCATTGACATTGTTGTCCATATTGCCAGGTTTCCCGACGGGACAAGGAAAATCACAGGGATCACGGAAATCCTGGGGCTCCATGAATCGCAGCTGGATTTGCGCGATGTTTTTGTTTTTGAACAAACTGGCGTTGACAGAGACGGAAAGATTCTAGGGAGTTTTAAGGCAACCGGTTACATCCCGGCCTGTTATCAGGATTTGGTGACCCGGGGCATTCCTCTTAAAAAAGAAGCTTTTTCCTCGTAACATTTCTCGCGTTTAATGAAAATCTGCAATATAACCAAAGGCACAGCGATAGCGCAAAGCGCTTCTATTGCCGAGACATTTTTGGCAAGACTTATCGGGCTTATTGGAAAAGACGTTCTTCAAACGGGGGAAGCGCTCGTTATTCGCCGGTGCAACAGCATTCACATGTTTTTTATGAGATTTGCGATTGACGCGATTTTTGTCGATGACAAAAATCGCGTCACCGGCCTCGCTGCCCTTTTAAAACCCTGGCATCTGAGCCCTGTATTTTGGAAATCTTCGTTTGTGATTGAGCTTCCGGCGGGAACGATTGGAACTTCGCGGACATCTGTTGGCGATATCATTGAACTGCGGGAAAAAGATTAACCCAAAATATCTTTCCTATTCGACGTCGGCGGCGGCCCAGCCGACTTCGTCATTCCACTTGCGGCAGTATTTGCAGATTTTCGCTTCTTTTAAAATTTTCTTTCCGCAAAAGACGCAATTTTTTTTATCGAGACTTTTGAATTCCGACTCAATCAGCGGATCGATGAAAAACTGCGCGCAGTGCGGGCACTTCTCAGATACTTCCGGCAACACCTCAAAACAATAGGGGCACTTTTTCATTTCCATTTTCCTCCGTGCTTTTAAGTGTATCGCAAATCAGCGTTCGGGGAAAGTCATTTTTCGTTTTAATCAATCACCTCTCAAAATCAAAGCATGGTTTTTATATCTTGACGCGATAAAACAGAGTGTTATACTGAAAATGATATTTCAATGATTGTTGTTAACATCAAGCAATAAAACAAGATACGAAATGTCCAAACTAAATAGGGCAAGGATAGCTTACGTTGTTATCTTCCGTAAGTTATGTTTTCACTCATGGGTGTCACGTATAAATTAAAGCAAGAAGTCGTTGATTATATTGTTGCGCAAAAACGCAGCAATCCGGACATCAGCTGTCGTAAGTTGACGGCGGCTGTTCAGGAGAAATTTCAAGTCGAAGTTTCCAAATCCTCCGTCAACACCATTTTCAAAAACGCTAATTTAAGCAGCCCTGTCGGCAGGCGGTCCGCACTTTTGGGCGCCGTGAAGCCTCAAAAGTTCAAGATCCCCGAAGCAAAAAAATCAGAAATTTTAATCGACTCCAAACTCCTCGAAGGGTTGATCAGCGAAAAAATATCCGGCCCCTCCGGGCAAACCGTCGCAGAGCCGGTGAAATCTTCGCCCTTACCAAAAGAAGACGCCCCTCAATATTCTGAGGCGCCGCCGCTTTCTTTACCCTCAACAAACACCTTTGACCAAAAAGATATCAGAATTTCTGATCTCCCAAAGGAACCGATTGAAAAAATTCCTGAGGAAAATAAAAAGGTTGAACCGATCGCGGAAATTTCCGGCGATGGTAAGGAAGCGACACGAACATTCGATCAGAAAGACGAGAAGATTCTCGATGTGAAAATTCCCGACGAGAAAGAGGTTGCCCAAGGCCCGTTATTGATTCAAGCGCTGCCGGAAAACGTGCCGTCGCCTATTGTAGAGAAAATTATAACGGAACCGCCTCAAATAAAGGAAATCCCGCCAACCATCGCGGAAGAACCCCCCGCGGAAAAATCAGCGCCGGCATTCCCCCAGGCCGTTCTTCGCGAAGCCGCCGAAAAAATTTCTCATATCGCCCCTCTTAACGAGCCAAAACTTGATGGCCCGATTTATGACGGGATGGGATCCTTTTTTCTAAAAGCCGCGCAGTGGGAGGTCTCCAGCTCCTCTTTAATGGGGAGCCTTCTCAACCGTTATGCTCTGCAGGGCTCGTCGGTCAATATGAATGTCCTGGGCGAAGTTTTGTTATATATGGAAGCATTTGGGATTACAAAACCGCAAGACGTCGGCGCTTACCATCAAAACGGATTATGGGCCGTCAATAATATTGAACAAAGGCCCGCCGTTGAACGGCTTGAGGATCTCATGAAAAACATCCCTCAGGTCAAAAGTTTTTGCGCCGCGACGGCAAATTTGTACACACAATTATTTTCCGAAATTGGTTTTTTTAAAATAACTTTTAATGATAAAACAAACATCTGTTTTGACGCGCAGGGCCAGAGCGTGTGGCCCGACGATAAGATTCCGTCGGTATTCGCCAGCCCCATGAACAAAGCCCTCCACTCGCTGTCTAATCAATTTATTTCCAATGGTGAAGCAATCATCCTGCGCGAGATCCCCGGTCAGAACAATTTTTCAAAACATTTTTATGACGCCCTCGCGGCTTTTGAAAATCTCCCCGAAAAGAAAATCGAAAGGATCACCGTTTATACACCCCGCAAAGAGGAAATCGCCAAATTTACGACCGTTCCTTTAAAAAAACGGCAATGGATAGCCGGCATGTGGCCGTGGCAAGAGGAGTGTAAAAAGTTTATTGAAGCAAACAAAGATCAAATCAGGCCTTTTTACCATGAAGGGTTACGGCGGGAATTTTATTACACGGATATGAGGACAAAATTGCCGCAGGCAACGATCGGGCAAAACATCGTTGTCCGCGCTGTTTTTATCCGGGAATCTCCCGACGCGTGGCCGGTTGTTGGGGTATTGACAAATATAGCCGATGAACGCATTCCCAGCGTTTACATTGCATCCTGCTATTTGTCACGCTGGCCCAATTTGCAAGAAGGGCATAAGGATTTTTCCGCCAAATCGCAAGACGCCGCCTTATCCGTAGCCAACGTTGTTCCGGCTCATGACAGGGTGCCCTTATTAAGCGGAGACGGCCATTATCAGCTATTGGGAGACGCCGCCTCAACCCAGATGAGCTGGCAATTTCTTTTATCCGCGTTGAATAATTATTGTCAACGTCATTTTTTTCCGGCGCACTACGAGGCGATAGATTTTTCAAATATCCGGAGGCGTTTTTATACCTTAGAGGGTTGTTTGACTCGGCATTTGGACACCAAAACAGTAACCTTGAAAACGCCGCAAAACTATGAATACCAGAAAGATTTGGAATATGCTGTTAAGCAGGTGAATGAGCACGACATCCGGGATTATGCCGGCCAAAGGCTTGTTATGCGCATCGAAGAGCAACCGTTTTCCCAAATAGGGAAAAAAACGTAGCGTAAACTTGTTTTTTAAATAACTGCGTGTTACAATTACAACGCTTGTTGAGCTTTGTACAACCGATTGAAAATTCAGGAGGACAAAGCGAAATATTGACCTCCACATTATCGGTAGGGGAAAGTCAATAAGGGGAATTTGACAAGGTTGTTCAAAATAAAATATGACCACTCGATATCAGACAAGGCAAGAAAAACTCGTGAGCGTCGGCGTTTGGCCGGCGAAAACGAACTATACAAGACATATTAGTGAAGCAGTTCAAGCGTAATTGTTCCCAAGCCCAAAGCTTGGGATTTTTTGTCCCCAGATTTTTGGGGATAGTGTCGAGAAGGTCAAAGATGCGAATTAAAGGGGCGGCAGGTGAGCGGGCTCAGAATCTTCTGGAATACACCATTGTTGTCGCTCTGGTTGCCTCGGCGGTGATTGCCATGAGCACGTATGTTTTTCGCTCCGTTCAGGCGACACAGCAGAACATCGAGGAAGAGTTTCAAAAACAGTAAAGGCCGGTTGTTTCTAAGCGTAAACATCACAAGGAGGTGTCGGAATGTTGTGTAAGAAAAAGAGAAAAGGTCAAAGCACGGTCGAGTATTTGGTTTTGGTGGCGGCGGTTATTGCTGTTATTCTTTTGTTTGTCGGGAATCAAAATTCCCCGTTTCGCACGAAATTAAACGGGGTTCTGGATAGCGCAACAAATTCCATGACCAACATGGCGGGCAGATTGAACAGATCATATCCGGTCGCGCCGTAATTTACCATTCGAGGGAGGGATGACGACGACATGTTAAGAAAACTAAGGGAAGCGATCAAGGGTCAAAGCACGGCGGAATACGCCATCCTGATTTCGTTGGTTGTGGCGGCGATTATCGCCATGCAGACCTACGCAAAGAGGTCTTTAAACGCCAGAATACGCGGCGCGGCTCATTTTATGACCAATCAAATCGGTAATAGAACACAGTATGAACCGTATTATCTACAAAGCAGTTTTAACGTGACTCGTGAGCAGGAAACAATATCAAGGCAGGACATCAACCTGGTTGCCAGTAACGCCAGCACAAATGTCATACGCGAGGCGGAAGGCACTCAGACATTTACCAATTATTCCACGACCCCAGGAGAATAACTATGCTAAGGAAATTAAGAAGCGCTATCAAAGGGCAAAGCACGCCGGAGTACGCCATTTTGATTGCCTTGGTTGTGGCGGCGGTGATTGCCATGCAGACCTATGCCAAAAGGGCGATACAGGCCAAGGTTCGCGATGCCTCTGATTTTCTTGTCCAGGAATCAGGGAGTTTGTTAGGGAATGAAGAACAGTATGAGCCTTATTATTTGGAAAGTAATTTTCAAGTGAACCGTGAACAATTGTCGCAATCTCGGCAGGACATCAACCTGGTTGCTACCAATGCCAGTACAAATGTCATACGCGCATCGGGGGGATCACAGGTTTACACCAATGCCGTCAACGGAGAATAAAAATGTTGAAACAATTGCGTAGCAGAAAAAGAGGCCAAAGCACGGCGGAATACGCCATCCTCATTGCCATGGTTGTGGCAGGGACCATTGCCATGCAGACCTACGCTAAGCGAGCGCTTCAGGCCAGGACGTTTGATGCCGGTGGCTATTTGGTGCGTGAAACAAGCGCTTTAGGATCGACAAGCCAACATGAACCGGGTTACCTTGAATCAAGTTTTACCGTTACCAGGGAGCAGGACACGCAATCGCGACAAGGCCTTAACGCCGTTTCTTCAAACAGTACAGCGGATATTATCCGCGCAACGGGCGGGTTTCAGCGGCAGTCGTATGGCGATACCCCTGCGCCTCCACCCGGTGGCGGAGAAACCTGTTTTTTGGCGAACACCCCCGTCTCTATGGCGGATGGTTCGCAAAAAATGATTCAAAAAATAAAAGTGGGAGACAGCGTCTTATCGTTCGACCAGGGAAGCGGCCAGTTTAAACCGGGCAAAGTAACCAAGGTTTTCAAAGAAGTTGCCCTGGATTATCTTGTTGTGAATGAAACTTTGAAGCTAACACCAAACCATCCTGTGTTAAGTAACGGCCAGTGGATGGAAGTTGGCAAGCTTAAAGCAGGGGATAGCCTTGTTGATAAAGACAACAAAGCGATTGTCATTGATACGATAACGGCAGTCAAGAAGAAAGTAAAGGTGTACAACATCGAAGTGGACATGTATCACTCTTATGTTGCCGGCGGCTACATTGCGCATAACAAAGAAGATCCGCCGCCTCCGCCGCCACCAATGGATTAAATGGCGTTTGGCGAAGGAGATGCAAGAGGTAAGTTTCTGAGTAGCGTTGGGTATCAAGTCGAATAAAGGATAAAAGAAAAAAAGGAGGCTGAAAGACATGTTGAAAGCTTTAAGAAAAATTAGAGGCCAGAGCACGTTGGAATACGCGATTTTGATTATCATCATTATCGGCGCCTTGTTGTCTATTCAGGTGTATATCAAACGCGGCGTTCAGGGTAGGCTTAAGTCGGCGGCTGATGATATCGGTGAGCAATATTCTCCGGGCAACACAAATATCACCTCCACCGTGCGCAGTTCAAGCCAAACGCAAGAAACCTTTAACCAGGGGGTCACAACGTCACGGTTACTTACAGATGAGCTTACCAATATTTCGACCAATACAAGCATTATCAATGTTGAGCAAGAGTATTGGGGAAAATAAATCTTAAGTGCAGTGCTCTTTGGCTTACCCTAAGTCAGATGTCCTTGGGGTAAGCCAATTTTTTTGATTCGTCCGCATCTTTATAGATTGCGGTTTTTGATTTTTGAATAGCAAGGAGAACAGATAGACTCATGAAACGGAAAAGTAAAGGCCAGGTCATCGCGGAATATGCGGCCCTCATCGCCCTTGTTGTTGCCTCTATTGTGGCGATGTCTTTTTTTGTAAAAAGGCTTTTGCAGGCGCGCATGGCAGACGCGCGTGATACAATGATGAGCACAGTACGCTCCTCCTATGAGGGCGAAATACCCGATCAATACGAACCATATTATACCCAGCAAAATTCTCAAGTCAGCCGCGAAATTAATGACCAAATGAATCTTTTGCGAGGCGGCCGGACGGGAATTTATATAAAAACTTTTAATGAAACGACAACTGTCAACAGCCAAAGCGTCCAGCTCCCTCCGGGCATGGGGAGTAATTAAAATGAAAAAAAGAAATACTCGCGCCCAAACCCTTTTGGAATTTACAGCCATTATCGGGCTTGTGGTTGTGGCGCTTGTGGTGATGTCTCCACTTTTTAAACGCAGCATACAATCTGTCATTAAAGTAACCGCCGACCAGCTGGCGCCGCAAAATGCCTCCGAGCAGGCCACGGATGAATCCCGCGGGTATCTTGTGAATTCCTTTACGGTGTCGCGGGTCTCCAGCACGAAATTTGAGAGGGAAGCACCATCCGGAATCACGGAATACGTGACTCCCGATGAAACAGTCAACACAACCACCAGCTCTTTTACCAATATGGGATTTACCAACGGCGTGGCACCGTAATAAAAAAAGCCGCGGAGGAAATATGATAAAACCACGAAAAAAACACGGGCAAACCCTTTTGGAGTACACGCTTTTGGTTGTTCTTGTCCTAGGGGCTTTCGTTGCCACGGGTCAATATCTCAAACGAGGGCTTCAAGGCCGCTGGAAAAGCGCCGTCGATGATTTGGGTGAGCAATATGATCCGACGGTCATGCTGACAAGCATTAATCATACAATCAACGGAAATTCCCAAACCACGATTACCGCGGTCCGAGGGACTTTTGGCGGCAGTTCTGGGATTTGGACGATGCGGCGGGACACCTCCAACATGACGGAAAAAAAGGAAGGCGCCAGCACCGTTGGTTCATACTAAGTTTACCTGGCACCGCGTGATACTGAGATCCCATTTCTTATGACTCATTTTCCAAGGCCACAAAAGTTGAAACGAAGGATGAGGGCCCAGACGGCATCCGAGCTGGCCATTTTCGGGGCCGTTGTGATTTTTGTTTTGGGGCTGGTCGTGCGTTACGCCACAAATTTTAGTTTAAATCAAAACCAATCGCTGGCCGCCATGCGATGGGCTTTTAAACAGTCATTTTTGGGTTCGGAAAGCGGCAGCACGTCCCGCAATTTTGCCAGTATTCTTCTCATTGAAGATAGAAAGGACGTGGATGTGGGGAAATTTGGAGCGCTCAACCGCAGTCCGTATGTCGTCAGCGGCTCCGGGGCTTTTACAAAAAATCTTTTCATGATTCCGGAATGGGGGGAATGGTGGAATCTGCCGGTGATGGATGTGTTTGTCAACGGCAAACATTTCACCTTTACCACATCAGGGTTTAAAACGTATTGTTTCCAGCCGCCCGACGGTTCATATGATTGCGCGGACGTTGATGGCGCCGAGCAGGTTCGATATCGCGCGCAAGATTGGCAAAATGCTTGTATCAATGAGGCAGGCAACCCCTTTGATGGTGAGGCCTGCCCCAAATTTTTTGACAGGATTCCCAATTTGTATTATATCGATGGTTCAGGCAATACCCACCACGTGGGAAGATATAATCCAGGTGAGGCCGATCGCTTTGACCTTGACCGGTGCGGCGTCGCCGATGTTCCCGCGGGGGATCACCGCGAGACCTTTTCCTGGCAGTGGGGCTCAACTATGGCGGCGACCAGGACTCTTAACTTGGGTGAACAAGGCGCTTCTTATGATGTTGACGGTGATTTAAAAGAAGAGCAGGTTTTAAAAGTTTTAGGCAGAAGCGGCGAAGAGCAGAAGCTCGGGGCAATTACATCCGCTGATGCCTGTAATTCGGTCAATGCCCCTGTGTATCTCGCCCATGTCATTGATTCACAGGCGGGAGACATGGATTTAGCGTATGGCACGTATGATGAAAGAGGCGGAAAAACGCCGGCTTCTGGCTGTATTGACCAAACTCCGATGAAGCGTCCTGGGCTCAAAAATGACATGATATTTTACGCGGATACAAAAGAAGGCACGTATTTTAGCATAGAAGAGGGGAAGTTATATGAAGGCGTCGGCTCCGACAGGCAGTTTATTAGAAACGTTCAAGCCCACGACCGCGTTGACATCATCGAACGTAAATTTCAGTTAAGCAACGACACGGGAAGATTGTGCGGCAACGGCGGGGATGTGGTAGACGGAGCGCCCAACAGAGGGCAGAATCCTGATATAGAAATTTGCAATGACTGCAATAATCCTAATAATGTCGTCGATCCGAATAAAGGGGAGGTTAATAACAGCCTACCGAGGATGTTTCGGACATGTTTTGATGAAACAACCAAAATGCTCTATATCCGAAGCCGTATCGGCGATATCAGCGGCCGTAAGTGGATTACGGATGTGAGTGGAGATGTGAATCCGATTAAATAAGAAAGAAATATGAAGAGCAGTTTTAAGCATATGAAAGCTCAAACAACTCTCGAATTCACCTTCGCCTTTGTGATTGTTTTGCTTTTGGTTTACGGGTGTATTCAGGTTTTTCGCTGGGCGGGGGTGAGTTTGGTTGAGCGGCAAAAAGCGCACGAGAGCACGTTAATTGACAATACAGTGTTGGAAAACTGGCAAACGTTCAGCCAAAGCCCGTTAAAGCAGTTAGGAGCAGATTTTTACGAACCGTCGCGCATGAACGCGGTTTTCAACAATTGGTAATGCCTTTTTAAAATATGTTTAATTTATTTAACCCTCAAAATCATTCTCATCGCCGCGGCCAGATCGCGGTCATTATCGTTTTGGTTGTCGCGGTCCTCTTTATTTTCTTCTCAGTCATTTTAAACCTAGGGCGCGTTGCCCAAATAAAAACCCAAACCACCGTTGCCGCCAATGTCACCGCCGCGTATTTGGCCTCCGAAATGGCCAGTTATTCCGAGTATTTATACCGCACGTATTTGGGCGGCCCGGGAGAGGTGGAGGATCATGAGAGCAAAAGATTGACGGCCTGTAAATCGACCAGCGTTCTTATTACCCTTTTGACCTTTATCGTCGTCCTTATTATTGTTGCGGTTATTACCATTGTCACAGGCGGCACGGGGACAAGCTTTGCCATCGCCGCCAGTATATCACTTGTCACGACCTTGCTGACTATTGGTATTCAACTGACGTTTATTGAGCCTACCATTTCAGGCCTATGGAATAAAATATTTAAGGAAATGAAGTTGGATCAACCGACCCAGTTTCTTGAGTCCGGCCTTCAGACAGGATTGCAAAATATTGTCAGTGACCAAAGGGAATTAGCCGATACGGAAGATTATGACACGGATCTTGTCTGGGATGGCGGCGTGCTCTCGGGAGATTTGGTCAGCCGCTTTTCCCGCTTTTATACACAACGGCTATTAGGCTCTCTTGATACATCAACAGGAGGCAGCAGCGTCAACTGGGATACGGTGGATGCTTTTAGGGGCGTGCTGGAGGAATTTATCGGGCAAGGCTCTGATGGATGGGGGATTTGGGATCCCGCCTCCCGTGATTTGCTTAACCCTTGCGGGGATAATGACAAGGCAAATAATCCCGCCGAATGCACGTGTTGCTGCTTACCCAAACAATGGTGCAGCAACTCATCATTTGGGGGATGCAGCGCTCCTGATAGGCCGGATTATAACACCGCGGACAATATAGTGGATGAACCCAATGAACGCGCCAGTTGTTGTGACAGCCCAGTTCCCATGTTACTTTGCGGGACAACAGGCAGCTGTCCCGCACCCCTTGCCGGCATGGATCCTAACGACGCGTGGTACCGCTGGGTTTATGACCCCTATTATGAAAGCGCGACAAACAGCTTTATTTCTTTCAGGGAATTTATTGGCCACGACGATGAGTATCGCGGTTTTCGAAACGATGGCAATAACCGGCCTTCCGCCGCCTCTGATCCCGCTTATCCTTTTAGGCCGCGTGATGCCAATGGATTTTACGCGCTTTTGTGGAAAATGGATAAGGCCCGCGTCTCGGATAACCCTACTTTTTGGTGCAGTGTCCAGTCGGGCAATCCCGATGTCGTTACGGATATGCCGGATAATATTGGATGTGTAGAAACGACAATCGACAGTTTACCTGGTTTTTCAGGCAGCATTGATTATGCCTATGGCGATGGCGACTGCAGCACCAACGATTTTACCAAGATGCAGTGGAAAAAAGGGTCGGATCGTTTCTGCTCGCGTGTCTGGCCATACAATCAAAATTGTCCCGGCCAGCGTTGCGCGGGAACCAATTCTTTCTGCAAACCAACAGATGTTGAGGCGCATAAAAACGACCAGTGCGGAGCGCTAAGCGGCAATGAAAAGTACTGGCGGTCGGACACCATAGACGTCATCAGATATCAAATGGATGAATTTATCAAATGGGCCAATGGCACATTGACTACTCTCGGCGGCGCCAACAGCGAGCAAAAAAAACGGAGTTTTGGCGATTGGTATCCGGAGGCCAAGGTATGGCTGGAAGGAAATGCCTCGGGTGATGTGGATCATGTTTGTAGCGGAAAAGACAGTAAATTGTGTAAATGGCTCACGCAGGTGAGTCGATGGAAAACAGTTTTAGAAAATTGGTATAATAATAACGCCTATCCGACCGTCGGGGGATACATCTGTTCCCGCTCGAGCGTTGCTGATACCATTTCCTGCCTTGACAGTAAAATCAACGAACTTCAATCCTGTAATAACAGCTGCGATGCTGATCATTGCTCCGCCATTACCTATCCCGCTTGGCCGGGAAGCTGCACGGCTGCCTACAGAACGAGTTTGCAGAATATAAAGACACGGTTTATTTACCGACGGGATTTTCTTGTAAGCGTGGCTGATACAATCACTCAATTGGAAACCGCAAAAACAAAACTAAGGGATTTTATTGTTTCATCTCAAGCGGTGTTGGCCCAGGGTCAGGTATTTCAAAACACCGGAGATTTGGGCACGCGCCATCCTAAACTCAGCAATTTTGTCATTTACGGGTGGCAGGATGAAAATCTTTTGTGTGGGCCCGGCGCCAGCCGCGGCTGTTGGCATATTGTGCAAGTCGAGGCGAGGATTCCGACATTGTGCGGCGGTAAATGTGGAAGAAAAGATCCCTATTTTGTTGAAACTCAACTTGAGGTGAACCGCTGGCCGAGGATCAAAACTTACACAACGGATTTTTTGGACACAAGCCGTTGCGAAAGCCTTGGAGACAGTTTTGATAATGGAGATTATTGTAATGAGGATATTGACTATGAAAACTGGAAGGCTTGTTATAAGGGCGGGACGACAAAGGCGCGGATCATTCGCTACGATGAAAACAGGGATTTGAGCCTTAAATTCGCCAACGCTGTTCCCATATGGAAATTTTCATTGACCAATCCGCAAAGAGGGCCGGCGGGCCAAAGTGTTTTGGATGCTTTAGCAGCGACATGTGATCCACAGGGTGAGGGCGCGTTTATGATCAATTATGCGGGACAAAGCCCAGGCTGCCACACCGCCGCTAAGGAAATATTAACCAAAGGTGTGATGACGGAGTCTTGCGCGGAGTATTTTTTCCATCGGGATCCGGTGGACAAGTATAAAGACGGCTTTAACATCAAATTTTCAAAATGTGAAGGCGATTTTTAGGCGCGGAATAAATACAAAGTCAAAGGAATAACATTGTTGATTCGCCACAAAAAAGCTATTTCGCTTTTGGAATACACGGTCTTGATTGCCGTTTTTCTATCGGGCGTGCTTTTGTTTCAAAAATATTTTGTCCGCGCGCTGGCCGGGAAATGGAAACAAACCGGCGACAGCTTCGCCGCCGGCCGCCAGTATGACCCGAAGAAAACCGTTGAATGTGTTTATTCAGGCGCGCCGCAGAATTTGTGGTATGAGCCTAAATGTTATGATATAAAGTGGAAAAACGAATACTCGCCGCTTCATCAGCCCTGCCTTATTGAATGTATATTTTTCGGCACAGTATCCCACTGCAAAAATATAAACCCGCAGTGTTCGCGGTTTCCTTTTAGGGGATTTTTTTCTTTGTATGACGCCCGCTGTTGTGATGTGGCCTGCATAGCGGCTTGCAGTGAAAAAGCGGCC
>ORJL010628287.1_pt1 | contig 29549 bp, 23 predicted proteins | sample 1779941 | NCBI WGS metagenome assembly ORJL01 (sample SAMEA104232317, study PRJEB22302) | groundwater metagenome | biome: forest; feature: aquifer; material: groundwater | place: USA | collected 2011-08-07 | depth 5.8 m
ACCTTCCGTCGTCGGTCATGGCGCTTGTCATGTCAAGGTTCGACAACCTGCAAAAGAGCGAACGCTATATCTTGCAGATGGCCTCTTGCGCGAAGAGCCTCTTTTCTCTTGCGATGGCAAAGGATATCACCGGCCGGCTGAAATATGGCTACCCCACGGACGACCTCATCTCGGCTCTGGAAAGGGGCGGGTTCATTCAAAGAACGAACGGGCATTACGCGTTCTCTCAGATCATCACCGAAGAGGTGATCTATGACACGATATTGAACGTCAACAAGGTAAAGCTCCACCGGCTCGTAGCGGAATGGGTCGAGACAAGCTCCCCGGAAAAACCTGTGTCATATCTGGCGGAACAGTGGCATTGCGCGGGCGATACGAACAAGGCGGTCAATTATTATATAAGCGCCGGTCGCGACGCAGAACGAAAATATGCCAACCGCGAGGCGATAATATCGTTTGAAAAGGCAAGGGCTCTCCTCCAAAACATACCCCGCGACGAAAGGATCTTTAGGGTGTACTGCGATCTGGCCGCGCTTTACGAGTTCACCGGCGAAAGGGCAGAGTGGAACGACGCAATAGAAGAGGGGCTGAAAGTTGTGCCGGCAAACCATTTCCATTACCAGCTGGGACTATCCAAGGCCATTTATATCGAGGCGGGCGGCGACATTGACCTTGCAAAAAAGGAGTTCGAAGAACTTCTTGCTGAAGATGGCTTGAAAGACCATCCGGAGATGAAGCTGAAGCTGACCATCGCCCAATGGCAGCTGATGCAGATCTCAGGCCACGACTGTCAAGAATGCATGGACAACACGCTTCGCCTTGCCCCCAACACAAAGAATCCGCGCATTCAACTTCAAATAGAACAATGCCTTTTCAATTTCTATAAGAACGCGAACGACCTGATAAAGGCCGAAGGTTATCTTGACACCCTCACGCGCATTCAGCGGTCGCTTGACCCTTTCAACAGCAGACTGGCGGACCTTTTCTACGCCTCTTTCTATTGGGACAAACAGGACAAGTTTGATGAGCTCGAGTCTTTGATGGCGGCGACCATTTCGTATTTCAAAGAGATCGGATGGCAAAAGGGCCTTGGCATGTCCATCTTCTATCGCGCCGCCGCCCTGTGGCGGCTGGGCCGAACCGGTGAGGCAGAGGCACTTATTACATCGCACAAGGATGAACTAAATGACGCCGACACTGCGATGAGACTGAAACTTGTGATGGCCGCCCTTCTTTTGGCGCAGAAAAAGACGGCGGAATATGAAAAGCTGAAGGCGAGCCTATTCTCCTCGGAAAAGAACGAAGATATCCGTAACGAGATAGAGCGCCAGCTGATCGTCTTTGAGGGGCAATATATCGAAGATACTGGGCGCCTTGAAAAGATATATGATCATCTTAAAAAGACAGAGGGGTCGGCCTCGTCCGGGGTCGATGAAGACGAGCATAAGATCATAATGGCAATGGTACTTAAAAAACTCGGCCGCATACTGGAGGCCAAGTCAAAGGTAGAGGAGATATTTCCAAGGATAGAATATAACCAAAAGAGATGGTTCAGGGATATATGCAAGGAGCTGATAAAACCTAAGGTTTGACTTTCGATTCTCACTGTCGGCCTTGCTGATGTAATGCTCTAACCCGCATTTCTCACCGTAAAACACGGGGGTATGGAAAAAGCCCGTAAAAATATGAGGATGATGCACGAATAAGAAGCGGGCTAAAAAGTATATGAAGCACATATTTTAAGTACTCCACCCCCCTCCATTGGCATCTCTTCGCATCCTTCGATTTTGTGTTCGTCCCGCTTTATCGAATTGAAGATGTTCATACATGGACAGTTCAATTTTTCCGGTACCCAGGTCCGCAGTAACCAGTCGGGTCCTGAGATGTAATTATCAGAAAGGACATTCTGGCCTTTACCGTGAGACGGTATCTCATCACCTTCGACCGCGGGGGTATCGTTGCGTTTGGTTTCGGCGGTTTCTCCGCCCATTACTTTCTCTCTTCCGTCGGCCGTGGGACTGTCTATGCGTGGGGCCATATACGTCTCCTTTGTTTTTCTCCCCTTTTGCCTTCTATTTCTATTATCGGCAGTTTTCGAGAGAAGTTGCTAAAAATTTTTTGTTCATTCTTAAAATAGGTTGCGGGGTTTGGTGTAATTAGTTGTAAAATAAGGGAGAAAAGAAAAGCGTCGGTTACCAATAAAAAATCTGACAGACGGAGAAACCCTTGGGATACAAGGAGCGCGAAGGAAAAAACTTGAGAGACGTTCGCACTCTTTTCGAGCGCGACGTGGCAGGCTTGGGGCTAAAACCTCCAAACCCCACTTATACCGTCCTATACCCCCATACAAGACGTAAAAAGGACGTAAAAAGGACGGAAAGAGGACGCAAGAGGACGTATTTACGTCCACCCTTTTAAAATGAGGGCGACTCTCTAAATTCAGGCCCGATAAATCCCTGCCCGCCTCTGGCGGGGGGCAACTACAATTTTTCAATTTTGAATCACTTCGGCACCTTAGCCCAATCATTGGCGAATTTTTCGACGCCGATATCGGTCAGCGGATGTTTCACCAGCTGCTGGATGACGCTGAACGGGATGGTGCAGACGTGCGCGCCAATAAGCGCCGCGTCACGGACGTGAATGGGGTTGCGCACGCTTGCCACGATTATCTCTGTCTTGAAGTCGTAATTTTTATATATCTGGGCTATCTGCTCAATCAAGAGCATTCCATCTTCAGAGATATCGTCAAGCCGGCCCACGAATGGACTGACATAGGTTGCCCCAGCCTTTGCCGCCAAGAGCGCCTGGTTCGGCGAGAAACAGAGCGTTACATTGGTCTTGATGCCGTGCTCGTGGCAAAGCTTTGTCGCCTTGAGTCCCTCTTCTGTCAGCGGGACCTTCACAACGACCTGTTTCGCGATGTCGGCCAGTTGCTTCGCCTCTTCGAACATCGCCTTGGCGTTAGTGGTGTTTGTCACCTCAAGGGAGATCGGCCCCTTTACCTCGGCCACAATATCCTTCACCACACTTTTAAAATCGCGCCCCGTCTTTGCAACAAGGCTCGGGTTGGTCGTAACGCCGTCCACAACACCCATGGCGTTCGCCTGGCGGATCTCATTGATGTCGGCGCTATCGAGGAAAATTTTCATACTGTGTCTCCTTGCATGTCATTGCGAGCCCGCGAAGCGGGCGTGGCAATCTCCTTTACTCAGTTATATGCGCGGGATTGCTTCGCTTCGCTCGCAATGACCGCAATTGTTTTTTTAATCACCGGATGCAACAGAGTTGGTTCTATATCACAAAGTGGCTCCAGCACAAACATTCTTTTATGAAGCTCGGGATGGGGAATTTTTAGATCCGGTTCGTCAACGATCAGGTCGTCATAGAACAAAATGTCCAGATCGATCGTTCGGGGTTCCCACTTTTTGCCGGTGCGGACACGGCCTAGTTTATTTTCGATGCTTTGCGTAAGATGGAGTAAATCGGTTGGCGAGAGGCTGGTTTCGATCTTGATCACGCCGTTTATAAATGGAGGATTAAAAATCCCCCCCCGCCCCCCTTTACTAAAGGGGGGTGAAGGGGGAATTAACGCCTCGGTTTCACACCACTTTGATTTTATTACCTTTTTTGTGACTCCGTCTTGGATCAATCGCTCTACGGCCGTTTCACAGTTTTTAAGCCTATCCCCCAAATTCGAGCCTATGGCTATATACGCAATTGACATATGTTTGGGGACGTTTCTCCAGCAAATCCAACCTAGATGCTGTCTAGCTGTCTTTTTGTGGCAAAAAAGTCGGCTAGATAGCGTCTATTGTGCATTGGCGGGAGAAACGTCCCCAAAAAATTATATACCATCATAAAAAATAACTAGCAACATTTTTAGCTTGCGACCGATAACAATTGTAGTAGTAGTATTGGACAATAATAAGGAGCTTAAATATGGCAGAAATTTCTCCATCCTTGGCAAAATATTTACTTTTGATGTCATGGTTGGGAAATTGTTCCGGCGGGCCGGTGGATGGCCATGATGAAAATGAAGATTCAATAAACCCGCCCCTTCCGGATACCCTTGAGCCTGTTGACCAGCATGTAAAAGACACCTATGCAGATGCCATATCGCAAGACGAAGGCACCGGCGGCGCAGATACTTTTCCTGATACATTCGATGCTGAGTTTACATCATTTGACACATACCTTGATACAATTGACGGCATGTGTGAAATATCGGAAACGTGCGCGCCATTGGATACCTATGATACTATCGACACGTCCTTTGATACGGATGCCTCTGATGCTGGAGCCGACGATGGCATTTTGGTGATACCGGAGCTGCCCAAACCGTTCGATACCCCATCACAGCCGGATCTGCCGCCACCCGATATCCTTCCTCCACCTCCGGATGTTCAGCCTCCGCCGGATATACAACCTCCACCGATAGATACTCCACAACCCTTGCAGGATACGGTGACACCTCCGCCAGATACGAACCAATCACAACCGGACACAATTCAGTCGCCCCCTGATGAGGATGCGTCGGCAGATACCTCCGAGGATTCGGCAGATGTGGCGGGAGCCGATGGTCCGATACAGTGTAGTCCGATTTCCGCCGAAGATTTCACCTGCAACAGCATTGATGACGACTGCGATGGGCTCATCGATGAACATTATATCCAAACCGCGACAACCTGCGGAGTGGGCGAGTGTTTAGCAACTGGCATAAAGACCTGCATTGGAGGCCTCGAAGATAATTCCTGCGAACCAAAAACTCCGACGCTAAACGACGCCTCATGTAACGGCGAGGACAACGATTGCGATGGTTCAACCGACGAAGACCATGTCCCATCGCCGACAACCTGCGGCGATGGCGCCTGTTTCGCACAAGGGGCGTGGGTCTGCTATAATGGCGGCATCCTTGAAAACACCTGCACACCTGGCGCCCCAACAGCAGAGGCCTGTGACGGAGCCGACAACGACTGCGATAAGGAAGTAGATGAAGGCTGTGAATGTAAATCAGCCACCTATGAGCCGGTTACAACAACGTGCGGCAAGGGTGAGTGTGCCTCGACGGGGGCAACCTCTTGCGATAGCGGAAAGGTCAAGGATTCGTGCAAACCCAAAGTCCCCGCGCCAAACGACGCCTCGTGCGACGGAAAAGATAACAACTGTAACGGTTCGGCTGACGAGGGTTATGTCGCTCAGCAAACGCAATGTGGGGTCGGGGCCTGTATCGCACAGGGTTTAAAACAGTGTATCGGCGGTCAAGAGATCGACAACTGCGCATCAAAGCAAGCCGCGCCGAGCGACGCAACGTGCAATAACGTGGATGACGACTGTGATGGCGTGGCCGATGATGATTATGAACCCTACCAAATTACTTGCGGCACAGGGCCGTGCGCTAACACCATAAACACCTCTTGCACCAATGGAATTGAGGATAATCTATGCACGCCCGGAACCCCAACGAACGAGATATGCGATGAAATTGACAATAACTGCAATGGCTCAATTGACGAGGCCCTTCCCGACAACGATGGCGACGGCATCTGTAACGACATAGACTGCGAGATAAACGAACCGAACACAAAATATCTTGTAATAAGCTGCCCGGGGCTGTCGATCGAGTCTTGCTGGGACGCGCTTACGGTCAAGGGCGACACGGCCTCTATCTCCATCAACTATTTTAGCAAAGATATCCCCTTCCAAGAGGGGAGCGGCATCCAGCTCTGTTACGATAAACTTTCATATAGTGGAACACCAGACCCCGCTCCGATCGCCTGCCTTGAAACTATCTTCTTTGAGGTTGCATTTTTCGGCAAGAAGTTCATCTGGAACTCAGAGGATTCTAACACGAGCCTATTCTTTGATAAGCCCGCATCGTCGGCCGGATTGAGCGTCTATTATCCAGATGGCAAGGAGATATTGTTCAATATGCTGTCGTGCGAGTGGATATAGTTGCCCGATTTATCGGGCTACAAGGAGTAGCACCCTTTACCTGTCCGCCAAAGCTGTAGTGGCGGAGGGTGCGCTTGTTGTGTGCAACTGGCGCAGCCTAAAGGCTGCTACTCCAGACTACGCTCGAAGATCATAGCCTGTAGGTTTTTAAAACTTCAGCAAGCACTCTCTTATTAGTCTCCGCCATCGGCACCAAAGGCAGCCTGAACTCCTCGTTGATCCGCCCCATCATTGCAAGGGCCGTCTTGACCGGAATGGGATTTGTCTCTATAAAGAGGGCCTTATTCAACGGGCTCAGTTCTTCCTGCACGAATTTGGCGCCATCTTTGTCGCCCGACGAAAATTTATTCCAGACACTTGAAACTTTTGCGGGCATGACGTTGGCGGCTACCGAAATCGCGCCGACGCCGCCGAGCTCATAGATGGCAAGGTTCTGCGCGTCCTCGCCGGACAATATCGCAAAGGCCTCCGGCGCAAGCGAGCGCAATCTCTTCACCTGCCCCAGATCGCCGCAGGCCTCTTTGAGTCCAATGATGTTCTTTATCTTTGAAAGTCGCGCCACCGTCTCCGGAAGCATATTAACACCGGTCCTCCCCGGAACATTGTATAGACCGACCGGCAGGTCGGCGGCTGCGGCCACTGCCTTAAAATGCTGGAACAACCCCTCTTGTGTCGGCTTGTTGTAATATGGCGTCACCTGAAGCGTGGCATCGGCCCCAAGCTTAAAGGCCTTCTTCGCCTTTTTGACGGCGATGTCCGTGCAATTCGAACCGGCACCGGCAATGACCGGCACCCTCCGCGCCACCTGTTCAAGAGTTATTTCGATCACGCGCTCCCACTCGGCATCGGAGAGCGTCGCCAATTCCCCCGTCGTCCCGCACGGGGCGATGCCGTGAATGCCCTCTTGGAGCTGCCACTCGATCAGATCGCGCAGGGACTTTTCATCCATCTTTCCCTTGTTGAATGGAGTGACGATCGCTGTAAATACGCCGGTGAACATTAAATGACAATCTCCCCTTTGAATATCTCTTCAACCGGCCCGGTCAAGAAGACGTGGCCGGTCTTTTTGTCCCAATTGACATCTGCCTTGCCGCCGCGCTGGGCAACAACGATCTCGCGTTCGGTAAATCCGTTCAGAACGCTCGCAACGACCGCCGCGCACGCCCCGGTCCCGCATCCATGCGTCTCTCCCGCCCCGCGTTCCCACACGCGCATCTTCACTTCATTTGGCGAGATGACCTGAACGAATTCAACGTTGATCCGCCGCGGGAAGGTGTGATAGTTCTCAAGATACGGCCCGTGTTTTTCCACCGGATAGCTGTCCACGTCCTCGACAAATATAACACAGTGCGGGTTTCCCATTGACAGGCAGGTTATTCTGAACTCCTTCTGCTCGGTCTTTAGCGGGCGATTGATAATGCGGCCGCTCAAGGTGACCGGAATATCTTTTCCCTTCACGATCGGCTCGCCCATATCAACTTGAAACGAATGTTTGCCAAGGCATTTCACTTTTTTTATCCCAGACAACGTCTCAAAGGCGATCTCGCGCTTTGATATCAGCCCCGACTCCAGCGCAAATTTCGCGGCGCACCTGATGCCGTTGCCGCACATCTCTGCCTCGCTTCCATCGGGGTTCGCTATCTGAAGTTTGAAATCCACATCCTTCTTTTGGGTCTTCCAGAGAAGCAGCAACTGGTCGGCCCCGATCCCCTTGCGCCGGTCGCACAGGTCGCGCCCCAGCTTCTGTAACGAAAATTGCGGCCTGAAACCGATGCACGGAAGGATGACAAAGTCGTTGCCAGTTCCGAACATTTTTACAAACGCACGCCCCTTAAGTTTTTGAGTAATTCCCATTTTTACGCCCCCTTGGTCAGCCCTACAAGCTAACTTATTGATAAATAAGGTTTATTTGTAAGGGAGAATACCAGCGCCGGATGATTAAGTCAATTAAAAAAACGACTGTCTTGCGAAGGAGACGCTGCCGTCGTTTGAATCGACATAGAACGTAACCCCGCCGCTTGGCTTGTATATATACTGCGGGTTGACCTTACCGGGAATAAAGGCCGTTTCGAACTGGGGCATCTTTTCGTTGGGAAGCCCTTTCATGCCCATCAAGAGCGTGTTTAGATCTTTCTTTTTAAGCACCCTTGCTTTCAACTGTCTGTCGAGCAGGGCTGCAAGTTCGTCATAAGTTTTCCCGGACTTAACGATCGCGCCCCAACCAGCTTCCGGCGAGACCCTTGGCGCATCCGCCACGTGAAATGTTTCTCTTGACAACATATCTATCATCTTGATCCCGGAGAGCGTCCGGACAAACCTCACGCCGCAACCGGTGACGGGAATACCCTCGACCATCTGCTGATAAAAAGTGATATTGCCATTTTTGTAGCCCTCAACCAGAGTTACGTTTCCGCCGGAGAGTTTATTCAATTCCTCATTGATATTTGAAACGGTGGGATAGGGCGTCGTCGCGTATCTTTCTTCTGCCTCTGTCAGAATGATCGTCCCGTTCACTATATTCCTTAGTATCCTGTTAGTGAATTTATCGGTGTCGAATCTATATCTCGCAGCAAATTCCGGCCGGCGCGAAAGATCGTCCAAGGCGTGAAAGAATGCCCTGACAAAATCCTCTCTCTTTGGTGCAGAGGGCAGAAATTCCGGCATACGATGGACCATGATGGTCATCGCCGCTTGAGCGGCCCGCTTGTTGCCGTCCATCAGCCCTATCAATTCCTGATAACTGAACCACAGGAAAGGCGCATATAGCTCTGTCCTTGAATGCCCCTCTTCATCATAAAATACGCTGGGCTGTACTACTGCAATATTCCTGAGCCCGATATCCGGGCCTTCCTCCTTGGCCACCTCAAGGCATATCACCGTGGTTTCGGCCAGTTGAGGATCGTCAAAATAAATCGCCGGGCCGACATCGGACAGCGTTTCATGCATGGCAAGACCCTCGGTGTCATTCAGCATGCGTGCCAGGTCTCGATGCCGCGTGTTCGTGAGAAGATGGTCAAATTCGTGAAGTATCGCGTCGCCATCGCCGCCAAATGAACACAGGTTCTTGACCATCCCGAAGGTCAGTGAATAACTTCCATCGCTATAAAATGCATTTGGAAACTCGGACGTGCTCACATCTACACTAAATGGCTTTAAAAAGATATTTTGCAGGTCATCATTATAAACAGAGATGGCCGAGAGGTAATTTATATAATCGTTGAGCGTTCGGGTCGTAAATATCAGATCGAATCTGGGATCGGTCGTCCTTGGGTTTTTGACCGACCAAATGCTGTCAAATTTGCCGCCGCCAAACGGAACCCCCTTCACCTTGAAATATTTTGTCGTGAAGATCCCGTAGTCACCCACCTTGTCGTATTTTGCATCCAGGCACTCTTCCAGCAACAGGTAGGCATTGGACTCCGGGTCAAAGGATGATATCCTGTTCTCTCTTGCAAATACCTTCACCGGTCCATACTGATCGTCTCTGCATATGCTTGGCGACATAGGAGCTCCTAGTCTGGAGTAGCACCCTTTAGGGTGCGCCAATTGAATATACTTGGCGCAGCCTGAAGGCTGCTACTCCAAACAGCTTATTTAGAAACAGGGAAAATTGCAAGTAAAGATTTTATGCGATGATCTCTTTATACGGATTTTTTCTAAATGGCCGGATATCTGGGCTCAAGTCAAGGACGGTCTTTGCCGGTCCGAATGTTTCAATTGGCATCTCCACAAAAACCTTAAACATTTCCGCCATCTCACCGTTCCAAAGACCGGTATCGAAACTGACGAACGAATCTCCTTTGTGATCCCTTTTTTCGGTAAAGAAGGCATAGCCAAAACCCTTTTTACCGAACTTGATGAGGTCGAATCTTTTGCCGAACGGGTCCTTGCTGTTCAATATCATGAAGACGGGGCTGAAGTGTGTCGAAGAAACAAGTATCTTCTTCTGCCCCGGATCTGACGTGTCGATCTGCACCTGTTCCACTACCTGCAGCGACAATTCGCCCGTCTCCTTATCTCTCACCACGAACGGGCCGCCGCCCGGCTCCCCCTTGTTTGGGACGACCGCGATGACAATGAGCGGGCGGTCCAAGCCATTGAGCCGTTCGGCCTCAAGCCTCTTGTAAAAATAACCCATGAAGGCGCGTTTCCAGCCAAGGATATCCTCGTCTCCGCCGGGGAGATTGTCGACATTTTGAATGAGTATGTAGTCCTCTTTGAGAAGGTTCAGATTGCCGATGAGCGCCCCGTGTCCGCCCTGCCGGAAGAATAGCGTTCCGTCGGCGTTCCTATGGAGCTCGTCCTTGCCCGGGACCATCGCGACCACATCGGTCCCCTTATGCTGGAGAGAAAAAGAGACGCTTATCTTGTGTCCTTTTTTGGCGTAGCGTTCGGTCAGTTCAGCGGCGATATGCTTTGCCTTATCCAGAACATCCTCTGAAACCGTGAAATGAATGTTCCCTCCGGTCAACCAGACCGCCTCTTTGATATGTTCCTCGAGCGCAAGGCGGGGGTTGCCGTTATCGATATGGAATTTCAAGAAGAGTTTTGGCTGATTAGAATAGCTCAGGCCACACGGCTCAAGGAGATATTTAATGATATCCCGTATCCTGCCGGCGCCGCGCTCGGCCTCGATATCGATGCCGTTCTTCTTTAGCACGGTGCCAAGATCGGCATAAAATGGGAACGTCGGAAGGGCGTTCCAGAATTTTATAAAATCGGGCGATGAGGCGTTTTTGATATTTTCGACACCTTCGCTATAAACCTTCGCGATGAAGCCGAACATCCGCGTTGCCGCACCGGATGCCGGAATGAATTTTGTTGCGTGAGGCGCCACCTTTTCTTTCCACAGACGCTGCAACCCGCCGAATTCCGACGTGTTCAATCTTGTGATCCTGCCGTTCTCAACCGTTGCGGCAGAGTCAAGCTCGATGAAGCGCCTTCCCTTGAGCAATATATCTATCTGGGCCATCACATCCTCCGCCCGGCGTCCGGTGGAGGTTATATATTCAATGTCTTTTTTGGATAATGTTGCCATGATTGCCTGTCATTGCGAGGCCCCACCGCGCGTGGTGGGGACGAAGCAATCCCCCGAGGGAGATTGCTTCGTCGCTTATGCTCCTCGCAATGACATATATTGCATTCAATTATATCTTTGGCAACTGAATTGGTTATTTTTTTCACCTTATTTTACAGGTGGTTATACCAAGCCTGCGCCTATTTAAAGACAAACCTGAAAATCTACTAAAAAAACCCTTGCATTGTTAGAAAACATATACTAGCAGTCGCATAAGGTATATGAATTTAGTTTCTATAATTATAGGATTAGCAGATCGGATCACACAGGGCGTCGAATCGCCGGATGAGAATATAGATCCATTGGTTGAGATTCTCCGACAATCGTGTTCCTCCCCTACCGCCATTTATAATGTTACGGATCCCCTTGACGATCTGGCTGTGAGACAGTTGTTTTTCAATTCTGAAAATGACAACATATATCTGCTTGAAAGACCTGTTGGTGAAGGAGCAGGCAGTAGAATTAATATTATTAAAGATGAACCAAGCGGTGAACGAACATTATATGCAGCCTTTGACGAAGAACCCTATTGCCCACCGGATGTCTATAAGGAGAGTTGGTGCGACATCCCGTCACAAAGCCAGATATGTTATTCTCGTAACGATCGCCCTATAGACCTGTTCGGTGTTACCACGTGCAGGAAAGTTCAGGAGGTATATTCCGGCTTGGAAGGGACTCTGATCGCAGATGCCTTTTCCTGCGCAGCTAAAGGCTTGGCTATATATTATTCAGAACAGATATTAAAATCCATGCTCGGCTATGAACATTTAAAAGAATATTCAATTACAGCCAATGGGGTCGTTAGTGGATATCAAATGCTCACAATGAGCGGGGTATTGGTTATAGACGAAAACGCCGACGGCACGACAAATGAAGTTAGAATAGAAGATCCTCTGCTTGGCGGTGGATTTTGGGCAAAAGCAGATGAAAGCCTTGCTTTTTTTGACGTCTTATGGAATGGCAAGCCGGTTGATAGTTATATTTATAACATAGATCGCAAACTGGCACGTACAGACTTGACTAAATGTAAAGAGGTCTTTAGCGGAGATCCGTTATTCGGGTTTTATTCAGGCAAGGCATATACCCCAATCCTTGTGGCAGAAGAGGATGGTTATATTGAAGATGTTAAACATACTATTACTGGCGGCTTGTATCTGGTAATAAAACCTGGCGTGGCACCTGAAAATTGCGGGAAGAAGTAGCCTCTTTCTCATCAATTCCCCTAAAATTTTCGGTTAAATATATGCCAATGATTTCATTGGGTTGTGCGAAATACAGCAACTTTTTTCGTTTTTAGCCGATAATAGTAATAGAGGGGCATATATGTCTTGGATGCATTGGTGGAATCCAAATAGCAATAGGTCTACAACCGGTGTCCTGGCATATGATGAGCTCTCATCTCAAAAGGCACCAGAAGATCATCCCGTTAGTTCTTCCGTTCCAGGAATAGATTCGTTTCAACCTGATGTGTCAGTAGCGCAGCCTAAAGGCTGCTACTCCAAATTAGATCTCAAAAATCTCCTGATCCAAGCCTATAAGTGTTGGAACTTCATGGGGGCAACAAACGAGGAAGTATTCATCATGAAGGCCTTTGCAGACGTTAGCAAAGGCAACATGGCGGACATTTTGGGACTTGCAGGCCGAAATCGGGAAGAGATCGAAAGAAAGAGAGAAGATGTTTCGGCAGAAAAAGCGCGGATCAAAGCAGTGAAAGACGAATTTTGCATAACCGACAGGTGTTATGAATCTAATGAGGCCGATGTAAAAGAAAGCCTGTTTTTGATAGACTCCTTCGAAGACAGGGTCCGCCAGATGGAGGGCTCTCAAACAGCGATCGCAGAACTCTTCTACAAAACCTCCGTAAAACAACTTCATGCCGAAGAGCTCCCAAATTATCTGCTGGAAAGGATCAAGGGCGAGTTTTATGAAGACCTTGGCTTGAAAGATAAGGCGACCGTGATTTACCAGCGTTCGTATGAGGCCGCATCCGCCGCCGGCAACGAACCGCAGATGTATGATAGTTATATCAGATATCTTTCAGCGCAGCCTGAAGAGATGTCGCAGGGTGTTATTACCAGGACATCCCAATTGAGCGGGATCCTTGAACAGAAACTTGCAGTAACTAAACAGATCTCTGAAAATCCGTTCGTGCCCAACACCTGGCTGCCAGACGCGACTCCATACAGGGAATTGTACGCCGAGACGCTGGAACTCAAGGCAAGGCATATCGCAGAGAATGCCAAGCGAGACAGCGTTCAACTTCAAAAGGTAGAAGAAGAGATCCGAAAATATGCAAGTCACCGCATTGGGGGCCTCCCCTCCAGTCGCGAGGCGTCGGCGCTCATAAGGGCGATGGAGGCAACGAATGGGCCTTATATAGTTGCGGCGGCCGAAGCCGGCAGGAAACGGGCTAAAAAAGAAGTTGATAATATACATTTTGAACGAGCTCTAAAGACGGGCGTTGCGGAGGAACTTTACAAGTCTGTTAGCGAGGAAGCTCGGGATGAGGGTGTCGATACGGCATTTGCGTCGTATCTTTTCAATACCCACCTTGAACTTTTGCGGGCAGGCGGTTTTCCGCTCGACGGAATATACACAACATGGCATCGCGCAGTTGAAAAATACAGGGATAACCCGGCCATCGCAGAACTCGCCGATGAGCTCAAAGAAAAAGCCCCTCACCTTTTTAAGAACGATGCTATAATGCCGAAAGAGGAGGCACGCGATGCGGCAGATGCCGATAAGGCAGAGGAGTTGGAACTCTCCCTGCACTTGAGTCCGGGCAGTCTTGGCGAAAACCTGGGCATAGGTTCTGCAACCTCTCTTGCCGGCGCATCTATCGGTGCGGAATTGGGTCTCGCCTGCGGGCCCGGCGCGATCATATGCTCTCCGTTGCTGGCTTCCGGAGGGTCGGCGATCGGCCTGTTGGGCGGCGATCAAATTGTCAATGACCTCCATGCCGACGAGGTTAACGATCATACATCACAGGCCAGAAAGGCCGGCGCAGTATTTGCAAGGGTAAGTTCTGAAGAGGCGCTAGCAGCCGAACTCACATATATGGAAGGGTTGTTTACCGGCACGGTAGCTGCCGGCGCACTGGGGCCTTTTGGTATTGTTCAGAAAACACCTCTTAAATGGCTCGGCAGGGGGAAATTTTGGGCATGGGCCGGCAGGTTTAGCGAAAGAGGGGTAAGACACGCCGTCTTCGATCTTCCAAAAAATATTTATTACCATGCGCAAGGGTTTCTTGGTTTTAGAAGCTCAAAACTTATTAACGAAGTAGGAGCCAAGATCCTGGTAGAATATCCGGCTGAAGCCTCTGCTTGCAGCGGCCATTATGCGGATATTTTTAGGAAGCTGACCGGAAAGACCATTGAACAGGCAAGGGAAGGGGCCGGATTAAAATCATTTCTCATGGAACTTCCCGGAAGGGTTACAACCGACCTTGCGATGTCATTCGATGTTGTGGACCGCTTTGGGATGACCGTGATAGCCGACACAGGCCAGGTTAACCCTGCGGCTTTGAACAGGGCATATGCAGATATTGTAAGGGAGGTTTTTAAAAGGACCACAGGATGCGACATAACAGCTGTCACTAAAAAGGAGTTGGGGAAGATATTGACCGAACTTGGACCGGAAAAAAAGCAAGAAATTTGGTTTTCCGTCCGCGCCGCCAAGAGATTGGGGATAGATGTAATAGATGAAAAAGGCTTTGTAGCAGACAAAGAACTTTTTGAACAGACCGTTAAACCATGGCGCAAGGAATTGTATAATAAAATTAAAGACAGGATGGCCCCGTGGAGAGAGGAGTTGCGGGGTCCAGGAGTTAACACACGATGGGTTGGATTCAAGGACGCCTTAAGAAAAGATATTGTTGAAGAGATATTTAGCGCCAGGCAGCTGCTGGGTGGGCTAGAAGAAGTAGTAGAAGCTGCCTCTGCAACCGGAGGAGCATTCGAAAAATATATTATAACCCCAATTGTAAGGCCGCTTGCAAGATCACTTGAAAAACCCCTTTCATGGATCAATTCAGGCCTTCATCAAGCAAACCGGCCCCTGAATAGAATAGAGTCTGAAGTTGCCGGACAATATGCGCCGCGGACCGAACAGGCACATTATATGGCCGGACGTTTTGCAGGCGAGATTGCAAAATCTTCCAAAATGACCCTACTCACAAAGGAGGCTTTTAGGGGAAAATGGTTGCGAGAAAAGGGAAAGGAACTTGTCGATGAGGCAATGGAGGGCGTTATCCGTCAGGAGGTTACGGGCCACCCTGTTAAGCCGCCAAATGGCAAGTTCGCTGAACTGCTGGCTGGCTTAAGTGGAAAGATCAAAGAATTAGGCGGCAAGTTAAAAGGACCTGCAAAGGCTGCATCTATCCATTTTAAAGGGTTAGGCAAATGGCTGAATGCGCATGTCCTTACAAAGGAACTTGAAGAGGCAAATAGATGGCTTGTGATCCCTGCGGCGGTCGATTTTCTATTTTATGATCCGGATGAAGGATTTGTCTTGGGAGACGGTAAATTTGATACATGGTGGGGTTTTTGGTCATTTGTCGGTTCCAGTTGTTACGCTTCAACCAGGCTTGGGATGAATAATACATTTGGGGGGATAAATGCGGCCGCTGTTAAGGCGCTGACCTTCATCACCTTCATGGGCAAGGCAAGCGACGAATGGCCAAATATTGATTATGAAAGTCTCAAAGGTTCTCATCTTGAATACCTGTCTCTAGCTCCTTTAAATATGGCGCTGTCATCCGGTTTGCATTATGTTAGGGGGTTTAGCCTCGGACGGATGCTGGCTGCGGTCCCTGTTTTAAGGTCCATCCCTTCTATGACGAACTTTGCGTGGGCATTTGAGGCGGGGTCCACATTCCTCAAGCCAAGTTATATCGGCCTTGCTGGAAGAGCACTCAATCTTTCGTATTACGTACTTATTATAGGTTGGGGTACCGGCTATATCTTCGCAAGCGATGATCTCATCAATACCGATCCGATTTATAAATTACAGCGTGCGATAAAAAACGCCATTGTGGGAATACATATCCAGCCTCTTCAATATTCGCTTGGCTACTTAAGCAACCTTGGCCAGTTCGTGGTAAGGTGGTATGGGTATATTTGGGAGCTTGGCCTCTATGAGTTCTGCCCGGTATTCTTAAATAAAGGCAAGGATATACCGCTGGTCACCCGCCTATTAAGGGAAGGGACAGAAGAGTCCTCTATAAAGATAAACGAGGCCTTTGTGGATAATAACCAATCACTGGATCTGATAGGGGTGTTTGACAGGATAGCCAAATTCGGCGAGGGATTTGAAAGTTTTGTGCCAACCGGTTTTGAGGCTCATTTGCCAAGACTCGGCTGGCGGCAGGAGGTACGCGGCATTACAGCAACCTGGTTGCCCATGATAGAGGGAAGGCTAACCAAAGAAGAAGCAGAACTAAGGAAGGAAGGAAAAGATACAACGGGCAAGTTCAACCGATGGGAAAATAGTGACGTTACCCAGCTTGCCAAGGTGTTTGAATATTGGATGTATAAGCAAGACGGCCAATGGCTTGACAATGCCGGCGAGCAAAAGGGGATGCTTACAGAGGCGGCTATCTGCAGATATTACGCAAGAAAGGCGCAATTGGGAGAGGAGCGCTATTCACAGTTCCGCGAGGTGGTAAAGAATTATCGCTACAGAAAGTTCTGGGAGATGATCCCTGCGGCCAAAGATGAAAAAGAACTGGTTGGAATCATTCGCCGGATAGACGAAAAAGAACTCGATTACGAAAAGGCGGCCAGGGTGCTGTGGTCCATCAATGAAGAAGTAAGAAATGAGGTCCCCTAGTGCCTGTTTGAATTTGACAATTAAGTCTTAAACTGTTACGTCGCCTTTAAATGTATAAAATATTAAAGGATAGAACCTATATAAACAGGAGAAGGTTGAACTGGCTTTCTTTGGCCTTCCTTTACGGTTCCTTTTATGCCCTGCGATACAATCTTTCACTCGCCAACAAACCCATTCGCGATGAGTACGGTTTCAGCAAGACCGAATTTGGCCTGATACTTACTGCAACATATATAGCCTATGCGATCGGCCAGTTTGTGAACGGACCGATCGTCGATAAGTTCGGCGGCAAGAGGATGATGATCTTTGGAGCGATCGGAACGATCATTTCCAACATATTATTTGGATTGAACGCTTACACCGGGACCCTCAATCTTTTCGTGGCGATCTGGGTAATGAATGGATACATGCAGGCCTACGGTTCACCCGGCAACCTTAAAATCAACTGCAGCTGGTTTAAAGTGGAAGAGAGGGGCATATTCGCGGGCGTTTTTACGGCCGTTGTCTATCTTGGGCGCATGTTCATTATGCTCGCCGGCCCGATAATAATTGCGTATTCTCACTGGAAATGGATTTTTATAGCTCCGGCCTTGGTTGCCTGTGTTACGACGCTTGGAGTTTATATATTCGTTAAAGAGACCCCGAAGGATGCCGGTTTTGATGCGGTCGATTTTGCCGAAAGCAAAAAGAAACATGGCGACAAGATCAACTTTTTTACTTCGTTAAGGATCGTGCTTTCAAGCAAGACCATGTGGATCATGGGATTTGCTTATTTATCGACGGGAGTTGTCCGCAACGGCCTTGAACAGTGGTTTCCTTCATATCTACAGGAGGTTCACAATATCGCGCAAGGCTCGGTTAAATTTGGCGCGCAGGCAGCTTTAATGCCTATTGCGGGTCTTTTGGGGGCGATTGCAGCCGGTTTTATTTCCGACAAATTTTTCAACTCGCGCCGCGGGCCTGTTGTGGCTTTGATGTATTTTGGGCAGGCTATTTTATTGGTTTTATTTATGTTAGCGATAACGCCTCTCTATTGCGGGATACTTCTCATTGTTTTATCGTTTTTATTCAGCGGCCCGCATTCGATAATAGGGAGCGCAGTTGCGATGGATTTCGGCGGTAAAGAAGCAACAGGAACCGCGCATGGGTTCGTCGACGCCATGCAATATATCGGAGCTTCTCTTGTCGGGGTCGGCATGGGAAAACTGATAGATGTCTTCGGCTGGAAGGCATGGGGACCCAGCCTTATAATATTCGCAGTGTTAGGCGGATTGTTGATGTGCATGGTGTGGAAAGAGGGGGGACAGAAATCCTAAATTACTTTTGACTTATTCCATACATTATGCTTTAATCCGCCTAACTTGATAATAAACTAAACAAGGGGGAATTTTATGACAAAAAGACTTTTGGTAGCCGCTGTTATGCTGGCAGTGATCTGCTCTGCCAGGGCATATGGCGAAGACAAGGCCAAGGCCGCTCCGGCCGCGAAACCGGCCAAACAGGCGAAGGTGGTTGAACAGAGGATCCACGAAGGTGACATGGCCAAACTAGAGCATATGATCAGCAAAGCCGTGGTCGCCAAACAGGGGACCGGAAACTGGGAATATACGGCCAAACGGATGAAACCTCCCAAGAACGATAAATGGGAAGGTCGCTGGAACGAGATGGGGTCAGAAGGCTGGGAGGCAGTTGACCACTTTGACAACGTCTATATCTTCAAACGCCCGGCATTTGCTTCGGCCTCCAGGGTAAAATCAGTTGAAGCTCCGGCTGAGGCAAAGGCTGCCGATACAAAGGCGGATGAAAAGGCCGCAAAAGAGAAGACGAAGGCAGAGGAAAAGGCGGCGAAAGATAAGGTCAAAGCCGAAGAGAAGGCCCAGAAAGATGCCGATAAGGCAGTGAAAAAAGCGGCTAATGAGAAAGAAAAGGCGGCAAAGTCGGCTGAAAAGGAAGCAAAGAAGGCCGTAAAGGAGACTAAGAAAAAAGGCGAATAGTTGTAATATTATAGTAATGTTCAAAGGCGGGCAACGTTTGGGTTGCCCGCCTTTTTTTGTGGAGAATCGGAAGGACCTGTGATAGGGGTCGCGGGAGAAACGAGCCAAGTGCCAGGCCTTGCATAACGAGACTATGGGAGAAGGCATGCCAAGTGCCATGCTTCTCTGGTAGAAGCGGGATTGGAGAACATAGGCGTATGGGAGGGAACGAAGATGAAGCATGGCACTATCTGAGGAGATCGTCCGCCTGCGGCGGACGATTTAAGCTATGAAGAATAGACAGGCCACAGAGGTCCATTACATTTTAAAGGAGCTGGAGACGCCCCTCTCCATCGCAATCGAGGGGACAAACCTGCTCAAGGGATATTTTGACACTCATCAGGACCTGCGGCAGAAGCAGGTCTTTAATTCGCTTCAGACGAACCTTGAAAGGATGGCGGCGTTCCTTAAGGGCCTGGCGGAGAGCCTGAACGAGACGCCCCTGAAACCAAAGACGTTCGTCCATTTCGATATTCTTCAGCATATCCAGCAGACCTGTTTGACACACGACCAGCTCTTTTTGCAGCGCCAGTTGCATTACAAGGTCACCGCCTCTGCCGACCTGCCAAAGGTCTTCGCGAACCCCGACCAGATATTCGTGGTCCTATCCCATCTGGTATCGAATGCGATCAAGTTCGCCCCGCGCGGAGGCGAGATAGACATCAGGGCGAGGGAGACGAATTTGAGGCAGGGGACCGGCATCGAGATAAGCATTATCAACGAAAGCCCGAACTTCACCGAACGCGACCGATATCAGATATTCGAACAGTTCTATTCAACGAAAGATTCAAATAACATCGTGGGCATGGGCCTCACCGTCTGCCGTGAGATCGTCCAGAAATCGGGCGGACAACTTTGGGTTGACATCCCCTCCAAGGGAAAGGTGGCCTTCACGTTCATCATCCCCTGCGCCGAGGTCGTCTCTCCCGCAAAGGCAAAGGGCTCGCAGACATACAAATATGACATCACCATCGTGAACTATAAAGAGTTGAAGGACCGGATCGGGCTGGAAAAAAGCACGAGCATACTGCACAGGATCGAAGAATCGGTAAGAAAGCTCGTCCGCTATCCGCTGGACGTCGTCGCGTCGTTCGAGACGAACGGCGTCATCAGCACCATCTATGAGACGCAAGAGGGTTTTGCAAGCTCGATCGCCTCGCGCATATCCAAAAAACTCGGCGAAGAGGAATACAAACTGGGCAAGTCGGTGGTAGCGGTCCAATTCAAATACCATCTTTCGGTCCTGCAATGAACTATCTTCTTTTAATAGCCGCGATCGGCCTTCTCTACACGTTCGTTATTTTACGGCTGGCACTTTTCTTCTTTCCACCCACAGATATCAAATTGTTCAGGGACATCTCGTCCTTGACCGGCAGGGCGGAATGGTTCCTGCGCCCGTGGAGAAACTGGCTGGTCATTCTCTTCTTCTTCGAGGCCGCGTGTTATTTTGCCTATGAGGGTCTCTTTCTTGAGGCGGCCCTTCTGGCCGCTTTCATCGTTCTATCGATCTTCTCCGAGTTGCGGTTCAGGCTCCACCTGAAGAGAATGGCGGAGTTCGTAAAGAGCAACCCCTTCATCGACCCGCGGCTGTTCTTCAAGCTCTACTATGCCGGCTTTGGGATCGTTCCGGTAAAGCTCCCCCGTAGTTGCCCGATTTATCGGGCTCAATGCCAAAAGAAATCGGGCCCGATAAATCGGGCAACTACAAAGCTCCTTCCGGCGATCTTCGGGCTGTTCAATACGTTGAGTCTGGCCAGGATCATCCGCGCCGCCTACAAATGGAAGGGCCCCAAATATTCCAGGGAGATCGCGGACGCCATCTGCCCGATATGGTGCGCTCGCGCGGCACAACTGGCGAGGATGTCGATCGACATCAGCGGACTGGAAAAGCTGGCTCAACTCGACGGCAAGTTCATATTCGCGCTCAATCACAAGAGCTATTTCGATTTCGCGGTGGGGCCTCTTGCGATCCTGCTCGCGCGCCCAAGAGACAGGTCATCGTTCCGTTTAAGGTTCCTGGCCGCGAGGGACCATTTTCTGGATAACCCGTTCATCTATTTCATCATGGGCAAGGCGCTTCAGATCATTGGCACGATCTTTGTCGATAGAAAGGGAAAGAAGGCGGGCGCCAAGAACGCATCGCTGGAGGCGGCCGAAAAACTGGCCTCGCTCGATATTGATATTGTTATATTCCCGCAGGGGACAAGGGCCTATGCAAACATCATGCCTGACGGCAAACGCCTCGATGCCGGATATTACACGTCGGGGACGAAACAAAGGCTGATGAAGAGCGGCGGGCACCTGAAAAAAGGCGCGGCGCACATCGCGGTTGATGCGGCCATAGCGCTTAAAAATATCGAACAGAGCGTTGTTCATATCATCCCCGTTGGGCTTATGGGAACAGGCGTTGCGGCGCCAAGAAAGAAATTGATCGTCCAGACGGGCGTGAACGTGCAGGTAAAGATCGGCGACCCGATAACGATAAGGGGAAAGGATGTCCTGCCGGTGGAAATTGGGACCGAGGCCTATGACACGATGGTGGCAAATGTCCACGAAAGGCTCGACAACAGCCTGAAGGATCTTCTGGGTGTCCACGCAATGCTCGAACAGCGTTTCTTTAAAGATATTCGAAGCCTTGTCACCCCGTCCGACTATGAGCACGCCTCCGTTGCAATGAAGGCCTGGCGCGGAAAAGATTACTTGATATATACCATCCTTGATTGTATATACGCCACGAAGCCTGCGAATTGGCCGGCGCTGGTCAGAGAGTTCTGTTATCTCTTGACATCCGATGTCCCGCAGGCGTCATTTGCCAATTTTAAAGGGCGCATAGTTAAATTGATGATAGAGGGTTAATGTAGTTGCCCAATTCATTGGGCAAATGTTGGCCCGATAAATCGGGCAACTACAACCATGAAAAAGTTACATGTAATATTTTTGGCCGTTATCGTTGCTTCTTCTTTTCTGTGCGGCGGACTTTTACACGCACAGGACAAGACCAAGGGCAATATCTATGGCGACGTCCGCTTGAAAGGGGATCTTCCCAAGGGTAAGGGGCCATCTATCGTTGAATATCAGGGCCCCTGCGGCGCTAAAAAATCGCTCTCTGTCGTCAGTCTCTGGAAGGACAGGATATTGGATGTGGTCCTGTGGATCACATCTACCGAACCAGTCGCCCCTGCCAGCCCGTCTGACGATGATAATTTGAATATCATCGGGCACAGGTGCGAGTTCTGGCCTAAGATGATTTTGGCCAGGCCCGGCGAGGTTATTAAGGTGGCGAACGAGGACCCCTATACGCAATGGCTCGTGATCGAAGAGACAGGGAACAGAAAACGGCAGGTTCTTCAGGAATCGGGCTCAGCGCCGATTGAAATAACAGTGAAGGAAGATATCAAGATCCACCTCTTATCTGCTTTCTACCCGTGGATGGAGGCGTGGATACAACCTGTGCCGGCCCTTGTCGCAACGACTGAGACCGACTGGGACGGCCGCTTCTATTTCAAAGATATCGAACCTGGGCAATATATCCTTCACGCGTGGCATCCGTTGCTTGGCGAAACCTCTCAAGAGGTCACGGTCGAGGCCAACGAGGTCACCGACACAGAGGTCGATTATCAGACCCCCGAATCACACCTGCCCATCATTGAACCGACGATGCTGGAAGAGCTCTTCGGAAAACCGGAAGATGCAAAAGACGACAACCCTTTTAAGAAGTGATCACTTTTATTGTCATTGCGCCTGTCCGCCGATGGTGTAGTGGTGGAAGCGAGCGTACGCGAGCGAAGCAATCTCCCGCAAGCAGTTGTGTTCATGAGATTGCTTCGGCCTTTCGGCCTCGCAATGACATTCACTTTTTTAACGCTTCTATCGCCTTTTTGTAATCCTTTTGGCCGAATATCGCGGAGCCGGCGACGATGATATCAACACCCGCGTCGATCACCTGTTGCACATTTGAGGCCTTTATCCCGCCGTCGACCTCGATCAGCTTTTTAAATTTCCTCTCCTCTGAGATATATTTTCGCAGGCGTTTTATCTTTTCAACGCACGCGGGTATCATCTCCTGCCCGCCAAAGCCGGGGTTGACCGTCATTACCAGCGCGAAATCGGCGTAATCGACAAAGGGTAGGAATTTCTCTATCGGCGTAGGTGGATTAATTACCGCCCCCGCCTTGCACTTCATTTTTCGGATCATTGTAAGCAGTTTTTCAAGGTTGCACGCCTCGTAATGGATCGAGATCATATCGGCGCCGGCCTCCGCAAAACGCTCGATATATTTCTCCGGCGACTCTATCATTAAATGGACATCAAGCGGGAGCGATGTGACCTTTCGAACGGCCTTGACCACATCGGGGCCGACCGTGATGTTCGGAACAAAGTGGCCGTCCATGACATCGATGTGAATTAAGTCGGCGCCGGCCTCTTCCACCGCCTTCACCTCTTCGCCAAGGCGGGAAAAATCGGCCGATAAAATTGACGGCGCTATTAGCGTCATAAATTGCGTTGTCATTGCGAGCTCGAAGGGCGAAGCAATCTCACGAACACAACTGCTTGCGGGAGATTGCCACGTCGCTTCGCTCCTCGCAATGACTAATTCAACCTATTTCCAATTTTCAACCTATTCCCCTTTATAAACTCAACCGCCGGCATCCTCTTTTTACCGGCAAGCTGGACCTCAAGGATGCATAGCTGTCCAAATCCGGTCTGGACGAATATCCCCTTGTCCAGGCTCACGATCGTTCCGGGCGCCTCTTTGGAATCAAGCTCCACCGGGGCGGCGTCGTAGATAAATAGAATGTCGTCATTCAACTTGACCCACGCCCTTGGCCACGGCTGCAGCCCAACGATCCTGCGATATATCCCGGCCGCGCTCAAGCTCCAATCAATAAGGCCGTCCTCTTTTTTAAGCTTCGGGGTATAAGTGGCCTTAGTGCCGTCCTGCGGAATTCCTTTAAGCCCCTTATTTTCGATCTCGTCCAGCGTCTTGACAAGGAGTTCCGCCCCAATAGTTGCCAGATGGTCGTGAAGCTCGCCCGCGGTTTCGTGCGGCATTATGTCCGCCTTGCACTGAAGTAAAATATCGCCTTCATCCATCTTTTCGCTCATGAACATCGTTGTCACGCCGGTGGAAGGCTCCCCTTTAATGATGGCCCAGTTTATTGGCGCCGCGCCACGGTATTTTGGCAGGAGAGATGCATGAACGTTGATGCAGCCTTTGGGTGGAAGGCTTAATATCTCCTTTGGCAATATCTTGCCATAGGCAACGACGACGATAACGTCGGGCTTAATGGCCCTTAACTGCTCCAGAAGTTGGGCGTTATTCTTTAAGGATTCGGGTTGCGAGAGTGGAATTTTGTTCTCTTTGGCAAATTCAGCGACCGCGCATGGGGTCATCTTTTGGCCGCGGTTGGCCGGTTTGTCGGGCTGGGCAATGACAAGCGCCACCTCATGCCTTGAACGCAAAAGTGCGCCAAGGGAAGCGACCGCAAATTCAGGTGAGCCCATGAATACAAGTTTCATATTTGCTGTCATGCCCGAGGTTGTAATCGGGCATCCAATGAATTCACGAGATCCCCACTTTCGTGGGGATGACATTCAACACAACGCTAAATTCTTCTTCATCTTCAAATATTTATCCTGCTCCTTCTTACCGACCCTGTCGATGAGCAGCACTCCATTCAAATGGTCTATCTCGTGCTGAAACGCCACGGCAAAGAGCCCCTCGGCCAGAAACTCAACGTGTTTATTCTTCTTATCGAGCCCTTTGACAACGATCTTTGCATGACGCTCCACCTTAAGCCTGAATTCCGGGACAGAAAGACATCCTTCTTCCCATTCGATGGTTCCGGATGCCGAGATGAGCTCCGGATTGGCCAGTTGTATAAGATTGCTCTTCTTTGTTCCGGTCGGCAGGTCCAGCCCGACATCAACGACTATCACGCGCAGAGAGACGCCGACCTGCGGCGCAGCCAATCCAACGCCTGAATCGACATACATCGTCTGGGCCATGTCGTCCATGAGGCGCGCTATCTCCGGCGTGACACGCAGAACCACCTTCGCCTTCTTATGAAGGATAGGATCGGGATATGTGACTATTCTCAATATCATCCACTCTAAATCGTCCGCCTGCGGCGGACGATCTCCTCAGATAGTGCCATGCCTCATTTCCGCATTCACCCATACGCCCATATTTTCAACTCCCGTTTCTCCCAGTGAGGCGTGGCACTTGGCCGGCTTTCTCCCATAGTCCCGATTATGCAACTAGCGCAACCTAAAGGTTGCTACTCCATATTATTAATATTATAACATATTAACCGGATCGACATCAACAGCTACCTTAATTCCGCTTGGCACGTTATTCAAACGTCCATATAGGCCGTTAATTGCCGCTCTTATCCCATTCATATCGCCCGATTTGACGAGTATATGCCACCTGAACCGGTTTCGAACCCTTGAGATGGGGGCGGGGGTTGGGCCAAGGACGGTGACTGGTGACTGGTGGCTGGTGGCTGGGTTACGGATCGATTCGGCCAGCTCACCGGCATATCTCTCCACCAGTCCCTCTTTGAGGCCGGAGATCTTTATCATGGCAAGCCGGCCGAACGGGGGATAACAAAGCTCTTTTCGCTGCGGCATCTCTTCGTTAAAGAACCTGAAAAAATCGTGCAGTTCAGCCGCCTTGATCGCGTAGTGCTCCGGCGAATAGGTCTGGATGATCACCTTGCCGGAAAGACCTGCCCTGCCGCTTCGCCCGGCCATCTGTGTAAGCAGCTGGAACGTCCTCTCCGCCGCCCTGAAGTCGGGAAAGTTCAGCGACATATCGGCGTCCAATATCCCGACCAGCGTCACGTTCTCAAAATCATGGCCTTTTGTTATCATCTGCGTCCCGATCAAGATATCTATCTCACTTCTCTTCATCGCGGTAAGTATCTTCCTTCGCATGCCGGCCTTTGACGTCACATCCCTGTCGAACCGCTCTATCCTGGCGGCGGGAAAAAACGACCTCACCTCTTCTTCTATCCGCTCCGTCCCCGTCCCAAGCTGACGCAAGTTCCTGCTGCCGCATTTGGGACAGGCTATGAGGCTCTTTATCTTGTAGTCGCAGTAATGGCACATGAGGCTCGAGTCGTTCTTGTGCGAGGCGAGCGTTATATTGCAATTAGGACACATGAGCGCTCCGCCGCAGTCAGGGCAAAGGACAAAGCTCGCGAACCCCCTTCTGTTCAAAAAGAGCATCACCTGTTCGCCTCTCCCAAGGCTTGCCTGAAGTTCGCTGATCAAAAATGGCGACAGAGCAGACCCTTTGCCCACCTCTTTCATGTCTATGACCTGAACCGAAGGCAATGGCGCGCCTGTGGGCCTCTCAGGGAGGTGGATGTAGTGGTATTTTTTCAGTTTGACGTTCGAATAGGATTCGACCGACGGCGTTGCCGAGCCCAGGATGCACGGGACACCTTCCATCTTCGCGCGCATGACGCTCACGTCGCGGCCGTTATAGCGGGGGTTCTCTTCCTGCTTATATGATGGGTCGTGCTCCTCGTCTATCACGATGAGCCCTAAGTTTTTAACCGGCGCGAATATCGCCGACCTCGTGCCGATGACGATATCTGCTTCGCCGTTCGCTATTCTTCCCCACTCGTTCCGCCTCGTGGCGTCCGTTAGCGCGCTGTGATAGCAGGCGACCCTGTCGCCAAATCGCGATATGATGCGCCCTACCGCCTGCGGCGTCATGCCGATCTCCGGAACGAGAAATATCACCTGTCGCTTTGCCTTTATCACGTCATCGAAAAGGCGCATATAAACTTCGGTCTTGCCGCTGCCGGTGATGCCGTGGAGTAATGTTGTTTGAAACTTGAAACTTGAAACCTGCAACTTGAGTTCATTGTATGCCCTATACTGTAGATCAGAGAGCTTCACCAAAGGCGCGTTAAAGATATTTTCAACGACCGCCTCTCTCTGCAAATTGGTTCGCCCCTTCTTTTTTGTATTTTTAAGCAGGTCGGACGGCAGCGCCGCACGGCAGAGGTCGCCTATCGGAACGAAATAGTAATCTGCCATCCATCTGAGCAGCTTCACCATCTTTGGCGAAAAGATCGGCTCTGTGTCGAGCGCCTCACTGATCTGTTTAACTTCTATGTCATTGCGAGCCCTGCTTCGCGGGGCGAAGCAATCCCCCGCTTTTAATTTGCCAATGTTGGCCTGAACTCTCATTACGATCCCAACCACGCTCCTTCGACCGAACGGCACAAGGACGCGCGAGCCTTCATCGACATTCATTCTCTCGGGGACCTTATAGGTGAACGTCTGCCTGAGCGGGACCGCTATTGCAACCTCTGCAAATGACATATTAATGTGGAGTAGCGGACTTTAGTCCGCGATCAGCGCGCACTAAAGTGCGCTACTCCTAGTTAATGAGATATAAACCAGAAAGGAAGCCCTTTGACAATACTATTTCTTGGCGCGCCCTGCAGGATTCGAACCTGCGACCCTCTGGTCCGTAGCCAGATACTCTGATCCGCTGAGCTAAGGGCGCAAAGCTCGCCGCAAAGCGGCGAGCCAATCGTTATTCTATCTTCCCCTGCAATAAGAATGCTATAACAAGGGCGTATATAACAAGCGACTCGATCAGCGCAAGGGCTATGATCATCGGGGTCAAAAGTTTCCCCGAGGCCCCCGGGTTGCGGGCGATGCCTTCAAGTGTCGCCGCCGCGGCCTTTCCCTGTCCCAATGCGCCGCCAAATGCAGCTATCGCGATCCCAAGGCCGGAGGCGATCGCCAGAGCGCTCGACTTGTCAAATCCCTGACCCGATGATGCAGCCACGTTCGCCGATTCTTGGGCAAATGCTATTGCGGATGTAAATAGCGCTGCAAGGGCTGTTACTGCCATAGTTACGATTCTCTTCATCTTTTTTCTCCTTAAGTTATGCTTCGAGCAGCGTCGAGAAGCTTATTTTTCTCGACTACGCTCGAACAATATTAATGTTCCTCATGTTCCGCCGCCAATGCTATATAGACCGTTGAAAGCAGTGAAAACACGAATGCCTGTATGAATGCAACAAATAATGCAAGAAATAAAAAAATGACCGGGACGAATTCGGGGATCAGCCCCGAAAACATGCCCAACACCATGTGGTCGCCCGTGATGTTCCCAAAGAGACGGACTGAGAGCGAAATGGGGCGGACGCAGTGGCTGATCATTTCTATAACGAACAGGATAGGCGCAAGCCATATGATCGGGCCGGCCATGTGTTTCAGATATTTAAAAAGCCCATGCTCCTTTATTCCAACGAAGTGGTAATAGAAAAAGACGACCAGCGCGCACGGAAGGTTGGTGTTTGTATTGTCGGTCGGAGGGATAAAACCGGGTATAAGGCTCAAGAGATTGCAGAAGAAGATATACAAAAAGAGCGTTCCGATGAGCGGGAGGAACTTTATCGCCTGATCTCCCATCATGCTTTCGATGAATTTGACTATCGCCTCGCCGGCTGCGTCAAAGAGGCCCGCGACAGTGAACTTTGACGACGGAACGACGCACTTCTCGGTCTTTTTCAGTTTTTGGTGGGCGATCGCTCCGAACAGAATCAGCGTGACAGCCACAAGCCCAGCCGAGGCGATGTGAATGGTTGACGGGGTTATCCACGAAAGAAAGCCTATCTTTTCGCCCAGCCAGATGAGAAAGTTAAATTCACCCATACGTTATTGTTATTTGTTATAATAAGTCGCCTTCCTTTGCATGTTTGAAGGCTCTAGGCAAGAATATTATTAAGCCCAAGAGGGCGACCGTAAAACCGCCCAATAGCGCGATAACGCTTATTGCCGCCCATTTTATAAGCGCAAAGAATATGGCGATCAGAAGGAGGAACTTTAGGCCCGCGAGGAGCCCGAACCTTAGCTTGCCGTCATCTCTGCAGATGAGTCCCTTTGCGATATAGGCAATGGCAAAGAAATTAGCCGCCGCGAGCAGCGCGCCGATTATGATGGATAATATCGTTCTCATGGCAATTTGTAGCGCAGACTTTTAGGTCTGCCATTATTGGCAGGACTAAAGTCCTGCGCTACATTATTGACGGCGTTCGTCCCACTTCAATATCCGCACCAGGTTCCAGATCCCGCCGGCGGTCCCGAGTATCGTTCCCGATAACGCAAACCATGGGCTTGTCCCAATTTTTTTATCTATATAGTTCCCGAACGCCAGTCCCGCCACAACAGCGACTGCGAGCTGGATTCCAACCGCGCCGTAGAGGGCAAAGGTGTAATAAGGCGTCTTTTTATTGTCCATTGACCGCCTCGATGGTCTTTTCAATATCTTCTTCAGTATGCGCCAGCGATACGAAACCGCTCTCGTAAGGCGACGGCGCGAGATATATCCCCCGCTCAAGCATGGCGTGAAAATATTTTATAAATTGCTTTTTATCGCAGGCCATAACTCCGTCCAGGTCCGAGACGGGAGCGTTCGTGAAAAACACCGACCACATAGACCCGGCGCGCGTGATAAGATGAGGTATTTTCTTGGATGCAAAGGCATCGTGCAGCTTATCTGTCAGCATCTTTGTCAACCTATCCAACTTCTCATAAACCCCCGGCGCGTTCAACAGCTCCAGCGTCTTTATCCCAGCCGCCATTGCAAGCGGATTGCCGGAGAGAGTTCCGGCCTGATA
>ORJL010000861.1_pt1 | contig 29532 bp, 15 predicted proteins | sample 1779941 | NCBI WGS metagenome assembly ORJL01 (sample SAMEA104232317, study PRJEB22302) | groundwater metagenome | biome: forest; feature: aquifer; material: groundwater | place: USA | collected 2011-08-07 | depth 5.8 m
CGCATGGTGCGGTTGGTCATCCGCCGACCGCATGCGGGCCAGCCGTGCCTCGACGAACTCGAGGTGTACGGGCCGGACTCGACGACCAACCTCGCCCTGGCCAGCCGCGGCGCCGTGGCCCGCGCGTCGTCCGTCCTCGCCGGTTACGCCATCCATGCCGTGGCACACCTCAACGACGGCCTCTACGGAAACGACCACAGTTGGATTGCGGCCACAGCGGGCGAAGAGTGGGCGCAGATTGAGCTGCCGGAACCGGCGCGAGTCTCGCGCGTGGTCCTCTCTCGCGATCGAAACGGGCAGTTCACAGACCGGCAGATCCTGGAGGCGGATGTGCGCCTCTCCGCCGACGGGCAAACCTGGCAGACGGCTGCGACGCTGACGCGCGCGGCCGGCCAACTGCGCCCTCCCCTCCCCGCGATGACGCTCCCGCCGTCGGAGTTGCCGGAGCCAACCTGGGCCGGCGCCGTCACCTACGCGTTCCTGCGGGAACGGGACACGTGGAGCCGAATGGACGCGAAGGACTACCTTTCGCCCCTGGTGAACGACCGACCGGCCTTGCCCGGCGGGCCGCCCTACTGGGGGCGCCTGGCGCGCTTGGCGCCGCTGGAGCGCACGTTGATCCAGTTCGAGGAGATGCTCGTGCGACTGGAAGCGCTGGGGGTGGGCGTCGGACGGGAGCGGGCTGAACTCACCGAGCTGCGCCGGCAGGCCCAGGATCCGGCCGCAGCGGCTTCGGACGCGCTCTTTCTGGCCGCCCGGCAGGCCAAGCGCCAGCTCTTTTTTCGCGATCCTCGGCTCGCGCCGGTCGAGCGCGTGCTCTTCGCCAAGCACCACCCGCTCCAGCCCTCGCACAACTACAGCGAGCATATGGATTCTCTGTTCGCCTCCGGCGGAGGGATCTGCGTTCTGCAGATTCCACGCGACGCCGACGGGCGATTGAATCCGGCGCGAGCTGAAGTGCAAACGCTCTTCGACGGCAGCGCGGGCATCGTACGGCACCCGGTGGCAGATTTCGACGCGCGCACGATCTACTTCGCCTACCGTCCGGACAAGCCTGAGGTGGACGGATGGCAGCCGTACTGGCACCTTTGGTCGATGCGCGCCGACGGCAACGGCCTGCGCCGGTTGACGGAGGGTCCCTACCACGACTTCGACCCGGTCCCCCTGCCCGACGGCGGCCTGGGGTTTATGTCCACCCGCTGTCAACTGCGGTTCCTGTGCTGGGAGCCGCAAGCCTACGTGCTGCACCGCATGCAGCCCGACGGAACCGGTCTGCGCCGCCTTTCTTTCGCGAACATCAGCGAATGGGATCCGGATATCATGCGCGACGGGCGCATTCTCTGGACCCGCTCGGAGTATTTGGACAAGGGCGCCGACTTCGGCCACACGCTCTGGGCCATCAGCCCCGAGGGCGACCACCCTGAGTTGGTCTTCGGCAACGACACGCCCTACGGCTATGGCCATGGGCGCGAGGTGCCCGACAGCCGGGAACTCGTCTGCACGCTCATCTCGCACGGCGACCACCAGGGGCCAATCGCGCTGATCAACCCTGGCAAGGGATTGTTCAACACGGCGGCCATCACCAGCATCACGCCCGACACCCGGCCCCAGTACCAGATGGACCGATCACACTATGAGACCTTCCGCGATCCCGTGCCGATCTCGCGTGATTATTTCCTCGTCAGCCATAGCCCCGGCCGACGGTCGCACTGGGGCTTATACGTCATTGACCGGTACGGGAACCGGGAACTCCTCTATCTCGACCCCGCCATCAGCAGCAAGCGTCCCTCGCCATTGCGCGCCCGCCCGCGTCCGCCGGTGTTGCCGGAGACGCACGACCCGGTCCTCGCGCAACAGGGGCTCGGCCAGTTCACGGTCCAGGATGTGTACGAGGGTCTCGGCTCGACCATCCCCCGCGGCCAGGCGAAGTATCTGCAGGTTTCCCAGGAGGTGCCGGCGCAGCTTGAAAAACTGGCCTGCGGCGAGTACCGCAGCTCGCATCCAAGCTTCCAGGATTTCTACGCCACCCCGATTCACCTGGTGAATGGCCCTCTCCAGACCTACACCACCCGGACCGCCAACGCGCTCCAATCGCATGCTTTCCGGGCCGGCAGCGCCGCCCCAGCGGAGGACGGAACCGCGACTATCACCGAACGCAACGGCTGGCCAAGCTATGTGGCCAAAGCGGTGCTTGGCACGGTTCGCATCGCCGCGGACGGCTCGGTGAACTTCACCGCCCCGGCCGGCAAGGTGCTCTACTTCCACCTGCTGGACGAGAATTTCAACGAGCTGCAGCGCATGCGCAGCGTGGTTCAACTCCAACCGGGCGAGCATCGCAGTTGCATCGGCTGCCACGACGACCGCTTGAGCGCGCCGTTGAGGCAAACCGGCCAGGCGTTCACCCAAGCGGTGCAGTCGCTCACTCCTCCACCGTGGGGCGCCGAACCCTTCGATTACGAACGCGTCGTCCAGCCTGTGCTGAACGCGAACTGTGTCCGCTGCCATGACACCAAGTCCGACTCGAAATTCGATCTGCGGGGCACCCGGGACACGAGCCGCGTGCCCGCATCCTATCGCTCGCTGATCACCGGGGGATGGGTGCACTACTTTGACTGGCACTACGGCTCGCGGCATTTCAAAGCGGAACCGCTCAGTTTCGGCACGCGGCAGAGCCGCCTGTTCACGGTGATGGCCGACAAGCAGCACGAGACCGTTGCCCTCAAGCCCGAGGAATCGCGGGCGCTGAAGGCCTGGATCGATCTGAACTGCCCCCTGTGGCCGGACTATCGCTTCCGGACAGAGCGCCCGCTTTAACCGTCCGTCACGTTCTGGAATCCACCGGATCATCTGACCCGTTGCGGCAACTGACTGCCTGCCGAAGTCACCTCGCCTTGATCTGAGTCCAAAGCTCGTCGTAAAGCCTGTTCTGCGCGCCGAGGTCGTTGGCGTATTCCAGGCGGCTCATCACTTCTGGCGAAGGGTAAATCGCGGGGTTCTTCGCGTCGGCGGGATTGATGAACTCCATGGCAGCCTTGTTGGGTGTGCCAAACTGATTAAAGTTCGAGAGTCGGGCGCCCACTTTCGGGTCAAGAATGTGGTTGATGAACCGCTCGGCAAGATCACGGTGCGGGGCCTTTGCGGGAACGCTGAGGCAGTCAACATAGAGTTCGGCCCCTTCGCGAGGCACGAAATAATAGGTTTCCGGATCCTCGGTCATGCCTCGCGCCGCATCGCCGCTGCAGACGATGGCCATCGTCACCGCTTTGCTCAGAACACGAAGTCCTTCCTTCCTTCCCCGCCCACCGAGCGGGCGAAGAACCAAAGGCCGACCATGACGATCAGCATCGCCAGGCAGGAGATCGCGGACCCGAAAGGCCAGTCACGGCTGAAGCCGAATTGCTGCTGAATGGCGTTACCGAGCAGAACGGTCTTGGCGCCACCCAGCAGATCGGGGATGACGAATTGGCCGGTCGCGGGGATGAACACCAGGATGGTGCCCGCGATCAAGCCCGGTTTGATCTGTGGCAAAAGCGCATGCCAGAAAACCCTCCATCCCTCCGCTCCCAGATCACTGGCGGCCTCCGCGATGCTCCAATCAATCTTCTCGACCGACGCGTAGAGCGGGAGAGCAACGACAGCACAGTGGGCTCGTTCACGATCGCCCGTGCCAGCGCCACACGTTGCTTTTGACCGCCTGATAACTGGGAGGGCCTGCGGCTGGCCAGCGACTCGATTTCCACCAGCGCCATAATCTTGTGGACTCGCCGTTGGACATCGGCTCGCGGGACCTTCTTCATCCTCAACCCGAACGCGACGTTGTCCCAAACGGTTAGGTGGGGAAAGAGCGCGTAGGATTTCAATCCTTGTAACTCGGTCCCCCCCGCGTAACCTCGCCCGACGTGAAGTGGCACTTTGACACGGTTGACGCTTCTTCGGTCGCCGCTCGCGCCCGGCGCAAGGCCTATCTGAACATTGTCCTGCCCCTGTTCATCACCTCCATCATCGCTTATCTCGATCGCACCAACCTGAGCTACGCCGCGCTCACCATGAACAAGGACCTCGGCTTTACGGCCGAGAGGTTTGGTTTCGGTGCGGGAATTTTCTTTGCGGGTTATGTGCTCTTCGAAATCCCGGGCGCTCTGATCGCGGCTCGCTTCAGTCCCAAATGGTGGCTGGCCCGCATCATGATAAGCTGGGGTCTGCTGACGAGCCTGATGGCCTTCGTCACCACCGCCTGGCAGTTGTACGCGGTGCGGTTCCTGGTCGGCGCGGCCGAAGCCAGCCTCTACCCGGTGATGTACGCCTGCGTCATACCGCGCTGGTTCAGCGCCGCGGACCGGGCTCGTGCCATCGCACTGCTTCTGGCTTCGCTCCAACTCTCCAGCATCATCGGCGCTCCGCTCGCCGGCTGGCTGATCGGCGTGCCCCTCTTCCACTTCAAAGGCTGGCAGGTCCTATTCCTTCTCGAGGCTGTGCCGGCGGTGGTCTTCGGTTTCTTCCTCGTGGGCTGGATGGCGGACTCGCCAAAAGACGCTCGATGGTTGGATCCTGACGAGAAGCAGTTCCTGACGGACCAGTTCGAAAAAGAAACCGCCGCCATGAACGCCGCCAGGCATTACTCCGTGTGGCAGGCGCTTGTTGACCAGGAAGTCCTCAAGCTCTGTGGGACGTACTTCCTCTGGATCACCGGCTACTGGGGGTTCAACTTCTGGATGCCCACCGTTCTGAAGGCAGCATCCGGTTTATCGAATCTCGCTGTGGGCTGGCTCATCGTCGTGCCGATGACTCTGTCCCTGGCGGTCATGCTCTGGGTGGGTCATCACTCGTCGAGGACAGGTGAGAAGCGCTGGCACGGGGCTTTTGGTTTGTTCCTCGCCGCCGCCGGAATGATCTGCGGCACGATGACCAACCAACCCATCCTGGCGTTCATCTGCATGTGCATGGCGGCGATCGGCGTCTATGCCCCGATGGGAGTCTGGTGGTCCTATCCCACCACGTTCCTGTCTGGTGCCGGCGCGGCCGGCGCGGCCGGACTCATCAACTCCTTCGGCAATGTCGGCGGCTTTGTCGGTCCCTATTTGTTTGGGTTCCTGAAAGATCTAACCGGCACTTACACCAGCGGGTGGATTTATCTCGCCAGTTCCATGACTGCCGCGGGTCTTTTGGTCCTCACGCTCAAGAGGAAGGCGCCCGCCGAGAACGCAACGCGCTAGCCAACCAAAACGAAAGTAGCCCGATTTTCAGTGTTCCAATCCCCGAGCCGCCTTATACTCTGTCTGTGCCCGTACGAAACATTCAACCGATGAAAACGATGCATCGCCGACATTTTCTTGGACAAACCCTCATGGCCGGAAGCGCGGTGGCGCTGCCGTGGTTCATTCCAGCCCGGGTCTTGGGCCGCGGCGGCGCCGTGGCACCGAGCGAGAAGATCGTGCTGGGCGGCATTGGCCTGGGGCCGCGCGGCCAGTATGACCTGAGCGTGATGCTGCCCGAGAAAGATGTGCAATTCGTGGCGGTGTGCGATGCGGCGCGCGGCCGGCGCGAGCAGGTCAAGAAGATGGTGGACGCGCATTATGGCAACTCGGATTGCCAGATGTATCGGGACATGTTCGAACTGCTCGCCCGCCCTGACATCGACGCGGTGCTGATTGCCACCGGGGATCACTGGCACGCCCTGGCGTCGCTCCTCGCCGCGAAGGCCGGGAAGGACGTTTACAGCGAGAAACCGTGCGGAATGACCATCGGCGAAATTCAGTTGTTGGCCGACGGCATTCATCGCTACGGGCGGGTGTTCCAAGCCGGCACGCAGCGGCGGAGCGTCAACAACTTTCAATACGCCGTTCAATTGGCTCACAGCGGCAGACTGGGGCGGCTTCACACACTCCATGCCTCGGTCTATGTGCCCTCGAAGAGTTATGCCTGGCTGCCCGACGAGCCTGAGCCGCCCAAGGAGGAGTGCGACTGGGACCGCTGGCTGGGGCCGGCTCCCTGGCGTCCCTACAACAGCCGTTATGTCAGCGGCGGCTGGCGCGGCCACCACGACTTCGAAGCGGGCGGCAACTTTCTCGATTGGGGCGCCCACACTGTGGACTTGTGTCAGTGGGCCAACCAGGCTGATTCCACCGCTCCCATCGAGTACGAGGCGACGCCGACCTCTGTCATCGGCAAGTATGCCAACGGCGTCAAACTGATCTGCGATTTTCTGCCGACCGCGTTCGGGAACCGCGATCCCCAGTATCATACCTCCACCGGCACCTGCCCGGTGCGTTTCGAGGGCGACGAAGGCTGGGTCGAAACCGGCGACAACTCGCAACTGGTGTTCTCGGAGAACCTGACGAAAACCTTGAACAGAACGTATGGCGGGACGGGGCTCAGCTCTGCCGGACACGGGCGGAATTTCTTCGATTGTGTCAGGTCGAGGGCGCTGCCGGCGTGCAACCAGGACATCATGCGCCGGTCGCACATCGCCTGTTTCGCCGCCCAGCTCTCCTGGCAATTGGGCCGCAAACTCACCCTCGATCCCGTGAAGGAAGAGTTTGTCGGAGACGAGGAGGCCAATCGCATGCGTCGCCGCGCGACCCGGCAACCGTGGAGCTTCAATATCTGAGCGTCCGCCCAAAACCGTCCACCCATCCAGAACTCCGACCCTATGCTCACACGATTCGTTCTCCCGACGATGGCGGCCGTCTGCCTGCTGTTGGCCAACACGCCCGCCGCCGAAAACCATGCCGACGCGACGCGGAGACTGATGGCCGTCCTCCAGTCGGAAGCCCCGTTCTTCGACAAAGCCCGCGCCTGCCAGCAGCTTGGCGAGTTTGGTGACCGGCAGGCCGTCCCAGTGCTGGCCGCGCTGCTCGCGGACGAACACCTGAGCGCCTACGCGCGCAGCGGCCTGGAAGGCATCTCCGATCCAAGCGCCGCCGATAGTCTCCGAACCGCCGCAACGACGCTCAAGGGAAACTTCCTCGTCGGCGTGGTCAATTCGCTGGGGACTCTGCGGGACGCGAAGGCCGTTGGCCTTTTGACGAAACTGGCTGACGATCCTGCTTCCGGCGCCGCCAAGGAAGCCTTGCTGGCTTTGGGTCGCATCGCGACCGAGGAAGCCATCGGAACCCTTCGCCAGGCTTTGGCGAAGGGACCCGAACCAATCCGCGCGGAAGCGGCAGCCGCGTGTCTTCTCGCCGCCGAGAAACAATTGGCCGACGACCACGCGGAAACCGCCGCGGCGCTTAACGAGGCGGTGCGCAACGCGAACGTGCCCCTATCGTATAGGGCGGCAGCAACGCGCGGCGCGATCGTCGCGCGGAAGGAGAACGGCGTGCCGCTGCTCATCGCGCAGCTCCGGTCCAATGAGCGCCTCATCCGCAACGCCGCGCTCCTCGCCATCCGGGAGATCCCCTGTGACACGCTCGCCAACGCCCTGAACGCGGAAATCAACCAGGCGCCGGCGGAGTTGCAGATTCAACTGCTCACCGCGTTGGGTGATTGTCACAACGCGCAGTCTGTCCCGGTGCTCCAGGCCACCGCCGCCAGCGAGGATGCCGAAGTTCGCAAGGCAGCATTGGCCGCCTTGGGCAGGATCGGTGGATCCGCGGCGGCTGGGGTGTTGATCGAGGCTGTGGCGGCCAACCGGAGCGCCGAGGACTCTGCCGTTGCCCTGAACAGCCTCGGAGGGATGGATGGAGCCGCGATTGACGCGCAGATTGTCAAGGCTCTCGCATCCGCCCCCGACGTCGCATCACGCATCCAGTTCATCCGTCTACTCGAGGGTCGCGGTGCGACGAACGCCGCTGGAGAACTTCTCAAGCAAGCCGCTGATCCCGAGTTGAAGGTGAGCGTTGCCGCGCTACGCGCGTTAAGGCCCCTCGCCGGCCCTGGCGATCTGGCGGCGCTGGTTGCGCTAACCAAAGCCTGCAAAGACGAATCCACGCGCGAGGCGGCGGAGAACGCGGTGGTTGGCGCCTCCATCAGGACTGGCCGCTCCGCACAGGGCAGCGAAGCCGTGCGGGCTGAGTTGAAGCAAGCCGCCGATCCCGTCGCGAAGAATTCCTGGATTAGAATTCTGGCTTCGCTCGGCGACGCCCAGGCTTTGCCCCTCATCCTGGCCGCCATGAACGACGCCAACGAATCCGTGGCCGCCAATGCCATCGAGCAACTCGCCCGCTGGCCGGATCCCGCACCCATCGACGACCTCTTGGCTGCGGCGCAAACCAGCGCGAATCCCGCCCAGCGCGAACGCGCGCTGACCTCAGCGATTCAGTTGGCCTCCACCGCCGCGGAGGAGCGCCAGCGTCCGGAGGAGACGGTGGTCAAATGGTTTCAACGGGCCAACCAAGCAGCGCAGACCTCCAAAGTCCGCCGACTGATCATCTCGGGCCTGGGACGGTTGAAACATGTCGAAAGCCTCCGGTTGGTCGCGCCGTATCTCGACGATCCGGCCTTGCAGAACGAGGCCGCCGTAGCCGTCGTGCAGATTGCTCCGGCATTGCGGCAAGAGGACACCGCCGCGCTCAAGGAGGCGCTGGAGAAGATCATCGCGACGACGAAAAGCCCGGACCTCCGCAGCCGGGCAGCGGAGATTGCCGCGACCATTCCCAGCCAGAGCCAACGGGCTTCGCTTTTCGATGGCCGGTCGCTCTCGGGTTGGGACGGGAACACGAACGTCTGGCGCGTGAGGGACGGCGTCATCGTGGGCGGTTCCATGAATGGCAATCCGCGCAACGAGTTTCTGGCGACGGCGAGAAGCTACACCAACTTCGTCCTGCGACTCGATTACAGGCTGGCCGGCACCGAGGGTTTTGTGAACGGTGGCGTGCAGTTCCGCAGCGTGCGCGTCCAGCAACCGCCGAACGAGATGTGCGGCTTCCAGGCGGACATCGGCGCCGGATACTCGGGCTGCCTCTATGACGAATCGCGGCGGAACAAGTTTCTCGCCCGCCCCACCGACGAACAAATCAAGCGCCTGGAAAAGCCGGGTGATTGGAACCGTTACGAGGTGCGCTGCGCCGGACCGCGGATTCAGATCACGCTCAACGGCGAGAAGACTGTGGACTACACCGAGACGGACGCCGCGCTGCCGCTGGACGGTCTGATCGGGCTCCAGATTCACGGCGACTGCAAGGCGGAGATTTCCTTCCGCAACCTCACCATCGAAACCTTTTAGTGTCGCCGAGCGCCCCTGGCAACGAACCTCACGCCGGCGTGGCTGAAATTGATGTGCTGGGAACGCCAACATCAAGATGACTGCCCTCGCAGTGTGGGAGTTTGATCAGCCTTAACATCGTGCAAAGTAGGGTCGCCAGAAACAGCGGGCGATGATAACGCTTGATCCGTCACCTTGTCCGGATCATACTGCCACCCATCCAACGGCGCGCGGCAATGAGACATCATCACATCTCGCGGAGGAGCAAAGTGAAGGCTCCGGAGTGGCGCGCACTGGTCGGGCTTGCGACCACAGGCATCTGGCGCCGGCCAACCTCTCCCTCGCCACCGGGACCGGGCTCCATCAGCCGGTGCCCGGTTTGGATCTTCGCAATCTGTGCGCTGCTGGCGGCCGGCGCATGGTGGTCGGGCCATGCTTCGGAGCCGCAGCCCCCGATTCCCCTTCAGGCCCAACGCTCGCTGGAGCTGGAGGACTGGCCCGCGCTTCTGAATGGCCTGGCCGCCGACCCGCTGACTAATACGATCCCGCGGCTCGCCGTGGTCAGGGCCCTTTTTGAGACAGGACGCCTGCCCGAGGACCAGTTCTCATGGCTGCACCGCCCCGGCCCCGAGCTGCTTTCCACCGCCGATCTCAAAGAACACATTGGATCGGCGCACATCGCTGAAACCCTTCTTCAACTTGGACACCTCAACGCGGCGGAGCGTTTGGCCTTCAACTCGCTGGAGATGGAAGGGGAAACCCCAGCGGTGCTCCGCACGTTGGCCCGCCTCCATGTGGTTAGGGGATTGCCCAATGCCGCCCGCATTTTTCTCAACCGGCTCCAGGCTTACCCGGAGCATTGCGCCTGGGCTGTCCGGCTTCGGGCAGGGCTCGCCACCAACTCGCCGGCCACCGCCGACCCCACGATCTCCCGCATCCGCACGAACGTCATCACCCGGGACGGGATCGTCACGGGCCTCACCACGGAACGCTTGCTGCGGCAGGCACTCGAGTCCAATCCGGGCAACCGTATGGCCTTTCAGTTCCTGATGGCACACCAACTTTTGGACCGACGACTGCCCAACGCAATGCGAACGCTGGTCGGCTCCCCGCAAACCCGCGAAGGCCCCTTGCCGCGCCACTATGCCGAAGCGCTGCTGCTCGGCCGGGATCTGGACCCGAACCTCTCTGCGGGCACACTGCTTTCGCGCGTGCCTCCTGCGGTGGTGGCGAGCTTCCAGGGTTTTAAGGAAATGATGAACCGTGCCCCAAAGTCGCCCGAGCAAGTGCAGCCTCAGGCCTGGCGCGATTTCGGCAACACCTATTGGTACTACTATTTCTTCGCCCCGCTTCATCCGCCAAACCGCCTCACCAACCCCGGGAACTCCTGACCTCATGATTAGCACCAGACCCTGTCAGCCCCATGCCAGGACCCGGAACCGCCGGACGGACGTCGAAGGCGCGCGGAATTCCTGGTGGATCTGGCTCGCGTGCGGGTGCCTCCTCCTTGCCGCGGTCCGAAGCATTGCCAGTCCGGCAGTTGACCCGGACCCGCTGCCTGGCACGGCGTCGCCGCCCGGCGCCGGCGAAACAGCGCCCCCATCGGAGGCTCCGCGATTGCCGCGCATTGCCCCGGATTACCTCGATGTGGTCATTCCTCCCAATCTGGCGCCGCTGAACCTGACAATCCAGGAACCGGGCACCGAGTACCAGTTGCGCCTGAGCGGCTCCCGTGGTCAACCCCTAGAACTCCGACAATCGCATCCACACGTTCGCTTCCCGCTCCGTGAGTGGAAGGAACTCATCGAGACCAACCGGGGAGGCGCGTTGCGCTGGAACATCGCAGTCCGCGCTCCGGCGGGCGAATGGACTTCCTATGCCCCCTTTGAAAGCCGAGTCGCCGAGGAGGAGATTGACCCCTACATCGTCTATCGGCGGCTCCACCCGCTGTTCACGTCGTACAAACACATGGGGATCTACCAGCGCAATTTGGAGACCTTCGACGAGAGGCCGGTTGTGCGCAGTGACACATTCGAGCATGGATGCGTGAACTGTCACACGTTCCTGCAGGGCGCCCCGGACCGCTTTGCCATCAGTTTCCGTGCCCGATCCGGAACCCCCACCCTTCTGATCGACAGCAACCGCATCTCACGGATTGACATCAAGATGGGATACCTTTCCTGGCACCCCAACGGCAGGCTGCTCGCCTTCGCCGCCAACGAGATCACTCAGTTCTTTCATCTTGCGGGACCCGCCAACCGCGATATCTACGAACCCCACTCGGACATCAATATCTTCCATCTGGACGACGGGACGGTCGAGAAGCCGGCCGCCATCGCCGCGCCCGACCGCAACGAGAATTGGCCCTGCTGGGCGCCCGACGGACGCCACCTCTACTATTGCAGCGCTCCCACGGTCGCGTTGCGCGACGTGCGTAACTTTCGCTACGATCTCCTCCGCATCCCCTACGACCCGGACCAGAATCGGTGGGGCAAACCGGAAACACTCGTCTCCGGAGCGGACCACAGCCTGAGCGCCCATCAGCCCCGGGTGTCCCCCGACGGCCGCTACCTCGTGTTCACGGCCACCGAATCCGGCAGTTTCCCGCTCTTTCGTTCGGACAGCGACCTGTTTCTCCTGCGCCTGGACACCCGGGAAGTGGAGCCACTGACGATCATCAACAGCGACCAGGCGGATACCTGGCACTGCTGGTCGAGCAACGGACGCTGGTTGGTCTTCGGCAGCAGACGGCTCGACGGCGTCTTCGCACGCCTCCTGATCACCCATGTCGATCCTGCCGCCCGTTTCTCGAAACCGTTGCTCTTGCCCCAGGAGGACCCGGCATATTATGATACCTGCCTCGACAACTTCAACGCGCCCGAACTGATCCGCGGGCCCGTCCAGATCTCTGAAGAAGAACTGGCTCGGGCTGTCAACTCTCCCGGGAACAGGACAGGGCCAGCCGGGCAAGAATCATCGGCCCCCGATCGGGCTCCTGACCGGTCCACGAATTCGGACAACCCCTACCCATAGCTGAAGGGGATGGTTCCTTGGCCCCCATCGCATCGCACCCGCCCTGCCCTCGCGCATCGACCGGGTTTCATCTGGTGGGGCAGTGCAGATGGCGCTGGCGTCGTGTGGTTTCCCTACTGTAACCAATAACTCAGCTCCCAAACTCACTTCGCCCTCCCGGCGGCTGCCTCGGCGCATTCAACCATTTCGCGGCGTAACGCGCCGATGGTCGCATCGTTGTTGCTGGCATCAATCACATTCCGGCCCAGGCCGCGTGTCATCTCCAGATAGCTTTGATCCAGCGCGTCAGGGAGGCTGACTTCGAGGAGATGCCGAATGCGCGCGCGGGCCGCGTCAGGCAATTTCGCTTCGCCCTCGTCCGCAAGTCGTTTTCGCAGCGCCGCCAGAATGCGGGCGTCCTCGATGCCTTCGCGCACTGCCTCCCACCGACGACTCGTGACGGGCTTCGTGCGGCCGGGATAGACCAGCATGTACTCCATGTCAACACGTCCCCACGGATCACCGCCCTGATTGTAGCACCAAAAGCCGATGCCCGTCGCTCCATGCCGGAAAGCGAACAGCGCGGCAGCCCGGTAGTCGCCAATGAGATTCATGTTCTTGAGATTCGGGCCGACGGGCCGGCTATAACCGTAGGCGCAGTTGTAGGACCAGAGCATCTTGCCGCTCTTGCGCACCACGTCCATCAGTGGAGTTGTTTCCGCGAGCATATATATGCTCGGACACCAGATATCGATGCAGGACGACATTGCTTGAAACATCGGCAATTCGCCACCGCCATCCACGTAGATCATCACGTCAGGATTCACCTCCCGCACCTGTTTGCCGAACGCGACGAGTTGGTTGACCAGGTTCCAGCCAACGCCACCCGGCTCGTCGAACGGATACAACGCAAAATGGTTCGTGTCGAAGCCCGCGCCCGCCATGCGCGCGACCAGTTCGTCGAGAAACTTCGTCAGATCAGCACGGTAGGGCTGGCTGCCGACGTCGCCATGCAGGGCGGGCAAACCCATGAGCAAGAGAACGACGTCCTTTCCGCGCAACCGACCCAGCACCGGATCCAGCTTGCTGAAATCTGAGTTGGCCAGCCGGCTTTGCGCATCGTATTTCACTTCGGGCAGCGCCACGGGAAAGACGTTGTTCCCGTGGGCGAGCAGGTCCGGCAGGTTCGCTTCATCCGGCGCGGCCCACGTGCAGAGCCGGGAGTCGCCCGTGGGAGCCATGGCGAAGGGCAAGACCCGAAGCGCGATCTCGACCGCGGTTTCGGGCGGCGGCACGCTGTGGGGATGCGTGGGCGCGTCAAGTACCCCGGCGCCGTTGAGCGCTTGGAGCCGCAGTCTGATTTGGTGCTCACCCGGCTTCGTCGCTCCGAGGTCCACGTCGAGCCACAATTCCCGGCTGGTGAGCGACGGAATCGTCAGCGTTCCCGTTTCGTCCAATTCCGGCAGCGCGTCCCAGGAGACTTCGCCCAGCGACGTCGGCACGCCGACCGACCGATGCGGTGTCACGATCACGCCGTTCGTTAGCGGGTCCATCCGTGCGCGCACCAGCAACTCGTGATCGGTCACATTGAACAGGTTCAGGGCAACTGGTTCATGTTCGTCCGGAACCGCCGTGCGCTCGATGCGGAGCGGGTTCGCGGCGCCGAACGGCAACTGCTCGTCCACGCGGCGGTTCTCCCACATCGTTCCCTCGAACGCGACCAGGCTGGTCGCCGGCCCCAGCGCCGTCGCCTTCCGGATCACGTCGGCTATCGCCAGCCCCCGCTTCGCGCGCGCCACCAGCGCCGATGTTTTTTCCAACGCCGCATGCGCCGCGCCGGAGCCGCTACCGGGCACGACATCTTGTAGCGGCGCGACCTCTTTCGCTTCGAGCTCGAGCGACGAGGCCTCGCGTAACAACGCCTTCGCGGAGAGGGGAAGCTTCTCTTCCGCGATGTCGGCCGCCGAACGCAGCGCGGTCAGTGTGCGAACGACGAGCGCGCGCTCGTTGACGAAAGGCTGGAGGAAAATCGTCCGCTCGCCCGAGGCCAAGGTGTGCCCGCCTGAGCCGGCCAACGTCCAAGTGAAGTGGAAATTCCCCGGCGCGATTACATCCACCGGCATCAGCAACTCGCCCTGCTTTCCAAGGACGATCGTGGTCGCCATTTGCCGCGCGCCGTCGGGCTGGACGCAAGCCGCCGTCGCCGTCAGCGGTTGCTCGCCCGGCTGGGGATTCTGGATTGAGAAACGGAGGCTTTGGCCTGTGAGCATTTCGTCGGCGTTCAGGTTCACCGGCAACATCTGTATTGCCACGCTCTGGCGCAAACCGAACCACGAGCCGCTGTTGCGCGCGTCACCGCGGTAGGACTTCCAATGCGCGACGGCGTTGGTTGCCGCCGATGTGCCGAAGCAGAACGTGATGCCTGACTCACCGCCGGTAACGAGCATTTCCAGGCCCGGCGAATCCGTGGACACGTCGCCGAAAGTCGGGGTCACGTTAATCGTCCGGTTGTTGAAGTGGGACCGGTGAAGGAACTCGCCCGCGTCGTTCAGGATTTGGAGGAAGCCGTCCTGGGTGCAAAGCGCGTATTCGAGTTTGCCGTCGCCATCCAGATCAATCATCGCTCCCGGCGCGAGGCTGCGGCCCTGCATGTCAATCTCCCAGATCACGCGTCCGCTTTCGTCGAAGCGATAGATCACGCCGATCTGGGTGATGAAACAAATGTCCGCGCGGCCATCTAGGTCGAGATCACCGACCGAAATCGTGGACGCCGCCGCCCCGCGCGTGGCGCGTTGCCAGAGCACTTCGCCTTTGCTGTCGAGGCAGAAAAACTGGCCGTCGCTCGATGCCGCCGCGACACGCCCGCGCCCGTCCGCGCCGGCGAAAATGACCGGCGCCGACGTCGCCCACGATTGCGAAGAGCCGCCAACCTTCCGTTCCCACAGCACTTGGCCGTTGCTATTGAGGGCAGTGACGATGCCCTCGCCCGTCGCCACGACGATCTCCGCTTTGCCGTCGCCATCCAGATCGCCGGCCGCCGGGCTGACCGGGATGCCTCTGAGTTTCGTCTGCCAGAGCGGTTTGCCCGTTAGCGCGGCGAAGGCCCAGACCGTGCCAGTCTCGTCAGTCTGAATGACTTCAAAGTTACCATCGCCCTCAAGATCACAAACCACCGAGGCGGACCAACTCGACGGCCCCTTCAACTGCGCATGCCAGACTTCCTTGCCCCCGCCGTCGAGGCAGGTGAACAAACCGGCGTTGTCCGCCTCGTAAAGCAGGGATGGCCGCCCCGGGCGAACCAGCACCGCCGGATAAGTCATGAAGCGGCCCTTGGTCCGCCAATGCCACAACACCTTCCCCTTGCCATCGAGGGCAAAGAGTTCCTCACGTCCGGCGATCAGCGCTCGCTCGCGGCCATCGCCATCAAGGTCCGCGATGATTCCGGCGCTTTCGAGGAACGACTCCAAGTCAGTTTGCCAAAGGTTCGGCAACCTGATTTCCGCCGCCCGGCTTGAGGTCACGCTTGCGAGCAGAACGATGATGCCCATCAAGACGAAGGTCTCAATCGTGCGGCCATTCCTAGGCAGTTTTGGGCGACTTGCGGTTGGCATCATTATTCCTTTGGGGCCATTTCGAAGAGTGCCAGCTCATTGGGGGCGAGCAAGGGAGTAGTTTCCTTCCACGTTGCTGTGCCTTCGACGCGCGGGGCGGCGGCGCTGCCGGACTCGTTATAAGCGGTGACGATGTAGCGACCTGACGCAGACCTCAGCCATGGAGCCATGTCCACGGTGAATGCGATGGAGCGTGGTTCGGTTTCGGTATTCAGGGCTAAGACGAGAGCTTTTCCGGGAAGAAGGTAGCCGTTGACCCGCGCTTCGCGACACGGCTCAGACAAGATGTTGTCGCCCACCAACAGGCCGTCCTCCAAAGAGGTTTGAAAGCGCTCATGCAGGTTGGCGCACAGCGTCAGAGCACGTGCCAATTCGGGATAATCCGTGATGCGGGCCGAGCCGTTGATCCCCTCAGGTTTGGACGGCAGGACATTTAGGAACAGGTGGTCGGCAAACAACTGTTTCACCGCGCGCGGCGAGGTTCCCACGTTCACATTGAACCGGGGTGTGGGATAGGCGTTCACCAGAGCACGCCAGTCCACATGGGCGTCGAACAGCGCCCAGTTCCAGGTATAGTCCAGCCAACGGCTGTCCAGATCGAGATTGTTGAGAGACTCCCCGGCAAAAGTCGCTTCCGGGTCCTTTTGGCAGGCGGCGGCGCGCACCTTCGCGAAAAGGGTCTCCAGGTTGGGTGCCGCTTGCTTGTGCAGAGCCTGGTCCCAGGTAATCGAGGTCCAGCCGCGTTCAACCATCTTCAAGAGGCTCGCCGCGATGTCCGCCTGCCAGCCCGGGTGGTTCTGGTCCGCGAACGAACCGCGCGAGGCCTTGCCATAGTAAGGACGCAGCATCGGGATGAAGTCCGTATGATACCCCCAGTCCTCCCGGCCATCGGTCTGGCCGTACTTGGCGGGGATGGGATTGAGCATGGTCATGACGGATATGAACAAAGACACGTTGACGCCTTTGGCCCGACACCCCGCGATCCCCCGGTTGAACTCGTAGATCGTACCCAACTCGGCCGACGGTTGATTGGGAATCTCCCAAGGTCCCCACAACCAGAGCACCATTTCATTCAGACCGCAGGCTCGACATTCATCCGCCAGGTCCGGCAAATCACGGAAGCGCCAGACGACGGTCGGTGCGGCCGCATCGGCAACGGCATATTGTTGGGCCATCCACACGCTGCGATAGCCGAGCGTCCTGCGCAGGTGCTCGGGAAGCGGATGAGGCCGCCCGACGTTTGCCTTCACCCACGCCCGAAAAGGTTCGATGCCCTTGGCCCAACCGTGCCGGTGCGGGGTCAAAACATACTCGGGGCTGTACCAGCTTTCGCCGGGCCGAATTAGCGCTTTGTGTTCGCACATGAGCCGAAGCGTCCGATCCACCTGCGAAAGGTGCAGCAGGACGCGATCGGTGGCCGGTTCACCGGATTCGGTCACCGGTCCCCAGCTCCAGAGTTTCGGAAACAGACTAAAACCGCCTTTCAGACTGCCGAGGTCCAGCCACCGCGCCGCCATGGATTTGTCGTAGGCGCCCGAACTCAGCGCCAGCCAGTTCCTTCGACTGGCGTACCACCGGCCCTCGTCCTCCGGCAGAGCCAGGTCGCGAAAAGGCCTCTGCACGCCTCCGCATGTGCGGAGCTCCGTCCCCTCCAAACCGGCGAAGGGCTGAAGCCCGGTCAAGTCCGGGAACAGCACCTGCGAAACCGCCAGCTCGGACTGGTTTTCAATCGAGGCCGTCAGCGCGATGGAACGTCCATCCGCTGCCGGACGAATTTGCACGGTCGCGCGAACAGATCCCTTCGGCTCAAAGGCGCGACTCATCCCCAACGCCTGCCAAGAGATTGAAATCCCTCCGTCCACAACTTCCACACTGGTATCCCGCGAATACCGTGCTCCCAACCTCAACGGTTCAAAGCCATAGCCGGGGTAGGCCGCATCCAGCAACGAAGCGCTCCCGGGACGGGCCTGCAACATCTTTACGGCATCGTATTCCAGTTCCAGAAGGCCACCCGACTTCGGATCAATCACAACCCCCAGGCCATTGAGTTGAGCCCGAACAGGCTCTTCTGGCTCACCCGACACCAATGAAGACGCGCAGAGCGCGGCGATGATGACAATGCCTCTTAGTTGCATCCGAGCGTAGGGTCATTCGTTGCAGTGAACTTTGGCCAGCGTAATATCACATGGCTCCGGAAATGTCGGCATCTTCGTCTCGACAGTCAACCACAGAAGAAGCCGGCTCCTCGGGGGGGGGCGGTGTCTCCGGCCGGATCATGTGGCGGGCCCGACGCGGAGCGGCGAGAGTTGGCAATTCCTAGTCCGTTCTTTCTCGCCCAACAGGCCGATTGAACCGCGCACCCCTCCTAGCGCCTTGACTTCGCCGCTCGAATGCACTGACATCCTTGCGGCTGTGAAATTGGGCGGCTTTTGATGGAACGTCTGGCAACCGACGCCAGTTCCGCCCGGGCGTCATCACCAGGAGTGTGCAAATGAAGACTATGAGTCGTCGGCAGTCCATGAAGGAGTCCGTCCTGCTTTGCCATCTGGCGAACATCGCCTGGCGCGCGGGGAGGGGGAGCCTCGCATTCGACGCGCAGACGGAGTCTTTCCCCAACGCGCCCGAGGCCAACCAATTCCTGAGGCGAAACTACCGTGAACCGTGGGTCGTGCCTGAACGTGTGTGATTGAACCAAGCTCAGTTGTGGCGGTAGCTGATTCAAGCCGCGCGACGCGAACGGCAGCGATTCTCCTGACACTGCTGTGCTTCCTGAAACCCGCCTGCATGGCGGGTTTCGTGCCTCCCGGTGGCAAACCGCCGGAACTGGTCGTCTCCCGCGAACATCCCCTGATCATCCTCTACGGGCCAGGCTCAGGCGAGCTGACGGTGAAATGCTGGCAAAACCTCCCAGCGGACATCCGGCCCTATTGCGCTATCACGATGGATCCGCCCGCCTTGGACGTCAACCAACGCATCGAAGGTTGGCGGACCATGTTGCGGGTCATACAGCCGCACGATATTCCGATCGTGCTCCAAGTGGCCGGCGATGAAGTCGTTTGGACAACACCGCTCTGGGCGATCGAGACGCTGCTGAAGGAATTCCCCTGCATCAAAGCCGTCCAGATCGTCGAGTGGCGCTGCGCCTACTACAGCGATTTTGGCGGCGAGCTGGGCCTGGCGATACCCGCGAACCTGCGATACCTCGCCGAGGTGCTCAAACTCTGCGGCCGTTATGGGAAGCACCTGTCGCTGCAGATCCAGACGGACATGGCGCACTTGGCGAGCGACCGGCTGGCGGGTCCGCTTCGGGCGCTGTTCCGGGAATACCGGGAGTATCTCCTGCCGCAAAACGAGTGCATCCCGCCGTCGTATTACCTCACGCAAGCGGCGGCATGGGGGCTGTGGCTGGCCGGTTACTGCGAGCACTGGGGCATGGAGCCGCAATGGTGGTGGTGGACCAAAGGCGAGTCCTACTTTATCCGGCCCGGCGTCTTCGGCACCGAGGCGGAGTTTGAAACGGACGAAGACTCGTACGCGCGTCTCTATCGCGCTTTCATCATCGAGGGTGCGCTCATGGGCGCCACTGTGTTTTCGATCGAGCCGCCGCAGGACATCTGGCATGGGGAAACCACCGACCACCGCCACTTCGACAATGTGATCTATCCGACGCTGCGACAGATCATCGAACAACGGCTGATCGTCAGCAAGGAAGAGGCGTTGCAGCAGACCAAAGTCGCCTACCAGTTGAACGAGTGCGGCAGCCTCCACGAGTTTGACACCATGCTCCAGGACCTGGACCTTGAATTGGCCCACTGCCGTCTGGAGCGGGCCGCTTACGGCGCGCTGTTTCCACACTTGATGAAGGAGATGATCCCGGACACCGGCGGGCGCTATTACTTCATCCCGCTGCTGCCGGTGGGCACGCCCTCCAGTGTGCTGCAGCATTTCGAGAAGATCATCCGCCCGGGCGAGTGTTCGACGGCCAGCGCCTACCGCGAACTGCTCAATCGCTATTACCCACCGACCGAAAACAGCGGGGACAGCAATGCCACCAACCGCGCCTGCGTGTTGAAGTGCGGACGGGCGATTGCCGTGTTACAATCACGCGAGAATCTCTACGAGAAGCAGCCCTTCACGGTCGAAGCCCCACGATGGGTCACCGGCTTGCGCGCTCAAAGGGAGCATGGCGGAATCCGGTTGACCTGGGACCGCGATTCGGAGGCGCGGGCCTATCGCGCATGGAAGCGCATCCCCAAAGCGAAGGTTTATCCGGAGTGGGAACTGGCAAAGGAGGGAATCCGCACCAACTCATGCGTGCTGGATAAAACCGAAGCCGGCACGTTCGGTATCACCGCCACGACTTCCGCGAAGGCGCTGCTTTCGGGCACGGTGAACTATGGCGAGTACCTGCTGTTCACGGCGGAGGAAAGCCCAATTGTGGAGCAAGTCGTCGTGGCCGGCGATGTCAACAGGGCCGAGACAATCCAGTGGAGCGATGAATCATTGCCGGCGACACAGGAGGTTTGGCGGATTTTTACGGGTGTGCAAACCAGCCACGAAAGAGAGGCCGAGGCCGTGCTGGAGAGTTTTCGAGAGCTGATTGCGGCGTTCGAAGCAAAGGATCTCGATGGGCTGATGTCGTTCTACGCTCCGGATTACCGCGACAGCAACGGTTATGGCACCGAGTATGTGCGGCGGGCTTGGTCCTGGTGGTATCAGCGCACCGTGGTTCCGTACGTGGTAGCCCAGGTGCGGAACTGGGACACGTCACGCGCTGGCGACGGTTTGATCAGTTTCACGGCCTGGAATCGTTTCCGCGGAACGATGGTCTGGGATGAACCGTTCGGCCATCACGGTCGCGTTCGCATTCCACGGCACGAGGGTGAGCGCGTGACCTGGGCTTGGAAGCGGAACGAGCGCGGACAATGGAAACTGATCCGCACAGAGCCGGCCCTGCCAAACTTCGGTGAAATGCTCTGGAATAGTCGTGGCCACGACGTGAATCACACGATGGGCGAGTTCTCAGATCCGCCCGCTCCGAAGGGAGCGGAATGAGAGTAGCGATCGGACGTGACCCTCTCGCCCAGGAGGCGCTGGCCAAGCTATGCCAGATCTATTGGCACCCGCTCTATGTCTATGTCCGCCGTCAAGGCGGCTGTCCACAAGACGCGCAGGATTCGGCAGAGTATGGAAACGATCTGGATTGAGGAGAAGCAACTGTCACGGGCGCTCCAGCGCAACAAAGCGTTCTGGAAGGGCGAACTCGAGGAAGGCCCGTTGCTGTGGCTGACCGCGCCGCGATCGAAGCCCGCGCCGTCTGTTCCCGAGCCGGCTTCGGAGGAGGAATTGTGGACCAACGTGGACTACGTGATCGCGGCCACGGAAAGCGCCCTCGCAGGCACGCACTTTGCCGGGGACGCACTGCCCGTGTTCTGCCCTTGGCTGGGACCGGATCAGTTCGCCGCCTGGCTTGGGGCCGACCTCGAGCTCCGACCGCGCCAGTCCACTTCCTGGAGCAAACCCTTCGTGCGCGATTGGGCGGAGCATCCTCAATGGCGGATTGATCCGGAGAACCGGTGGTGGCGGCTCTACCTGCAACTGCTGCGAGAGTCGGTTCGCGCGGGCAAAGGCAAGTGGGTCACCGGCTATCCCGACCTGCACTCGGGGATCGACGCGCTCTGCGCCATCCGCGGTCCCGCGAACCTGGCGATGGACCTGGTGAACAACCCGGATGCGATCCATCGCGCCATGCGGCAGGTCACCGACCTGTGGAAGTTCGTCGTGGATACGGCCTCGGAAATCATCCTGCCGGCCGGACAGGGCACATCGAACTGGACCATGGGGTGGAGCCACGATCGTTTTCTGTGCGTCGGTCAGAATGACTTTAGCTGCCTGATCAGCCCGGCGATGTTCGAGACCTTCTGCCGGCAGGACAACCTGGAATGTTGCGCCCATGTGGACCGTTCGCTGTATCACCTGGATGGTCCTGGAGCGATTCGGCACGTGCCGCTGCTGCTTCGATTGGAGCGGCTCGACTGCATCCAGTGGATTCAAGGCGCGAGCAGCCCGTTGCCGTCGCAATGGCTGGACCTCCTGCGGCGAATCCAGGCGGGAGGAAAATCCGTTCAGCTCTATTACGGCCAAGGGCACGGGGGCGATGCCGACCTGAAACGCGAGATTGATCTCCTCTGCAGCGCGCTGGACCCGACGCGGCTCTTCATCTGGGCAAACACGGATTCGGCGCGGACTGCTGAGGATATTGTCCGCTACAGCCGCCGGGATTCGTCTTGATGCGTGGTCTTCAATCGACAAGCTGGGTTTCCGAATCACACCCCACTCATTCACAAAGACGCGGATGGAATGGCCACAAAAGATCAAAGAAATCAGGGGATCTATTCTCCTCCGCGTCCTGGCGTCTTGGCGTCCGCGTGCCGTCTGCTGTTGGGTGCTTTGGGCAGACCTCAGGTCTTTGCGCTGAACGGGCCGGTGATCGCCGCAATCCCACCTCTACGGACGATCCGCAGTGAACGCGTAGCGCCCTGAGCCGACGCGGCATACCACGGCGTCGCGTTCGATGCGTACAAAATCGACTCCCCGGGCGCGCTTGATGGGCCGGCCGCTTTCTGTGACCTGTTTGATGGCGCGGGCAGGCACGTAAATCAGGGCCGTGGCATTGACGGGAATCTCCACCTCGATCTTGAGCTTGCCGCCCTCGCGCCGCCAGTTGCTCACCACCCTGCCGCGCATCGAATTGTAGCTGGACCGCGCCCAGGTCAAATCCTTGATCGCCTGGGGCCGGATGACGAGGCGGTCGAAGCCGAGGGTCTCCGACATCGGTTGAATACCGCCGAGCCAATTGAAAAACCACTGGCTGACGGTGCCGAACATCGGGTGGCTGTGCGAGTAAGTGTTGTCATCAAGCGCCCAGTGTTCCCACAGCGTCGTCGCGCCGTTCTCCAACATCCATCCCCAGCCGGGAAAATCGGGCTGGTTGACGATTCCGTAAGCGACTTCCGCCTGGCCCTCGCGGGAGAGAACGTCGAGCATGAATTTGGTGCCCATGATGCCAGTGGAGAGATGGCCCTTGCTCTCGCCGCGAATGTTCTCGAGAAGGAAACCCAGCGTCCCGGGCCTGTCCGACTGCGGGACCAGGTCGGAGTAGAGCGCAAAGGACTGGCTCGCCTGTGTGCCAGGACCGGCCTTGCCCGTGGCCGGATCGAGGAACTTCTGCTGGTACGCCTGGCGTATCTTGACGGCCAGAGCGTCGAACCTGGCCGCGTCGTCGCTGCGGTGCAGCCACCGGGCCATCTCCGTCAGCATCCGCGCGCTCTGGAAATAGAGCGGTGTTACCATCGCGGGAGCGGGGGCGGGCGCCAGCCCCTCATGGTCGCTGAGCCCCTCTTTGATGGTGCCGTCCTCGTTCCGGGTGGCGACCAGTAAGAGCCAACGTTTGGCCGATTCGTATTGTTCCTCCATCAACCGCCGGTTGCCGTAATAGCGGTGGAGTTGCGAGATCAGCAGTGGATGCGCCATGGCCCAGCCGACCCCGCAGTATTGAATGCCGACGAACGGCGCGGTGTCGGTGAACATGCCGTCTGGCAGCGCGTTGTCTGTCCAGTCCTGAACCGCTTTTGCATAGAAGGTGGACATGTCAAAGTTCATCATCAACGCTTCGCTGGTGGCCACGATGTCGCCGCCGTAACCGAAGCGCTCGCGGTGCGGGCAATCCGACTGGACGCTGAAGAGGTTGGCCAGGAACGTCCGTCGGCACATCTGCTGAATCTGGTTGAAGCGGTCGTTGGAACAGGCGAAGGAACCCGCGTCGGCCACGTCCGCGTTCAGGCGCAGCCCCGTGACGGCCTCCAGCGGCAGCGCACCGGGCAGGCCCGTGACTTCCAGGTAGCGAAACCCGCGGAATGTGAATCGCGGAGTATAGCTCTCAGCCCCGCCGCCCTTGGCGATGTAGGTGTCGCTCTGCCAGGCAATAGGGGGCGCCCCCGGTCCGCCGACGCTCTCCTCGACGCCGTCCTTGTTCTTCCGCGTGCCTTTGATCTGGCCGCACACGCTCGTCATCGGGTTGAGCGTGCCGTCCTTGTGCAGCAATTCACCGTAACGCAGGACGATCTTTGTCCCAGCCGGCGCTTTGAAAACAAGGCGCGCCCAACCTGAGAAGTTCCGCCCGAGGTCATAGATGAACACTCCCGGCCGCGGTTCGCTCACGCTCATTGCGCTGAATCGCTCGCAGATGCGGATGGGGGGTTGTGGTTGCGCCTGGAGGACTCCTACCGGCTCGGTAGCGGTTGCCGGGCTCCGCCAGGCGGTGTCGTCGAAACCGGCCCGGTCCCAGCCCGGCAGTTCCTTGCGCGCGTCGTAGATTTCACCCAGGTAAATGCTGTCGAAACGAATCGGGCCTTCGCCCACTTTCCAGCTTGGGTCGGACACAACGGACTGGGCCGAACCGTCGGTGAACTCGATGTTTAACTGGCCAATGAAGCGCGGCCGGCCAACGGCGAGGGTATCGCGCAGGTTGTAGCGGCCCCACATCCGCAGCGGCAGCGGATTGTACCAGCCGTTGCCCAGCGTCACACCGAGGCAGTTGGCGCCCTGGCGAAGCTGTTGTGTCACGTCGTAGGTGCTGTAGGACACGCGCCGGTCATACTTGGTCCAGCCCGGGTCCAGCCGTTGGTCCCCGATGCGCTGTCCGTTGAGGCTAGCCTCATAGTAACCGAGGCCGGTGATGTAAAGCCGGGCGCGGCGAACCGATCGCCCCAGGACAAACTCCTTGCGGAAGAGCGGTGCTGGGTCTTCCTTGTAGAAGTCCTCGTCCTTCTTCGGATTGAGCTTCCCGTCGTTAAGCCACTGCCCGGTCCAGTTGGTCTTGGCAAGCAACCCCATCTCCCAAATGGCCGGCTTGCTCCAAGCCGAGGCCTTATCCTTCTTGGCCCACACTCGAACTTTCCAGTAACAGCGCTGGCCTGAAACCAACGGGCGGCCGACGTAGGCCGCGTTAACGTTATCGGCGGTTTCCACCTCGCCGCTGTCCCATAGGTCCCCCTGCCCCGCCGCCAACTTCCCCTCAGCGCTGGCTACCAACACACGGTAGGCGGTCTGCTCTTCGGCGCGCTCATCAGATCCGACAACCCAACTCATGCGCGGCGCGGGGGAATCAACTCCAAGCGGGTCCACGCGATATTCGCACCGCAGGCCCGTCACCGTGATCTTTGCCCAGGTGAGGCTGGGAAAGCTCGTAAGAACGATAAGCAGAACCAACCAGGGATATTTAGGCGCTTTGTGCACGGGATCTCGACAGGAGGTTAAAGGTGAAGACGCATGCCGCATCAGCCCTCGGCTCCCGGGCCAGTCAGCCACCGCTCGGCGTTCGAAGGCAGGAGATAAGAACGTTGTTGATCCGATCGAGCCATGCGCACGTGACACCCTGTGGCCTTCCGCCCAGCGAATCAAGTCTTTGCTGCCGGCGCGACAACGGGCGGCTGGATTTCACTTCTACAGGCGGGTCTTGAGATCATCGCACCAGCACGTACGCCGTCAAATCCGCCATCTTCCTCGCGTGGCGAGGTACTCCTTGACCCTGCGGGCCAGGAAAGTCTCCGACATCGTTCAAGCCTTGCGCGCGTTCTGCCGATAAATCAGTGCGTGACGCGGCCATGCCACTCCGTCATAAGTGTGCGTCATGAGATCTTTTGGCCATGCCGAGCAGGATCGGCGATTGGGGAACGGACGCGGGAAGCAGATCAGCGGGGCTGCTGTTGGCATCCTAAGGGCGTTGTTCTTTTGGGATCCGGCCCCTGGCCATTCAGCCATGCATATTCGAAGCCTTCGCCGCCAAAGGGGCGCGGCCGACTCGGTGGGTGACGGTTCAGGACTTTCTCGGGGGTACTATCAGCGCGACCGCCTTCACGTCCTGTCTGCCAGGCATGGCGTCTTATCGGGGTTCCTCCGCGTTTTGCCCGCTTTGTTCCTGGTGTTCACTGGCCGGTCGCAATCAAACGATCCCGCCCAGCCGAACGCAACCAACCTGATGAGCTTGAGCCTTGACCAACTGCTCGAGGTCAAGGTGGACTCGGTTTATGGCGCCTCCAAATACCAGCAAAAGCTGACGGAGGCGCCCTCGGCGGTCAGCATCGTTACCGACGACGATGTCAAGAAATATGGCTATCGCACCCTGACGGATATTTTGCGAGGCGTGCGCGGCCTGTATGTGAGTTATGACCGTAATTACAACTACCTGGGCATTCGAGGCTTTAACCGTCCGGGGGACTACAACAGCCGCGCGTTGCTCCTTATCAACGGCCACCGGGTCAACGACAGCGTTTACGACACCGCCTCCATAGGCACCGAGTTTCCCCTGGATGTCGATCTCATCGATCGGGTGGAGATTATCCGAGGCCCCAGTTCTTCAATCTACGGCAACAACGCCTTTTTCGGTGTCATCAACGTCATCACCAAAGAGGGACGGAACCTGAACGGAGCCGAAGCCTCGGGCGAAGCGGGCAGTTACGGTTCCTACAAAGGGCGTTTCAGCTATGGGAAATCATTCACCAACGGCGTTGAGCTGTTACTCTCGGGGTCCTACAACAATAGCGACGGCCCCGGGCGTCTGTATTTCCCGGCATTTGACACGGCGTCAAATAATGTCAACAACGGCATCGCCGAACGGGCGGACTATGACCGCTCCTACCAGTTTTTCTCGAGCCTCTCCTATCGGGATTTCACGCTGGAAGGCGCGTTCGCCAGTCGGGAAAAGGGGATTCCCACCGGTTCCTACGGCGTGACCTTCAATAATCCCCGTAACCGCACGATTGATGAGCCCGGTTACTTGGATTTAAAATACCAGCACACCTTCGAGTCAGACTTGGAAGTCACAAGCCGCACTTATTTCGACTATTACCGCTACGCCGGAGACTATCTCTATGCTCCGGTGGTCAATAAGGACTTTGCCGACGGCAAGCGCTGGGGGACCGAGGCTCAGGCGACCAAAAAGCTGTTCGACCGCCACACATTCATCTTCGGCGCCGAATACCGGAACCATTTCCAGCAAGATCAGCGCAACTACGACTTGGACCCCTACGCCTCCTACCTGGACGACCGACGCCACAACGACAACTGGGCACTCTACGGACAGGGGGAGATAGCGGTGTTGACCAACATCGCGCTGAACGCCGGGGTCCGCTATGACAACTATGGGACTTCCGGCGACACGTTGAATCCGCGCCTGGGCCTGATCATGCAGCCGGCTGAGCCGACAACGTTCAAGGTCCTCTACGGCAGGGCCTTCCGCGCACCGAACGTCTATGAGATGCTATGATCACGAAAGTCGGTTGGATTTGAGATTCCGGATGAAGTTCTTAATGGGGGTTGGGCTGGGGAGGGCGGCGATAAACCGTTTCAACGCGCGGGGTAATCTCTCGGGGTTCTGTTGCGCTTTTTCGAGTTCGTCACGAAGGGTAGCCGGATCGATCTGGGCGAACAACGCCTCCAAACTGGGCTGCCCATCCAGGAGGATTGTCAGGTACTCCGGATTCTGGAGGTTGTGAACCAGAGTGGTGTCGGCGAGCATGGCGCGCAAGGTTCGCCCCAGGGAGTGGCAACCGGTTTTGTGGCGGCACTGGCGTTTGAAATCGCGAAAGAACCTCTCCATGAGATTGTTGGTTCGCTGGGGTTGGATGGTGCGGGCCCCGTGCGGGGTGGAAACGATCAGCGGGGCGGCAAAGAGCTTTTGGCCGTAGCGGTCGATTTGTTCGAGCATCTTTTGAAGAGCGGGCGCGGTCGAATAATCTGGACGCGCGCGGACCTGTTCCGAAAAGGCCTCAACCGCCCGTTGGAGAGTTTTCATCTCGACCGAGTCGCCCTCATGATTGAGTCCTTGGTTTCCGGTCACCGGGGCGATGCGCAGAGCCTGGCGCAGTTGATCGAACAACTGGCTATGGGTTTCCAACCGGTCGAGGGTCTGCCCCAAGGGGCGATCGTTGACCAGGTCCCGGAGGTCCAGGCCCAAGTGGTGAAATGGAAGGTTGCGGCGCCAATCCTCACCGGAGCTCAGAGAGATGAGGGGCTGGAGGTGGGCGTGAACTTCCTGTGCCCGGCGGGCCAGCGCCAGGAGCGGGCGATCAAAAGGGAAGCCATAGCCCTGGCCCTGCTGCAATGCGGCCAGGATCCAGTGGGCCAGAACATAAGCCGCCAAGAGCGGGGCTTGCGACAACGATCCGGTGGGCCAGCCCGAAACGGGCAGTTGCGCCAGTATCGCTCGGAGAGGCGGATCGGCGTCGATCCGCTTCTGCCAGGTCCTTAGTCGGGCGCGCAGCCGGCCAATGGTGGCGTGAGTTTGGAGGCGTTTGCGCACCGTGTCATATTCGGCCGCGAAGAGGTCCTTGCCCACATCGCGCAGAAAGTGAAAGTGACAGATAAAGTCGGGAATGCCGGGAAAGACTTCCCGGATGGCGGCCAGAATGCCTTTGGACATGTCATGCACGCAGGCCAAAGGCGGGCCGAAGCAGCGCTTGAGTTGGCGCAGGAAAGGCACGATCCCGTCGGCCTTCTCACTGGGTAGCTTGATATTGCCCAAGACGATTTCCATGACGGCGTCGATCCCGGTCATGAGCATGGGGCTCTTATCCTCATAGGTGGCGTCCAGGTGGAGAATATATCCCCCTTGGAGTGACATGGCCTGTTGGAGCCGTCGGGCGCATCGGCGGTGCGCCAGCGCCAGCAGCGCGATGAAACGGCGCCCCAGCTCGGTCACGGTGCTGGCGCTCAAGTGGACATGGCTCCAGGCCAACTGGGTGAGGATCTGGCGCACCGGTTGGGCCTCGACAAAGAGCCTGCCCCCGACCCCCACCAGGACGTCGTAGCCGTAGCGGCAGCCTGGGGCGACCAGGCGGCGCAAGTCCTCCGAGGGATGGACCCGGCCAGTGGCCGGTTCCCACCAGATCGTTTCGCGGGCAATCCATTCCCCGATGGCCAAAGTCGTCACCTTGCGAGTGCGGGTCTTGAGTACCTGCCATGAGCCCGTGCCCGGTTGAGGCGGAGTCGGCGGGGCGGCAAAATCGATCATCGGCGGCTGGGCGAACAGAGCGGCGCTGGCGGTCTGTTGCCGGAGTTCCTGCCGGTAATGACTCAGGCAGTCGAGCCAGGCGGAGGTGGCGTTTTTTTTAGCGTCAGGCCGTGGTGGGCGAATAGAGCGACAATGGCCTGGGCGCTCAGGTGTGGATGGGCCGCACGCAAATGAGCCGCCAACTGCTCGGCGCTCCGCTCGGGGTGTTGCATCGCCTGGACCAGAACGGCGATCGCTTCGGGGGCCGATGGCAGGGGGACTGGGGCGAGGGCGGCGCTCCGTGCGGCTTTTTGGCGGGTGGCAACAGCCGGGTCCGCCGCGAAATAAACGTAGCGCCCCTGATGCTTTTCGCGCTGCAAGTCCGGATGTCGATGGAACTGCCAGAGAAAGGAACGAGGGTCCAAGCGCAGGCGTTGGCCCAATTGGGCCGCGGTGAGCCCGCCGGGGGCTTGTCGTACCAAGGCCACAATGGTTTGAGGCAGATGGCCGTGGCGGGAAAAGCCGATATCGCCCTCAAACCAAAGGCCGTGCTCATCGAAGCGCGGCAGCTCGGGCAGGGTATAGAAGCGGCTGTTGCGATTGAAGCTGGCCAGGGCGCCCCAAGCCTTGAGACGCCGCCGGACGGTACGGAGCGAGGTCCGGAGTTCCTTGCTGATCTCGGGCAGGGTGATCACTTTTTTGCGCCGCCAGCGCCG
>ORJL010364360.1_pt1 | contig 29530 bp, 35 predicted proteins | sample 1779941 | NCBI WGS metagenome assembly ORJL01 (sample SAMEA104232317, study PRJEB22302) | groundwater metagenome | biome: forest; feature: aquifer; material: groundwater | place: USA | collected 2011-08-07 | depth 5.8 m
AAAACCCCCTCCCCCCCCCGCCCCAATAAGCACCCCCTCAATCACCGCCGCCGCCGCCAACAAGGGCAAAACTACCGCCAAAAAAACTTTCAAAGAATTTTTAAATCTGTAAAAAAATTCTTTCTTTTTCTCTCGTGTAAAAACAAACATCCCCAATCTAACTCCAAGTCCAAGAGAAATAAAAATTGCAGGCAGTTCAAAAACTCCATGTGGCAAAAGCCTCCAAAAGATTCCAAGCCCTCCTACTTCAGACGCCCGCGAATAAACATATCCCAGCAAAACCCCGTTAAACATTGAATTAAAAACCGAAAAAATTCCTAAAAAAACTCCAAATATCATTGACGAAAAAGAACTCAAAACATTATTCTGAAAAATAAACCAAATCAATTCATACAAATTAAGCCCCTCAACTTTTAATGCAAGCTCGCGAATCAACTCATCAAAAGCAGTGAAGCTATCAGAAAAAACAAATCCAATAATCCCGCTCGCGGCAAAAAGCCCGATTACTAAATAAATAAACTTCCTGCTTTCCCGAATATAATTAAAAGATTCTCTAAACAAACCATTTTTTTTTAAATTATTTTTTCTTTTAGTTTTTTTCATCTTATTATTTTATTAAGCATCTTCACCTTTTTAGAATATTTGCTCCTCAAATAAGCTCCGTAAATAAGTCCGACGACAAGCCCCCCAAAATGTGCAGTGTTTCCGATTGGAAGTTTCACAAAAAATCCTATTGCAACTAAAGGAACTATTGCCGCTATCGGAGCAGCCCAGAAAGGCAGTCTTATCGGAACAGCTAATTTTCTCAAGAATAAATTAGAAGAAAAAATAGCAAAAATCATTATAAAAATAAGCGCAGTTGCAGCGAAATTAATAACTCTCGCTGTACTTCCCGTAGCAAATCCTCCAATCAAAAATTGCAGGACAATAACAATTATCGGCCCTGCAATAAGATAAATTTCTTTTTTCGGAAGAATAACTGCAAGAACTCCTAATATCCCAAATAATGCCCCGCTCGCACCGACGGCAAAATCATTCATTCCCCCAAAGATAAAGTCTCCCCTCAAAACAAACTGCCCCAAAAAAGCAAACAGCACAAAAAACAACCCGCCGACAATTCCCGAACTTAAATAAAGCCAGAAAAATCTTCTCCGCCCGATTATCTTTTCAGCCAAACTGCCCAAAAAAAACAACGAGAACATATTTACAAACAAATGAAAAAAGCCACCATGCATAAACATACTCGTCAACAAAGTCCATAAATACCCGCCGGTAAGAAAATTAGACGGCTTGATAGCTATGAATTCTAAAAAAGATTCATTAACACTAAGAACTAAAAGAAAAATAAGAAACAAAACAACATTCAAGATAATTAAAATCATCGTCAGACTGCTTCGCTGAAAAAAGCTATCCTTCCTCTTAACATTCCTAAAATCTCGTCTATAAACCATTATTATTTCCTGAAGATCTTCCTGATAATTTTTTTAGCAGAAGATTTCTTGGCAGTTTTCTTTTTAGCCGGCGTCTTTTTCTTTAATTTTTTGCCGGCAGATTTCTTAACAGATTTTTTCTTGAACGCTTTATCTCCGGATTTCTTGGAGGATTTCTTCTTTGCCAAGCTTTTCGCCTCTTTCAATTTCGCTTTCGCTTTAATCTTCATTTTTTCTTCTCTTTCTTTTTTCTTATTTTCAGCTTCTTTCTTTGCATGCCTCGCTTTAGAAGCTGTATCTTTCTTCTTCAAATTGTTTATTTCCTCGTCTACAAAAGCCAGTTTTTCTTTAAGCTTTTCAATTGACTTCATTGCCTGTTCAACGTCAGCAGAATTGTCTTTAAGCTGGAAAACCTCTCCGCATTCAGGGCAGGTAAAGTCATACAGCAGGGCATTTTCCTCGCTGACCTCCATCCCGCAATAAACACAGACATAAAATTGTTTTGTTTGCCTGCTTGCAATTTGGCTCTCAAGAGCTTCAATTTCTTTTATCAGTTTGTTTCTAAAATTAGTTAATGATTTATCAACATCAAGAGTCCAGAAATAAGTATACCACCCTCCGCTTTTGCTGTCCTTCTTTCTATTAAATAAGACAATTCCCTCGTCGGCAAGTTTGTACAAAATGTTCCTTGCCTGATTTATCGTTGAATTAAGTTTTTTCGCAATTGCAAACTCATTGACATTATTCTTGTTAAAAAGAACATCTACAATCTTATCAGCCCCGCTCCCCGCAACAGAGTTCACCAATTCTTTAAGAAGTTTGTCAAGCATATACACCTTTGAAAAACAGCAAATAAAAACCTTTCGTATCGCCCTAAGTCATAGGTGTTATCACTAATTAATTTATCTAAACCTATATAAATAAAGTTTCAAAATAATATACATAATAAAATGTTTGGTAAAAAAAAGAAAGAAGACGAAGAATTCCCTGACTTGAATTCATTTTCAAGAAATGCGCCTTCAATAAGGGATTATGCGCCCAATCAATTTGGCTATCAGGGAAGCGAGTCAAAAGAAATTCATGGACTGCCTTCATTCCCCGACTCACCTATGCAAAAAGGTTTCAGCCAAGCCGCAATAAAAGACGCAATTCAAACAGAAGAAAAAGATTTGGAAGACTCTGAATTCCCGTCATTCACCGAAGAGAAAATTTTCCCAAATGTTCCGCGCGCATCAAACATTATAGAAATGGAAGAATGGAAGCCCTCGTCGGCAAAAGCCCCTGCAGAAAAATCAATGCCATTCGCGCCAAACAAACCGATTTTTATTCGCCTTGATAAATTCAAAGAAGCAAAAGAATCACTTGACTTAATAAGGGAAAAATTAAATGAAATGGATTCGCTGCTTGCGATGATAAAAGAAGTCAACTCAAAAGAAAATCAGGAGCTTTCAATGTGGGAGCAGGAAACAGAAAAAGTCAAAGCAAGAATAAACGCAATAACTTCAGGAATATTTGAAGATGCAAGCCAATAACCGCTACGTAAGTATAAATCAATATCAAAAAGTTTTTACAAAAAAAAATTTGTTGTATTGTGAAATGGAAATACTCAATACAATTAAGCAAAACAAAAAATACCGAAAACTGCGAAAAGAAGAGCTCTCTCTAAAAAACCTATTAAAAAAAGTCATCTCTCAAATTAAAGATGAAATATCCAAGCTTGAAACATTCCTTCCAAAAATAGAATCTCAAAAAACCTCACCGATAAGAATGGCAAGTACCAGCGGTGAACCTAAAAAGCGCGACGCCTTGGAGCTTGAAATTGATGAGATTAAAAGGAAGATTGCGGCGCTGCAATGAAAATCTGCCTGTCTTATTTTAATACCCCAAAAGAACACCTGTCATCATCGAACTCGCCCCAGTCGTAGCCGCCGATGCCCAACCTGTCGTCGTTCTCGCCAAGAACAGGAACTCTGATCAAATTCTCTTGCGAAGAAATAAAGCCCCCTAAAAATGGTTTGTTTCTAAATTTTGCTGAAGCTTCTGCCATTAATTCTGCTTCTTCTTCATCTCCTAACAGGGTTATTAAACCTGCGTTTTTTGCAAAATCGCTTGGTTTTTGTTCTCCTACTTTAAATCCATATGGAGTAAATCTTACCTTACCCTCGTCGCTAAATCTAACATCTCTTATCTGCTTGCCGTCAAGTTGAGACATAAGAGCTTCAGGAACCATGTAAATTCTTCCTTCTCTTAATTCTGGTTTATCTTGAGCAATTAGTCCTTCAGAAGTCCAAATAACAGCAGTATCTCCTAAAAGCCAATAAGCTCTTCCAGTATGCATAATTTTCTGCGCACCCTGTGCTTCTGAATTTAGTATTGTCCTTGAATAAATCATTGATTGCCCGCCTAAAGTTGCCTGTACAAAACCTTCACCATAATTCGCTTTTTTTAATTTGAGAAAGTTTCCCGGACCTTGCGGTTCTGCTGTGTAAACTCTTCCATCTATTTCTATAGTTCCATTATTATCATTATAATTAAATGAAGGTTTTGCTCTTACCATAAATTCCCTAAAAGAGTCAAGTATTTAAATCTTTCCAATTTATTATTAAACAATTACAACACAGAAGCTCTCCGGGATAACCATAGTTCCAAAAAAGCTCATATGAACTTTAAGAAAACCAATTGGTAACCAAAAAGTTTATATAGCTCTAAAAAAGTTCAATAACATGAAAAACAAAAAAGACCTCCTAAAGAAAGCAAGCATAGATAAATTAGAGAGAACTTTAGATAAATGTTTAATTTGGTTTTACGCCTTCCCCAACGCCAAAATAGGCCTCACAGACTTGTCAAAGTCAATAAACTCTTCAAAAACAGCAGCAAAAGAAGTTGTAGAAGCTTTAATAAAAGTCTCTTTCCTTTCAAAACAAGTAATCGGAAAATCATGGCTCATATCAGCAAATCAAAAACACCCCTACTTATTAACAAAAAAAGTTCCATACCACTTAAGCAAAATTTATGAAGCCGGAATTATAAATGCAGTCTATCAAACAATTCCTCAAGCAAGAGCGATCGTTCTCTTTGGAAGTTACAGGTGGGGAACTGACAACGAAGAAAGCGATATAGACATCGCAGTAGAAGTATTAGACAACAATGAACTAAAAATAATAGAATTAGGAGTCATACCAGAATTGGGATACCGAAAAAATATCAAAGTGCATCTTCACCTCTTCTCAAGAAACAAAATAGATTTAAACCTATTCGCAAACATTGCTAATGGAATTGTTTTAGACGGATTTTTAGAGGCAAGGCCATGAATAGAATAAAACATCCTGATAAAAAAAATGCTTTAAGTATTATACAAGCAGCTGAAAAAGAGTTGAGGTATACTTTATTGCTGCAGATCACAGACGAATCTTCATTTAATATTATAAGAAACATTTACGAATGTTTTAGAATGCTCGGCGACGCAAAACTTATTTCTAAAGGAATTGTCTCAAAAGACCATATAGAACAAATACAAGAGCTTGAAAATATTAAAGTAGAAACACAAAGACCCACAAAATTAATAGACTCATTGCGCAGACTAAGACACAACATTAATTATTATGGATATGTGCCGTCAAAAATAGAAGCTGAAGACGCAATTTCAATAGCACAAGCTTGTTTCTATCCTTTATATGAAGTAATTAAAAGATATTTAGAAGAAAGATTTTTTAATCCCCTTCAATTAACCAACTACATGACAATTACCCGCCAAGACTTAATAAAAAAATACATTGAATTTTTCAAGACAAAATCGCACAAAGAAATCCCAAACTCTTCTTTAATCCCGGCAAATGACCCAACAGTCCTTTTCACGACGGCAGGCATGCACCCCTTAGTTCCTTATCTAACCGGGCAAAAACACCCGTTAGGAAAGCGCCTTGTCAATATTCAACGATGCATAAGAACCGGCGACATAGAAGAAGTAGGCGACGAAACGCACCACACTTTTTTTGAAATGCTGGGCAACTGGTCTCTCGGCGACTATTTCAAAAAAGAAGCTATTGAAATGACATTAGAATTTCATACTAAAATATTAAAAATCCCTTTAGAAAGATACGCAGTTACTTGTTTCGGAGGAGATAAAAGAGTCCCGCAAATCCCACAAGATGAAGAATCTAAAAAAATATGGTTAGCTTTAGGAATTCCAAAAGAAAGAATAGCATTTCTAGAGGGAGGAGTATTTGAATCCCAAGATAACTGGTGGGGTCCAGCAGGAAATATCGGCCCATGTGGTCCTTCAACAGAAATGTTTTTTTGGAAGAACAACAGCAAAAAAGCTCCAAAGGTATTCAACCCCAAAGAGGATAATTGGGTAGAAATAGGAAATGATGTCTTAATGCAATATAAAAAAGACAAAAAAGTAATTTTAGTAGATGGAATGTATTGTCTATATGATGAAAAATTTAATATTAATAAAGAATTATTAGAAATAACAAATAATTTCAACAGCCATTGTGTGTTAGCAGTAAATAAGTTTAGAGGAAAAGGTGAGGCATTAGTAATAAAACATAGTCCTGGTCAAGATACAAATTGGAAAGCTTTTTCATTAGAAGAAAAAGACACAAAAAAAGAAAATCCTGAATATTTTAAAGAATTATTGAAAAGATTGGGTTTTGTAGCAGAAGAAGTAATATATTTTGACCATGATGAAAAAAGTGTTAAATCCGCAAAAAGCATAGGTATTAATTCAGTTTTATACAAAGATAATAAGCAAATAAAAAAGTTTATTGAAGATAACTTAGTAGGCTATTTTCCAGCATCTCAAAAAAACATAGACTTTGGCGGAGGTCTAGAAAGAACTCTCGCAGTGCTAAACAGTTTAGATGACAATTACTTGAGTGACGTATGGCTACCAATCATAGAAAAAATAGAAAAAATTTCTCATAAAAAATATGGACAGCACAAAAAAGAAATGCGCATTATCGCAGACCACATCAAAGCTGCTGTTTTCATAATCTCCGACGGAGTTTCCCCAAGCAACACAGAGCGCGGCTATATTCTCCGCAGACTAATCCGCAGAGCCATAAGATATGGAAAGCTCCTTAATATAGAAATAAATTTCACGACCCAAGTTGCCTTGCCAATTTTTGAAATCTACCAGGACTATAAAGACCTGCAAAAAAACAGGAATTTAATCTTGACAAAACTTGATGAGGAAGAAAACAAATTCAGAAAAACAATAGAAAAAGGAATAAGGCAGTTTGAAAAACTCGCAGCACAAAAAAAGTCTATCAGCGGGAAAGATGCTTTCCTTCTTTTCCAAAGCTACGGCTTCCCGATTGAGATGACTGAAGAAATGGCAAAAGAGAAAAACATTAAAGTAAATACAAAAGAGTTCAACGACGAATACAAAAAACATCAGGAGCTTTCAAGAACAACCTCCGCAGGTAAATTCAAATCAGGTCTAGCAGACAATTCAGAAATCACAACGCGTCTCCACACAGCGACCCATTTAGTAAACGAAGCGTTGCGAAGAGTCCTCGGTCCAGAAGTCGCGCAAAGAGGCTCAAACATAACTCCAGAAAGAACCCGTTTTGACTTTGCATTCCCAAGAAAACTTACCGACGAAGAAATAAAAAAAACAGAATCATTAGTAAACCAAAAAATCTCCCAAGCCCTTGAAATGAAAAGAGAAGAAATGCCTCTAAAAAAAGCATTTGACTCCGGCGCGCAGGGAGAATTCGGCCACAAATATCCTGAAATTGTTTCAGTATACACAGCAATAGATAAAACAGACCCAAAAGGATTTTTCAGCAGAGAAATATGCACAGGCCCGCATGTTAAAAACACAAAAGAAATCGGACATTTTAAAATTATTGAACAATCGTCGGTATCGGCTGGGGTTAGAAGGATTAAAGCGGTGGTGGAATAATATGGAAGAACAAACAAAACATAAAATAAAGGAACTTGTTGAACAGTTTTCTCAAGCCTGTAAAAATAAAAATTTCATAAACGAGCAGAATGAAGAGTGGGTGAAATGGAATTATTTAGAGCCTTTGTTTGAAGCGCTAGGATGGAATCGCGCGGATATTGTAAAGGAACAACGTGTGTTGAAAGGACGTGCAGATTATATCTTAAAAATTGGAAATGAAGAGATTTTAGTTGTTGAAGCCAAAAAAGTTGGAGTGGCTCTTTCTGAAGATGAGGGAAGACAAGCTGTTTCATATGCTTATCACAGAAAGATTAAATTTGCTGTTTTAACTAACTTTAAAGAAGTTCGGGTTTACCATGCTTTAAACAATATTAAAAATATTGATAAAAATATCTTGAAGTTTGATGATGGTGCTTTATTTCGTTTAAGTTCTGACCAATTTTTAGAAAAAATTGACAAGTTATTGCTTTTATCAAAAGAATCTATTGAAAAACAAGAAATTCATAATCTTCTTTCAAAAAAAGATGAGAAAACAGCAAAACCAATTGATGAAAGCATTTTGTTTGACCTTTTGCATATACGTGAGTTACTTTCTAAAGACCTCAAGAAGTTAAGAATGCAGTTATCTCAGTCACAAATTGATGAAGCCGTTCAAGTATTAATAAATCGGCTAATTTTCATGCGTTCAGTTGAAGATAGGGGATTGGAAAATAAAAACTTCCTCTTGGGTTTGATTAAAGACTTTAATGAAGGCAGAATGCGAAAACGTTTTTGGGATGAATTGCTTGAACAATTCAAGACATTTGACAAAACTTATAATTCAAAGCTATTTGCTTATAGTATTCTTGAAGACGAGAATATCTTTTTTGATGATGATACCCTAACAAAATCCATCCGTATTTTATATTTTGGTAGTCAAGACATACAAGCCCGTTATATGTTTGATGAAATTCCAGGAGATTTACTGGGAAGTATTTATGAACAATATCTCGGCACTGTTTTGCAGGAAACTGAAAAACGCGTTAAGTTAGATTCTGAATCTGGAAAACGCAAGAAGATGGGCATTTATTACACTCCCTCTTACATTGTTAATTATATTGTTAAAAATACAGTTGGAGAATATATCAAAGATAAAACAATTGATGAAATTTTAGAAATTAATATTGTTGACCCTGCGTGCGGAAGTGGTTCTTTCTTGCTTAGAGCATTCCAGAAAGTTTGTAATATAATTGAAGAACGGCTCAAGAAAGGCGAACGCGCGAAGAGTTCCACTTTTACATTCTATAATGATAATCGCTTAAACTTAAGCCAAAAGATTAGCATTCTCACAAATTGCATTTATGGCGTCGATTTAGACGAAAAAGCTGTTGAACTTGCTCAACTTAACCTATTACTAAAATTATTAGAAGACGAGTCAAAAGAATCTCACAAACACATTCTTCCAAATCTAAGAGAAAATATCAAATGCGGAAACTCTTTAATTGATGACCCAAAAGTCGCAGGTGATAAAGCTTTCAACTGGCATGCCCAATTCCCAGATGTTTTTAGACACGGAGGTTTTGATGTTGTTGTGGGGAATCCGCCTTATGGGGCTGATTTAAAGGAAAAAGAAAGAATCTTACTTGAAGAAAAATTCAAGCTTGGAAATACAGACACAGCCGTTCTGTTTATAGGATTATCCAAGAGTATCTTAAAGTCAAAAGGAATAAATGGATTTATTATTCCTAAGCCATTTGTTTATTCATCTACTTGGGCTAAAGTTAGACAAGAAGTAATTCAAGGATTAAAAGAAATTGTTGATTGTGGTAAGGTTTGGAAAGAGGTAAAACTTGAGCAGGTAATTTATTTTTATGTAAAAGATACATCTTCTGAGTCTTACAGTTCAGGTGTTCGAGATAATAATCAAATAAGATATATCGGTTCTATTTCTAAAAGCACGTTTAACGACTTTGGATTTTTAGTAAACGGTGTGTCTCAAGATGAGTTAGAACTGGGTAATAAAATAAGAAATGTTGGAGCATTTCTTGGAGATTTAGTTGTTAACCAAAGAGGTGCGATGCTTCAAAAAAAAGTTACAAGTAAAAAACAAGATTGTGAGGTTTTAGGAGGTAAACAAGTAGGGCGATATTTAATTAAAAGCCTCTCTAAAGGCTATATCTCTAAAAAAGAAGTAATTGACCCAAAGGCACAAATTAAAGAAGGTTCTATAATTGTGCAAAATCTTGTTGCACATATAGAAAATCCTAAAGACCATATTCAAATAATAGCTTCAATACCAAACAAGGTTGAAGGTTTTGTTATACTTGACACTATAAATCAGATTACTCCCAATAACTTAGACTATACCTGCACTATTTTTCTATCCTTACTTAACTCTAAGTTAATAAACTGGTATGCATATCGTTTTATTTTTGGGAAGGCTATTAGAACTATGCATTTTGATACTCCTGTAACTGATAGAATTCCAGTACCTTTAAAGTTAGATAAAAAACAAGAACAAAAAATTATTTCCTTGGTAGACCAAATGCTCAATCTCCAAAAACAGATTCACGAATCAAAACTGGCAGGAAACGAGAAAGAACGCCTTGAGCAGCAAATAAAAAATGTTGATTACGAAATTGACCAAGAAGTGTATAAACTATATGGACTGACAAAAGAAGAAATTAAAATTGTTGAGGAAAGTTTGAAATGAATAAATCTCTCCCAATATCTATAAAGTGCAGATTAGGAGAATTGTTAAAACCTGGTTTTGAAGGAATAAATATTGGAAAATACGCTTTTTTCCCACTACCATCTAAACAAGTGGATGGTTTTAAGACGGAATTGCTTTTAAATTTTAGAGATGAATGGGAGGAGGGGCAAGTACATTCAGATCCAAAAAAAGAGGGAGAGATTGTATTAGCTTGGTTATCCATGATTTTGAGGCAAAAATTGAAAGCAGATTCTTTTACTATAAATAATGTACAAATACCAATTTCAAATAGAAATGTTATTGCTTTTGAGTCTCCGGTAAATTTTTTAGACAACTTATTGGACTTGTATCAAAGATTTAAGTCCCTTCCATTAAAAATTTTAGAAAAATACGTTAGAGCATGCGAATGTTACCAAGAAGCTTTAATGATCTCAAATAGCAATCCAACAATGAGTTTTTTTCTTTTTGTTGTTTGTATAGAATGTCTTTGTAATAAACACTATAATTTTTATCAATATTTAATGAAAGAATTATCTAACAAGGAAGAAATTTCAAAAAAAGAAATTGGAGATATTTATGACAAATTTAATGAAGAATATGGGTTAAAGAACAATTTTATACAGTTTATATTATCTAATTTTGAAGAATGGAGAAAAGAATTTACTGAAGATGATTTTAAAAAACTACTTTCCTCAGTTTACGAGATTAGGTCGTTATTTACCCATGAAGGACAAGATTTTACAAAACATATTAACTTAATTGACAACCTAAAGTCCAAGACAGTTTTCACTAGTATAAAAGATAAAAAATTGGAATTTCCAGGATTAAATTATCTTAGTAGTATTGTCAGAACCGTATTAATCAATTTCCTAAAAAAACAAGAAAATTTAGAGGTGGATAATATTCCAAAATTGGCTTCAGAAGACAGTAAAGTGGATTTAGCTTTAACTGAGGAAGCACAAAAAGAGACAATAAAAAAATCAAGCATCATTACTAAGAACCAGATAAAATACAGAGATTAAAAAATCATCACAACGCTTAATAACTTAAAAGCATTCAATTGAATGATGGAATCAAAAGAAGAATTCTTTAAAATTTATGCTAATTTGCCTATTGAAGAAAGAAACAATGTTGTAGTAGTTATTGACAAACAACCAATAAGCTGGAACATAGCTTATTTAGAAATAAAGAAAGATACAAAGTTAGGGCAGCAAATATTAAAAACATTGAAGGATTTAGGAATAATATGATTGAAAAAAGTAAAGGGATAGAAGAAATAAAGAAAGAAATAGCCATAGAGAGACTTCGTCAAGCACCTCTAACAGTAAAAATTGCCTTTGGTTCTATGAACGAATTTATGAACAGAGATGAACTAATAGAACAAGTTCAAAAAGAGACAGAGATAGGAAAGAGAATAATTAAAATACAATTAGAGTACTTGAGAGCTTTCAAGAGAGGTATGCTGCAAGGAGAATAATTTGGCAATCGTTTTATTCTCCCGCCCAAATGATGATACTACACTAAATTATTTGTTTTATTACAGTAAAGAGTTAGTATCAGAATCAAACAAATTAGGACATAAAACAATCAATAAAGAAGGAATGGATACAACTAAAGAAATCCTTAATTCTGTAATTAAAAAGCAAAAACCAGAGCTTATTATGTTTAATGGGCACGGCTCGTCTGAAGCAATTTGCGGACACGGACAAGAAGTAATTATTTCTGCTAAAGAAAACCCTGAAATTTTAGAGAGTTCAATAGTTTACTCTCTTTCTTGCTCATCTGCTTTAGAATTGGGGCCTAAAAGTATTGAAAATGGGGCAATTGCTTTTATAGGATATGAATTTGACTTTGCTCTTGGAAAAGACCCGGAAAGTGAAGCCTCGCCAAGGCATGATAAAATTGCAAAATTATTTCTTGAGCCATCAAATATATTGTTCAGCTCTTTGTTAAACAGAAAAGACGTTAAGATCTCTGTTGAAAAAGCAAAGAAAAAAATGGAAGAAAATATAAACTATCTTCATACAACAGAGGCATTTCCAGAAGCTATTTATTATGCCCCTTTCTTATTTAGTAATTATCTTGGGCTTGTCGCGCACGGCAACAATGAAGCTTTTATTGATTAATGATTTTCAGTATAGCACTCCAATTTAGTCTTTCTGTTTTTTATTGGAGTGCTATTAGGGAACCAACACCGAAAGATTTAGTTGGTTCACTATAAGTGCAAAGTCAAAAGGATTAAAGCAGTGGTGGAATAATTAAAAATCAATAAGGCATCCTAACCTTTAGCCCTTTAATCTTTTTAAAATCCTTAATATTTCTTGTTAATAACTCTGCTTTATTAACAATCGCAGTAGCAGCGATTATAGAATCCGGCAGGTCTACGTTATATATGCGGGATAAATCCCCTGCCTTCAATGCAATTTGATTATCAACTTCAACTTTAGTAAAACTATTCAGCATAGCCAATATAATTGTCCTGACATTACTATCATTGCAACTGTTGCCGGCAATTAATTCGGTTTCGGTAATTGCCGAAAAAAGAGGTCTGGTTTTGAAAGAAGATAAAAAACGAAAAAATTCAACCGAAGGGGCGTAATTGCGAAAATGGTCAACAAAAATACTTGAATCAATAATTACCAATGCAGTTTCTTCTGTCTCTTCTTCCATTGCCCCCTCATTCTTTTTTGATATTCCGCACCCGTTTCTTTAATACCTCTCCAAATTCCCGCAGCAGCCATAATAGGATCTTCATTGGGCTTAGCAATCAAAATCTTATCATTCTCTACTATAAACAATACTTCATCCCCCTCTTTAAGTCCAACTATCTTTCTTACATCTTTAGGCAAAGTTATCTGATAATTCCTGGTTATTCTTGTTAGCCCCATAACATATTTACTTTATTAATTTAGTTATTATTACTAAAGTTTTATAGTATTTAAATATTTTGGTAACCAATAGTTTCACAAATTTTGCCAAATACAATAGTTTTTATACTCCAATTTCAATAAATCTCCATGGCAGAAAATACAAGCAATGACGCATGCATCTTCCCAAAATGCCCTGAATGCAAGGAAGGATATTTAGTCCCTTTCTCATTCAAAGAAGACGTTTTTGAAAAATGGAAATGCACGAAATGCGCGCACGTAATTAGAAAAAACTAATTTTCGTGAAAAAAATCAGATAAAAGATTTTATAGCCATCGCAAATGCAATGATTAAAATAATCGCAAGCCCTATCTTAATAACATCCATTAAATCAAGAGTCCCTCTTTTTTTCATCATTAACTCCAGTTTATTTAAACGATTGTAAATATAGATAATTCCTTTTGTTATAAACTCTTGTTTGGGAATTATCTATCACGGGAATTCTAAACAAACGTGCGATATAATTATTAGAATTCACGATATTTAAAGATTCCTCAATCTTCCTGAATTTATTAAATAAATAATTTATCTTCTTCCTGTCATCCGCTACATAAGAACCGATTACGGCAAAAAATTAACAAAGCTGTGCCGGCAACCCAAAATATAACTTTTAATTCCTCTGCAAAAAATCCCGCAATTATAGCTAAAATGGAAAGAATCCCAAAAATCAAATTAGCTGCATCAGAAGTTCTAAATGTATCTTCCATAAAAAAACAATAAGTCCTTTATTTATAACAATTTATGTCCTAACAAAAATCCAAACAAAAATCCCCAAAGCAAGCAGCAAAGCATAAACCCCGAACCACTTAAAATTCTTCCTCTTCACAAGCAAGCGGCTGAAAACAAAATGTACGCTCAACAGCCCGACAACAAAGCTAACTAAAGTCGCCCAAATTAATTCCGCAGATAATGCTCTATCTCCGATGCTCAAAAAATTCGCCCCCAAAACAACAGGAATCGCCATTAAAAAAGAAAACCTCATAGCACTTTTTTCATCCAACCCCAGCAAAACCCCTGACGATATCGTAGCCCCCGCCCTTGAAATCCCCGGAATAATCGCAACCGCCTGCGCAAGCCCTATAAAAAAAGCCGCCCCCAACCCAAGTTTTTTATTTTTCACGTCGCAATAAGCAGTTATCAAAAGCAAAACCCCTGTAATTCCAAACCCGAAAGCAACAATTCCAAGCCCGCCCAAAACGCTGTCAAACAAATCCTTAACCAAAAACCCCGCAATCGCCGCAGGAATAGTAGCAACAATTAAAAACCAACCAAGTCTCCCATTTTCAGTTTTCCATTTTCCTGAAAAAAAATCCCTCAAAATATCAACAATATCTTTCCCAAAATAAACAAAGACAGCCATCAAAGTCCCAAAATGCAGCGCAACCTCAAAGTCCAGCCCGCCAGAATAGCCCAATATTCTCTCAAACAAAACCAAATGCCCCGAACTTGAAACCGGAAACCACTCCGTAATCCCCTGCACAACAGCCAAAATCAAAGCATCAATAAACTGAATATCTAACAGCATGAAAGAGAAATAAATGGGGAGTTAATAAATTTAGTTATTTAAAATTCTTTAAACAATCTTGCATTAATTCCGGGATACTACGACGCAAAAGCGTTACAACAAAATTTATAAAGTTCAAATTATAATAAAAAACATGACTAGAGCAACATCGATTTTACCTTCCCAATTAGAGAATATCGCTTCGTATAGAATGATTCCTGCAAGCCATGCTGTCTTAACAGAAGAACAAAAAGGACTATTACAAAGATTAGATAGATTTGAAGCTCCGTATTTGGAAGAGAAATTATTATCTGATGGAGAATTCCAAAATAAATCAAATTATCAAGAGGCGTTTACAGAATTTAAGAAATACGCTGCTTTAAGTCAAATAGTTAAGGGGCATTTAGGAATGACTAGCGTTAAGGTAGACACATTATGGCATCAGTTTGTATTATTCACTAAGCAATATGCGGATTTTTGCAGAGATTACTTAGGTTCTTTCTTACATCATTCACCGCACGTTTCTACTACTCCTGAAGATAGAAAAAAAGAGGGAATTGTAAATTTTGCAAAATCTTATCAACAGGTATTTGGAGAAATTCCTTTAATTTAGAATATTCTTGATGAAATGAATACTTGTGATAATCCTCGAAATAAATCAACTTGTGATAATCCGCCCAACTAATTTAGGGCTACAATTAGTGCAACTCCATGTCTATGCCATTTTCCTTCTTTCCCGTGTTTTTCCAAGGAAGTTATAAATTCCCCATATTTTAGAACATTCCAATCTTCATAATGAGATTTAAGTTCCCCTTTCTTAAATAAATAGGGAAAATTCTTATTAGGGTTTTCTTCTGTAAATACAGATATTACATTTAATCCATTTTCTCTCGTATTCTTTTTTATATTATTAATTAGTTTCTTAATTTCTCTTTTTTTAAAAAAATGTAAGGTTGCAGTTGAAATTATAATATCATATTTTTTACTAAATTCAAAATTTCTTATATCTTCATTAAGTCCAATAACTTTTAGATTTTTTGAAATGGCCAACATTTTAAATTTTTTAATCGCTACTTTTGAAATATCAACACCTGTAACTTTAAATCCATTTTGTGCCAAAAACAAAGCATTTCTTCCTTCTCCTACCCCTAAATCAAGAACTTCTCCAGTTTTTTTATGTTTTAAAACTAATTTAAGGATTTTATCAGGTTCTTCTCCCCAATAACATTTTTCCCCTTTATATTTTTCATTAAACATAATTACCAAATGGATTATAAGTATAAAAAAGTATTCAAAGAATTTTTAAATAGCCTTAGCACTCAGACTTTTTCGCCTCATTTAAATCACGACCTTCATCATCTTCCCCCTCTTCCCTCAAAAATCCCCCAAACATTCAACTCTTCAACAAGCCCCTACCCCTCCAAATCTCCCCCATCCTCCTCGCTTTCACCCTCAACTTTCAAATCCTTAATGCCCCTTATAACATCAAGAACCTCTCTTTCTTCTTTTGTTATTCCATAAAGGGTATCCACCAAGTCAATTCTTTCAACAATTCCGACGAGCCGCTCACCGCTTCCCCATATATTTATCCCTTCCATAAACAAAATAACAAATCTTTCTTTAAATATAAATAACAAACTCAAAAGCATTTTTTTCACAACAATTTTATTTTTATACCAATGCACTTTTTAATGACAAGGCACCTTCCGCAGACGTAGAAGTAACATGAAATTACTACTTAAGAAAATCAATAGACGAAAACAGCATATATCTTTAAATAATCTCAAAAATGGATTAAAATATGGCAGATAGAAAAAACCTCTATGCCTTTATGTCGACCTTAGCTTTAGCCGGATGTCAAAACAACCAATTAAGCTATCAGGAATTCTTTGAAAAACTAAATCCTTTGGATAAAGTTTATTTAATAACCGAAACAGACGGACGCCCTTCAAGTCCTCCAAATCCAAATAAAGTTCCTCAAAAAAGAACTTTAACAGACAGTGTTTTAGAAAATTATGTTGATAAAAACAGCTTGTATGCACAATCCGCTTTGAGATTTGCAGAGGATTTTCAAAAATACGGGTTTAAAGAATCTTCACTAAGCATCCGCGAATATAATCCTGCCATGCCTCACAACACAATAGGATATCCCTCATTTGAACCGAGACCAAAAAATATCGTTATAGCAAGAGAACTTGATGAAAAACTTCTAAGAGATATAAGAGAGATACATACTTTAGCAAAAATATGGCAAATTAAAGACAATAAAATTGAGGAAATAAAATAATGAAAATAAAAATCTCAATAATTTTAATATTAATCGCAGGACTAATTTTTGTTTCAGCAACAAGTTATGACATTGTAATAGACCCTTACAGAATAAGTTCTTCTGATATGGGCTATAGGGAAGCAGCATGCAGCGCAGCAGTTACAGCAGGAATATTAATGGACGTAAAACCTCAAAAATCCGACGGAAGTTTTTATACTGAAAATGAAATAATTGATTACTTCAAAACACAAACGTCTTTAAATGCAACCAATGGACTTACAACAGAAGAATATATGAATGCAATGATAAGCATTTTTAATAGAGATGCAAGAAACAGATATGAAATCAAATTATACCGCATAAAAAATTACACTGACCCGCCGGTTTTAAACAAGCCCTCTCCGCAAATAACCCATCGGGGAAATGTGGAAATTATTGAATACAAACCATATAACTTTAACAATATAGATATTTATGAAACAATGATGGAAGTAAAAACAACTCCTAACTCCGGCATGGGTTTAGGAGCAGTTTATTATGTTCAGAACGACACTACAGGAATCTGGGAAGATAAGTCCGCCCATATGTTCAGAGCTGTTGCACTAAGCAACACTGCTCAAACATTTCCCATGTCTCCTAATAATTATTATTACAATGCAACTATTTATGATCCTTATTATGACCGCGATACAGAAACTTTGATAGATAAAGAAGGCCTTCCCAATGGAAGAACTTATATTAGTTTATGGAGCAGTGAGTGGTGGTTTCATCTTGAAGACATGCTTTTTGCAAAAAAGATTGCAGTTCCCCGCAGACCTTTCTATCCTGAACCTCCTGAACCTCCAAGACCTACTTTGAATCCTGGAGAAATCCAAGGGATAAAACAAAACTTTATATTTAGTTCAATAGGCAGCGGTTTCTGCGGAGATAATATTTGCGATTCCTCTATTGGAGAAAATTGCGATAATTGTTTTACTGACTGCGATATATTGCCAAACGGTTCTGGCGGAGCATGCTGCGGTGACGGAACATGGCAAAGTCCGAATGAAATTTGTGACGCAAGCGCCGCAGGAAGTCCTTCTAATCCTCCAGGGTGTTTATTTCATTATATCTGCCCTGATAGAACAAGTTTATGGCTGCAGGGAACATGCAATAATAATTGCGGATGTGATAATCCTCCTCCTATATGCCCTGTTCAAAGGAAAAATTCGGATTCTTAGCATAAAAAATCTATTTTTAACAACCCATTAACAAGATCCTACTCCACAAAAATCCCCGGCCTCCCCGGTTTCGCCTTCCCCGAAGCCCCCGACGGATCGTGCTTTTTCTTGTCATTAACTGCAAAGACTTCAACTTCTTTTCCTATCCTCAAACTCAAAACCTTCGCATCATAAAATTCCATCTCTTGAGGCAGAACATAAAGATAAACTTTCTTCCCCTCCTTCCCGCTTTTCTCTTTTACAATCTTCAAGATATTCAAAACATCCCCGACCAACTTGTCAACTGCTTCGTCAATCTTGTCAAACTTATCGTCTATTTTGCTTTCGTCAGCTTCAGGCCATTTAGCCAAAGAAACAAATCCTTTCCCGCCAACCTTGCTCCAAAGCTCTTCGGCAATATGCGGCATCACAGGAGAAATCATTTTAATCCAATCTTCAGCAATATAATAATAAAAAGCGTTCAATTCTTTTTCATCAAGTAGAATTTTTGCTTTGCTTACTAAGCTTAACATATCAAAAATAACTGCAGAGTTATATTCTCGCAATTTCATTTGCTCAATCATCTCGCTGGCCTGCTTCTTAATCTTGTTGAATTTGTGCATGTAAGCCCCGTCAACATTTCCTCTTTTTAAGGATTTTACTGCTTCGTTAATTGCAAAATAAACCTTGCCCATAGTTGCTCTTGCATTTTCAGCTTCTTTCTCTCTCCAGTCAAAAGTTCCCAGCAAATTAGACGAATGTGTCATGTAAAATCTTAGAACATCTGCGCCATAATTCTCCTTGACTTTAAGCAAAGTAACAACATTTCCCTTGCTCTTGCTCATCTTCTCCCCGTCACTAACAACCAGCCCATGAAAACTTATTTTTCTTGGCCAATATCTTTCAGGGAACAATCCTGCAAAAGCAAAAATCATAAATGAAAGGTGATTGGATAAATGCAAAGCAAAAGTGTGCCTATGGTCAACAGGCATCCAATATTCAAAACTTTCCCTAAACTCTTTTAATATTTCTTCTTTAACATTTGTTTTCTTGGAAACTTCTTTTAAAGCACCCTCTCCCAAATAAACATAATCAAAAAAATCATAGCTTAAATTTTCTCTTTTTAGCTTGTATTTTTTAATTAAATTATTTATCGTATACAAAGTCATATAAATCGTTGAATCAGATAATGATTCTATTATCCAGTCTTTGTCAAATGGCAACGGGGTGCCCAACCCTCTTCGCCGGGCGCATGGCCTTTTATCAAGCCATGCAAAAGTATCCTCAAATTGTTTTCTCATATTATTTGGAAAAATTTCAATTTTTTCTAAACATTTATATGCCTTTTCTTTCCATCCTTTAAAATTAAAATCTAAAAACCACTGGTTATCCAAAACAGCTACAATAATTTTCTCGCCGCCTCTGGAAAAAGCTTTCCTTGAAGGCTCATACATAATATCTGCTTCATTATTTTTTATCATCTCCACCTTAATTTTTTCTTTGGCATCAGCAACTTTCATGCCAGAATACTTTCCGCAAATATCCAGCATAATCCCGCTATGATACTCTTCCCTATAAACATCCTGTTTTAACTTTTCCAACAAAGAATCGTCTGCTTTAATTACTTTAAATTCTTCAACAATCTTCACCGCAGCTTTATCGCCGTATTTTTTTGTTTTAATAATCGGGATAATTTCTATCTCCTCAATTTCTTCAATCTTTTTTAAATCAAAACCATAATTATTCTTCTTATCAATTTCATCCATATCCTGCAAAAATTTCAGCGCAACATAATCATAAGGTGCATGGCCGGGCACACTCGTTACAATTCCAGTTCCGATATCTGGATCTATAAAATCAGAAGGGAGAATAATAATCTTTTTTTTAATCATCGGAGCAGAAGCATATTCGCCAATTAACTTTTCCTTAAACTCACCTATCTCTTTAACATTCTCTCTTTGGTATTTTAATTTTTCAATGCATTCTCTGCTTAAAATCCATATTTCATTTCCTATTTTCGCTTCATAATATTTTATTTTGGGGTTAATCCACAAATTAGTCTGGCCGAAAACAGTCTCCGGCCTTAATGTTGCAGCAACCAAAAATTTATTTTTAAACTTAAATTTTAACAATGTAAACTCCATTTTTTCAACGGGCTCAACATCGGCGTCCTTTATATCATCCTCGCCCATCGCACTTTCATCTTCAATGGAATAAAGAACAGGATATTTTCCTTTTGCTAAATATCCCAGCCGATTATATTTCTCAAATTGCCAGCTGACCATTTGCTGATGTTCTAAATCTCCTGAAGTAAATTTTCTTGACCAATCAATCCCTAACCCAAGCTGGCTATATTCTTCAATCATCTTTGGAATAAAAAAGTCAACTATGTTTTGCGGGCTTTCAAAAGACTTCACGATTTTTTTTATCATTTTTTTATCATTAATATACGCAGAAACATATTCTTCATACAACGAGATAACTTTTTTATTATTATTTTTTATTGCAGAAGAAATTCCTAAAACCGGAGTCCCTGTAATATGAAACGCCATCGGATAAAGCACATTAAACCCCTTCATTTTTTTATATCTGCAATAAACATCGCTTTCAATAACTGCCCTGCCGTGCCCAACATGCAGACTGCCGGAGATATAAGGGTAAGGCGTTGTAAAAAAGAATTTCTCTTTCTTCTCATCAGCCCTAACTTCAAAAACCTTCTCCTTCTCCCACTTCTTCTGCCACTTCTTCTCAATCGCATTAAAATCAATCATTTCCATATCTCAAGTTAAAAAACCTAAAATTTAAACCTTTCCCAAAACCCTTAATATTACAATTAAAAAAATTATGCTTTAAATAACCTAAATTATTTTGCCCTCAGAGACCCATAAATAACTCAAAATAATAAAACTCCAAAGATCAATTTATATAGCATGAGACTCAAATAATTGAACACGATTGTCTCATGCTATATTCGCGGGGTATAAAAGCGATGTTCAGTTTTTTATGTCCTGCGTTATACTAATAATTGTGTGTTCAGGATTTAATTTAACAACATCCAAAACTTTAAATCCATTATCTTCCTTAATTAGCAATGATAACCTCCCACTACACCACAAACAAAATCCATTCAACTTCGCCCGAAGCATTCTCCCTCTACGAAAAATCAAGGCTCGGCGAGAAAAAAAACAATAAAATAGAATATTCATTATTAGAAGCTCTTTACTTAATCTCCCAAAACAAAATGTCCCTCGTCGCAAACAAAAAAAATCTCGCCGAAGAAGAATTTATAAAAAAAGCAAGAAAAGCAGATAAAAGGATAGAAATAAAATTTCCCGTCTACAAAGACATGCGAAACAAAGGATACATCTTAAAAACAGCATTAAAATTTGGCGCAGATTTCCGCGTATATAAAAAAGGCGTCAAACCCGGAGAAGACCATTCATTATGGATTTTATACGCAGTTAAGGAATCCGAATCGCATTCATGGTACGACTTCGCAGCCAAAAACAGAGTCGCCCACTCAACAAAAAAGAACCTCCTGATAGGAATCGTCGACGATGAAGATGACGTTACTTATTATGAGATTAGATGGATGAAACCCTAATCACAAAACCCCAAATATTTATAACATCCAGCACTATATCTTTTCATGCCAGACCTGCAAAAGCTAAACGAAACAAAAGAAAAAATAATCTCAACCATCTCTTTGAAAGGCCCGAGCTTCCCGACGAGAATCGCCAGAGAAACAGAAATGAACCCTCTTTTTGTGTCGGCTTTTTTATCCGAGTTAGTCTCTCAAAACAAATTAAAAATCTCTTCATTAAAAGTCGGCAGTTCCCCGCTTTATTATCTCCCTGGACAGGAAAACTTATTGGAAAATTTTATTGAGCACCTGAACCAAAAAGAAAAAGAAGCTTTCCTGCTTCTAAAAAACTCAAATGTTTTGGAAGACGAAAAACAGCTCCCTGCAATACGCGTTGCTTTAAGAAACATTAAGGATTTTGCAGTTCCGCTGTCCGTCAGAATAAATAACGAATTAAAAATATTCTGGAAATTCTCAATGCTTCAAAATGAAGAGGCAAAAGAAATAATAAATTCCTTATTCACAAAAAAAGAAGAAGTAAAAGAAACCTTTGAAAAAGAAAAACAGCAAAAACAAGCAGAAAAAATAGAAAAAGAAATTGAAGAGAAAAAAGAAATAACTCCGAGAAAAAAAGCAGTCAAGCCAAAAAAAGAAATAAACTCCGAATTCCTTGACAAAATAAAAGAATACCTGCAGGCAAAAGACATAGAAATTTTGCAGGAAGTTTTATCAAAGAAAAAAGAATTCACATCAAAAATAAGAATAGACACGCAATTCGGAAAGCAGGAATTTTACCTCATCTCAAAAGAAAAAAAGAAAATTACCGAAGACGATTTAGCAATCGCAATGCAAAAAGCCCAGACAGAAAAAATGCCGGCCCTTATCCTCTCGCAAGGCGACTTAGACAAAAAAGCGCAGGAATACTTGAAAGAATGGAAAAACATGATTAAGTTTGAAAAGATAAAAATGTAAACCCTCCTCATACGAGAATGTAACCTTATCGTCATCTGGTTTTTTTTACCAGAAGCTATTAAATAACACTTATAAATTTAGCATTAATGTTTGTAAGCATAATTAATATTTTACCCTTGTTAAATCGCCTAACTTAATATAGTCAAGGACATTAAAAAATGAACATTTATGCCTTGACTATCAAGGGAAAAACATACATTTTTGTTCATCTATTTATGTTTTTCACTATATTAGGATATTAATAATCCAAATTTTTAATAATTATTTCATGATGCAATTTTGGACAAAGTGGCGTTAACTATACAATGTATCCTCATACAAATATTTAAATACCTCGTTAAAAAACTTACTAAATGGGAAAGATAAAATCCACTATGGAAAAGAAAACAGCGCATGAATTAATGAAACAGGACTTTCCATTTAGCGGAGAGTTTAATAATAATAAAAAATTATTGGGGAATACTATGCCGAGCAAAAAAGTCAGAAACAAAATTGCGGGATATATCACAAGATTAAGCAGGCGAAAAAAAGAAGCTCAATGAAAAAAGTCCTGGATAAAATAAAAACATAAAAGTCTCAACAATAGAAATAACCTGCCTAAATAAGTCTTATTTTCTTCTAATCAATTTATCTAATTTATCTTCAACTCTTTTTAATCTCTCCTCAATTGACATCAGCAAAAATCTTCTTCTCCTGTTAAAATATAAAGTTATTGCCTGCACAATCATCCATAAAATTACAATAAGCCCGACTGCCTGAATCCACCTGCCGAGTTTCCCCACTTCCAGCACTATGTCCTCTATTAAAACCATAATAAATTAATAGCAAACAGGTTTATAAACTATCCAACAAACTTAAAAACACCTCGCATTTTAGTTTAATGGCTGTATAGCTCAGCGGTAGAGCACTAGTCTCATAAGCTAGGGGCCCCGAGTTCAACTCCCGGTACAGCCATCTTTTCAATAAGATGAATATTTAATTTATCTCGTATAAGCTTCTGGTTCTTAGGAGCTACTCCATTTACACTCTTATCATATTCATTAGAATATTCCAAAAAACCCAAAAACTTTTTTTCATGTTTTGGATTAACAAAACCTATCAACTCGTTAAATAAAACAAGATTTTCTATTCCATTAAATTGAAATCTATATTGGTCTTGCACAACTTTCCATCTTAAATCTCTGACTTTTCTTTTACATTTGTAAAAATGTCCCTTAAAACCAAGGCTAATTAAATAATCATAAACCTGTCTTACCAGATCTTTAGAAATTGCATGAAGTTCAAGTCTGGGATAAAATTTATTAGGATTTCTTGTCAAAACAATACTCCCGTCAGTTGCAAAAAATCCTTGAATAATATATTTTATAAGATCCTTTTCATAAAAGATTATTGGAATCATTATAGATGGCCCTTTTTTGCCATAAGGAAATCCATGTGTATAAAAAAGATCAAATAAATTTTTGTCTGTAAAATTATACTCAATAGCATTGCAATCTTTCCTGAACTTTATTTTTGTTTCCTTGCCTCTAAAGTCCTTTAAAATAGGAGATATAACATTTTCAAAAAAAGATAAATCTTCCTTAGAAGACCCCGTGATGGACAAAAATTTATTTTTATTAACTAAACTAAGGCAACCATCACCGAGCATTATTCCATATAATAAGGCAAACTGCTTATCTTTACTAATCAAATTAGGGTTTTGTTTCATTTGACTCAAATATCCTATGATAAAAGTAATGCTAAAAGCTTATATTTTTTTCGCCTCAAAAAGCAAATCCTTATTAATCAAAACAAATTAATTATTCAATGAAAAAAAAGAGCAGGCATTTTAATCAACAAAAAACCTCGCCATTGCAAAAAGAGCTGAAAAAATATACTATAGCAGAAAAAACTATTTTCTTCCTTGACGTCTCAATCTCTCTCCTGACAATCTTCCTTCTAAGAAACTTGCTTAAAACAACATTCGGCAAAGCAGCGCTGACAATGAGTCTAATTCTTTTAGGAACAATCGCAAGCTTAAAGATTTTAAAAGTCTGGGGCCCGAAGTAATTACCCAATAGCTCTCACCCCATCCCCTTCTTTTCTCGGAATAACATGAATGTGCGCATGCATAACAACCTGCCCCGCAACTTCCAAATTGTTCATTAAAACATTAAATCCGTCGCCATATTTCTCATCAAGTAATTTGCCTGCAACTCTTTTAGTAAACTCAATCATCTCGTTCCCCAATTTATTGGGGATATCAAGCAAAGTAACAAAATGTTTTTTCGGAATAACCAGAACATGCCCTTTCACCCTCGGCTTAACATCAAAAATAGCAAAAAAATTCCTGCTCTCCAAAACCTTTTCAGTTTTCACCTCGCCATGAGCAATCTTGCAATAAAAACAATCTTTATAATTCATCATAAATTTTCTTTAATTTTATTAACTACCTTTTTTAATTCAATTATACCCTCTTCAAATCCCGATGTCAACAATCTTTTTTCATAAGCCGGATGCAGCCTTATATGCACATGAGGCACTTCAAATCCTTCAACAACTATACAAGTCCTTTCAGTATCAAATGCTTTATCTATTGCTAATGATATTTTTCTAGCAACATTGAAGATATGCTGATAAACCTTGCTGTCCAAATTCATAATATAATCCTCATGTTTTTTTGTAATAACTAAACTCTGTCCCTTTGTCGCGGGAAATTTATCAGGGATAACAAGGCATTTATCATCTTCATAAATTACCTCTGCAGGAATCTTTTTATTGACTATCTTGCAAAACACACAATCCTTGTTTTCCATCTCAATCAAAAACCCTCTTATAAAACTCCTCCCGCATAACTTCCCTGTTAACAACCTCTCTCCTAAAATCTTTCTTAATAATCCTGTTTAACCATCCTTTCTTCTCCTTCTCGCCAACAAGAGCAGAATTAAACTTGCTTATCTCTCTTGAAAAAGATGTATTGGGCGCGAACAAAGTAGCAGGCACCCGCTCATGCAAAGCCATGTCGGCAATATTATCATATTTAATTTTAGCGACGACAGGAACTCCCGCAGACTCCTGAACTTCCTCTATGCTTAGCCCATATTTGCTTTTCACTTTATTCAAAATAATCCCTGAAATTGGCCTATTCCTGTGCTTTGCAAGTCTCGTTGCCTTAATAGAACAACTCAAAGTCGGATAATCCGGTGTGCTGACAACAAACAAATTATCCGACGCTAAGATAGTTGACAAAACCTCATCATTTAACGACGGAGAAGCATCAAGAATTATAAAATCATAATCCTTCTTTAACCCCGAAATTTTATCCCTCAACTTCAAAGGATTATATTCTTTTTCAAAAAGAAAGTTACCGGGAACAACATCAACACCCCATTGATTATAAACCGCATCTGAAAATTTATCTCCTGAAAGCACATCATGAATAGTCTTCTTCGGCGTCAGTAAATTCATATGAATCCCTAAATTCGGCGCAGAATAATTCGCGTCAATCAGCAAAACCCTCTTCCCCCAATTATGCGCAAGGTCGCATGCAATAGCCGCGCTAAGCGTCGTCTTCCCCACACCGCCTTTTAATGAAATCAACCCAATCACTCTTCCCATTTAATAAATAAATAACAATTGCTTATAAGTATTTCTCTTTAAAACAAAAAACCAACCTCTTACTTTTTCCCCAAAATCCCTCCCACAATCCTCCGAGTTATCTTAGTAGTCTCCTTGTCGCTCTTCACCTTATGATGCACCAATTCGTGTATAAACGTATCCAGCAGTTCTTCAACTAAGATACCCTCGTTAAAATGATTTGTATAAACATCTATCACAATAACATGTTTCCTGACTTCTTTTTTCTGTATGTGGTAAAGCCCGTCCAGCCCCAACTCCCCTTTTTTAAAATTCAATACAATCTGTTCCGGAATTTCATAATCATCCATTATATTTTTTATTTCTCCTTCATGTCCTATCAAAAAATTCAAAAACCCGTCGTGAAAAGAGCACCTTCTGCCATTGTCGCATTCAACAAACAAAAGCCGCCCGCCCAAAATTATTTCCTGTTTCATTTCAGGTCACTAAAAGCAATTTCGCTTTTTAATAATTTGCCCAGAACATCTTTCAATTCTTTAATCTTAACCCTTGCCTGCTTCTCGCTGTCCCTGTCTCTGATAGTAACATCTTTTTTCTCAAGCGAGCCATAATCAATTGTAATTGCATAAGGAATTCCTTTCATCGCCGCTCTCAAATATCTTTTTCCAATGCTCCCTGAAAAATCATATTCAATTACAAATTCCTTTTCAAGTGCCTCTTTAATTTCCAATGCAGCTTTCACAAGCTCCGGCTTTTTCATCAACGGAAATACCGCGGCATCAATCGGGGCCATATGGTAGGGAATTTCAAAAATAGTCTTTCCTTCTTCCTCGCTTTTCTTCTCATAAAACAAATCAATCAAAATATAAGTCGGCCTGTCTGTTCCAAATGCAATTTCCAAAATATGCGGCGCAAATTTAGTCCCGTCGTCGCGGACAGCTTCAAGCTCAACCCCGCTCTCTTTTGCGTGCTGTCTCAAATCATAATCTGTTCTGTCATGCACACCGCAGGCCTCAACCCAGCCGTAATTATTTGTCTTTATCTCAATATCCCACGCGTCGTCGGCATAAAACGCCTTTTCATCAGGATGATGCTGCCTTATTCTTATCCTCTCTACAGGAATCCCAAAATTCACAAATTGTTTATAAGCAAGATGCAGGCACCACGCATAAGCTTTACTTTTTATTAATTTCTTATCAATTGCATCTTTCAATTTAATTTTTTCAAAGTTGCTTTCAGAAGCCTGTTCTTTCCACGTCCATAAAGGCAGTTCTTCACTCCGGACATTTTCAAATTCTTCCCAGTTATTTTTCTTTTCAGGGTCCACAAAAATCTGCCCTTCTGCCTGCGTAAACTCTCTCCCTCTCAAAACTCCCTGACGGGGAGAAATCTCATTTCTGTAAGCTTTGCCAATTTGATAAACGCCAAATGGAATATTCCTCCTAAAATAATTTAACATCCTCAAAAATGGAAGATATGTTACCGTAGCTGTTTCAGGTCTCAACGAAGAATCCTCGCCTGCAACTTTTGTCTTCATCATCAAGCTCTGCTTCTCAATCTTTTCCTCAAAGCGCCCATTGCACGACGGACAGTTAACTTCTTTATCTTTAATAAAACTCAAAATTTTCGCATCTGAAAAACTGTCCGCGGAAACATCAAACTTTTCTTCAATCAGTTTATCCGCTCTAAAAACTGCTTTGCATTTTTTGCACTTAATAATTCTATCTGCAAAAGTTCCCAAATGCCCCGACGCTTTCCAAACTTTGTCCGGCATTATCGTAGGTCCCTCTATCTCCCTAAAGCCATTAGCATTAAAAACCGCCCTGACAGAATTTTCAACTTTATTTTTTAATAATTTCCCAAGAGGCCCGTAAGTATAAAACCCCGCGATGCCTCCATAAATTTCCGGCTCAGGCCCCCAAATCAGCCCCGCTTCCTGAACAAAACTAGAAAAATCCTTCTCCCTATTATTATTGCCTGCATTCATGTTATTATCTCCAGCTTTTTCCTTTTTAATTTCTTCCTTTCTCAATTTAAGATTCTCAAGCCCCCCAATAATCTCTCCCGCCTTCCTCTCCGCCTCTATTTTATCCTTCCCCAAATAAGCAACATTAACCGACTTAACTTTCCCGCCAACTCGCTCCGACTTCCTCAAATAATAATATTCTTTTCCGGATATTTTCTTTTTAGTTATAAACATAAAACATTGATTGTGCGTAAATTTATAAAACCTATTGAAAAACTAATCTTTAATAAAAAGCACGGAGAGGGACTTGAACCCCCGAATACTCGGGCTGCAGCCGAGCGCGTTAACCCCTTCGCCATCCGTGCATAAAACTAATTTAATGCTATAAATTAACAACAAATATCCCTTATAAAGATTTATAATCTCGCAATAAACTCCTTAACCCGCTTCTCAATCTCCCTCACAATAACCTCAATCCTCTCCTTCTCTTCTTCTAATGCACTATCAACTTCCCAAACTTCAACCTTCTCGCGAACTCTATCAAAAACATCAACAGGAAACCCTTTGCAAACAACAACTATTTTATCTGCCCATTCAAAATCATGCCTGTAAAGTTGCCTCGGCTGCTCGTTGTCAATTCTATACCCTCTCTCATTCAAAGCAACGTGAACATTCTGACAAACATACATTCTTAACAAGTCCAAGACAAGCCCGCAACTCTTAACCCCAAATCTCTCGCCCGCCAACTTTTTAAAAACAGCTTCAGCTATCTTGCTCCTAAACTTATTATGCAAATCAACAAATAAAACATTCATAAAAAAACAAACAATTAATTATTTATAATACTTATTACTAAAAATAAAATGCCCAAAAAAACAAAAGAAAAAACTCAAAAAGGAAGTTTAGTAGACTATTTCAAAAGGCACAACTACACAACCGATAGAGAAAAATATGTTTCTGCGCAAGATTTACACTGTGAAATACAAAACCCAAGGCGAGGAACCGGCTCCGAAAGATTGCAAGCTTTATCTTTAGAAGAGCTAACAAAACTCCTTGATTTCTTACCTTTCATAAAAGAACCGAGAGACCCGGGTTCTCTTTTTGATCCTCTTCAACCAACCAGATATACTTTAAGGGCAGGGAACCCTTACGGGAAAAAAAGAAAATCTTTGAGAGAATTGAGATTACTAAATGAACGCTATCGTCAAAATCGCCAGAGATATTCAGATTATAGATAGACATAAAACATATTCGGCATAACGGCCCTGACAGGATTTGAACACTTCAACTTGCAAAGTTGGAGTTCCCGCGGACTTTGTCTGCGTGGACTGCGAAGCAGGTTCAGCATAACGGCCCTGACAGGATTTGAACACTTCAACTTGCAAAAGTTGGAGTTCCCGCGGACTTTGTCTGCGTGGACTGCGAAGCAGGTTCAGCATAACGGCCCTGACAGGATTTGAACACTTCAACTTGCAAAAGTTGGAGTTCCCGCGGACTT
>ORJL010059910.1_pt1 | contig 29513 bp, 19 predicted proteins | sample 1779941 | NCBI WGS metagenome assembly ORJL01 (sample SAMEA104232317, study PRJEB22302) | groundwater metagenome | biome: forest; feature: aquifer; material: groundwater | place: USA | collected 2011-08-07 | depth 5.8 m
GGCGCGGTGGGGACACCGCGCCCTACCTTCGGAAAGGTAGGGCTCGCTGTCCTCAGCGGGCCGCACACGCGGTCGAACGTTCCAGATGGCGCGGTGGGGACGCCGCGCCCTACCTTCGGAAAGGTAGGGCTCGCTGTCCTCAGCGGGCCGCACACGCGGTCGGACGTTCCAGATGGCGCGGTGGGGACACCGCGCCCTACCTTCGGAAAGGTAGGGCTCGCTGTCCTCAGCGGGCCGCACACGCGGTCGAACGTTCCAGATGGCGCGGTGGGGACACCGCGCCCTACCTTCGCTCTTGCGCTGATCTCCTGCATCCTGATCCTGGCTGTTCTCTTCCCGGTGCGCGCTGGCGCCCAGGAATGGGAACAGGGCGCTGGGTTCCGGCGCGGCAAACTCACCGTCGCCAGCCCGGGCAAAACCGGCTTCACCCTCTTGCCTGCGCAAGCCTCAGGTATTCATTTCCAGAACTCACTCACTCGTGAGGCGGCCGCCGCCAATAACAACCTCATGAATGGTTCCGGGGTCGCGGCGGCTGATTTTGACGGCGACGGCTGGTGCGATCTCTACTTCTGCGCCATCCAGGGGACGAACGCCCTCTATCGAAACCTGGGTGGATGGCGTTTTGAGGATGTCACGGCCAAGGCGGGCGTTGGCCTTCCGGGACTGCATTCTACCGGCGCCTTGTTTGCGGACATCAACAACGACGGTCGTGTGGATCTTCTTGTGGCCACCTTGGGGTCGGGAGTCCACTGCTTCATCAACGAAGGAGAGGGGCGGTTTCGCGAGACCACCGCCGAGGCGGGTCTTGGTTCGTCGGCAGGCAGCACCAGTATGGCTATGGCCGACGTGGACGGCGACGGTGATCTGGATCTCTACGTGGCAAACTATGGGGCGGTCTCCATCCTGCGCTCGGGCGGTCGCGCCGAGATGAAGATGGTGAATGGCGAGTGGGTGGTGGGCGGGCCCTATGCGAAGCGCCTGCGGTTTGTGGACGGCCGCCTCGAAGAGGTGGGCGAACCCGACGTGTTGTATCTCAACGATGGACGCGGCCACTTCACGCCCGTGCCGTGGAACTCCGACTATTTCCTTGATGAAGACGGCAAACCCAAGGCTGAACCTTGGGACTTCGGCCTGACTGTGCAGATGCGTGACCTAAACGGGGACGGCGTCCCGGACATCTACGTCTGCAACGACTTTCAGACCGTGGACCGTATCTGGATGAACGATGGCGCCGGCCATTTCCGCGCCCTACCGAAATCGGCGATGAGGAAGCAAAGCTTCTCATCGATGGGAGTGGACTTCGCTGATCTGGACCGGGACGGGTATTTCGATTTCTTTGTGACCGAGATGATGAGTCGTGAACATCGGCTGCGCATGCGGCAAGTGGTGGGGATGCAACCACTGATCCCGATTCCGGGCCGCATCGAGAACCGCCCCGAGGTTGCCCGCAACACCCTCTTCCATAACCGCGGTGACGGCACCTACGAGGAAATCGCCAATTTCAGCGGGGTGTCCGCCTCCGATTGGGCCTGGCAACCCATCTTCATCGATGTGGATCTTGACGGTTACGAGGACCTCCTCATCGGCAACGGGATTCTCTACGACGTGCAGGACCGGGATACGTTGAACCGTGTTCGTTCCTTTGGAAAGCAGGCGCCCGAGCAGGCACGCACCAACCTCTGGTTGTATCCGCCTTCCACGTCCTCGAACCTGGCTTTCCGCAACCGGCATGACCTCACCTTCGAGGATGTGAGTCAGGCTTGGGGATTCAATTCCACTCAGATCTCGCAGGGCTTCGCTTTGGCGGACTTGGATCATGACGGCGACCTGGATGTCGTGGTCAACGGCATCAACGGCGCTCCTTTGCTCTACCGCTTCGATTCCAGCGCGCCCCGCCTTGCTGTCCAACTTCGTGGACGGCCACCCAATCGGCAGGGCATCGGCGCTCTGGTCCGGCTGTTGGGAGGGCCGGTTCCGGTCCAGACGCAGGAAATGCTGTGTGGCGGTCACTACCTTTCGCAGAGCGAGAGTCGGTTGGTCTTCGCCACAGGCCGACCCTCCGGGCCGCTTACAATCGAGGTCCGCTGGCGAAGTGGTGAACGCACCGTGGTCCGTGACGCGGAACCGAACTACCTTTACGAAATTGAAGAGCCTTCCCAGGCCACCGCCCCGCATGAAACAACCGCATCGCCCAAGACCGAGCCTTTGTTCCGTGACGTAAGCTCGCTCCTGAATCACACCCACCATGAAGAGCTGTTCAATGACTTCGCACGCCAACCTTTGCTGACGAAACTCATGAGCCAGGCTGGTCCGGGCGTGGCTTGGATGGACCTCGACGGGGATGGTCATGATGAACTGGTGGTGGGAACTGGCAAAGGCGGCGCGCCTGCGGTGTTCCGGCAAACGGGACTTGGGTCTTTTCGCCTGGTCACCTCCACGAACACGCCACCCGCTCCGGACGACACCGCCGGCCTGGCCGCCTGGTGGACATCAGATGGGGAGCCGAGTCTCCTGATGGCGCTCTCCAGCTATGAGTCCGGTGCGACAAACGCCCCGGCCGTGGTGGCGTGGAAGCTTGCCCCCGGGGTTTCCTTGTCTGCCATGCCGCTGGCCGGTGTTGCGACTGGCGTTGTCAGCCCTGGCCCTTTGGCAGTAGCTGACTATGACGGAGATGGCGCCTTGGACCTCTTCGTTGGAGGCCGGCTCATTCCTGGAGCCTATCCGCGCCCCGCCCGCTCGTACCTCTATCGCCAGATCCAGGGGAGGCTTGTCCCGGACACCTCCAACAACTCCATCCTCGAGGGGGTTGGTTTGGTCTCTGGCACAGTCTGGAGTGATCTGGACAACGACGGTTTTCCTGAGTTGATCCTGGCGTGTGAGTGGGGAGGGATCAGGATTTTTCACAACAATCACGGCAAACTGGCGAGCTGGGATCCGGCTCTCGGGTGGGCTGAGCCGCCGTCCGAGCGGACGGGGATGAATACGTTCGGCCAGCTTACAGGTTGGTGGAACAGTGTGGGTGTGGGCGACTTTGATGGTGACGGCCGCCTGGACATCATCGCCGGGAATTGGGGACTGAACGACGCATACCAGGCCAGCTCGGAACGCCCGTTGCGGATCTACTATGGCGAACTTGGCGGCCAGGGTCTTGTGGATGTTCTTGAAGCCTACTATCCCGCAGAACTTGGCACGGAGATGCCGCGGCGCTCTTTGGGGGCCTTGAGCCAGGCGTTGCCGTACCTCCAGGGCCGATACCCGACTCACGCCGCCTTCAGCACTGCCACCATGCAGGACCTTCTATCGACTCTTCCCTCCAAACCAGAGGCTGTTTCGGCGAAGACTCTGACCAGCATGCTTTTCCTCAATCGGGGGAGCAACTTCCTGGCGTATCCACTCCCCGCTGAAGCCCAATGGGCCCCCGTTTTCGCGATCAACATCGCGGACGTCGATGGGGATGGGAACGAAGATGTTTTCCTGGGACAGAACTTTTTCGCTCTCCGCCCCGAGTGGCCGCGCCTGGACGCGGGGCGTGGACTTTGGCTTCGGGGGGATGGAAAGGGTGGTTTTAGGCCTATTCCCGGCCAGGAGTCTGGTATCCTTGTGTACGGGGAACAACGAGGTGCGGCGATCGGCGATTTCAACGAGGATGGTCGAGTGGATCTGGTGGTGACCCAGAATGGGGCGGCTACCCGACTTTTCGAGAACCGCGGCGCCCGTCCAGGTTTGCGGGTCAGGTTGGCGGGTCCGCGGGGAAACCCCCGCGGCATAGGGGCTATCGTGAGGCTGAGGTCGGGCGACAAGCTGGGGCCGGCGCGCGAGGTCCACGCCGGTTCCGGCTATTGGTCGCAGGACAGCACCGTGCTGGTCCTGGCCTCGCCCGAACCTGCTTCTTCAATCCTGGTGCAATGGCCGGGAGGAAACTCGACCCTGTCTGATCTCCCTCCGGGAGCGAGGGAAGTGGAAATAAAAGCCACCCGGTGATTAGGGGGCAAGGTTGTTGTCAAATGAGAAAAGTGAAGCGACAGGCATTACACGCACCCATTTCGCAGGAATCGAAATCAGCGAAACCGGTTAGCGCGGGAAGTGAGTTCCTCCAGTCGGAGGGGCTGCCCTTCCCGCCCGCCTGGGCTGCCCTCGTGGTCGTCCTGGGTGTCGTGGCTGGCGGTCTTTCCGCCTACTTACTCACCGGTTCGTTACTGGGTCGAGGTGTCCTTGGGTGTGGTCCTGCCTCCGGATGTGATGCGGTGCTGAACAGCAGGTGGGCGTATTGGCTGGGGATCCCGGTTAGTCTGGGTGCGGTGGCGACCTATTTGTTCGTTCTGGGGGCAATGCTTCGCATGCGTAGCCGTCTGCGGGGAGGTGGTGCGGTTTGGATCTGGCCTGCGTTGAGGGTTGTCTCCTGGCTCATTTTAGGTGCGGCACTGTGGTTTGTGGGGTTGCAGGTGGCGGTGATTGGGGCTTTTTGTCCGTACTGCATGACTGCTCACATGTGCGGCGCAATCATGGCTTTGATCATTCTTTGTCGCGGGGGGGCAGGCGAGCGCGGAGAGGGGATGCCGACTCCCCGCCTCGGCGAGACTCGGGGCGGTCGCCGTGGTGCCGAATTACTGTTGGCCATCTTGGGGATTGTGATCCTCATCGGTGGGCAGCTTGCATACGAACCGAAGACGTATCGAGTTGCCGAAACGGGCGGTGCGGTGGTTCGTAAGGAGGCCGAATCAAGGCCAGCTGTGGCGCAAAGCGCGGGGAACCCGGTGGCGGCTCTGCCAAGACGGACGCTCAGCCTGTACGACGGGCTGTTCGAACTGGACCTGCGGCAGGTTCCCCTCTTCGGTTCCCCCGATGCGCCGCACGTTATTGTAAGCATTTTCGATTACACTTGCCGCCATTGCCGAGCCATCCACGCGCCCTTGCTGGAGGCCCAGCGGCGGTTCAGCAATGAATTGGCAATCGTCAGTCTGCCGATGCCGTTGGATCCCGAATGCAACCGCTTGCTAAAGAGACCTATCGCCGAGCATACCAACGCTTGTGCCTACGCTCGGTTGGGGCTTGCTGTCTGGCGGGTAGCGCCCGAGAAGCTGCGGGCCTTCGACGACTGGATCTTTACGCCAACTCGTCCGGTTCCACCCGAAGTTGCGGCTCGATACGCTATGGAACTGACCCGAACCAATGTGGCGGCCCAAGCCGCGCAAGACGACTGGGTTCACCAGCAACTCGAACTGAACATCCGGTTATATGAGACCAACCACTTCCGTTTTCGGCGGGATACTCTTCCGCAGCTATTGATCGGGAGTAACATTATTTCCGGGACATTTCGGGAGGCCGATCTTTACCGAATGCTCGCCTCGTCTTTTGGGCTTGTGGTGTTGACTAACCCTCCATCCGGAACGCGTTAGTCTTTCACAAGTCCGCCTGAGCGGAGACCTTGACTTCACAGGCGGCGCCGATTTCACGCGCGACATGCTGGCCAGGCTTGCCGGTGTGTTAGTAGAAACTCCGGAGGCTCGATATGGGCTGAAGGTCACGGTGGGCGAGCCGACAAAGGAAAGGAGAGGGGTGGATACGTGGAAACTGAGCGTGATCACGCACCCCGAGCGGAAGGGACTACCGGCGCAGAGGATTCACATCGATGTTTGTGCGATTCCGAGTCACGATCGCCGTCCGATGATGCTGCGTAACCCCTACGGTGTGGATCTGGGAACCTCCGGGTTAATTCTTCAAGCCCAGAGCCGGGAAGAGATCCTGGCCGATAAGATTGTTGCCTTCGCGTTTCGCCCAAACCGAATCAAGAACCGCGACGTGTGGGACATCGCGTGGCTTAAGCAGCAGGGCATCGAGTTGCCGCTCACGTTGATGCCGGCGAAAATCAAGGATCACCGCCACACCGTGGCCGACTTCCGTTCCCGGCTCAAGGTCCGTCTCTCCGGCTTGAGCGCCGACACCGCCGTCCGGCGCGACTTCGTGAGGGAGATGCAGCGCTTTCTGCCCGCCGCAACGGTTCGAGAGACTGTGGAAAAGGCGCCCTACTGGGATTACCTGGCTGAGCTGGTGCGCTCCGAAGGTGTGAAGGCGATATGGGCGTGAATCTGGTCGAGGTCCTCGCCGCCCTCTGGTGAGACGGTGAATTCAGCCATTGCTAATTCTGGAGTCAAGCTGACGTTCATAGCCCAAAATCTCTCGGTTCAGTCTGCACTGCCCCGAAGGTAGCAGGAATAGCAAGGAAGGCGCGAGGCTACCAGCCAGCAAACCCGAGCGCGCGGATCACGCGTGCGGCTATCTCGCGGCGGCGCTCCATTCCGACCGTGCCGCGCTTTGGGGAAAGTTGATTGGCGGGAACCGCGTAGAGTAAATCACATTTGCAGAGTGTGGCCCAGTCCAAGCCGTCCGAAGCGTCCAGGATGATCTCGTGCAATTCCGGCGGGCGGGCCGCTCGCCGGCTCGAGCACAAGAGCACGTTGACCTTCGGCTTATGCTTGACTCGCTCGTCCGTGCCAAGGATCACCGCCGGATGGGACCCCGCATCCGGGAAGTCCCATGTGTAGATGTCCCACGGTCTCATTAGTCCTCTGGACCGGGTTTTCCCTGGCTTTCCACCGCGGTATGTTCAACGATGTCCCAGTCTTCCGGCGCAACCTTTTTATAGGCGGCGGCGAGCGCGCCTTTCGGCCACGGCTCAATCGTCGTAATTCGTTTTCGAGGCGCTCTCACAGCCTCGTCATCGATTACCTTTCGAAGATGGCGGCGGAGCGTCAGTCGAATCAATTCCTGCTTTTTATGCGGAGTGCGGCGCGCTCCCTCCGTCAGGAGGTCGAGCAAATCCTTCTCCATTCGTATTGGTATGGGCGTGACCGGCACGATTTGAATGTAGCACATCGTTCTACAATCGCAATCACATTTAAACGTTTCCCGCCCGCTCAGGTGATTGACGAAATGGCGGACTTGGAGCCGGATGACGCTCGGATTTCTGGAGGTGCGAACCCGAACGGCTCCCAGCGCATCCAGCACACCAAAGAAACCAAGCCCGGATCGGCGAGTCCGGAATCGGGCACTGAGAACGAGTGACCCCCAATGGGCGACGCGTCGTTCCCTCACCGCAGGCGCGGACGCCAGAGGAGAATCGCTCCCCGGATTTCCTTGTGCCTTGGCGTCCCTGCGTCCTGGCGTTAACGAGAAATGCGCCATGACCGGGAAAGCTCCCGTCAGCAGGTAGGGCGCGCCGCGTTCGGTAGCCGTGGACGTCAGTCCGCGCTGACCTTTCTCCGCCCCCGATCATTACGGCCCGCACTCTTGCCCCAACCCGCGTGTTCTCCTCACGCTTCGCCAGGTCGAACAGACCCGTTCGCCCGAGATCCGCCGGTGTGGCTAGGAGAAGTCAGCGCCGACTGACGTCGGCGGCTACGTGCGAGGGCGCGGTGGCCCGTACCGCGCCGCTTTGAACGTTCGATCGCGTGTGCGGCCCGCTGAGGACAGCGAGCCCTACCTTCGGCTGGCAGGGCGCCTCGGGCTCAGGGCGCCAATTTGGGGGGATTCAGCCATGCGCGGAACATCCCCGGGGAAGGTAGCCAAGGTCGCCTCCAAGACCCTATCCGCCGCCTCCGGGTTGTCCGCCGAAACATGAGCGTGAAGCTGGTCGAGGTCCTCGCTGGCCTCTGCTGAGACAGTGAATCCATCCAATGCCCTACGGTCACCTCCGGAAACCCCGCCCGCACATGCCCGTGAACGGGCGCGACTCTTCGTGGAGACTCGACTCGGCGAACTTAGGCATCGCGGCACGCCGGTGCGAAATCACTTCACGATTATAGGCCCGACCCTTTCATGATCCGGTGGCCGGAAAGGAAAGCGTGGTTCGCTGTGGGCAAGGCGAAACGATAGAGCAACGGCTCGTTGGCGGTAATGGGTTTGGCCGACTCCAGGCTCTCACGATAGCGGCCTCGGAAAATATCCGCTGCGACCATCAGTTGATAACCACCCAGCGCCGCCCTGCCAGCCACCTCGTGCCGTGCGCCAATAGAAGTCGGGGACTGATTCGACAAGCCTTTGCATTCATGGTGTTGATTTTCACATTCGAGCTATTTGTCGCGGATGAGAACACAGGTCTCGATGGACCATGCGCCCGTTGGAAATTCAAACCTGGTGCCGGTGGCCGGGAGGACGGTCTGGGGATTCTCCAGGAGGTCGGTGGCCTGGACCGCGTCCGCGGCTAGCGCATCGGACAGGGTGACCCGCGTGGTGGCGCTCTGGCCGATCGACTCGTAGCAACGGATGACAAGGTCATCCGAGTCCTCGGCCTTCTTGAGGGCGGAGAGGAGGACGTTTGCCGGTTCCACGCGCACAAAGGAATGGGAGGGGGGAAGAGCGCCCGCGTGGGCCGTGGTGGCTATGGCGATCAGCGCGTTGTTGAACTCCTGCCCGCGCCGCACCACGCCGGCTTTCTGCCAGGTGCCCGCATGCGGGTAGAGGGCGTAACGGACGGTGTGCACGCCCTGCTCCTCGGTGGCGGCGACGGGTTGGGCGGGACTGCGGAGGAGGCTCAGGCGGATCGTATTCGGCGTGAGATCGTGGCCGTAGCGACTGTCGTTAAGCAGGCTCACGCCATAGGCGTCCTGGGTGACGTCCACCCAGTTCTGCGCGGCGCATTCCCTGCCGTCGCTTGGGCGGGTGATCACGCCGTAGGGGATTTCACAGGCCGCTTCGGGCGCGCTGACCCCCAGCGGGAAGGCGACCTTGACCATCTTGTTCCGGCCTTGCCAGTCGATGGCTAGATCGAAATCGATGCGGGGCATGCCGCGACTGAGCGACACGCGCTGGGTGAACCGCGCAAGCCCGAAGGTTCGTTTCCCCTCGATCATGGCCCGCAAGGGACCGTTCTCGACGAGCCGCACGGCTGGGTTGCTGTCGAGGTTGACGCAAGGCCCATCCCACACGTTGTGCTCCTCCTTGCCGTCGGCGGACTTGAGAAAACCCTCGGAATCGCCAAAGTCGTCGATGATCTGGAGCAGGTTGCCGCATCCGGGCAGGGCGAGAACCTCGCGAGCATGGATCTTATCCCAAACCTGGGCGAGACAGCCTGTGGCCGGATCGATCCGCACGAGGAAGAACTCGTTTTCGATCCCGTTCGTGAAGGCCTTCAGCGGGGCCTGTGCCAAGGGGCGTTTGTGGCCTGGAACGGCCCAACAGGTCTTGTATCCGAGGGAGGGAACGGATCCGGCGGCAAACAGGAGATGCGGTCGGGTCAATTCCTGGGGTGTCTCGGAACCGATGACCTGCATCGGCAGGGCGCGTCCTTGGTCATCGATGATCTCGGGCTGTGGATTGCCCTTCGGCCAGTCCAGCCAGGTTTCCACCAGATCATTGCGGTCCCATGCAAGCGGGTTGAAGACAACGATGGGGATGCCGCGCCCTTTTGTGTTCACGCGCGCGGCAATGGCCGCCAGAGCCGCCTGGAGCTCGTCGCCGACCGCCTCGCGCACCTCGGCATAGGCGCGAAGCGCATCGCCGGTGGCGGGTGGAACGGTGGTGCCCGAAATGGTGTCGTGGAACTGATTGAGCATCACCTTCTTCCACGCGTCCAACAGCACGGTCTGCGGATAGTTGCGCACCCCAAGCCGGGCGGCCACGGAGCAAAACTTCTCCGCCGTCAGCAGCAGGTTCTCGCTATACCGGTTGCCCTTCTTGATCTCGCCGACACTGGTGTACGCGCCGCGAATGGTGGCCTCGAGTTCGTTTCGGATGGCGGGAAAAGGGTGCGGTTGGTTGAACACAGCCGAAAGGAACTTCGCCGGCGTGCTGAACATCATCCGGGGCGGACGCTGATCAGGAACTGGGGCGGACTCGCGGCGCTCCATGGCCGCCCCCATCCGCTCGATATCGGCCCGGATGGCGCCCCCGCCGTGGTTTCCGACACCAATCAAGGTGAGATCGTCGTTGACGCCATAGCGCCGATGCATGTCGGCCAGGCGCCGGTCGATGTCCTCCTGGGGTGGAAGGGTCTCACCGTCCACGATGAACGGCTTGAAGGCGAACACCCGCGAGCCGTCGGGCGACTCCCACCAGAACATCTGTTCGCCCTGGCTGCGTGGGCGGGAGAACATATACGAATCCATCCCGCTCTTTTTGAGAATCTGTGGCAACGTCCATGGATGCGTCCACGCGTCCTGGAACCAGGCGGTCCGGACGTCGATCCCGAAATGCTGCAGGAAATAGCGCTTTCCGTGCAGGCACTGGCGCACGAGCGACTCGCCGCACGGTACGCACCCGTCAAACTCGCACCAGGTACCGCTGCCAATCACCAATCGGCCACCGTCGCCCCGGGCCTCGGGATTAGGAAGGCGCCCGTCCATGGCGGTCTTGCGGTGGGCGTAATAGAGCAGCTTGTAGAAGAGGTCGGGGTAAAGCCTCTCGAGCGGTTCGATCGCTGGCACCTGCAGGAAGGTGAAGGTGTAATCCGGGAACGTTTCGAGATTGCCGAACGCGGTCTCGAGCGTGTGCGGGACGATAATGCGGACGGTTTCCGGGTCGTACCGCCACCACCACGCCAGATCGACGTGCGACTGTGGCATCACATGGAGGGTCATATCTCCAACCGACGCGGGCGGCGACTGCGCGGAGGTTTCTCCCGCAAACGTTCCATCGTTCACGCTGGAAAGGATCCCCATCACCACAAGGAACGGCACGATTTTCATGAGAGGCGGCCATTCAACCCCAACTTCCGAGTTGGGTCAAACGCGTTTGGCGGCCATCCAACAGGGGGGCTCCTTCCGGCTAACAGCGCAGGAGGTCGCGCTGGCGTCGTGGACTGCGGCGGTTCTGCGCCGCTTTGGATCGTCAACGATGAATGCGCCGTGAGCGGGAAAGCTCGAAACATCAGTGAAAGTGGAAAACCAGGGGCGAGCGAGCAAACGCCACAGTAGGAGCTCCCGAGTTGACAAGGTGCGCCAATTTCAAACCGCCCGTTTTGACTCCTGTTCGCGCTGTCGGCCACAAGCCGGATCAGTCTTTGCCGGCCCGGTCGAATGTCCAGTGCGGGGGAGGAGGCTAGAACCGACTGACGTCGGCCGCTACAAAGAGGGGTAGCCTCCGACCTGAGGCGGATCGTCCCGACTGAGGCTGCCGACAGCCGTTCGAGCACCATCCTCGACAAGAAGAGTTGCTAGTTTTTCGTTTGGCCGCCAGCAAGAAGTTTTAGCGCATTGCCGCGATAGATTTTCCGGAGCACTTGATCGGGCAGCTCGAACCCATACAGAGGCCAATGATATTGCCCGAAGACGGCGGGATAGAAATGTTCGTCGGCGGTTTCCAGAATCCGGAAAGTGACGCGATACATTTCGGGTTGGGGATCCATGTCGGTCCCATAAAACAGTCGATCCTGGTAGCGTTGGAAGAATCGGCCCATGAAACGCGGGATGGGCGAAATCTCGGCGAAACGAGCGCCCATGTCGGCGTAAAGATTGGGATATTTGTCGAGCATCGCTCCCAGATGGTTGAGATCGGAGCAACAATTGGCAAAATGACAGGCGATAAAGATCGTGCGCGGATGCTTTTTCACGGCGCGTTCCAGAGAATCGACCACCTCGTCATGCTGGATCACGCCCGGTTCATTGGGCACCTTCCATTTCCAGGCATTCATCAAACCGTCATTCGTTGGATCCATGGGTTCGTACATCCATTTATCTTCTCCAACGTGGATATTCACGGGCATGTGGAGTTCGCCGCATTTCTCCAGAATGGGATCCATGCGGGGGTCGTCCATATGCATGCCCGGCGTGTTGGCAGTGGCGCCCAACCCCCGGCCTTTGTCGCTGAGTTCCCCGATGCCGGTGGCTCCGGTTTTGTGGCATCGATCGAGTTCGGCTACAGCGGCGGGGCCAAAGCCGGATTTGTCGAAACCGGTGTAATCAACGCCGCACCAGACCTCAAATCGCTTTGGATATTTGCGGTACCTCCGCAGGGCCTCGTCGAACTTGGGGCCGGTATTGCCAGAGAGAATGATGGTTTTTTCAAGGCCGACCTCGTCCATGGTCGCCACCCAGCGATCGACATCGGCCTCTGTAGGGCCGTAATTATGCGAATGCACATCGATGGCCGGGTAGCGGGCCTTTTCCACGCGCGTTTCGGGAATCTTGAAGATCGAATGCGGGCGGTAGTCCTTCAGCAGAAGCTGATCAGGTGGGGTTTGCGCGAAAACGGTCAAACTGCCGAGGCACAAGGCGGCGGCGCTGGAGCGGGATAGGAACAGAGCGAATGAGGCGGTCATGTTTTTGCCCAGTCTAGCGCAGGAAGCCCCTTCGGACCAGACAGATTTGCAGTCCTTCGCGCCATGCTCCGGAGGTCTGGATCCGACTCTCAACTTCCAGTTAGCATCGACCCGGTATGAATCAGTATCGCCTCTCTGGCGCGATTTATGGTGAAACGCGCCAGCGCTTCTGTTACAGTGTGTTGCGCGTAAAATTAACCGCGGCCACGATTCATTCGCGCATGACCGAACGACTACTGCAGGATAAGGGGTAGCGATACTATCCGCACCCCGAAGCGCTCACCGATTATGATGAAAGATTGGACTATAGCAAGGCGATTGAAGGCGACTCTGGCAACGATTATCGTATTGCTGCTGGTGGGTGTGGGCGTCACATGGTACGCCGACAAGCAGGTCGCCAAGCATGAAGCGGAGGCCAACTTCAAGCATGACACGCTCCAGACGACCGCGGACCGCATCCGCTATAGCACGCTGGAGATGAGCGATGCGATGCGCGGTTTGCTGCTCGATCCCAAGAGCGAAACCGAACGGAAGCGCAAGCTGGACGCGGATGCGGACCTCGTCAAGGCGGTGGAAATGCTGAGGCCGGTGATCAAAGATGAACCGGCGCTGATAAAAGCCTGGGATGCCATAGCCGAGTATGACGATAGGACGCTGAATCCTCTGGAAAAGAAGATAATGGAGATGGTTGCGGCCGATAAGGAAGGCGCCATCGCCTTTTACGCTGGCACCTACCTCCCAGCCCGGACCAAGACGGACACGATGCTCGCGGAGTTTGGGAAAGAAGTGGATACCGTGACCTCCAGAGAGATGCAGGAAACCCAGACCGTCGCAGTCGTGCGCATCGCCTACGTGATCGCCATCATTCTGGCCAGCCTGTGGCTGGGACGCACTCTGGTGTTGGCGATCAACGAACCGTTGGGCCAACTCACCGCCGCCATGGAGCGGCTCCGTCGAGGGGATTTCACCCTGCGTCTGCAGGTGATCCGCCGCGACGAATTCGGTCTCCTTACCGAGGGCCTCAATCGCATGGCCGACGATCTTGGGGCGTTGGTCGGCCAGGTCCAAAAGTCCGGCATCCAGGTGAACACCTCGAGCACGGAGATTTCCGCCAGCGCCAAAGAACAGCAGGCTACCGCGGCGGAAATCGCGGCGACGGTGACCGAGATCGGAGCGACCTCCAAAGAGATCTCGGCGACCTCCAAGGAATTGGCCAAGAGCGTCGGCGAGGTCGCTCTCGTGGCCGAACAAACCGCCACGCTGGCTACCAACGGCCAGGCCGGGCTGTCACGCATGGAGGAGACCATGCGCCACGTCATGGAGGCTGGCGGCGCCATTAATGCCAAGCTGGCCGTCCTCAATGAGAAGGCGGCCAACATCAATCAGGTCGTCACGACCATCAACAAAGTCGCCGACCAAACCAACCTCCTCTCCCTCAACGCCGCTATCGAGGCCGAAAAGGCTGGCGAATACGGACGGGGCTTCGCGGTCGTCGCCACCGAGATTCGCCGCCTCGCCGATCAAACCGCGGTGGCGACCTACGACATCGAACAGATGGTCAAGGAAATGCAGTCGGCCGTTTCGGCGGGCGTGATGGGCATGGACAAGTTTTCCGAGGAAGTGCGGCGCGGCGTTCACGAGGTTCAGGAGGTCAGCGGCCAGTTGGCGCGGATCATTCAGCAAGTGCAAACCGTTACTCCGCGGTTTGAAACGGTGAACGAAGGGATGCAAGCGCAGGCCACGGGGGCGCAGCAGATCAGCGAGGCGCTGGCCCAGTTGAGCGAAGCCTCGCAGCAAACCGTCGAGTCCCTCGGACAACTCAACATGGCCATCGAGCAGTTGAACGATGCCGCGAACGGTCTTCGCGGCGGGGTGTCTCACTTCAAGCTGCAAACCGTATGAAATCCATGAGCATGAAATTGCGGTTGATCCTGGTCGTTGCCTTTCTAACCCTGCTTATAGCGGTCGTTGGATGGCTCGGTTATCGCGGAATGTCAGACGGCGAAGAGGGCCTCCGCGATACCTACCAAAACGAAATCGTTCAGATCCTCTACCTCAGGGGTGTCTATGCGGCCTACGCGGTCACCATCGTGGATACCTGCTATGAGATACTCGCCGGCGGAGTCCCCGCCGGCACTGGCCTCCGATCCATCCGCACGGAAAAGGAACGGGCGGATAAGGGCTGGCAAGATTATAGTGCTGGCCGGTTGGAGGCACCGGAGAGGCGACTCGCCGATGAGATCATTGCCTTGGGCAAGCCTTTGGATGCCGCCATGCTCAGGCTCACGGATATTCTGGAGAAGGACGACAAGGAGCGGTTGCGGACGTTCAGTACGAATGAACTTCACCAGGCGGTGGACCCCTATTGCCTCAAAATCAATGAACTGATCGAACATCAGCGAGCCGATGCCGCCAACACCGTCGCAAAAACCGAGCGCGAGTTTGCCAGCATGAAGGCGGTTCTCGCTGGGAGCGTCCTGGCCGGAGTGTTGCTCGCGTGCGTGCTCGCGCTTTACCTCTCCCGCCTGGCGGACCATCTCGCGGGTTTGGTTGGCCAGGTGCAAAAATCGGGCATTCAAGTCAACACCTCGCTCACTGAAATCGCCGCCACCGCCAAGGAACAACAAGCTAGCTCGAACGAGGTCGCCGCCACCACCACCGAGATCGGCGCCACCTCCAAAGAAATCTCGGCGACGGCCAAAGAGTTGGTCAAAACCATCGCTGAAGTGACCCAGGTCGCCGAAGAAACGGCTGGGTTGGCCGGCAGTGGGCAGACCGCCCTGTCGCGAATGGGTGAAACGATGCAGCAGATTATGGCCGCCTCCGGCAGCATCAACGCCAAACTCGCGGTGGTGAACGAGAAGGCGGGCAATATCAACCAGGTGGTTAGCACCATCAATAAGGTCGCCGACCAAACCAATTTACTCTCATTGAACGCGGCGATCGAAGCCGAAAAAGCCGGTGAGTATGGGCGCGGCTTTGCCGTCGTTGCGACGGAAATCCGCCGACTGGCCGATCAAACCGCTGTGGCTACTTACGACATCGAAGGCATCGTCAAAGAGATGCAGTCGGCCGTCTCGGCGGGGGTAATGGGGATGGATAAATTCTCCGAAGAAGTGCGGCGGGGTGTGGCCGATGTGCGCCAGGTGAGCGAACAACTGGCTCAAATCATCCAGCAGGTTCAGGCGTTAACCCCGCGCTTTGAGACCGTGGACGAAGGGATGCAGGCGCAAGCCACTGGCGCACAACAAATTAGCGAGGCGCTAGGGCAATTGAGCGAGGCGGCACAGCAGAGCGCCGAGTCGCTCGGCCAATTGAACATTGGCCTCGAACAACTGCACGAGGCCTCGCGCGGGTTGAGAAACGGTGTCGAGCAGATTAAGCTCTAAGGAGTGTCTGTCATGCTGTTTCTCGTCTTCCAATTGGGCCAAGACCGCTACGCGCTGCCCGCCAAACAGGTGGTCGAGGTGTTGCCGTTGGTTGGGCTTAAGCAGTTTCCGGGGGCGCCCGCGGGTGTCGCCGGGGCGTTCAATTATCGCGGCCAACCCGTGCCCGTGATGGACCTGAGCCAGTTGTGCCTGGGCCACCCAGCCCGCCCGCGCCTGAGCACCCGCATCATTCTGGTCAATTATCCGGATGACGCCGGCCAAAACCATTTGCTTGGGCTGATGGCCGAGCGCGCCAACGAAACGATCCGCAAGGCGCCACACGAGTTTGGCCCTTCAGGCGTCCTCAACCTCGCCGCTCCCTATCTCGGTCCAGTCGCCACTGACGCCCGCGGTCTGATCCAGCGGGTTGAGATCGAACAACTTCTGCCGCCTCACGCCCGTGCGATGCTGTTTCAAGAATCTGCCCTTTCCGTATGATGCTGGTCGAAATTGAAGAACTCTTGAAGCAACGGATGGGTCTGGACCCGGCTTCGATTGGTTCGGCCACGATCGAACGCGCGGTGCGGTTGCGTCTGGCCGCCAGCGGGCTGGAAGGCCCCGGCGAGTATGCTGAGCTGTTGCGCGATTCCGAAACCGAGTTTCAGGAGTTGATCGAGGCGGTTGTCGTGCCCGAGACTTGGTTCTTCCGTGACCGCGAGGCGTTTGCGGCCCTGGCCCTTTACGTCCGGATCGAGTGGCTGCCCGCCCATCCCGGCGAATCGTTGCGCTTGCTTAGCGTGCCTTGCGCGACGGGCGAGGAGCCCTATTCCGTGGCGATGGCCCTGCTGGACGCCGGCCTGCTCCCTAACCAGTTCCACATTGATGCTGTCGATATCAGCGCGCGCGCGATCGAGCGCGCTCGGCGTGGTGTGTACGGCAAGGGCTCTTTTCGCGGCCCGCCCGGCAGCTTCCGCGACCGCTTTTTTGAACCGGCATCGCCGGGCCTGCGCCTGGCCGAAGCCGTCCGCCTCCAAGTCAGCTTCCTGCAAGGCAACCTGCTCGATCCGAGACTTTGGGCCGGCCACAGTGTTTATCATGTCCTGTTCTGCCGCAACTTGCTGATCTATTTCGACCGCCCCACCCAGGATCAAACCGTGGGGGTCATCCAGCGATTGTTGGCGCCCGATGGCCGGCTGTTTGTCGGCCCTGCGGAGACCGGCCTGATGCTCAGCCACGGCTTGGACTCGATCAAGTACCCGTTGGCCTTTGCCTTCCGCAACCCACCGCCGCCGCCAAAAGCGGCGCGCGAACTTTCACCCGCAAAACGCAAGACCGTCCATTCGCGCGCGTCTTCGCGTCTTTCCGCCCAGCCCGCCGTTGCTCGGCTGCCCAACTCCAGACCGCAGCCGCTGGTTTCGGCTGCCTCCCCCCCCACTCAGCCTAAAACCGCTTGCGATTTGGATTCCGCCTCGCGACTGGGCGATGCCGGCCGGTTGATCGAAGCGGCGGCAATGTGCGAGAATTATTTACAAGCGCATGGGCCCTCAGCAAGAGCCTTCTATCTGCTTGGGTTGCTGCGGGATGCCGCCGGGGATATGAGCAAGGCCAGCGAGCACTATCGCAAGGCCCTCTATCTGGAACCGAACCACAGCGAGGCGCTGACCCACCTCGCTCTGCTGACCGAGCGGATGGGCGATCGAGCCGGCGCCCGTGTCCTGCACCAGCGCGCGCGGCGCGCGGGGAAGGGATCAGTAACCAGTGATCAGTGATCAGTAATCAGTGATCAGTAATCAGTGATCAGTGATCAGTGATCAGTGATCAGTGATCAGTGATCAGTGATCAGTAATCAGTGGGCGGCGAAAAGCAAGCCGCAGTAGATACGCAATAAGACATAAGCGATAATGCATGATAACAGTGACTGGAACCGACTACAAACGCACGGCGGGGGGACGACTTCTCGCTTTACGTTCCTTTCTATGCGGCTCAATAGCAGATGCCCAGGGCTATGGATCGATCAGAACGTGGCGCGTGACGCCCTTTCCGGACTGGGAGGCGTTTCGTGGGCCTGTCCCCGGGGCGTTGCCCGGGCTGATGAGTCTTTGCGCCTTCGACGCGAGGTTCACTGATGACTGATCACTGATCACTGATGACTATGCCTCTTGAGCAAGCAGCCGCCGGCGCCCCGATCAACGATTGCTGGAAACGCATCGGTGTCTGGGGCAAGAGCGATTGCCCGGAGCTGGAGCGGTACTTCCATTGCCGGAATTGCCCCACCTATAGCGCCGCCGCGCTGGACCTGCTGGACCGCGAATTGCCGCCCAATTACCTTGGCGACTGGGCCGAGCATTTCGCCCAACCCAAAGGAACGACCGAAGCCCATACGTTGTCGTCAGTGATCTTTCGGATTGGAACCGAGTGGCTCGCGTTGTCCACCAGCGTGCTGGTGGAGGTGGCCGAGCTGCGTCGTATCCACTCGCTGCCGCATCGGCGGAACCAGGTGATCCTTGGTCTGGTGAACATTCGCGGTGAACTGCTGATCTCGGTCTCGTTGGGCGTGGCTCTGGGTCTGGATAAGGCAGTAGAGGTCAAGCGGGGGGCGCAGGTCGTTCCTGCTCGTCTCTTGGTCGTACGCCGGGAAGGCAGCCGGCTGGCCTTTCCCGTGGACGAGGTCCACGGCATCCAGCGCCATGATCCGCGCGACCTGCAGCCACTGCCGGGCACCCTGGCCAAAGCCGTCGCCACCTACGCTCGCGGCATCCTACCCTTCGACGGCAAATCGGTGGGGCTGCTCGACGATCAACTCTTGTTCTACACCTTAAACCGGAGCGTTGCATGAGTGCCGATAGCTTGGATGGAGTCTCGATGGTGGCGTTGTTTCGCCTCGAGGCCGAGACGCAATGCGCCAGTCTGACTGCCGGTCTGCTGGCGCTGGAGCGTAATCCGACGGCGCCCGACCACCTCGAGGCCTGTATGCGCGCCGCCCACTCGCTCAAGGGCGCCGCCCAGATCGTAGGCTTAAGCGCCGCCGTCCGGGTCGCCCACGCGATGGAAGATGGCTTCGTGGCGGCGCAGAAAGGCGAACGCGTCCTTCGCCGCGCCCAGATTGACCGCCTCCTCGCCGGCGTGGACCTGCTCAATCGCATTGGCCAGACCCCCGAGGCCGAAACCACCCGCTGGAACAGCGAGCGGAAAGGCGAAATCGACGCCTTCCTCAGCGCCCTGGCTGATTCCTTTAAGAGTTCGGACGAAGCTACCGGGCCGGAGCCCGTTGCTGCAGGGGCGGGACCCGGCGCCGTCCCGGACACCACGGCTGCCGGTTCGCGGGAGGCCCTGGACCGCGTGTTGCGTGTAACCGCTGACAACCTGAATCGTCTCTTGGGCCTGGCCGGGGAATCGCGCGTGGAATCACGCTGGCTGAAACCTTATGGGCAATCGCTCCAGCGTCTCAAACGCATGCAGCACGAGCTCAGCCGAGTGCTCGACACCACGCGCGAGGCCCTCAGCGAGCACGCGACGGGTGAGGCAGCCCAGAACGCCGTCGCCGAAGCCACGCGCCAGATCAGCGATTGCCAGCAGTTCCTTACCGGCAGACTGGTGGAATTGGAACTTTTCGATCGCCGCTCCACTCAACTCGCGCACCGGCTCTACGAGGAAGCCGTCGCCTGCCGCATGCGCCCCTTTGCCGATGGCATCCAGGGATTCCCCCGCATGGTTCGTGACCTGGCCCACTCGCTGGCCAAAGAGGTGCGCCTGAACCTCGTCGGTGAGGCGACGCCCGTTGACCGGGAGATTCTCGAACGTTTAGAGGCCCCGATCGGTCATTTGTTGCGCAACGCCGTAGATCATGGCTTGGAAACCCCCGCGGACCGGCGGGCGAGCGGCAAGCCCTCCGAAGGCACCCTCCGCCTGGAAGCCGGCCACCGCGGCGGCATGTTGCTGGTCACCGTCGAAGATGATGGCCGGGGCATCGATGCCGAGAAGGTCCGCCGCACTGTTGTTCGCCGCGGGCTTACCAATGAGGACACCGCGGCCAAACTCAGCGACAGCGAGTTGCTCGAATTCCTGTTCTTGCCCGGTTTCTCCATGCGCGAAGCGGTCACCGAAATCTCCGGCCGCGGTGTCGGTCTGGACGTCGTCCAGACCATGGCCAAACAAGTCCGTGGTACCGTGCGCGTCTGGTCCCAGCCAGGCCGGGGCACACGGTTCCAATTGCAGTTGCCCTTGACCCTCTCGGTCGTGCGGGCGCTGTTGGTCGATATCGCCGGCGAGCCTTACGCCTTCCCGTTGGCCTATATTACCCGCACGCTCAAGTTGCCTAAGGACCGCATCGAAACGCTCGAAGGACGCCAGCATTTCCACTTCGAAGGCCGTCAGATCGGCTTGATTACCGCCCACCAAGTCCTGGAACGCGGCAGCCCCAAACCCAGCTCGACCGACTGGCCGGTCGTGGTGGTGGGGGACCATGGGCACTCGTACGGGGTCCTTGTGGATAGTTTTTTGGGCGAACGCGAGCTAGTCGTACAGCCGCTGGACCCACGCCTGGGCAAGATCAAGGACATCGCTGCGGGCGCCCTCATGGAAGACGGCGCCCCGGTCCTCATTCTTGACGTTGAAGACCTGGTGCGTTCCGTCGAGAAATTGGCCGCCGCAGGGCAACTGAACCGGGTCCAGGCCGGCGCCACCGCCGCGGAAGCCAAGCACCGCAAGAAGGTGCTCGTCGTGGACGATTCCCTCACGGTCCGCGAACTCGAACGAAAACTGATCGAGAGTCGCGGCTACACCGTTGAAATCGCCGTCAACGGCGTGGACGCGTGGAATGCGGTGCGGACCGGCCACTTCAACCTGGTGGTGACGGACGTTGACATGCCGCGGATGGATGGAATCGAGCTGGTGACCTTGATCAAGAAAGATGCCAACCTGAAGGCATTGCCGGTGATGATCGTCTCCTACAAAGACCGCGAAGAAGACAGGCGGCGCGGTTTGGAGGCGGGCGCGGATTATTATTTGACCAAAGGGAGTTTCCATGACGAGACTCTCTTGCAGTCGGTGGTGGATTTGATCGGTGAAGCAGACGCATGAGGATTGCTATCGTTAACGATTTGGCGCTGGCGGTTGAGGTGCTTCGCCGCGCGGTCTTGCAGCGCCCTGAACACCAGGTGATTTGGGTCGCCCGCAACGGCATCGAAGCGGTTGAGCTTTGCCAGAAGGACCGTCCCGACGTGATCCTCATGGATCTCATCATGCCCGGGATGGACGGTGTGGAGGCGACGCGCCGCATCATGGCCCAAAGCCCGTGCGCGATCGTCATCGTGACCGCCAGTGTCGGGGCCCGCGTCGGCAAGGTCTTCGAGGCGATGGGGCATGGCGCCCTGGATGCCGTGAATACTCCGACCCTGGACTCTAGCGACCCGGCCAAAACGGCAGCCCCGTTGTTAAGCAAAATTGATACCATCCGTCGGCTCATCACCACCGATCAAGAGCGCTCCGGCGGTGGCACTCCCAAAGATGACACCGCCTTTTTTGCGGTCAAACGCGGGTTGGTCGCGATCGGTTCCTCGGCTGGCGGCCCGGCGGCACTCGCGGTGGTCTTGCGCGCTTTGCCCCGCCAGTTTCCCGCGGCGGTTGTGGTCATCCAGCATGTGGATGAGCAATTCGCTCCCGGCCTGGTCGAGTGGCTCGGCGCCCAGTCGATTCTGCCGGTACGGTTGGCGCGGGAAGGGGATCGCCCGCTGGCAGGCACGGTGCTAGTCGCCGGCACCAGCGATCATCTCACTTTCGTCCGCAGTACCACTCTTGGTTACACCCCCCACCCCGTCGAGTGCGCTTATCGGCCTTCCGTGGACGTCTTCTTCACCAGCATGATCGAACATTGGCGCGGCGATGCCTTGGGCGTCTTACTTACCGGCATGGGCCGCGATGGCGCCCGCGGACTCAGAGATCTGCGCGACGCGGGGCATCCCACCATCGCCCAGGATCGAGCCACCAGCGCGGTCTATGGCATGCCCAAAGCCGCCGCCGAACTCAAAGCCGCCGAGCAAATCCTCCCGCTCTGCGACATCGCCCCAGCTATCATGCGAGTATTTTGCGCCACCAACCCCTAGTTCCCTCTTTGAACGTGAGTACCTGTGCCATCCCTCCCGAACTCAACCCAACCATGCCGCCCGTTTATCATTTCATGGTCCTCCTGGTGGATGACCAGGCCATCGTCGCCGAGGCCGTCCGCCGTTGCCTGGCCAACGAGCCGGACATTGATTTCCATTACTGTGCCTCGTCCGCTGACGCGATAAATGTTGCCCGTCAGATCCGGCCCACCGTCATCCTTCAGGACCTGGTCATGCCGGGGCTGGATGGCCTGGAACTGGTCCGCCGCTACCGTGCCGACCCCGTCCTGGCCGAGGTCCCCGTCATCGTCCTCTCCACCAAGGAGGAAGCGAAAGTGAAAAGTGAGGCCTTCGAGGCCGGCGCGAACGATTACCTCGTCAAGCTCCCCGACCGCATCGAACTGATCGCCCGCGTGCGGTACCATTCCAAAGCCTGCCTGAATCAGCTCCAGCGCGACGAGGCCTACCGCGCGCTGCGTGAGAGCCAGCAACAACTCTTGGAGACCAATACTTCCCTCATCTCCGTAAATCAACGCCTCGAAGAGGCGACCCGCGCCAAGTCCGAGTTCCTGGCCAACATGAGCCATGAGATTCGCACCCCGATGAACGGCATCGTCGGCATGACCGCCTTATTGCTGGATACCGCGCTCACCGACGAGCAGGTCGACCACGTCGAAACCGTCCGCGGTTGCGGCGAGGCCCTGCTCACCCTCATCAACGATATCCTCGACTTCTCGAAGATCGAATCCGGCCACCTCAGCCTCGAGTCGCACCCGTTCAGCCTGCGCAACTGCGTTGAAGAATCACTCGAACTGCTCGCCCCGAAGGCCGCCGAAAAAAACCTCGATCTAGCCGTGTTGATCGAAGCGGACGTGCCTGATACGTTCCTGGGGGATGTCTCCCGTCTGCGCCAGGTCGTGGTCAACCTGGTCGGCAACGCCGTGAAGTTCACCGAACGCGGTGAAGTGACCGTCAAGGTCTCCTGCCAAGGCGCCAAGGCCACGATCGTCGGCGCTGACTCGGGCAAAAGCCTCACTGCTCCACCCCTAACCTTGCACGTCAGCGTCCGCGACACCGGCCTGGGCATCCCCGCCGACAAGCAGGACCGCCTGTTCAAATCGTTCAGCCAGGTGGACCCCTCCACCACTCGTCATTTCGGCGGCACTGGCTTGGGCCTGGCGATCTGTAAACGCCTGGTCGAACTCATGGCGGGCAGAATCTGGGTCGAAAGCGAAGCTGGCCAAGGCTCGACCTTCCATTTCACCGTTCGGCTCGCTCCGGCCACCGAGCAGACCCGCGCGGAGTGGCAACTGTCTCCGCCGCCCCTGGCTGGCAAGCGCCTCTTGATCGTCGAGGACAACGCCACCCAACGCGAGGTTCTCCAGCACGCCGTCCAGTGCTGGGCCATGCAGCCCCACTCCGTAGCCTCCGGCCCGGAGGGACTTGTCTGCCTCGCCGGCGGCCGGCAGTTCGATGCCGCGATCCTCGACCTGCAACTCCCGGAAACCGACGCGTTTGCCTGGGTTGAGGCCGCGCGCAAACTGCCCGCCGGCAGTTCACTCCCTATCATCCTTCTCTCCGCCGTGCGTTTGCGCGCCGGGGATGAGCGCGCGCAACGTGCAGGCCTGAGCCTTTTCGTCTATAAGCCCATCCGGCAGATGCAGCTTTTGGAAACCTTGGTCCGCGCCTTTGCCACCCGCCCGTTGGAACGACGCCCGCCAGCCGTACCGAGTTTCGACGCCACCTTCGCCCATCGTCTCCCGTTGCGCATCCTCGTGGCCGACGACAACGTCATCAACCAGAAAGTTGCCTCCATCTTCCTGGGCAAACTCGGCTATCGCGCCGACATCGTCAACAACGGTCTCGAGGTCCTCGATGCCCTCGAACGCCAGCCCTACGACATCGTCTTCCTCGATATGCAAATGCCCGAAATGGACGGCCTCGAGGCCTCCCGCCGCATCCGCGCCAAGTGGTTGGGCAAGTCCCGCCCCCGCCTCGTCGCCTTGACTGCAAGCGCCATCGCGGGGGACCGCGAACGCTGCCTCAGCGCCGGCATGGACGACTACCTCGCCACACCCGTCCATATCAAGAACATGATCTCCACCCTCGAACGCTGGGGCCCCCCGTCCTCGGTACTGGCGTAGGCACGCTATGAGATCAATGATTCCGTTATCCGCCATCCTGGCCTGCGCTGTGCTGCCGATGAGCGCCGAATCCGTTCTGACGCGCTTCGTCACCGTAAAAGGGGACCAGTTGGTGGAAGGAGGCAAGCCCTACCGGTTCATCTCCTTCAACATCCCGAACCTGCACCTGGTGGAGGACAACACGGTGTTCCACCTCGACAACGCCTGGCGGTGGCCTAACCGCTTCGAGATCACGGACGCCCTCGAGTCCGTCCGCCAGCAAGGAGGCACCGTGGTGCGCACTTACGTGTTGTCAGTAGTTCGAAACAATGACGCTCCTGGGGTCCCTCGCCACGTCCTGGGGCCGGGCAAGTTCAACGAGGAAGGTTTCCGCGTCCTGGACATGGCGCTGGAGGTAGCCAACCAAACCGGGGTGCGCCTGATCGTCCCGTTCGTCGATAACTGGAGTTGGTGGGGAGGGATCAACGAGTACGCCGGCTTCCGCAGGAAGCCCAAGGACGCCTTCTGGACGGACCGGCAGGTCATCTCCGATTTCAAGGATACCATCGCGTTCATCATCAACCGGACAAATAGCCTGACCGGTGTGCCGTACCGCGATGATAAAGCCATCCTCTGTTGGGAAACCGGCAACGAACTGCAATCCCCTGCGGACTGGACTCGTGAGATTGCCGCTTACATAAAGACCCTCGACCGCAACCATCCTGTCATGGATGGCTATCACGCCACTGAACTCCGCGACGCGTCGCTGGCCATGCCGGAGGTCGATATCGTGACCACCCACCATTATCCGGGCGGCAACAAATCCTTTGCCGAGTTGGTGAGGGCCAACTGGCACAAGGCCAAAGGGAAGAAACCTTATATCGTCGGCGAGTTCGGATTTGTGCCGACAGCGCAGATTTTGGAGACAATGGACGCCGTCCTCCAAACCGGCGCCTCAGGCGCTCTGGCCTGGAGTCTGCGCCCGCGGAATCGCGACGGTGGGTTCTATTGGCACTCCGAACCGGCCGGCGGCAACAAATATAAGGCATTTCACTGGCCGGGTTCCCCAGCCGGCGCGGATTACGACGAAATCAGTTTCATGGCCTCGATGCAGCGGAAGGCGTTCGAGATTCGCGGTCTGTCCGTCCCGCTGGTCCAGCCGCCAGCACCCCCTCTGTTGTTGCCCGCCACAGACGCCGCCGCCATTTCATGGCAGGGCTCGGTCGGCGCTACAAGTTATGTCGTCGAGCGTTCGGACGCTAACACCGGTCCGTGGGTGACTGCCGGGGAGCACGTTGACGAAACGGCGGTCCAGTATCGTCCGCTCTTCGCCGACCCGAGCGTCACCCCAGGCAGGTGGTTCTATCGTGTCCTTGCCCGCAATAAAGCAGGTCTTTCCCGGCCATCCAATGTGGTCGGGCCCATCCAGGTGGAATACGCCACCCTCGTGGACGAAATGATTGGATTCTCGATGCTTCACGAACGCCAGGGTCCGCTGGAGATCAAGACTCACGACTGCCGCAAAGCCAAAGAGGACGCCCACCGCCTCGCCGGAGAGACCGGCAGTTCCATCGTTTACCAACGGCCCTCTGCCATCCGTGCCTGCCGGCTTTACGCCTTTTTTGCCGGCGATGTCACCGACTTCCGCTTCCTCGTCTCGGCTGACGGCAAGGACTACCAGGCGGTCCCCGGCGCGAAACAGGTCTATCTCCAGGGCAGCGGCGACTACGGCTACTGGAAGCCCACTCTGTTCGAATGCAAGCCTGCCGAGGCTTCAGCGAAGTTTCTGAAGATCGAGTTTGGCGGAGACGCGCAGATCGGTCGGATTGAAATCGAATCCCGGTAGCTCTCGCAACCCAGCAGCCAGCGTTTCTTGGACCATGGACGCCGCATCCGTCAACGAATTCGCAGGGCGCGTCCGCACATCTACGCATTGGCGGAGTACCACCAGGCGGTTGGTGCCCTCAGGCGCGAAGAAGAGAAAATGAAAACTCAATGTGAGGGCGCAGATCGAGCGGGTGGGCAGCGGTTGACAAACGCGCTAACGGTCTTAGAGCCTGTCCGAACGGCCGCCCGGTCAGCGGACCGGGCCCTGAAGTTTGGACATTTCTGGGAAGAAATCCCAAGGGGATTTCGTCCTAAAGCCCAGGGTTGCGAGGCACGAGCTACCCTGGGTAAGAGAGGTGAAAAGGGCTTCAACCCCAACGGGGTCGCGTCAGTGCATGATCGTTCAGACGCAACCCCGTTGGGGTTGGGCCAGGTATGGGGGCGGTGTCCCCAGGGTAGGCGCGGCGCGCCAACCCTGGGCTTTGGTACAGAATCCCGTTGGGGTTCGCGGCCGGAGGGCCGCCTGTGCCGCTCCGATGGCTCCGACAGCTTCGAAAGACGTCCAAACTGTAGCGCCCGGTCAGGGGACGGGGCCTGCCGGGCATGGAACTTCCGGACGTTTGCTGTGGGCCGGGTGCCCAAACCCGTCGCATTGCCCGCATTTCCAAACAGGTTCTTGAAGCTGGCAGTCTGCCTGTTGGTGGTCATGGCGTTGCCAACGGGCTACGCCGGCGCCCTGCCGGAGAGCCCCCTTGCGGACGCATCGCGCACTGGCGTTCACAACGTTCTCGATTACGGCGCCAAAGGCGACGGCGTGACCAAGGACACGGAGGCGATCCAGAACGCGGTGGATACGTGCGCCGCCCTGGGCGGCGGGCAGGTCCTGCTGCCCGGCGGCAGGACGTTCGTCGCGGGCGCGATCACCCTTCGAAGCGGCATGGACTTTCACATCGCGCGCGGCGCGGTGTTGAAAGGGACTGACCGTTGGCAGGAGTACGGGGGCGCCGGCGCTCTCCTCTTCGCGAAGGATGCCAAAGGCATCTCCATCTCCGGCGATGGTGTCGTGGACGGCAGCGATAAGGCGGTGTGGCAGGCGCTCGCCAATGAGGAAGCCGGCGGCGACGTCACCAAGGAAAGCTGGTGGCCGCAGGCCTTCTGCGGCGACTGGTGGCCATTTTGGGCGACACCCGGCGCCGCCACGCGGCGTCCCGGACGTCCGCGCGTGATCCTCCTGATCGGCTGCGCGCAGGTGCGTATCCGGGGCATCACCATTCGCAACGCGCCAAGCTGGACGATCCATCCGGCTGGTTGCGAAGACCTGGTGATCGAGTCCATTAGCATCCTGAACGGTTGGGACGTGGCAAACAACGACGGCATCGATCCCGACCATTGCCGCAACGCGCGCATCGCCAACTGTCACATCGACACGGCTGACGACGGGATTGTGATCAAGAACACGCCGAACTTTGCGTGCTATGGACGCACCGAGAATATCACCGTCACCGGTTGCACAATTGCGTCGCGCAGTTCCGCCCTCAAACTGGACGAAGCCTACGCGCCACCCGGTATTCGCAATGTGATCTTCGACGCGTGCGTCGTGTTCCGGAGCAACCGCGGGCTTTGCATTCAGAGCCGGGACGAAGGGGACATCGAGAACGTCATCTTCTCCAATATCACCATCGAGACAAGCCTCTCCCCGAGGAAATGGTACGGCGCTGGCGAGCCGATTCACATCAGCCATTTTCCGCGCGCCAAAGAAACCCGGCTTGGGCGCGTCCGCCACATCCGCTTCAGCAACATCATTGCCCGCGGCGAAAACGGCGTTTACATTCACGGCTGGGAAACGCAGCCGGTGGAGGACATAGTGCTCGACAACGTACGAGTGGAAGTGGGGAAAGCCACCGGCGAGCCTGGTGGTTTCTACGACACGCGCCCGGCAGGCCTCTTCAAGGGGGTTTACACCAACACCATCGCCGGCATTCATTGTGAGTTCGCTCGGGGCCTGACCCTGCGCAACACACAGGTCACGTGGGGCGAGCGGCTGGACGATGCCTACGGGCCCGCCCTTGAGGCGCGGAGCGTGGCAGAGCTGCGATTGGAGCAGTTCACCGGCAAGGCCGCCAGGCCCGGCGCCACGCCCGACCAAATCATGGAATAACGGCAAGCTATGGATGTCCTAGTGCTCTCACGAGTCCAGTTCGCGCTCACGATCGCGTTTCACTATTTATTTCCGCCGCTGAGCATCGGACTGGGCGTGATGCTGGTCATAATCGAAGCCCTCTGGCTCGGTACGGGAAAGCCCATCTATCACCAGATGGCCCGGTTCTGGACCAGGGTCTTCGCGCTGACCTTCTCGATCGGGGTGGCCACCGGCATCGTCATGGAGTTCGAATTCGGCACCAACTGGGCGACCTACTCCCGGTATGTGGGGGACGTCTTTGGCAGCGCGTTGGCCGCGGAGGGCATTTTCGCGTTCTTCCTCGAGTCCGGCTTTCTCTCGGTGCTGCTTTTCGGTTGGGACCGGGTTGGCCGGAAAACGCACTTCTTCGCCACCTGCATGGTGTGCCTTGGGGCTCACTTTAGCGCCATCTGGATCGTGGTGGCGAACTCCTGGATGCAGACGCCCGCCGGGTACCATATTGTGGGTGAAGGGTTGAAGGCACGGGCGGAGATCACCGATTTCTGGGCGATGGTGTTCAATCCTTCCTCGATGGACCGCCTGTTTCACGTCCTCTGCGGCGCGTGGCAGTGCGGGGCGTTTCTCGTGGTTAGCGTGAGCGCCTGGTATTTGCTCAAGAAGGCCCATACGGAGTTCGCAAAGGCGTCGCTGCGAGCGGGTCTGACGGTGGGGTTGCTGGCGTCGCTCCTTCAACTGGTGAGCGGTGACGTCAGCGCCGGCCGCGTCGCCAAATATCAACCAGCCAAGCTGGCGGCCTTCGAGGGCCTCTACGAGACCACCGCACGGGCGCCTCTTACGCTGTTTGGCTGGGTGGATGAGAAGGCGGAGGAAATCCGGGGCGGGGTGGCGATTCCAGGCTTGCTAAGCCTGCTCACCCACAACGATATCAACGAGCCGGTGAAAGGCCTGCGCGAGTTCAAAAAAGAGGATCGCCCGCCCGTAAACCGCTCATTCCAGTTCTATCACCTCATGGTGGCCGTGGGCTGTGGCATGATCTTCCTGGCGGCGTTGGGCTCTTTCTACTTCTGGCGCGGGTCGTTGTTCCAGAAACGCTGGCTGTTGTGGTTGTTGGTGCTCTCGGTCCTGGGGCCGCAGGTGGGAAACCAGGCAGGGTGGTTCGCCTCCGAGATTGGTCGCCAGCCCTGGCTTGTTTACCAGTTGTTGCGGACGCCGGACGGGTTGTCGCAGGTTGTCAAAGCTGACGCGGTGCTGACATCGCTCATTCTGTTCAGCCTGGTTTACATGCTGCTCTTCGCGGTGTTCCTCTATCTGCTCAACGACAAGATTCACCACGGACCGGACGAGGCGGACCTGAAGCCTACAGGCAAACTCGCGCTGTCGCGCGCTGACATATGAACTTTGGCTCGCTCGATCTCAACACCGTCTGGTTCATCCTCATCGGCGCGCTGTTCACCGGGTACGCGATGCTGGACGGCTTTGATCTGGGCGTGGGCGCACTCCACCTCTTCACCAGGAGCGACGAAGAACGGCGCCTGATGCTAAACTCGATCGGCCCGGTCTGGGACGGGAATGAAGTGTGGCTGGTCACCGGGGGCGGCGCGTTGTTCGCGGCGTTTCCGAACGTGTACGCCACCGTGTTCTCCGGTTTCTATCTGGCATTCGTGCTGCTGTTGGTGGCGCTGATTTTCCGGGCGGTGGCCA